>JAESFX010000037.1_pt1 | contig 306955 bp, 258 predicted proteins | sample 9269501 | NCBI WGS metagenome assembly JAESFX01 (sample SAMN14515570, study PRJNA621655) | algae metagenome | isolation source: Desmonostoc geniculatum HA4340-LM1 and co-occurring heterotrophs from cave... | place: USA: Maniniholo cave, Kauai, Hawaii | collected 2009-07-28 | reverse complement strand
TCCCCGCCCTCGACCCGGTCATCGCCGGACCCCGCCAGCACGATGTCGTCGCCAGCCCCGGCGAGGATGGTTTCGCCGAAGGGACGGCCGGTCAGCACGTCGTCGCCCGCCGTCCCAAGGATCGGGCCGCCGGCAACCGGCGCGGGGGCGAGGGAAATCACCGTCACATCGTCGTAAGCCACACCGCCATTGGCGCCCCAGTTGTAGAGCGCCACGGTGCCGCCCGGATGATTGCGATCCTCGATCTCGTTTTCGAAGACCGGCTCGCCATCGATCATGACGTCGATGACGTGGTCCCTGATGTCGATGCGGAGCACGAGCGCGTTGTTAAGCGCGTAGGTTCCGGCCGTGCGGGCGACGACGCTCTCGATGCCGTCGACCACGCGGGTCATCTGGAAGACGCGATACTGGGCATCAAGCTCGACCTTATAGTAGTTTTGGCTGTCCTGATAATAGAACAGCAGACCCATTGCGTCATTGCCGCCGCCCCTGAGCGTGGCCTCGACCGAGTAGTCCGTCCAGTCGCGCGCGCCCTCGCCCTCATAGAGCGCATAGGTCCCCTTGCGCAGGACATAGTCGCCGTCGCCGAGCGGGCTCCAGCCGGTGTTCCAGAGATTGGAGCTGGAGGCGTTGAAGCCGCTGGTGAGCTGCCTGGAGCTGATGTCGGCGTCCTGGACGAGCCTGCCGTTCTCGATTCGCCAGGTCGCCTGCGTGCCGTTCTCGCCCTCATTGACCAAGGTCCAGCCCGAGAGCGCGCCATCGAACCGGTCCTGCAGCAGGATGTTGTCCTGCGCGACCGCCTCGACCGCGACGAAATCGGTCGCGACCTTGCCCTGCGCGTCCGTGATTTCCAGCGTCACGCCCGCCGTGCCGACCGCCAGGTCGAGCACCGCGTTCTGGCCGACGCCGATTTCCTGGCCATCGAGCAGCCAGCGATAGGAGACGATCGCGTCCGGTCCGAAGGAGCCGGCGGCGGTCAGCAAGACCTGCGCCGCGCCGTCTCCGTCGATGTCGTAGGCGCGGGCCTGGCTCTCGCCATGGGCTGTGAGCGTCGCCTTGTTGACGTTGACGTTGTCGAACGTCGCTGTGTCCTGCGTGGTCGAGATCACCCCCACCGTTCCCGCCGCGAGCGGCGCGGCGTCGGTGACCGGTCCGTCGAAGACGTCGCGGTCGTCGAGGAAGACGCGGATCTCGCCATCGACCGAGACGACGCGCAGATCGACCTCCTCGCCCATGATGAGGCCGCGCGAGGTGGTGGCGAGCACGGTCTCGGTCCCGTTCTGGACCTTGACCAGCGTGCGCGCATTGCCGTTGACGTCGAAGGTCAGGCGGTAATGGTTCTTCTGATCCAGATAGTTGAAGACCACGCCGATCTGACCGGAGTTGTCGGTCGTGCTCAGCGTGATGTCGTAGACATAGTCGCTCCACTGTTTCGCGGAGGCCTCATCCCAGACGAGGATATTCGTCCCGCTATTGCTCAGATCCTTCAGCGCGCCCTCGCCATCGATCTCGCCGGACTGAACGGTCCCGACGACCTTCAGCGGCGTCGTCGCGACGGTGCCTTGGATCGAGAGCTTGCCCGCCCCAAAGCTGGCGTCGAGCGCGCCATTGGTGAAGTCGAACTGGCTCGCGCCTTCGATCGGCGTCGCGCTGATGCCGTCGGCATCGGCCCTGCCGAAGCCCGCCATCTCCGCGCCGGTCAGGACGCGGTCGCTGAACAGGATGCTGTTGGCATGGCCGCCCGAGGTGTCGGAGCCGTCATCCGTAAAGAGCAGGAAGCCCTCCTGACCCGAATAGAGGCTGAAGCGACTGGCGCCGCCGTTGATGGTCTGGGCGCCGACGAGCTCGCCCTCGATGTATTTCTTCAAGACGACATTGTTGCTGACGCCCTGGCGCTCGACGGTGACGCCGATGCGCTGCCATTCGCCGTACTTCAGAGCGCCCTGATAGACGCCGTTGATGCCGAGGCTGCCGGTGCCGTTGTTCTCATTCTGGATGTAGAGTTCGGCATCGTTGGTGTTGGCGGGCTGCGTCTGGAAGAACGCCGTGTAGGCCTGCCCGTTCGGGATCAGCACGTCCATGACGATGCTGTAGGAAAAAAGCAGGCCGTCCCCGGACGGGGAGGTGGCGTTGGCCTGCACGAACAGGCCCTGCTGCGGGGTGTATTTCGGAAACTTCAGCACATCGGCGTCGCCGCCGGCCATGGCTGGAATGCCGAAATCCTGCGGCGAGCCGAACTCGGCGAGCTTGACCGCGTTCGGCGCGGACCAGCCGTTCAGATTGCCGTCGTTGAAATTGTCCGCGAGCAGCGTGCCTTGGCCCGCGACCGTGACGCGGATCGCGTCGCGGCTGACGAAACCGTCGGCGTCGGCGACCTCCAGAGTGAGGACGTGCTGGCCGCTGGCGAGGTCAAGTTCGGGCATTGCGCCGGCCGCGACCACGCGGCCGTCTGCGTCCTTCCAGGCATAGGTCACCTCGGCTCCCGCCGGGACGATCGAGGCGGAGGCGTCGAGCGTGACGACGGCCCTATCGGCCGCGCCGGCATCGACCGACAGATCGAGGCCCGCCTTGGCGAGCGCCTTCACCACCGGCGTGGACAGGTCGATGTCCTGGAATACCTCCTGATGGCCGCGATAAGAGCCGGTCAGGCCGTCGCGTTCGGTCTCGGGCGTGCCGCGAAAACCGTCGAGATAATCGTCGAGGGCGACGAAATAGGTCCCCGTGTAGACGGCGTTGTTGTCGGGGTCGATGGTGATCAGGCGGATCGCGCCGTTGCCGCCGGCATTGCCCTTCGCCGGATCGCCATTGCCGGTGATCTCGCGGGCGATGCCGTTCTGGTAGTTCACCAGCATCTGCAGCACGGGCTCGCCGGCGGCGTTGTAGTCGATCTGGGTCTCGGCGCCGTCGAGGAAGTTGTGGCCGGAGAAGGTGAAGGAGACGTTGGGATATTTCGAGGCGAGATTGGTCCAGATCGCGTCGCCATCGGCCGAGCCGCGAACGTCGTTGCCGACTCCATAGGACGGGCCGGCGTTCTCGCCGGTGAGCTGCTCCGTGATCGGGCCGACGCGGCCGTCGCCTGCCATGTAGCCGTGCGTGGTGATCATGACGCGGTGATCGAGATGGCCCTCGATCACGTCGCCGGCCCAGCGCAGCACGTCGTCGCGCGGTCCGAACTCGAGCGAAAGGCTGAGCCATTTGGTGCCGTCCGGCGCGGTGAAGGTGTAAAAATTGTTCTGGAAGCTCGCCGGCTCCTTGTCGTAGACGCCGCCGAAGCCCGGCAGCCTGGACTGCTCCTCGACCGTGAAAAAGGCGCTCAGATTGTCGACGGTGCGGCTCGTGGCGCTGCCGCCCGCGGCGATGTCGTGGTTGCCGGGCAGCAGCGAATAGGCGATCTTGCCGTCCAGCGTGCGCATCGCCGCCTCGGCGATCGTCCACTCGCTGGTGAGGTTGTTCTGCGTCACGTCGCCGACATGGGTGACGAACTGGATCGCGAGACTGTCCTTGTTGGCGACGAGCCACTCGGTCATCGCGTAGAAGGTCTCAGGGCGGCCGTTCGTCAGGCTGGCGTCGGTGTAGTCCTGCGTGTCGGGCATGACGGCGATTGTGTAGGCGTTCTCGCCGGCGACGCGGACGCGAACGCTCTCGCTCACGCTCTGGCCGCTGGCGTCCGTCGCCGTGATCCTGAGATCGGCGTGGCCGAGCGCGTCGGCGTAGTCGACGACGAGCTTGCCGTTCTGAATGGTCGCCGCGGCGATGCCGGAGTTCGAGTTCTGGACCGTAAAGGTCAGACCGGCGCCGGAGAACACCTCGCCGAGGTCGATGACTCGGCTCTCGGAGCCGCGCGTCGCGATATAGTCGAGGATCGGGTTGCTGATCGTGGCCATGGTCGGATCCTTGCTGTTGAACGCTTCGGCGCCCGCACCGGCCTCCGATGCAGACAAGCGAACTTACGTCTCTTGCGAGGTATTGGCCGTCCATGACGTATCGTTGAAAATCCGTTCCGACGGACCATCGAAAGATACGATACCCCGTATCGGCTCAGCCGGCTTATGTTTGCCAGCAAAATATACTGATTTCGTCTTGTCGGACCACTAAAGTAATCGCTTGCCGTCTGAAAACGTTTCAGCTCCATGACTGAATTTCTCCATGTCACATTTCCGCAGCACGGTCCCGGCATGACTGCGCGCGTCGTGTGCATGCTGGGGGGGCAATCGCGGCCGGGGGGATTTGGACGCTTGAGTCCGGCAAGCTCGGGAAGCCATGGCGACGGTTACACAACTTCGGGCGTTCCATTTCGTCGCCACCTCTGGCGGCTATTCGCAGGCCGCGCGCGAGATGGCGGTCAGCCAGTCGACCTTGTCGGGGCAGGTTCGCCAGCTCGAGGCGGTCTCCGGCGTCGTCCTGTTCGAGCGCGGTCAGCGCGGCGTGACGCTGACGCAGGAAGGCGAGGCGCTCTTCATCGTCACCTCGCGCCTGTTCGCGGCCCTGTCCGAGGCCGGGCGCATGCTCAAGAGTCGCAAGGCCGAGGGCGGACGGCTGAGGCTGGCCTCGGACGGAACCCTCCATTCACTGCCGATCCTGGCGGCGCTGCGCCTGCGGCGGCCCAAGCTCGTGTTTTCGATCCAGCTCGACAATTCCGACAGCGTCATCGAGCACATCGCGCATTACCGCGCCGATGTCGGCATCACGGCGCAGATGCCGAAAGACAGCCGTTTCCATATCCAGCCCCTGATGAGCATGACGATCGGGGTGATTGTGCCGAAAGGCCATCCTTGGGGTCAGCGCCGGTCCCTGTCGGTCGAGGACCTGCAGGGCATGCCCTTCGTTCTGCGCGAGCGCGGCTCGCGCACGCGCGAAGTCTTCGAACAAAACCTGGTCGCGCGCGGCGTGACGCTGGGCGACGTCATCGAGGTATCCCGGCAGGATGGCGTGCGCGAAACGGTCGCCGCCGGCTTCGGCATGGGCGTGATCGCGGATGTCGAATTCGGGTTCGACACGCGCCTGCATTTCCTGACGCTTCACGATGCGCCGATCGCCCTCGACGAATATGTCATCTGTCTCGATGAGCGGCGAAGAATCCCGATGATCAGCGAGTTTTTCGGCTGCGCGGCGGATCTGCGGCGATCCCAGGCGGGCGCGCTCAGCCCGGAGGCGGCGTGACGGCGGCGGCGGGCCTGACGCCGCGCCGCTCAGTACCGGAAGGTCCGAACAAGCTGGTCCTCGATCGGCTTGACCAGATAGGCGAGCGCTGTCCGCGAGCCGGTCTGGATGAAGGCCTCGGCGGGCATGCCCGGAAGCAGGATTTTGCCGCCCAGGCGCTCGATCTCGGCGCGGTCGAGACCGATGCGCGCGGTGTAGAACGAGGCGCCAGTCTGCTGATCGGTGCTGGAGTCGGCCGAAACATGGATCAGGCTGCCCTTGAGATCGGGCGTCGTGGCGGCGTCGAAAGCCGGGAAGCGCAGAATCGTCGCCTGGCCGATCCGCAGCCGGTCGATCATCGCGGGCTCGACCCGCGCCTCGACCACCAGAATATCGGTCTCCGGCACGATCAGCATGATCTGCTCGGCCGGCCCGATGACGCCGCCGATGGTATGCACGGTCCGCTGATGGACGAGGCCGTCCTGCGGCGCGCGCATCTCGATGCGGTCGAGCTGGTCGCGGGCCGCGATGCGCCGCTCCGACAGATCGGCGATCTTGCCATCGACATCGCGCAACTCGGTCGTCACCTCGCGGCGCAGATCCTCGTCGATCTGGACGATCTGCAGCTCGATCTCGGCGATCCTGCCCTTGATCCGGGCCGTATCCGACGTCAGGCTTCCGCGCTCGCCGACGAGGCGCGAGGCCTCGCGCTGCAGCGCGGTCAGGCGGGAGAGCGCGACCAGGCTCTTGTCGTAGAGCTGACGCACGCCGGCGAGCTCCTGCTCGATCAGGATCGCCTGGCTCCGGCGCGCGTCGATCTGCGCGTTGAGCCCCTTGATCTCTTCCTGCGACTGCGCGATGCGCTCGAGGAACTGCGATCGCTGCACGTCGGCGGCAATGCGACGGGTGCGGAACAGCCGCATCTCGCCAGCGACGGCGCGGGCCACCGCCGGGTCGTCGGCCCGGTCGCGCAGCTCCTCCGCCAGCGCCAGATCGGGCAGTCCGTCGCGCTCGGCTTCGAGCCGGCTCTTGCGCGCCTGGAAGCGCAGCAACTCGATCTCGATCAGCGCGAGGCTTGCCTTGGCGTTGGTCTCGTCGAGGCGGACCAGCACGTCGCCGGCCTTGACGCGGTCGCCGTCCTTGACGCGGATTTCGGCGACGACGCCGCCGGACGGATGCTGCACGCGCCGGACATTGCTCTCGACCACGACCTTGCCGGACGTGATCACCGCGCCGGACAAGGGGGCCGTCGCCGCCCACAGACCGACCGTGCCGAACAGCACGGCGATGGTCGCGACGCCGAACAGCGTGGCGCGACGGATGTCGCGGCGCGGATCGGCGGGGCGAGGCCCGGCCGCCGGAGGCCGGCCGCCGGCCCTGTTCTCGTTAACCGCGCGCATCGGCCGCCACCATCATCCTGGAGGGGGAAGGAACGGGGCCGCCGGATCCCGGCCTCGCCGCCAGGCTCTTGCGGAGCACCTCTTCCTTCGGCCCGAAATTCTGGACCTGACCGTCGGCCAGGATGAGGACGAGATCGATGGCGGCCAAGGCCGAGGGCCGGTGCGCGACGACGACGACGATGCCGCCCCGGGCGCGCACGCCGGCGATCGCGCCGGTGAGCGCGGCGTCTCCCTCGGCGTCGAGGCCGGCGTTCGGCTCGTCGAGCACGACGAGGAAGGGGTCGCCATAGAGAGCGCGCGCGAGCGCGATGCGTTGGCGCTGGCCGCCGGACAGGGAGCCGCCGGCCTCGCCGATCGGCGTCTCGAAGCCCTTCGGCAGGCCGAGGATCATCTCGTAGGCGCCGGCCGCTCTGGCCGCGGCGCGGACCGCCTCGTCGGTCATGGCGGGATCGAAGCGGGCGACATTCTCGGCGATCGTGCCGCCGAAGAGCTGCACGTCCTGCGGCATGTAGCCGATAATCGCGCCGCGCTCCTCTTCCGACCATTGTTCGAGCGTCGCCCCGTCGAGGCGCAAAGAACCGCGCAGCACCGGCCAGACACCGACCAGCGCGCGCGCCAGTGTCGATTTGCCGGAAGCAGACGGACCGATCACGGCGAGGCCCTGACCCGCCTCGATGGTGAAACCGACCTCCTTGACCGTCGGCGTCGGGCTGCCCGGCGGCGCGACGAAGATCTGTTCCAGCGTCAGTCGGCGCGCGGGACGCTCGGGCGTGACGGCGGGCGCGGCCGCGATTTCGACCAGCGCCGAACGCAACCGGCCCCAGGCCTGGCGAGCGCCGATGAAGGGCCGCCAACTGCTGATCGCAAGTTCGATCGGCGCCAAGGCGCGGCTGCTCAGGACGGAGGCCGCGATCATCACGCCCGCCGAAGCCTGATCATGCATCACCAGCCAGGCGCCGACGCCGAGCATGGCCGATTGCAGCATGTAGCGGATCACCTTCGACAGGTTGCCGAGCCCGCTGGTGACGTCGAAGGCGCGCAGGCTGGCGCCGACATGGCGATCGTTGACGCGGTCGAACAGTCGGCCGATGCGCTGGCCCATGCCGAGCGCGGTCGCGGCTTCGGCGTTGCGGCGCGCGGCCTCGATCAGGGCGGCGCGCTCGCCGGCGGTGCTGGCCACATCGGCGCTAGGGCGGCGCGAAAAGGCTTCGGTCAACAGCGCGATCACGATCAGCGCCACCGCGCCGGCGACGAGCGTCCAGCCGAGCAGGGGATGCAGAATGAAGCACAGCGCGCCGTAGAGCGGGATCCAGGGCAGGTCGAACAGGGTCGTCGGGCCGAGCCCGGACAGGAAGCCGCGGACGCTGTCGAGATCGCGCGAGGGCTGCGCGCTGCCGGGCGCGCCCCGCAACTGCCCGCTGATCACCGCGCCGAGCACGGGCCCGCCGAGTCTGCGGTCGAGTTCGACGCCGATGCGGCTCAGGATGCGTTGGCGCAGCCAGTCGAAGGTTCCGAGCAGGATGTAGACCGCGGCGACGATCAGCGAGAGCGCGACCAGCGTCGGCACGCTGCGCGACGGCAGCACCCGGTCGTAGACCTGCAGCATGTAGATCGAACCCGTCAGCATCAGCACGTTGACGAGAGCCGAAAACAGCGCCACCGCGAGGAAGGCCGAGCGGCACGACGCCAGGGCTTCGCTCGCAGCGCTTTTGGAAGGCTTTGAGAGCAAGGGCCTATTTCCTCAACGCAGACGACGGATGAAAAGCGGCCCCCCGCTTCGGCATAGGAGCATTCGGAACGCTGGCGGCCGCCGCAAGGAGCGGCCGACCGGGCGCGGCTGCCCCTCGATCGGCGGCAGCGATAGGGATGCGACGTGACAGAACGGTGAAACCGATGCCACCCAAGCCCATCGAATTTATCAATACCCTCCATTGAGGAAATGGATTCGCGTCGGCGCGCGCGTTGGCCTAGGAGCCGATAAGGATCGATGACGGCGTCTTACCGCCCGCCGCTCCCCCCGCTTTGCGGGGGGAGCTTGGCTTGTTATCAAGTCCCGAAAACCCAACTCGACAGTATCGACTGTAGCTTCCGGGCGGTTCTCGGATTGAGCTAAAAAATTTTACAGATCGAGATTGAACGTTCGATCTGCTGATGCGCTATAAAACTCTCGAAAACTCGCTATTTTACGCAGATTTTTCGGCCATACGGTCTCCGCAGCCGATCTCGGCTGGTTAATAGACCGTTAAATTACTGTCATCCTTGCCAGTCCATTAACGCGCCTCAGGGTTTTCGCCACCTGTCCGCCCCCGGCCAGGCAGGCAGCCCGTTCGTGGTTCTGGCGACAAGGATAGACATCATGACGCGACCAGCCGGCTCGGTCAGTTTCAATGGCGCCAGCTCCGAGGCCGGCGACGGCGTCGTCTTCAGGGTTCTGGAACCCGTCCTCGCCGGCAGCGTGATCGCCATCCCGGTCGAGGCTTCCGCCGGGGGCCAGGGCGCGAGCTGGAGCTGGACGGCCGACCGCGATCTGCCCGCCGGCGCGACCGTCACCCTCAGGGGCTCCGCCGAGTCCGGCGTCGCCTCCGTCGAGGTCGAGGCGGGAGCCGATGTCGATACGACCGGCAGCATCGGCGGAAGCCGCTCCGTCCGGGGCAGCTCGACCGATCCGACCCAACTGGACGGACAGGTGACGAGCGACGTGATCGACCCCTCGATCAGCGTCGCGGCTCCGGCCGCCAGCGCCGCTCCGCTCGCGCGCGTCGCTGCCCCCGCCGAGATCGGCGGCGCAGGCAGGGAACGCGGCCTCGCCGTTTCGAGCGCGGCATTCGTGGCGGCCGAGGATGAGCCCGCGGAAGCGCCGCTTGCGGCGGCTGCCGCGCAACCGGCTGCCGAAGCGCAGCCTGCGGCGGCGGCGAACGCCTTTGGCGACGGCGACGACACCCTGATCAATGACGAGACGCTGTTCAGCGCCGTCGAAATGTTCGGCGGCAACGACACGCTGGTCAATTCCGGCACGATCATCGGCCTCGACGGCGTCGCCGTCGACATGGGCGACGGCAATGATCAGGTCACGCTGCTCGCCGGCTCCAGGCTGTTCGGCGAGATTCTGCTCGGCGCCGGCGACGACAGGCTGACGGCGAGCGAGACCGGAGACGATCTCGAGATCGACGCCGGCGCGGGCAACGACATCGTCGTGTCGGGCGCGGGCGACGATCTCGTGCGCGGCGGGGCCGGCAATGACGAGCTCGACGGCGGCGAAGGCGACGACGCCCTCGACGGCGGCGAAGGCGACGATCGCCTGCTTGGCGGGCGTGGCGACGATTTCCTGTTCGGCGGGGCCGGCGCGGACATTCTTGTCGGCGGCGAAGGCAATGACCGGCTCGATGGCGGCGACGGCGTCGACACGGCCGATTACTCCGCCGAGACGGAGGGCGTCACGGTCGATCTGGCGGCCGGCGTGGCGAGCGGCGAGGACATCGGCCGCGACACGCTCGTCGGCGTCGAGAACGTCATCGGCGGCAGCGGAGACGACGTGCTGAGCGGCAACGAGCTGGCGAACCGTCTGGAGGGCGGCGCGGGCAATGACCGCATCCTGGCCGGCGCTGGCGACACCGTGCTCGGCGGCGCCGGCGACGACGCCATCGAGGTTCGCACGGGCGCCGGGGCCGCGGCCGTCATCGACGGCGGCGCGGGTCGCGACACGGTGCGGCTGACCGGGGCGGGAACCGGCTCTCTCGCCGCGCCGACCAATGTCGAACGTCTTGTGGTCGAGGGCGGAAGCTGGTCGGTCGCGGGCAGCGCCGCCTACAGCGAGATCGCGATCCGCAACGGCGCGAGCGTGATCTCGGGCATCGTCATCGACAATGACGACCGGGTCGCCATCGATGCCGGCGGCACGCTGGCGGTCGCGAACAATGTCGTGACCTGGGCAGGCGGTGGCGCCGCCATCCTCACCAATGCCGGGCTCGTCTCGGTCGAGGGAACCGGCCGTCTTCTCCAGACGACCGCGAACGCCTCCGGCTCGCTCACTATCGACAACCTCGCCGGCGGCGTGCTGCGCGGCGCGCTCAGCCCGAGCCAGGCCGGCGCGGCCGGCGCCAGCATCGTCGTCAACAATGCCGGGCTGGTCGAGGCCAATGGCCGCGTGCTGGATTTCCGCAGCTTCGACGCCAATGGCGCGAGCGCGACGATCAACAACCTCGCCGGCGGCGTCATCCGCCAGTTCGGCGCGAACACAGACGTGATCCGGCCCGGCCAGAACGGCGTCGTCAATAACGCCGGGACCATCGCGGCCGAGGCTGGCGTCGTCGACGGCGGCGATCTGATCGACTTCCAGAGCGACACGGGCGGCAGGGTCAACAACCTCACCGGCGGCCTGCTCGAGGGCGCGCGCCACGCCATCACCGGCGACCGCGCCGTCGCCGTCGTCAACGACGGCACGATCATCGGCCGCAACGGCTCGGCGGTGAACATCGACAATGACGGGTCGGAGGCCGATCGCGTCAACATCACGAACAACGGCGTCCTGCAGGGCCGCTCGGCCGGCCTCGCCAACAGCGACGGTGACGCCATCGACGTCGACGGCCTGCTCTCCCTGATCAACCGGGGGACGATCGAAGGGCTCGGCGCGAGCGGCGCCAATGATGGCGAGCCAAACGTTTCGGAAGCCATCGCGGTCGGCGGCGGCTCGATCCTCAACACCAGCACGGGCAGGATCGTCGGTTACGGCCGCGCCATCCAGGTCGACAATTCCGGCAACGCGAACGCGCTGGGCGCCACGCTCGTCGTCAATGACGGCCTGATCCAGGGCTTCGGCAACGGACCCGAGAATGTCCCGCCGGCGGACGCCGCCCGCTTCGACCTGCGTGGCAACGAGGCGATCAACCTGATCGGCGACTACGCCGACGAGGTCATCAACACCAGCAGCGGCCGCATCGTCGGCGGCGTCGCCCTGGGCGGCGGCAACGACAAGCTCCTCAACACCGGCCGCATCGAGGCGACCGGCGGCTCCGCCGTCGACATGGGCGACGGCGACGACAGCGTGAACCTGGTCGTCGGCACCTCCATCATCGGCGCGATTCTGCTCGGCAAAGGCAACGACCTCGTCACCTCGACGGCCATCAGCGCTCTCGAGATCGACGGCGGCGAAGGCGACGATCAGATCTATCTCGGCGCAGGCAAGGACAAGGTCCAGGGCGGCCTCGGCAAGGACGTCGTCTATGCCGGCGGCGGCGATGACCTGCTCGATGGTGGCGACGGCGACGACGCGCTTTACGGCGAAGCCGGCAACGACACGATCAGTGGCGGCGCGGGCAACGACACCATCAGCGGCGGCGCGGGCGACGACATCATCGACGCCGGCGCGGGCGACGACGTGATCCAGGCCGGTCCGGGCGTCGATACGGTCGATGGCGGCGAGGGCTACGACACGCTCGATCTCTCGGCGGCGAGCGGCGCGCTCTTCGTCGACATGGCGTCCGGCCGCGTCGCGGGCGCGGGCATCGGCGTGCAGAATTTCGTCAACATCGAGAACCTCGCCTTCGGCGACGGCGCCAATGTCGTGACCGGCGGCAATGGCGACGACATCTTCGACGGCGGCGGCGGCGACGATACGCTGAGCGGCGGCGCGGGCGACGACACGCTGACGGGCGGCCTCGGGCTCGATGTGCTGAGGGGCGGCTCCGGCGACGACTTCGCCGATGGCGGCGTCGGCGATGACGACGTCTCCGGCGGCTCGGGCGACGACATTTTGCTCGGCGGCCTCGGCAACGACACGCTGAACGGCGGCTCCGACGACGACAGCCTCGATGGCGGGGCCGGCGACGACATCCTGACCGGCGGCTCCGGCAGCGACGTCTTCATCTTCGCGCCGGGCTTCGGCCGCGACATCGTCACCGACTTCGCCCGGCAGGAGGACGTCATCGAATTCAGCGACCTGTTCGCCGATTTCGACGCGGCCTTCGCCAGCGCCGCGCAGGTCGGCGACGACGTCGTGTTCACGATCGACGCGGCCGCCTCGCTGACGCTGGAGGATATCCAGCTCACCGCCCTGCGCGCGGACGATTTCCGCTTCGTTTGAACAACCCCCCGCGGCTCGACCGGGCCGCCGTCGCGTCTTTTTCAGGAGGCTTTTCGATGACCACCGCTTACTTCGCGCTTTCCAGCGGCAATCTGAGCCAGAACTGGTCCAATGCCGGCCTGATCACGACGAACGACGACTGGAGCGGCGTGCCGAGCATCGTCGGCTATCTCGGCGACATCGATGGCGGCACGACCAGCGACATCAATCCGACGACGCTGACGGGCGCGGCGCTCGGCGCGATCGACGTCATCGCCAATCAGACCAATCCGAACGGCTTGAGCAATGGCGGCGTCGCCGAATTCGCGATCGCCGATCCCACTGTCGCGCTGCAAGGCTCCGGCACGGCGGACGCTCCAAGCCTGGTGCTCTATCTCAATGCTACCGGCCGTCAGAACGTCACCGTCGCCTTCAACGCCCGCGACATCGACGGCTCGCCCGACAACGCCCCGCAACAGCTCGCCGTCCAGTACCGCGTCGGATCCACAGCGGCCTGGACCAACGTCACCGGCGGCTACTTCGCCGACGTCACGACCGGTCCGAGTAGCGCGACGCAGGTGACGCCGGTCTCGCTGGTGCTGCCGGCCGCCGTGAACGGCCAGGCGCAGGTAGAAGTCCGCATCATGACGACCAACGCAGTGGGCAACGACGAATGGGTCGGCATTGACGACATCGTCGTGTCGAGCGCGCCAGCGGGCGGCCCGGCCCCGATCACGGTGGCTTCGCTGATGGTCGACGCCGCCTCCAAGCCCGAAGGCGAGAGCTTCGACTTTACGCTGACGCTGAGCGAAGCCGTCGCCGTCGATACCGTCGTCACGCTCGCAGCCTCCGGCGCGACCGGCGATCTCGCGGCCGTCCCGGCTTCGGTCACCGTTCTCGCCGGCCAGAGCACGGCGACGTTCGCCGTCACCACGATCGAGGACGCGGTCCCCGAGCAGGATGAGAGCTTCACCATCACCGCCACGCTCGGCGCCTCCTCTCAAGCGGCGAGCGCCACCATCGCCAATGACGACGGCGTCGCGCTCACCCTGATCAGCGCGATCCAGGGTTCCGGCCTCGCCAGCACCATGGTCGGCCAGACCGTCACGGTCCAGGCCATCGTCGTCGGCGACTTCCAGAGCAATGACGGCGACACGGCCCGCAATCTTGGCGGCTTCTGGCTGCAGGAGGAGGCGACCGACTCGGACGGCAACGTCCTGACCTCGGAAGGCATCTTCGTTTCCGCCGCCAGCCTCGGCATCGACGTCAAGCTCGGCGACCGTGTCCAGGTCACCGGCATCGTCGCCGAGAGCTTCGGCAACACCGAGCTCAACGCCTCGTCGGTCTCGATCGTGGAGGCCGGCGCGGTCGTCGATGTCAATACGATGGCGGCGGAGATCGACCTGCCTACCCTCGGCGTGCAGACCGCCTCGAACGGAACCTATGTCGCCGATCTCGAGCGCTACGAGGGCATGCTCGTCCGCTTCCCCGAGACGCTGACCATCACCGAGCAGTTCAATCTCGACCAGTTCGGCGAAATCCGGCTGACGCAGGGCGAGCGGCCGAACTCCTACACGGTCGACAACGACGCCAGCGTCGGCGGCTTCGACGCGCATATCCGCGACATCGCCTCGCGCTCGATCACCTTCGACGACGGCCGCTCGATCTCGAACCCCAATCTCGACGACACGGTCGTCGACGGCGACTACAACGCCACGACAGCCCCGCGCATGGGCGACACCATCACCGGGCTGACCGGCGTGCTCGACTACGATTTCAACCAGTTCCGCGTGCATGCGGTCCAGAACGGCGTCGGTATCAACGACGTCGTCTCGGCCAATCCGCGCCCGACGAGCTATCCCGATGTCGGCGGCACGCTCAAGCTCGCCAGCTTCAACGTGCTGAACTACTTCACCACGCTCGACAACGGCCAGCAGACCGCCAACGGCTTCGAGCCGCGCGGCGCGGAGACGGTCGCCGAGTTCGACCGGCAGACCGCCAAGCTCGTCAACACCATCATCGCGCTCGACGCCGACGTGCTCGGCCTGATGGAGCTTGAGAACAACTTCATCGAGGGCGCGAGCGGCAACGCCATCGACTTTCTGGTCGACCAGCTCAATCTCTCCTATCGCACGCAGTTCGAACTGCCGGCCGACTTCGTGAAATATGACTGGGTGCGCCCCGGCCAGGACTTCGTCGGCGGTGACGCCATCGCGGTCGGCTTCATCTACGACGTCACCTCCGTCACGGTCTCCTTCGGGACCGAGGTCGCGATCCTCGACGACAGCGACGTCGCGCCGGAGCTTCTGGCGCAGAGCACGATCGGCGCGATCTTCGACGGCGCCAACACCAGCCGCGCCGCTGTCGCCGTGACCTTCGAGGAGCTCGAGACCGGCGGCGAGTTCACCGCCGTGGTCAACCACTTCAAGTCGAAGGGCGGCTCGGGCACGGGCACCGACGCCAACATCAACGACGGCAATGGCGGCTGGAACAACCAGCGCGAACTCGCCTCGAAGGCGCTCCTCGAATGGCTCGGGACCGATCCGACCGGCTCGACCGACGAGGACATCGTCATCCTGGGCGACATCAACGCCTACGACAAGGAAGACCCGATCGATGTGCTGGTCGAAGCCGGCTATACGGACCAGGGCGCGGGCAGCTACGGCTACGTTTTCGACGGCCAGACCGGCTCGCTCGACCATATCCTGACCAATGCCAGCCTCTCGGCGCAGGTCACCGGCGTCGCCGACTGGCACATCAACGCCGACGAGGCCGACGCCACCGACTACCAGCTCAATTTCAACGCCGATCTGACCACCAACGAGCGCGATCCCTCGATCTTCGATGAGGACGTGATCGCGCGCGTCTCCGACCATGACCCGATCATCATCGGTCTCAATCTTACCGAGGAGCCCGCCACCGCGCCGGCCTTCACGCTCCAGCTCCTGCACCTCTCGGATGGCGAGGCCGGCCTGCTCGCCGGCTCCACCGCCAAGAACCTGGCGGCGCTGGTCGACGCCTTCGACGACGACTACGCCAACACGCTGATCCTGTCGGGCGGCGACACCTTCCTGCCCGGCCCGTTCCTGGCGGCGGGCACCGATCCCTCGGTCATCCCCACGCTCAACGCCGTCAGCGGTTCGACCATCGCGGCCAATGCGACGGTCGCCATCGGCGCGGTCGACACCGCGATCCACAACGCGATCGGCGTCGAGGTCTCGGCCATCGGCAACCATGAATTCGACCTCGGCTCGACCGCCTTCGCCGCGAGCTTCACGCCCGGCGGCGGCTTCGTCGGCGCGAATTACGCGCTGGTCAGCGCCAATCTCGACTTCTCCGGCGACAGCGCCCTCAATCCGCGCTTCACCAACACCGTCGGCAACGGCGCGACCCCGACCGCTCTGGCCAGCACGCTGAAAGGTCGCATCGCTCCGGCCGTCGTGGTCGAAAAGGGCGGCGAGAAGATCGGCATCGTCGGCGCGACGACCCAGATCCTCGAGGCCATCGCCTCGCCGACCGGCACGGAGGTGAAGGGCTTCCCGACCGGGCCCGGCCCCAACGGCGAAGTCGACGACATGGTCCTGCTCGCCTCCCAGCTGCAGCCGGTCATCGACGAGCTGCGCGCCGAGGGGATCAACAAGATCATCCTCACCGCGCATCTGCAGAACATCGCCAACGAAAAACTGCTCGCCACCCTGCTGAAGGGCGTCGACATCATCCTGGCCGCCGGCTCCAACACCCGTCTTGGCGACGCCGATGACGACGCGGTCGCCTTCCCCGGCCATGCGGCGGATTTCGCCGACACCTACCCGCTGGTGATCGAGGATGCCGACGGCAACAACACGCTGATCGTCAACACCGATAACGAGTACACCTATCTCGGTCGCCTCAAGGTCGATTTCGACGCGCAGGGCAACATCATCGTCGACAATCTCGCCGCCGACGCCGCCATCAACGGCGCCTACGCCTCGACCGCCGAGAACGTCGCCGAGGCCTGGGGAACGACGGTCGACAATCTCGAAAACACCGCCTTCGCCGACGGCACCAAGGGCGACAAGGTCCGCGACCTCACCGACGCGGTCGGCGACGTCATCGAGATCAAGGACGGCAACGTCTTCGGCTTCACCGACGTCTATCTCGAAGGCGAGCGCGCCTTCGTCCGCAGCGAGGAGACCAATCTCGGCTCGCTCTCGGCCGACGCCAACGCCTTCGCCCTGCGCGAGGCGCTCGGCGCGTCCGAGGATGCGATCATCGTCTCCTTCAAGAACGGCGGCGGCATCCGCGCCCAGATCGGCACGCTGTCGGCGCCCGATCCGGTCGACGGCTCGGTCGACAAACTGCCGCCGCCGGCCAACCCGGACGCCGGCAAGCCCGAGGGCGGCGTCTCGCAACTCGACATCGAGAACTCCCTGCGCTTCGACAACAAGCTGATGGCGTTCGACACGACGGCCGCCGGCATCAAGGCGCTGCTCGAGCACGGCGTCGCGGCGGGCACGCTGCAGGGCCGCTTCCCGCAGATCGGCGGCGTCTCCTTCTCCTGGGATCCGGATCTGCCGGCCGGCAGCCGCGTCAGCGACATCGCGCTGGTCGGCGGCGACGGGCGCTCCTACGCGCTTTATGACAATGGCGTGCTGCAGGCTGGCGTCCCCTCAACGATCACGGTGGTGACGCTGAACTTCCTCGCCAATGGCGGCGACGGCTATCCGGCCAAGGCCAACGGTTCGAACTTCCGCTATCTGCTCGCCGACGGCGCCCTGTCGGGTCCGGTCGACGAGGCGCTCGATTTCACCGCCCCGGCGGTGATCGCGGCCAACACGCCGGCGGGCAGCGCGCTGCTCGGCGAGCAGCAGGCGCTGGCCGAGTTCATGCAGGAGTTCCATGCGACCCAGGAAACGGCCTTCGACGTCGCCGACACGCCGGTCTCGCTCGACGAGCGCATCCAGAACCTCAATTTCCGCAACGACACCGTGCTCGACGGCGCGGCCGACGCGCCGGTCGGCACCGACGGCGACGACGTGCTGACCGGCCGTCCCTTCGGCGAAACCATCCTCGCCGGGGCTGGCGACGACATCGTGCTGGCGGGGTCCGGCGATGACCGGGTCGAGGGCGGGGAAGGCGACGATCTGCTCGATGGCGAGGCCGGCGACGATACGCTGCTCGGCGGCGCGGGCGACGACGAACTCGTCGGCGGCGCGGGCAATGACCGGCTCGAAGGCGGCGACGGCGACGATGTGCTCGACGGCGGCGACGGCGACGACCTGCTGATCGGCGGCTTGGGCGCGGACGCGCTGATCGGCGGCGCTGGCGCCGACTCCATCCTCGCCAATGCGGGCGACGAGGTCGATGGCGGGGCGGGCGACGACCTGGTCGTCGTCGACGGCGAGGAAGGGGATGTGACGAGGGTCGCGGTCGGCGACGGGAACGACGAGGTGATCAACACCAGCACGGGCCGGATCGCGGGCGGGCTCATGATGGGGGCGGGCAACGACAGGCTCGGCAACTCCGGCCTGATCCTGCCTCAGGGCGGCGTCGCCATCGACATGGGCGACGGCGACGACATCGTGAACCTCTTCGTCGGCAGCAACCTCTCGGGCGCGATCCTGCTCGGGGCCGGCAATGACCGGCTGACCGTCGACCAGTTCGTCGATCTCGACCTGACCGTCGACGCCGGGGCCGGCGACGATACGATCACCACCGCGATCGGCGACGACGTGATCATGGCCGGCGACGGCGACGACGCCATCTTCGCGGAAGCCGGCGACGACCGGATCGACGCGGGAGCCGGCGACGACACCATCCTGGCCGATCTCGGCAACGACATGATCGATGGCGGGGCGGGCTTCGACAGGCTCGATCTGTCGCGGGCGACCGGGCCGATCACGGTCGATTTCGCGGCCGGCAAGGTGTCGGGCGCGGGCATCGGCGCCGACAGCTTCGTCAACATCGAGGCGCTGCTGTTCGGCGCCGGCGACGACAACGTCACCGGCGGCAATGGCGACGACGGCTTCGACGGCGGCGCGGGCAACGACACGCTCAGGGGCGGGGCCGGCGACGACAGGCTGGCCGGCGGTCTCGGCGACGACGTCGTCGATGGCGGCTCGGGCGACGACGTGGTCGAGGGCGGGCTCGGCAACGATGTGCTGAAGGGCGGCTCGGGCCTCGACCGGATCGACGGCGGCGACGGCGACGACGTCATCGACGCGGGCTCGGGCGCCGACATCGTGCTCGGCGGCGCGGGCGCCGACGTCATCGACGGCGGCTCGGGCGACGACCGGATCGAGGGCGGGGCCGGGAACGACATCCTGAGCGCGGGCTCGGGCCGCGACGTCTTTGTCTTCGCCGAGGGCTTCGGCCGCGACACGATCACCGACTTCCGCGCCTCGGGCGCGAGCGCCGACATGCTGGAGTTCTCCTCCGCCATCTTCGCCGATTTCGGGGCGGCGACCGCGGCGGCCGACCAGGTCGGCGACGACACGGTCTTCAGCATCGACGCCGAGACCACGCTGACGCTGCGGGGCGTCCAGCTCGCAAGCCTCGCCGCCGACGACTTCCGCTTCGCCTGAGCGAGGCCGGCGCGGCGCGAGGGACGACCAACACCAGGAAGGGCGCCGCACAACGGCGCCCTTCGTTTTGTGAACGATTCAGCGAATGTTCGCGCCCGCCGGCTGGACTTGCTCCATGATTCTCTTGCTCCATGATTCTGGAGGGCGTTTTCGCGTTTGCGCGGCCTGCCTCTCGAACCGACGCGGGCTGATGAGGTTGAGCGCCGAATGGCGCCGGACGGGATTGTGGAAGCTGTCGATCCAGCGTCCGATCGCGGCGGTCGCCTCGGCGCGGATCCGGAGGACGGTGCGCCAGACGGGCTCGCTCTTGAGCGTCCTGAAGAACGTCTCGCCCATGGCGTCGTCGAAGCCGTTTCCCTGAACCGACATCGAGATCACGACGCCGTGCTCCCTCGACGCCCGGTCGTCGAGGGAAGCAGTCAGAAACCGCTCTAAAGAAACGTCGATCGCGCCGCCGGCGTGTCGGCCAGCGTATGTGCCATGAATTCGAGCGCGTTCCGCAGCCGCTCGCGCGGGATCGGCCCGCCGAGACAGATGCGGACGTCCTCCTGCGGCTGGCCTTCCACGGTAAAGGCGTCGCTGGCCACGATGCCGAGCCCTGAGGCGCGCATCTGCCCGATGAAGGCGGCCCGGCTCCAGGCCGGCGGCAGCCGGACCCAGAGATTGAAGGCCAGCGGATCGGCCCTGAAGCTGCCCGTCGGCAGGATTTCCGCCGCCATCCGCTGGCGCGCGAAAGCCTCCGTCCGGATGAAGCGCAGGATCGCGTCCGCCGTCCCGTCCTCGATCCAGCGCGTCGCCAGCGCCACCGTCAGCGGCGAGGCCATGATCGTGGCGGCGCGCATCGCCGCCGCGAACGGCCAGGCCTGCCTGGCCTCGGGCGCGACGACATAGGCCGCGCGCAATCCCGCTCCGATGCATTTCGCGAGCCCCGCGATATGCCAGGTCAGGTCGGGCGCGATCGCGGCGAAGGGCGCGGGTCCATGCGCCGGGATGAAGCCATAGGCGTCGTCCTCGACGATCGGCAGGCGCTGGCGCCGCGCGATCGCGGCCAACGCCTCGCGGCGCGGCTCGGGGATCGTCAGCGTCGTCGGATTGTGCAGCGTCGGGTTGAGATAGAGCGCTTTTGGCGCATGGCGTCTGCAGGCTTCGGCCAGCGCCTCGGGCGTCACGCCGTCCTCGTCCATCTCGAGCCCGACCAGCGTCAGTCCGAGCTGGGCCGCGATCGAGCGGCAGCCGGGATAGGTCACCGCCTCGCAAAGGATGGCGTCGCCGGGCTTCGCGAGCAGACCAAAAATGCCCAGCAGAGCCGGGTGCGCGCCCGGCGTCACCAGCAGCCGGTCATGGCTCGGCACCAGCGCCCGGCGGCCCAGCCAGTTCGAGGCGGCGTCCTTGTCGGCCTGCGCGCCGCCAAAGCCCTGATAGCGCAGCAGCGAGACGAGGTTGCGCGAAACCTCGGCAAGGCCGGCGCTCATCCGGCCGAGCAGCTCGGGATCGTCGGGCTCCGGCGGCAGGTTCATCGAGAGATCGACGGGCGAGGGCACATGCGCCCGGCTCGGCGCGTGGCGGGGGCGCGGCAGACGGATGAAGGTCCCCTGGCCGACATGCGACTCCACCAGCCCGCGCTTTGCCGCCTCGACATAGCCGCGCGCCACGGTGGTGAAGTCCACGCCGAGCCGCTGCGCCAGCTTGCGCTGCGGCGGCAGCCGGTCGCCGATGGCGAGCCGGCCGGCTCCCACATCCTCCGCGATGGCGTCGGCGATGGCGAGGTAGCGCGGCATGTCGCTGCGGGATAGATCGGGAGTCCAGGCCAACATGGAAAAGGGCCTCGCGGCAGGCAGAGTCGCGAACAGTCAAGATTGACTGTATAATGTAGCGCGGCGACTTGTCACGCGATTTGCATGACGTGTCCAGCGCGTGCGGGAGCGAGTCGGTTCGTGCTCTGACAGGGTATCGTGCCGAATTTTATTGCGCTAGATCATATATCAGGCACGTTTTGCGACGGCGGAAGATCTGATTGAAGGTAGTATTGAATGCATTCAATATCGGATTAGCTGGCAATCAAAATCCATACAATCTGGCACGCGCGTTGCAGGTGATCGCCGGTAGCCCGCCATGTCCGGGCGGTCGCCAGCAACGAGGTGCGCCATGCCAGCCGTCACGAAGGAAGCCAACAAGAAGGGCGATTTCCTGGTCGATTACGAGGAGAAGGTCTTCGAGGACGTCAAGGCCCAACCCGGCGAGAAGGCCCTGATCACCTTCCACACCGTCGCCTTCGAAGGCTCGATCGGCCTGGTCAACCTGCTCCAGGCGCTGCGCCTGCAGCGCAAGGGCTTCGAGACGTCCGTGCTGCTCTACGGCCCCGGCGTGACGCTGGGCATCCTGCGCGGCTTCCCCAAGCTCGGCGACGAGCCCTTTCCCGGCGCGCAGAATTTTGGCAACCAGATCGAGAAGTTCATGGCCGAGGGCGGCAAGGTCTATTGCTGCCGCTTCGCCCTGCAGATGCTCTACGGCCATGGCGAGGGCTCGCTGATCCCCGGCATCAAGCCGATCAGCCCGCTCGACGTGCTCGACTGCATCCTGCTGCACCGCCGCGACAGCGCCTTCATCCTCAACACCTGGACGCTCTAGAGGTCCCGGCGATGGCGCGAGACAGGACCATCCGCGTCGCTGCGGTCCAGATCGCGCCCGACCTCGATACCTGGTCGGGCACGCTCGAGCGCGTGCTCGCCGCCATTGCGGATGCCGCCGCCAGGGGCGCCAAGCTCGCGGTCTTCCCCGAGACCTTCGTGCCCTGGTATCCGTATTTCTCCTTCGTGCATCCGCCGGTGATGACCGGCGGAGAGCATGTCAGGCTTTACGAGAACGCCGTGGTCGTGCCGGGCCCCGTCACCGAGGCGGTCGCGGCGGCCGCGCGCCGCCACGGCATGGTCGTCGTGCTCGGCGTCAACGAGCGCGACCATGGCTCGCTCTACAACGCGCAACTGATCTTCGACGCGACGGGCGAATTGCTGCTCAAGCGCCGCAAGATCACGCCGACATTCCACGAGCGGATGATCTGGGGGCAGGGTGACGGCGCGGGGCTGAAGGTGGTCGACACCGCCGTCGGCCGGGTCGGCGCGCTCGCCTGCTGGGAGCACTACAACCCGCTCGCCCGCTATGCCCTGATGGCGCAGCACGAGGACATCCATGTCGCGCAGTTTCCGGGCTCCATGGTCGGGCCGATCTTCGCCGAGCAGATCGAGGTCACGATCCGCCATCACGCGCTCGAAAGCGGCTGCTTCGTCGTCAACGCCACGGGCTGGCTGACCGAAGAGCAGATCGCCCGCATCTCGCCCGACGAGGCCCTGCGGAAAGGCCTGCGCGGCGGCTGCATGACGGCGATCGTCTCGCCGGAAGGCCGCCATCTCGTCCCGCCGCTGACCGAGGGCGAAGGCATCCTCGTCGCCGATCTCGACATGAGCCTGATCGTCAAGCGCAAGCGGATGATGGACTGCGTCGGCCACTATTCCCGGCCCGAACTGCTCAGCCTGCTGCTCGACGACCGGCCGGCCCGGCCCATGCATATGGAGGCCGCGAGTCCAGCCCCGGCCTACCAGACCCCGTCTCCCGACAGGAGCTTCCGCCATGGAGCAGACGATCCCGACACCGATGCCGACGGAGCGCCTGATCAACGAGTTGCAGTCCTTCGGGGTGCGGCTGGTCGATCCTAGGGCCGGCGCCGAGAGCCGGCGCGGCGGGGCCGGCCCCTCCGACCACAAGGCCATGACCATCGACGGCATGACCGTGATGGTGCCGGTCCATACCGCGCCTGCGTTCGAGAGCCCCTATCTGGTCGAGCAGCCCGACGCCTTCGGCAAAAGCCGGATCACGCGCGAGGGGCTCGTGCTCGGCGAGGTCTCGTTCCCGCTCCAGCCGAAATTCTACGCGCTCGAGACGGCCGACGGCGTGCCTTATTCGAAGATCGCGGTGCTGCATGGCCGCGACGTGCTCGCCACCACGGTCCTGCAGACCTGCATCCGCTATCAGAGCCGGACCAAGACCTGCCAGTTCTGCGCCATCGGGCAATCGTTGGCGGCAGGCCGCACGGTCGAGCGCAAGACGCCGGCGCAGCTCGCCGAGGTGGCCAGGGCCGCCGTCGAACTCGACGGCGTCCGGCACATGGTGATGACGACGGGCACGCCCTCGACCAAGGATCGCGGCGCGGCGATCCTCGCCGAGAGCGCCTTCGCCATCAAGGCGGCCGTGAACCTGCCGATCCAGGCGCAATGCGAGCCGCCCGACGACGACGCATGGTTCGGCCGCATGCGCGAGGCCGGCGTCGATGCGCTCGGCATGCATCTCGAACTGGTGACGCCCGAATTGCGCCGGCGGCTGATGCCGGGCAAGGCCGAGGTGCCGCTGGAGCGCTATTTTTCCGCTTTCGAGGCGGCCGTGCCGGTGTTCGGGCGAGGGCAGGTCTCGACTTACATTCTGGCCGGGCTCGGCGACACGCGCGAAGCGATCCTCGCCATTGCCGAACGGCTGCTGGCGATCGGCGTCTATCCCTTCGTCGTGCCCTTCGTGCCGATTTCGGGCACGCCGCTGGAAAGCCATGCGACGCCGCCGGCCGCCTTCATGCACTCCATTCTCGGGCCGCTGTCGCGGATGCTGGTCGAGAGCGGGCTGAAGGCCGTCGACGTCAAGGCCGGCTGCGCGAAATGCGGGGCCTGCTCGGCGCTCTCGACCTATGAGCGCGGCCTGACAGGAGGCTGTGCATGATCTTCGAGCCCTTCGCGCCGTTCCTGCCGAGCGAATACCGCATCAAACTCGCCACCGAGTCCTGGGAGCGCGCGGGAGCCGCCGCCCTGCGCCGCAAGGTCTTTTGCGACGAGCAGGGCATTTTCGCGGGCGACGACCGGGATGACATCGACGACCATGCGATCCCGCTGGTCGCGATCTCGCTGTGGGGCGTAGCGGCCGATGGCGTCGTCGGCACGGTGCGGATTCATGAGGCCGCACCGGGGCTCTGGTGGGGCTCGCGGCTCGCGGTCGATGCCGGCCATCGCCGTGTCGGCGCGCTCGGCGCGACGCTGATCCGGCTCGCCGTGTCCTCGGCCCATGCGCGCGGCGCGAAGACGTTCCTCGCCCATGTCCAGAGCCAGAACGCGCTGCTCTTCCAGAAGCTGCATTGGGACGTGCAGGCGGCTGTCGACCTGCATGGCCATCCGCATCTGCGGATGCAGGCCGATCTGGCGCATTACCCGCCGTGCCGCACGCCCGAGATCGGATTCCAGGCACTGCCCTCGCGCAAGGCCGCGTGATGACGCTCAGGCCCGATCTCGCGGCGCTCGCCGCCACGCTCCGGGCCAGCCGAAGCCTCGGCGCCAAGGAGGATATCGGCCTCGTCGCGGGCCGGCTCGGCCTGTCGGGTTCGTCATCCGTGCCGGTCGGCGACGATTGCGCGGCTATCCCCGATGGCGACGGCTGGCTGCTGTTCGCCATCGAAGGCTTCATGAACGAGTTCGTCGCCGGCGACCCATGGTTCGCCGGCTGGTGCGGCGTGATGGTCAACCTCTCCGATATTGCTGCCATGGGTGGAAGGCCGACCGCGATCGTGGACGCGCTCTGGGCCGATGGCGCGGAGAAGGCCGAGCCGATGCTGCAAGGGTTGCGCGCGGCCTCCGAAGGCTTCGGCGTGCCGATCGTCGGCGGCCACAGCAATCTCCGCACCGACCGCGGCCAGCTTTCGGTGGCGGTCCTGGGGCGGGCCAGGAAGCTGCTGACCTCGTTCGACGCGCGCGCCGACGACAGGCTGGTCGCGGCCATCGATTTGCGCGGGCGCTACCGCGAGCCCTTCTCGAACTGGGAGGCGGCGACGCAGGCTCCCGCGCTACGATTGCGCGGCGACCTCGAACTCCTGCCGGAGATCGCCGAAGCCGGCTTGAGCCGCGCCGCCAAGGACATTAGCCAGGGCGGCCTCATTGGCACGGCGGCCATGCTGGCGGAGTGCTCCGGCGTCGGCGTCGAGATCGACATCCGCGCCATCCCCGCGCCGGAGGGCGTCGCTCCGGAGCGCTGGCTCCTGACCTTCCCGAGCTTCGGCTATCTGCTGGCGGTCGCGCCCGCCGATGTCGCGGCGGTCACGGAACGCTTCGCCGCGCGTGGGATCGCGGCGGCAGATGTCGGCGCGATCACGGCCGGCTCGGAGATCGCCATCACGGACGGCGTCTCGCGCGAGACGATCTGGAACGTCGCGACCCGCCCGCTGCTGCGATGCGCGCCCCGGGAGGCCGCCGCATGAGCCGGCCCCTACGCATCGCCATCCTGACGCACTCGACCAATCCGCGAGGCGGGGTGGTGCATGCGCTGGCGCTGGGCGAGGCGCTGACGGCGTTGGGCCATGAGGCGGTGGTGCATGCCCCGGCCTTCCCCGGACAACGCTTCTTTCGCGCGCCGGACTGCGAGACGGTGCTGGCGCCGGCCTCGGCTTGCGGCGCGGGGCTCGCCGCGCTCGTCCAGACCCGGATCGGCGACTATGTCGCGCATTTCGAGCATGCCGCGCATGGGCGCTTTGACATTTACCACGCCCATGACGGCATCTCCGGCAATGCGCTCGCGACCTTGAAGCAGCGTGGGACGATCCCGGGCTTCGCCCGCACGATCCATCATATCGACGCCTTCGACGATCCGCGCATCGAGGCATGGCAGACCCGCTCGATCATGGCGGCGGACCGGCATTTCACCGTCAGCCGGCTCTGGCAGGGCGCGCTTCAGACGCGTTTCGGGCTCGATGCCGCGATCGTCGGCAACGGCGTCGACCGGCGCGTCTTTACGCCCCGTCGCGACGGCCGCGAGATCGCGCTGAGGCAGCGCCTCGGGCTTGGCGACGGCCCCGTCCTGCTCGCGGTCGGCGGCGTCGAGGCGCGGAAGAACACGCTGCGGATGCTGCAGGCCTTCAGGCAACTGCGCGCTATCCGCCCCGACGCCCAGTTCCTCATCGTCGGCGGGGCCTCGCTGCTCGACCATTCCGGCTATCGGGCCGCTGTCATGGCGGAACTCGCGGCCGATCCCGATAAGGCCCGTTCGGTCGTGCTCGCCGGTCCCCAGGCGCAAGCCGACATGCCGGCGCTCTACCGGCTGGCCGACGCGCTGGTCTTCGCTTCGGTGACGGAGGGTTTCGGCCTCGTCGCGCTGGAGGCGCTCGCCTGCGGCACGCCGGTCGTGATCTCCCATATCGCGCCTTTCACCGAGCATTTCGGTGATGGCGACGTGGTCTGGTGCGATCCAGACGAGCCCGGCTCGATCGCCAACGCCATGGCCGCCGTCCTGACGCCCGACCTGCGTCGCGCGCTAGAGGGCCGTCGCGAGAGGGCGCTCGCCCCGCATCGCTGGGAAAGCTGCGCGGCCGCGCATCTGCCCGTCTATGAGAGCCTGGTGGAGGCAGTCCATGCCTGAGATGCGCTTCCACATCCGCTGGCCCGATGGGCAGCCCGAGAGCTGCTATTCGCCCTCGCTCGTCATCAAGGACTATTTCGAGCCCGGCGAAATCTATGAGCTCGGCGATTTCCTCGCCCGCAGCCGCAGCGCGCTGACCATCGCCAGCGAACGCGTCCGCGCCCGCTACGGCCATGCGTGCTCGCTGGCGCTCGGCCAGCTCTCCCGGATCGAGGCCGCGGGCGCGCGCTACCGCGCCCTGCCCGACGCGCATGTCCGCGTCGAGGCCTTCGACGAATGACATCCGGAGGATCGCCATGACCGTCTCCAGCCCTCGCCATCTCCAGGTCGCCGTCGTCGGCGGCGGTCAGGCCGGCCTGTCGATGAGCTGGTGCCTGAAGCAGCGCGGCATCGAGCATCTCGTTTTCGAGAAGCGCAAGACGGCGCATAGCTGGTCGTCGCAGCGCTGGGATTCGTTTTGTCTCGTCACGCCGAACTGGCAGTGCCAGTTGCCGGGCCACCCCTATACCGGCGACGACCCCGATGGCTTCATGCTGAAGCACGAGATCGTCGCCTATCTCGACGCCTACCGGGCGAAGGTCGCTCCGCCCCTGCGCGAGGGCGTCAGCGTCGATCGCGTGTCGCGATCGGGCAGGGGTTTCGCGATCGCGACATCGGAGGGCGATTACAGCGCCGGCCAGATCGTCGTGGCGTCGGGCGGCTATCACCTGCCGATCATCCCGCGCATGGCCGAGCGCCTGCCCAGCGCCATCCTGCAACTGCATTCCGAGCAGTATCGTAACCCGGATGCGCTGCCCGAGGGCGCGGTCCTTGTGGTCGGCTCCGGCCAGTCCGGCGCGCAGATCGCGGAGGACCTGCATCTGGCGGGCCGGCAGGTGCATCTGGCGGTCGGCGACGCGCCGCGCTGCGCGCGCTTCTACCGGGGCCGCGACGTCGTCACCTGGCTCGCCGACATGGGCTATTACGACATGCCGGTCGAGAAGCACCCGCTGCGCGAGGGCGTGCGCGACAACACCAACCATTACGTCACCGGGCGCGATGGCGGGCGCGACATCGACCTGCGCCAGTTCGCCGCCGAGGGCATGAAGCTCTACGGACTGCTCGACGGGCTCGACGGCGCCAGCCTGCGCTTCCGCCCGACGCTCAAGGCCTCGCTCGACGAGGCCGACAGGGTCTATAACGGGATCAACGCCACCATCGACAAATGGATCGCGGAAAATGGCCTGGGCGCGCCGCCGCCTTCCGTCTACGCGCCGGTCTGGGAGCCGGCCGGGGAGCCCGCGACGCTCGATCTCGCAGCCGAAGGCATCGCGTCGATCATCTGGTGCATCGGCTTCCAGCCCGATTTCCGCTGGCTCGACGCCCCCGTCTTCAACGGCGCGGGCCATCCCGTGCATCGTCGCGGCGTCACGGGCGTCGAGGGCGTCTATTTCCTCGGCCTGCCCTGGCTCCATAGCTGGGGTTCGGGACGCTTCTCGGGCGTGGCGCGGGATGCGGAGTTCCTGGCCGAACAGGTCGAGCTGCGCCTGAGACATGCCGCCGAACAAAGCGCCGCTTGACACTGCGCGGCTCTGTTCGGCGCAGACATATGCGGTCTTCGCGGCCGGCAAAGTCGAGACCAGCACGACATGGGCCGATTGCTCGGACGCCGTGCGGCTCGCCTTCCGACCGCCAGACGAATTCCGCCACCGGCGCGTTACGCCAGATGAGCCGGCATTCAGTCGGTGAAGACCACCGTCTTCTTGCCGTTGAGCACGACCCGGTCCTCCAGATGATGCAGCACGGCGCGAGCCAGCACGCGTCGCTCGATGTCGCGGCCCTTGCGGACGAGGGCGTCGGGCGTGTCGCGATGGCTGATGCGCTCGACGTCCTGCTCGATGATCGGACCCTCGTCGAGATCGGGCGTGACGTAATGGGCGGTGGCGCCGATCAGCTTGACCCCGCGCTCATGGGCCTGGTGATAGGGCTTCGCGCCCTTGAAGCCGGGCAGGAAGGAGTGATGGATGTTGATGCAGCGCCCTGAGAGCTTGGCCGAGAGCCCGTCCGACAGGATCTGCATGTAGCGCGCCAGCACGACCAGGTCGGCCTTGCTGTCCTGCACCAGCCGCCAGATTTCGGCCTCCTGCTCCATCTTGGTCTGGCGCGTCACCGGCAAATGATGGAAGGGCAGGCCGTCGAGATCGATCGAGTTCAGATGCTCGCGGCCATGGTTGGAGACGATGCCGGCGATCTCCATCGGCAGTTCGCCGATGCGCCAGCGATAGATCAGATCGGCCAGGCAATGATCGAATTTCGAGACCAGCAGCAGGACGCGCTTCTTCGCCGTGACCTCGCGCAGGGTGAAGCTCATCGAAAAGCGGCTGGCGAGGTCGCCGACCGAGGCCGCGATCGCGGCTTGAGTCTGGCTTTCTTCCAGCCGGTTGAAGACGACGCGCATGAAGAAGCGGCCGGTTTCAGTATCGTCGAATTGCTGGGCGTCGAGGATGTTGCAGCCGGCCTCGAACAAAAGCGTCGAGACGGCGGCGACGATGCCGGGGCGGTTCGGGCAGGACAGGGTCAGGATCGCGGTCTGATCGAGCATGGCTGACGCCGCCGGGGAGGGCGGCCCTTCAAAACGGAACGGGATTGAAAACGGACGAAAGCGGTTGCGCGCGACGCGCTGCGCTCAACCTCGGCCGGTCGTGGGGCTATCGGTCAGGACTTGGCAGCCGAACTCCGCCGCCGAGGCGGATAACCAGGACCAGAAGCTGCCGGCCATGCTGCGCGGAACCATGATCTCGAACACCGATCCATCGGGGCCATCGGCAGCCCGCCAGAGTTGCACGCCGATATAGGCGATGCTGGTCAGCGCTGTCATCCCCTTTGGGAAGGCGGCCGAGTGAAGGTCGATCATGCAGCCCTTGGCCAGCGCGCGGCGGACCATTGGGCCGGAGAGACGCAGCACTGCACGGCCGTCGCTCTGCTCCGCCACGGCGGCAACGTCAGACAACGCCGCGAGGTTCTCGGCGAAACCCGCGCGGGAGGCCGCGACCAGCAGCCATTGGCCGGGGCCGGTCCAGACCAGGCTGTGCGTGTCGGACATCGCCGCCAAGGGCGTCATCGGCAGATCGAGGCCGAACCTGGCCTTGACGGCCTCCGCAAGCGCGCCCGTCCCATCATCGCCGGCGATCAGGCTGGCGATGCCCAGGCCCTCGCGAGCCGTTGCGATCACGCCGCTCACCCCGGCCGCTCCCTGACGGCCGTCCGTGAGGACGCCGCTCCAAGGGCCGGCGGGCCGCCATGTCGTCGCAAGTTCAGCCATGGAGGCGCGTCCCTTCCGGATCGACGAAGCAGGGCGCGCATATCTCGACCTCGATGTCGCCGTCGCGCACCGGATCGACCGCGCGGATGCGCTCGCCGATGCGCTGCGGCCCGTTCCTGAGCAGGCCGAGCCCGATCCAGTGCCCCAACGCCGGCGAATACGCGACCGAGGTCATGTAGCCCTCGTCGTTTTCCATCGTAGCGGGCTTGCCGACAGCGATGAAATGCGCCCCGGCGCGCAGGCGCTGGGCCGGATCGACCGGCCTGAAGCCGATGAAGGCCGGGCGCTCCGGCTCGACCAGCGCCTCGCGCTGCGCCATCAGGCGGCCGAGATAGTCCTTCTTGGCGGACATCATCTTGCCGAGGCCGAGATCGCGCGCCGTGGTCTGGCCGCTCAGCTCGTTGCCGGCGACATGGCCCTTCTCGATCCGCATCACGCCGAGCGCCTCGGTGCCGTAGGGCGTGATGCCATGCGCCTGGCCTGCCGCCATCAGCGCCTGCATCATCGCCTCGCCATGGTCGGCCGGGACGCTGAGTTCATAGGCGAGTTCGCCCGAGAACGAGATGCGAAAGAGCCTTGCCGGGACGCCGCCGCCGACCGTGACCGGACGCGCCGCGAGATAGGGGAAGGCTTCGTTCGAGATGTCGTGCTGAGCATCGACGACGCCGCGCAGGACCTCGCGCGCCCTCGGCCCGGCGATGGCGGCCTGCGCCCATTGTTCGGAGACCGACACCATCCGCACGTCGAGTTCGGGCCACAGCGCCTGATGGCAGAATTCGAGATGCTGCATCACCTTGCCGGCATTGGCCGTGGTGGTGGTCATCAGGAAATGCGTCTCGCCCAGCCGCGAGGTCGTGCCGTCATCCATGACGAAGCCGTCCTCGCGCAGCATCAGGCCGTAGCGGGCCTTGCCGACCGGAAGGGCCTGCCAGCCATTGATGTAGACGCGCTCCAGAAAGGCTGCGGCGTCCGCGCCCTGGATGTCGATCTTGCCGAGCGTCGAGACGTCGCAGAGCCCGACGCCGTTGCGGACGGCGAGCACCTCGCGGTTGACGGTCGTGAGCCAGTCGGCCTCGCCGGGCTTCGGATAATACTGCGCCCGCATCCAGGCCCCGGATTCGATGAAGACCGCGCCCTTTCCTTGCGACCATGCATGGGTGGGGCTGAGACGGATCGGCCGGAAGTCGCGGCCGCGATGATGGCCGGCGAGGGCCCCGATCGCGACCGGCGTATAGGGCGGCCGGAAGATCGTCGTGCCGGTCTCGGGGATCGTCTTGCCGGTCTGCTCCGCCATGATGGCGAGGCCGGCGATGTTGGAGGTCTTGCCCTGGTCGGTCGCCATGCCGAGCGTGGTGTAGCGCTTGAGGTGCTCGACCGGCCTGAAGCCCTCGCGGGCGGCGAGCTCGACATCGGCGTCGGTGACGTCGTTCTGGAAATCGACGAAGGCTTTTCCCGAGAAGAACCGGCTCCTCCCACCCTTCACCCGCCAGACGGGGCTGAGCGCAAGGCCCTCCGGATCGGTCTTCGGCGGCTGCATCTCGGACCTGGTGACGAAGCCGCAATCGGCCGCGGCCTGCGCGCCCAGCCGCGCGCCGTCCGCCAGCGCCTCGGTAAGCGACAACCGCCCGGCCGCGCTGCCGGCGACGCTCAAGCCCGCCGGCATGATGCCCGGCACGAAGGCGTGGATGGTCTCGTCCCAGACCGGCCGCGTGTTCTGGTGCGAGGTCAGGTGCAGGGTCGGATTCCAGCCGTTCGAGACCGCGAGCAGGTCGCAGGCCAGCCGCTCCTTGCGGCCCGCGGCGTCACGGATCGTCACCGAGGACAATGCCCGGCCGCCGGAAGCCGCGCTGACGACGCCGCCTGCGAAGACGCGCGCGCCGATTTTCGCCGCAAGCGCCGTCAGCCCGGCGTCGAGGTCGGGGCGCGGATCGGCGATCGCCGCCACCTTCGCGCCGGCCGCCGCGAGGTCGCGCGCGGTGGCCCAGCCATCGTCGCCGGTCGTGAAGACGACCGCTTCCCGACCGGGCAGCACGCCATGGCGGTTGACATAGCTCCGCACCGCCCCGGCCAGCATCACGCCCGGCGTATCGTTGCCGGAAAACACGATCGGCCGCTCGATCGCGCCGGCCGCCAGCACGGCGCGTTTTGCGACGATGCGCCAGCCGCGCTGCCGGGGCTGATGGGGCAGGGGGGTCGGCAGATGATCCGACACCCGCTCGACCACGCCGTAGACGCCATGGTCGTAGACGCCGTAGACCGTGCTGCGCGGCATGATCGTGACGTCCGGCAGGCTCGCAAGCTCGGCCAGCGCATCCGCGATCCATTCGGACGAGGCGCGCGCGTCGATCTCGCGCTTCTCGGCGAGCAGCTTGCCGCCGAGCCGGAAATCCTCGTCGCACAGGATCACGCGCGCGCCGCTGCGCCCCGCCGCCAGCGCCGCCGAAAGCCCCGCCGGCCCGCCGCCGATGACCAGCACGTCGCAGAAGGCGAAGGCCTTTTCGTAATGGTCGGGATCTTCCTGTCCGGCTGCCCGGCCGAGCCCGGCGGCGCGGCGGATCAGCGGCTCGTAGAGCTTTTCCCAGAAGGCCGCCGGCCACATGAAGGTCTTGTAGTAGAAGCCCGCCTGCAGCGCCGGCCCGAGCAGCGAGTTGACGGAGAGCAGGTCGAAGGCGAGCGAGGGCCAGCGGTTCTGGCTTCGCGCCTCGAGCCCGTCGAAAAGCTCGACGACGGTGGCGCGGGTGTTGGGCTCGCGCCGCGCGCCGGAGCGCAGTTCGACCAGCGCGTTCGGCTCTTCCGGCCCGGCCGAGAGGATGCCGCGCGGGCGGTGGTACTTGAACGAACGCCCGACCAGCCGGACGCCGTTGGCGAGCAGGGCGGAGGCGAGCGTATCGCCGGAAAAACCCCGGTAGGGCTTGCCGTCGAAGGAGAAACCGAGCGGCTGGCTGCGGTCGATCAGGCCGCCATCGCTGGTGCGGAAGGGCTGCGAAGGCGCGTTCATGCCGCAGCTCCCGCCTTCGCCTGCGCCATGGTCTCGACGGCGGCGATGGCATGGGTCCGCGTGTCGCGCGTCACCACCAGCCAGGCATGGCAGCCGGCGGCGTGATACCAGAGCTCGCGATTGGGACCGGCCGGGTTCTCGCGCTGGTGGACATAGTCGCACATGGCGGCCTCGGTCGCCTCCATGCCGTCGGGGCGCTGCGGATCGGCGGCGCCGAGATAGGTGAATTCCTGGACGTCGCGGGGTCCGCAATGGGGGCAGGCGATACGCATGGTCAGGCTCGAATGGGCTGAGACGGCGCAGAACGCGCGCCCCCCCTCCCCCTCGTGGGGAGGGGATGGGGGTGGGGGGCGAACGACCGGGCGAGCGTTCGCATGTTTAAGTCGATGGCTTTGCCTTCGCCGCTTGAATCCAGCGACCATCGCTTTGGCTTTTCGCCCCCCACCCCCTCCCCCTCCCCACAAGGGGGAGGGGGACGGCAAGCGTCGCGCTCTATGAAGACAAAGCCGGTCATGCCTACCCTCAATGCAGGTTCGGCTGGGCGCCGACGCCCTTTTCGTCGATCACGCGCCCCGTCGCGAAGCGGTCGAGCCGGTAGGCGGCCGCGACCTCGTGGGGCGCATCGCGCGCGATCAGATGGGCGAAGCAGAAGCCCGAGGCCGGCGTCGCCTTGAAGCCGCCATAGCACCAGCCGGCATTGAGATAGAGCCCCTCGACCGGGGTGTGGTCGATGATCGGCGAGCCGTCCATCGACATGTCCATGACGCCGCCCCAGTGCCGCAGCATCCGCACGCGGCCGAGACCCGGCCACAGCGCCATGGCCGATTCCATCACGTCCTCGATCACCGGCAAATTGCCGCGCTGGGCGTAGGAGTTGTAGCCGTCGATGTCGCCGCCGAAGACGAGCCCGCCCTTGTCGGACTGGCTGATGTAGAAATGGCCCGCGCCATAGGTGACGACGGTGTCGATCAGGGGTTTGAGCCCTTCCGAGACGAAGGCCTGCAGCACATGGCTTTCGATCGGCAGGCGCATGCCGGCCATGGCGGCAAGCCGCGACGAGTTGCCGGCGACGGCGAGCGCAACCTTCCTCGCCCTGATCGCGCCGCGCGTCGTCTCGACGCCGGTGATGCGGCCGTTCTCGATCGTAAGCCCCGTGACCTCGCAGTTCTGGACGATGTCGACGCCGCGCTGGTCGGCGGCCCGCGCATAGCCCCAGGCCACGGCGTCGTGTCGCACCGAGCCGCCGCGCTTCTGCAGCAGGCCGCCCTGGATCGGGAAGCGGCCGTCGGCATAATTCAGGAAGGGTGCCATCGCCCTCACCTGCTCGCGGTCGAGCAGTTCGGCGTCGACTCCAGCAAGGCGCATCGCGTTGCCGCGACGGGCGAAAGCGTCGCGCTGGGCGTCGGAGTGATAGAGATTCAGCACGCCGCGCTGGCTGACCATGGCGTTGTAGTTGATGTCCTGCTCCAGCCCCTCCCAGAGCTTGAGCGACATTTCGTAGAACGGCGTGTTGCCGGGCAGGAGATAGTTCGAGCGGATGATCGTGGTGTTGCGGCCGACATTGCCGGAGCCGATCCAGCCCTTCTCGATCACCGCGACATTGGTGATGCCGTGCCGGCTCGCGAGGTAATAGGCCGTCGCCAGTCCATGCCCGCCGCCGCCGATCACCAGCACGTCGTATTCGGCCTTGGGCGCGGCGTCGCGCCAGGCCGGCTTCCAGCCGTGATGCCCCTTCAGCGTCTGCGCGGCGAGCGAAAAGATGGAATAGCGCATCGGCGTCCGGGTTCCGGCGTCCCAGCCACCGCTGGACTTGTCTTGGCGAGATTGCCGGACATAGGCTGATGGACATGACTGCCAGCGACGCCAGATTGACCATGAGCGACAGCGCGGCTCCGGCCCATGTCGGTTTCCTGCTGATCCCGGATTTCGCGCTGCTCGCCTATGCCTCGGCGATCGAGCCCTTGCGCGCCGCCAACCGGCTTTCGGGCCGCGACCTCTACCGCTGGAGCCATGTCTCCATCGACGGGCAGCCGGCCCCGGCCTCGAACGGCGTCGGCATCCGCGCCGATTGCGGCGTCGGCGACGGTGTCCGCTTCGATTATGTCTTCGTCTGCGCGGGGGGCAATCCGGCCGCCTTCCAGCATGCCCCGACCTTCGCCTGGCTGAGGCAACTGGCGCGGCGCGGCGTCAAGCTCGGCGGCGTTTCCGGTGGCCCCTATGTGCTGGCGCGGGCCAATGTGCTCGCCGGCTACCGCTTCACCATCCATTGGGAGCATGCGCCGGCCTTTCTGGAGGACTATCCCGATCTCGATCTGCGCCGCTCGCTCTACGAGATCGACCGCGACCGCCTGACCTCCAGCGGCGGCACCGCTCCGCTCGACATGATGCACGCGGTGATCGCCCGCGAGCATGGCAGCGAACTGGCGCTGAAGGTCAGCGAGTGGTTCCTCCAGACCCATGTCCGCGAGGGAGAAGGCCCGCAGCGGATGCCGTTGCGCGAGCGGCTCGGCATCAGCCATGCGCCGCTGCTGCGCGTCGTCGGCCGCATGGAGCAGAGCCTCGAGAACCCGGTCGCGCGCGAAGAACTGGCGCGCACGGCCGGCGTGTCGCTGCGCCAGCTCGAACGGCTGTTCCGGCTGCATCTTGGCCGCTCGCTCGGCGAGCACTATCTGGGCCTGCGGCTCGACCGCGCCCGCGACCTGCTGCGCCAGACGACCCTGTCTGTGCTGGAAATCGCTCTCGCCTGCGGCTTCGCAAGCGCGAGCCATTTCTCGCGCGCCTATCGCGCCCGCTTCGGCCATGCCCCGCGTGCCGAACGGATGCCGTCGGGGAGCCCGCTTTGGCGCTGAGCGTCAAGAAACCGTCGCTGAGTGACAAATCCTCTGCCGACTGCGCGCGAACTCTAGGAGATCGACGATCACGGGGAACGAACCGTCATGAAACGCCTGCTCGCTTTCGCACTGGCCTGCGCCACCGGCCTCGCGGCTTTGCCCGCTCTCGCCCAGGACACCATCGCCAAGGTCAAGGAGAAGGGCGTCCTGACCGTCGGCGTCAAGAACGACTACAAGCCCTGGGGCTTCCTGGAGCCGTCGGGCAAGATCGTCGGGCTCGAGATCGACCTCGCCCAGCAAGTCGCCGACAAGCTCGGCGTCAAGCTGGAGATGATCCCGGTCATCGCCGCCAACCGCATGGAGTTCCTGCGGCAGGGCCGCATCGACATGGTGCTGGCGACGATGGGCGACACCGCCGAGCGCCGCAAGATCGTCGGCATGGTCGAGCCCAACTACTATGCCGGAGCGACCAACGTGCTCGCGCCCAAGAGCGCCGGGCTGAAGAACTGGACCGACCTCAAGGGCCGCAAGGTCTGCGCCGTGCAGGGCGCCTATTACAACCGCCGCGTCACGCAGATGTATGCGCCCGAACTCGTCGTGTTCCCATCCGTGCCCGACGCGCTGAACGCGCTTGCCGGCAACAACTGCGTCGCCTTCCTGTTCGACGACACGCTGATCGTCTCGACGCTGTCGGGCGGCGATCCGAAATGGGCCAGTTACGAGATGCCGCTGGTCTCGGAAGACCCGCAGCTCTGGGCCATCGGCCTGCGGCTGGAGGACATGGACGCGCCCTTCGGCAAGCTTCTCAAGGAGATGTCGGTCGACTGGCACAAGAGCGGCAAGCTGCTCGAGCTCGAGACCAAATGGGGCATCAAGCAGAGCCCGTATTTGATCGAGACCAACAAGAAGCTGAAGGCGGGCTCGTAAAGCCGTCGGGATGTGGCTCTTCCCCTCCCCCTGGTGGGGAGGGGATAGGGGTGGGGGGCGAGCGACCGGGTGAGCCGGTAAGCCCGGCTGCATCGCCCCCAACGCTGGAGTTCTCATCGTCCAGCTCCTGCTTTTCGCCCCCCCTAACCCCTCCCCACCAGGGGGAGGGGAACTCCGGCGCGAAGCCTCGGGTGTCGCCGCCTGCATGTCCGTCGAAGAGAGCCCGAGCCAAAATGCCATGATCGCCGCCTTCTTCGAGCGCCTGAACGAGACGCAGGGGCTGAACTTCTCGGTCTTCTACGACGCTTTCGACCGCGGCCGCTTCCTGACCGGGCTGTGGACCACGAGCTATATCTGCGTCATCGCCATCGCGGCCTCGCTGGCGCTCGGGCTGCTCGGCGTCTGGATGGCGGGCGGCAAATCGCGGTTCGCGCGGCTTCTCGTCAGGGGCTATGTGCAGTTCTTCCGCAACACGCCGCCTCTGGTCCAGCTCTCCTTCTTCTATTTCGCGGTGGCGAGCCTGCTGCCGACCGTCTCGGACGGGTTCGGCGGGCAGTCGCCGCTGATTTCCGGCACGGGCTGGGCGATCATCGCGTTCTCGCTCTTCGCCGGCGCCTTCAACGTCGAGATTTTTCGCGCCGGCATCGAGGCGGTGCCCTCGACCACGGTCGAGGCGGCGGAGTCGCTCGGCTACACCCGGCTGCAGCTTTATGTCCACGTCGTGCTGCCGCTGGCCTTCCGCATCTGCCTGCCGGCGCTGAACAACAACCTGATCAACCTGGTGAAGACGACGACGCTGGCCTACGCCATCGGCGTGCCCGAACTGCTCTATGCCGCCTCGCAGATCTGGTCGGAGAGCTTCAACGTCCGCGAGATGATGAACGTGCTGCTCGTCACCTATGTCCTGCTCGTCGCCATTCTGGTCTTCGTGATGGGGCGCTGGGAGCGGGCGATGCGGATACCGGGATACTCGACGTGAGGGCCGCGACCACCGATCTGCCGGTGCTGCTGCCGTTCCGAGCGCCGGCTGCGATCGGTCCGACGGGACTTGCCGCGCCGAGCTTGCTCGGTGGCGCGACGCTAGCCTGTTTCGCCATCCTCTTCGGCGCCTCGCTCGCTTTGGCGCAGGTCACGGCGCGGCCCGCCGGCGAGAGCGCGGCGACCGTGCTGCTGCGCTGGGCGCCGCTGATCTTCGAGGGTTTCCTGTTCAACATCCTGATCAGCTTCCTCGCCATGGCGCTGGGCACGATCTTCGGCGTGCTCGTCGGCATCGCGCAGGTCTCGCTGGTGGCGCCCATCCGCAAGACGGCCTGGGGCCTGACGCAGTTCTTCCGCAACGCGCCCTGGCTCGTGCTGCTGTTCTACGCGATGTTCCTGCTGCCCTTCGAGTTCAGGATCTTCGGCCTGACCATCGCCTTTCCGGCCTGGGTCAAGGCGATCATCGGGCTGGCGCTGCCGGTCGCCGCCAACGTCTCCGAGATCGTGCGCGGCGGCATCCGCTCGATCCCATCGGGCCAGTGGGAATCGGCCGAGTCGCTCGCCTTCACGCGGGCCCAGACGATGTGGATGATCATCCTGCCGCAGGCGTTCAAGCGGATGATCCCGCCCTGGATGAACCTCTACGCCATCCTGACCATGGCGACGACGCTGATCTCGGTCGTCGGCATCCAGGACGGGCTGACGATTACCCGCGCAGCCCTCGTCGCCGAGAGCCGACCCGAGCTGATGATCCCGATGTATCTCATGCTGCTGCTGATGTTCTTCGCCTATTGCTACCCGATCGCGCGCGCGACGCTCGCGCTCGAACGCCGCTTCAACGTGAAGGCCTGAGACGATGGTGAGCATGATGTGGTCCGAAAACCGGTCCCCACTTTTCGGCATCAAGCTTTAGATGGCGGGCCGGCATCAACTGGGCGAGCCCGTCGTCGTGGTCGAGGGCGTCGAGAAATCCTTCGGCGCGCTGACCGTGCTGAAGAATGTCGGCCTCACCGTCAGGCGCGGCGAGACCGTCTGCGTCATCGGCCCCTCGGGCTCGGGCAAGTCGACGCTTTTGCGCTGCATCAACGCGCTGGTGCCGATCAGCCGGGGCTCGATCACGGTCGCCGGCCGGCAGGTCAACGATCCCGCGCTCGACAAGCTGGCGCTGCGCCGCGATGTCGGCATCGTCTTCCAGCAATACAACCTGTTCCCGCACAAGACCGCGCTGCAGAACGTCATGATGGCGCCGCTGCATGTGCTCAGGCAGGACAAGGCCGAGGTCGAGGAGCGCGCGCGAAAACTGCTCGCCAAGGTCGGGCTGTCCGACAAGCTCCAGACCTATCCGGGCGAGTTGTCAGGCGGCCAGCAGCAGCGTGTCGCCATCGCGCGCTCGCTGGCGATGAACCCCAAGGTGATGCTGTTCGACGAGGTCACGGCCGCGCTCGACCCCGAGACCAAGAAGGAGGTTCTGGTGACGATCCAGGACCTCGCCACCGACGGCATGACCTGCATCCTCGTCACCCACGAGATGGGTTTCGCCCGCGAGGTCGCCGACCATGTCTACTTCACCGATGGGGGGCTGATCGTCGAGCACGGCCCGCCGGCGCAACTGTTCGGAGCGGCCCGCGAGGAACGCACCAGGGCGTTTCTCGACAAGGTTCTCTGAACGCCCGGCGTGTGTCGCATTCCGGCAAGCGCCTGTCGCAAACCGGCAGCCGGCGCGGGCCGCGACACGGAAGATTGCCTCCTCATTCCGTCTGAAGCCGAAGCACGTCATGGCCCCGCAATCCCCGCATGATCCCAAATCCGTCGCCGGCAAGGAGCTTCATCTTCAGGAGCGCGCGCAGCTTCTGGTGATAGGAGCAGGGCCGGCCGGGCTCGCGGCCGCGATCGAGGCGGCCGGGCGTGGGCTCTCCGTCGTGCTGGTCGACGAGAACCCGGTCTCGTTCCGCGCGATGGGAGACGAGGCGCCGCTGCATTTCGGGCAGGGCATGTCCGGGCTGGCGCGCAACCGCAACGCCATGATGGAGGCCTTCATCGCGTCGGAACCGCTGATCGAGGCCGCCTTCGAGGCTGGCGTCGACGTCAGGCTCGGCACGGCCTGCTGGGGGCTTTACGCAAACGGCCCGAGCCTGGGCTGGCTGCCGGGCACGGTCGCGGGCCTCAACGACGACGAGCGCTCCTGGATGCTGGGCGCCGACCATGTCGTCGTCGCCGCCGGCCGACGCGACATGGGGCTGGGCTTCCCCGGCTGGGAAAAGCCCGGCGTGCTCGGGGCGACGGCGGCGCTGTCGCTGGAGCGGCGCTACGGCGCGCTTGAGCCGCGCCGGGTCGTCCTGCTCGGCTCCTCGACCGAAGCGCTTGCGGCGGCGCTGGCGCTGCGCGAGACGGGCGTCGTCATCGCGGCGATCGTGGAGCAGGCCGACGCGGTCCTGGGCGCGCCCGATCTTCTCGCGGCGTTACGCGGAGGCGGCACGGAAATCCTCACCCGCCACATCGTGCGCGAGGCCGCGGGGCGCGAGCATGTCGAGGCTGCGCTGGTCAGCGAGATCGACGCGGATGGCAAGGCCGTCGGGCAGGAACGCGCCATCGCCTGCGACGGCATCGTGCTCGCGGTCGGCGCGACGCCGGTGGTCGATCTGCTCGACGCGCTCGGCTGCACAATCGCTTTCCAGCCCGAGCGCGGCGGCTACGCGCCGATCGTCGACGCGGACCAGCGCACCAGCCTGCGGACCATCTTCGCGGCCGGCGACGCCGCCGGCCTCTGGCCGGCCAAGACGCTGGATCGCGGCATCGCCGAAGGAGAGGGCCGCCGCGCCGTCGCTGCGATCATGCGCGAACGCGGGATCGCCGCCGCCCTGCCGGCGGCTGCCGCGATGCCGCCCGAGCCGGCGCATGACATCTGCGCCTATCGGCTCGCCTGGGTCCGGGCCAGCGTGATCGAGGCGCGGGCCGAGTTCCATGTCTGCCAATGCGAGGAGGTCACGGCCCGCGAGATCCTCGAGGTCCGCCCGCCGCGCTATCTCGACTGGAAAAACGAGCGCCGCAACGATCGTTCGCTCTCGGCGCTGCTCGGCGAGGAGCCGCCCAATCCCGATCAGGTCAAGCGCCTGACCCGCGCCGGCATGGGCCCGTGCCAGGGCCGACGCTGCCGCGAGCAGGTCGCGGCCCTGCTGGCGCTGGGCGCGGCCATGCCGCTCTCCTCGATCCCGCTTGCCGGCTACCGCGCGCCGGTCCGGCCGCTGCCGCTCTCGGTCGCGGGTCAGCTTCCGGAATCGGTCGAGCAGGCCGAGCATTGGGACACCTGGTTTGGCATGCACGCACAGTGGCGTCCGTTCTGGGACGTGCCGGCGCTCTACACGGTCGCGGGCAACGACGCGACCGGTCCCGTCGCGAGCGAGTGAGCAGAGGTCATGGAGCAACCCAAGGGAGCCTCGGTCGTCATCGTCGGCGGCGGCGTCACCGGCCTCAGCGCCGGCTGGTGGCTGGCGCGCGAGGGCGTCGACGTCCTCGTCATCGAAAAGGGCATGATCGGCTGGGAGGCGTCGGGCCGCAATGGCGGCGGCTGCTCGCACCATCATTCGCCGCTCTTCCTCGAGGAGCAGCGGCTTTGGCCGCGGATGGACGAACTGCTCGGCTACCCCACCGAGTTCAGCGGCAGCCGCGTCCGGCTCGCCGCCAGCGAGCAGCAGATGGCGCTCTACGGCCGGGCGCTGCGTAACGCGGCGCGGCAGGGCTTCGAGTCCGAAATTCTCGACGTGAAGCAGATCAAGGAGCTGGTGCCGCTCGCCGGCGACACCATGGTCGGCGGCTATTTCTACAAATTCGGCGGCCACGCCAATCCGCACCGCACGCTGCAGGGCTACGCCTGGGCGATGCAGGACCATGGCGGCAGGGTGATGCAGCATTGCGCCGTGACGGGCTTTCAGACGAAAGCCGGCCGGGTCACGGGCGTGGAAACGCAGCGTGGTCTCATTGCCTGCGATCATCTCGTGCTCGCGGCCGGCCCGCAGACCGGCATCCTGTCGGGCCTGCTCGGGCAGGAGGTGCCGGTGGCGTCGGCCCGCTGCGAGATGATCGTCACCGAGCCGCTGCCGCTGATGCCCTATGGCGGCGTCGACGGGAACGGCCTCTATGGCCGCCAGACCCTGCGCGGCAACCTCGCCTATGGCGGCGGGCCGCATGAATGGCTCGACATCGCCGGGAACGAAGCGCCCGCCAAGCCGACGACACCGCTGATGGGCCATATGGGCCGGCGGCTCGCCGAGCTCCTGCCCAAGGCGGCGCATGCCCGCATCATCCGCTCCTGGGCCGGCGTGATCGAGAACACGCCCGACGGCCGCCCGGTGATCGACAGGCTCGATTCTCACGCCAACGTCGTCGTCGCGACGCTCTCCAGCGTCGGCTTTGGCCTCTCGCCGGCGAGCGGGCGCGCCATCCGCGACCTCGTCGTCGATGGTGAGTGCTCCTTCGCCGACATCTCGTCGTTCAGGCTGGCGCGCTTCGCCGAGCTCGAGCCGGACTGGCGCGAGCTTCAGGGCTGGCAGGCGCTCGCGGCGCAGGAGGCGATCGCGGCCTGAGGGTCAATTCGTCTTTGCGGGCGCGACCCGGCCGTCAAAGCGCGATCGTCACATCGCTTCGAGGCCGAGAGGAGCAGGCGAGGATGTAGCCCTGCGCCTCCTCGTCGGCCGAAATCCCGCCCTCGTGCCGCATCGCGACTTCGCCCGAGACGAGGCTGACGCGGCAGGTGCCGCACATGCCGGACGCGCAGCCGCAGGGGATGACGATGGTCTGGCGCGTCGCCGCCTCCAGCAACGTCTCGTCGCCCCGCGCCGTGAAGCGCTTCTCGCCGAACCGGACGGAAAAGCCCGCCTCGGGAGCATCCGCAGGAACTGCAGCAGGCGCTGCCGGCGCGACCGCGCCGAAATGCTCGACATGGAAATGCCCGCGCGCGCCGCCCTCGGCGGCGTGGATCAGGCGCGCCTCCGCCATGAAACCGGCCGGGCCGCAGCAGAACACCTCGCGCCGGCCGAGATCGGGCAGGGCGACGGAGGCGATCCGCCGGTTCAGGCGGCCCGAGAAGCCGAACCAGCCCGGTCTCGGCGCGCTGACCAGCATCGCCACCCTGAGTCGAGGCATCCGCGCCTGCAACTCCGTCAGCTCCCGGGAGAACAGGATATCGTCGGGCGTGCGGGCGGCGTGCAGCCAGGCGATGTCGGTGTCGGGCGCGGTCGCCGCCAGATGCCGCAGCATCGCCATCAGCGGGCTCGCGCCCGAGCCGGCCGAGACGAGCGCGACCTTGTCCGTCGTCCGGTTCTCGATGGTGAAGCGCCCGCGCGGGCTTCGCGCCTCGATCACGTCGCCGACGACGAGCCGCTCGTGCAGCCAGCGCGTCGCGCGGCCCTGCGGGTGCGCCTTGATCGTCATCGCCAGCGTGTCGCCGCCGGGAGCCGACGCCAGCGAGAAGGTCCGGTGCAGCGTCCCGCCTTCGATCGGCAGCCTCAGCGTCATCGACTGCCCCGCCCGGTAGGCCGGCACGCCGCCTTCCGGCCGGAACACGAAGGTCCGGATGTCGGCGGTTTCGCGCTCGATCGCGACCACGGCCAGTCTGAGGAGGTCGCTCGCCGGCGCGGCGCGCGGGGCCTCCAGCGTCTCGGGCAGGCTCATTCGGCGGCCATCCGCAGCGGCGTCGGCGCGCCGACGAAATCTGCCATCCTGCCGGCATACCAGTTGGTGAACTGCGTCAGCATGAATTCCGAGGGCGAATACGGCCCCGGCCGATACGCCATCGAGCGGATGCCGACATGGTTCACGGCGGCGAGTTCGGCGTCCTGCGCGTCGGTCGCGGTCCAGACTTCGGTCAGGCGCCTGATATCGTAATCGACGCCCTCGACCGCGTCCTCGTGCACGAGCCAGGTCGTGCGGAGCGCCGTGCGTCCGGCCGAGAGCGGCAGCACGCGGAAATGGATGATGTGATCGGCGAGGAAGTGGTTCCAGTTGTTGGGCGCCCGGAACATCCGGACCGAGCCGAGGTCGGGTTCGGTGAAGTCGCCGAGCAGCTTGTTGCAGGCCGAACCGCCATCCATGGTGAAGGACAGCGCGCCCTCGTGGAAGGGCAGGCGGATGCAGCGGAACGCGTCGCCGCCATCGGCGGGCTGATGCGGCAGCCCCAGCGCATCCCATTTGGCCGTCTTGCGCGCGATCAGCTCCTGGAACTGCGCCGGCCCGCGCGGATCGTCGGGCAAGGCGAACTCGACCAGCGAGACCAGCAGCTCGGGATGGTTCGCGGCGCAGTGATAGCACTCGCGGTTGTTCTCGATGACGAGCTTCCAGTTCGCCTCCTCGATGATCGTCTTCTCATAGGCGACCTTGGTGCGGTCGGGCTGATGGGGCGCGATATAGGGCGTCACCGCCGCCTTGAAGAGGGCGATGTCAGGCGGGCTCTCCGCGAGACAGATATAGACCATGCCGCAGATCACCTCGGCATGGACCGGGTGCAGCCCGTACTCGCTCCGGTCGAAATCGGCCGGCATCTGGCGCGCGTTGAGCAGCGAGCCGTCGAGTTCGTAGACCCATTGGTGATAGGGGCAGACCAGCCGCGTGGCGCGGCCCTTCTCCTTGGCGCAGATGCGCGAGCCGCGATGCCGGCAGGAATTGTGGAAGGCGCGGATGCCGCCGTCGCGGTCGCGCAGGATCACGATAGGATTGTCGCCGACGCTGAGCGTCAGGTAGTCGCCGGGCTTCCTGATCTCGCAGGCGCTGCAGGCGAAGAGCCATTGCGCCTCGAACACCGCCTTGAGGTCGGCCTCGTGCATCGCCTCGTCGATGTAGAAGGCCTGCGGCAGGCTGAACCCCTCGCGGCGTTCGGAAAGCAGGCGGCGGATGCGCTCGCGGTCGATCATGGGCGGGCCTCGCAATCGGGGTGCCGCCATCATCCGCCGGATCGCGTCGTAGCGGCGGGATTCTTGCGACATCGGGGAAAAGCTTTGCGACGGCATGCGTCGTTTTCATTGTAACAATGTCGGAAAGCCGCTTTTCTGTTTCGACGCCGGGACAGATGATCCGGCGCCTCGGTGGCTGTGTCGGAGCAAGGCATCATGGCGAGGGATCAGGCGGCCGGCACGCGTATCGTCACGCTGCTTCTCGTCGAGGGCTTCTCGATGATGAGCGTCGCCTCGGCGATCGAGCCGCTGCGCTCGCTCAACCGGCTGATCGACCGCGAGGCCTGGCGCTGGCGGCTGGCGAGTCTCGACGGGACGGTGCTGGCGGCCTCGAACGGCATCCCGCTGCCGACCGAGAAGGCCGAAACCGCGCTCGAGGCTTGCGACTACCTCTTCGTCTGCGGCGGCCTTCGCATCCAGTCGGTCGACGAGCGGCGCTATCTCGCGGTGCTGCGGAAAGCCGCGCGCGGCAGCATCGCGGTGGGTTCGCTCTCGACCGGCACCTGGCTTCTGGCCCGCGCCGGCCTGCTCGACGGCTACCGCTCGACGATCCACTGGGAGAACCGCCCGGCTTTCCAGGAGGAGTTTCCCGAGCTCGTCTGCACCGACAAGATCTACGAGATCGACCGCGACCGCCTGACCTGCTCGGGCGGCACGGCGGCGATGGATCTGATGCTGCACCTGATCATCGAGCGGCACGGCTCGGATCTGGCGCGCCGCGTCGCCAACCAGTTCCACCACGACCGCATCCGCGACGAGCGCGACAACCAGAGCGGCGGCCGGCAGGAGCGCCTCGCCAACCTGCCGCCCCCGGTGCGCGCCGCGATCCGGCTGATGCAGCGCCATGTCGAGGATACGATTCCGATCGCCGAGGTCGCGCGGCGCACCGGGATGAGCGCCCGGCAGATCGAGCGGCTGTTCCTGCGCTATGTCGAGATGTCGCCGGCGCGCTACTACCTCTCGCTCCGCATCGACCGGGCGCGCGAGCTGCTGCTCTATTCCGACCGGCCCATCCTCGAGGTCGCGATCGCGACCGGCTTCACCTCGACCTCGCATTTCGCGCACTGGTTCAAGCGGCTGCAGGGCGTGCGGCCGAGCCAGTTGCGGGGCAGGGGCGATAGGCCGCAACTGGCCGTTGCCGGGCCGCTCACATTCCAGTCTGAGTGAGCGGACCGTCGTCTGTTGCGAAGCTATCTGGGCGGAAACAGCAGTAATGTCAGGAACGATTTTTGCTGGTCGATATCGGCATGGTAGAAGCGTTTGATGGCGTTTTGAGCCGTCGCGATCGCCAGCTTGGCGTCGTAAGTCCTGACGAGTATCGATGGGTCGTAGTCGGCAGCGTGCCGCTGCTCCTGAAGATCGATCAAAGCGGTAGAAAACGCCTTTATGTCAGCACCGAAACCGTCGGCAGGGGCATATTGCTGGTATTTGCGGTTCGGCTTCTGCTTCCTGACCTCGGAGCAAAGCTCGCGCAGGGATCTGTGATCGACGCTACGATAGAGCAACGCGTAGTGCGGAGAGCCGCGCTTCGTCACACCGACGAATGCATCTGCGCCAGCGGTCAAGACGTGATGGAAAACCGCATAATATGCTGCTGAAATGGCGCGCCTGACATCGACCTGGCGCGGCGGCCCTGCTGGCGGGGGAACCACCAGCTTGGCGGCCTGATCGAGAAGATGGTCAGAGCTCAGGACCGCCAAGCTCGTATCCCTCCGAGTTATCGACCGCCATTTCATGCTCGGTCGAGTATCGGACAAGCGGTAGTCGCTCGTCGCCCTCGGCTTGCAGCTTGTCTTGAAGTTCGACCAGCAAGTCCAGCACTTCGTCGCCGGTCAGCTGGCGTATGGCATCGTCTCCGAGAACGATCGTAATATGCAGGGCCTCTTCGCCAAGACTATCCGTCGTGGGCTCCGTCGTCACGCGTTGAAAATCACGGCGTGGCAAACGCCGACGTGCGACCTGGGTTGCGATCTCGTCGATTTGCTGGAGTTCGAGCATGAAGCGAAGATAGGGAGCCGGGCGAAGAAATGCACGCAGCATTTCCAGCTGCACCGGCGTGTCGCAAGCGCGACATTCCATGTCGCATCCCCGCCCCGATCCTGGAACCGTTCTGATCGACACTTTCCCCCGACAAGACGGCTGACCGTCGCGAGGGAATGAGCGTGGAGACGATCGCCTTCATCATGGCGAATCTTCCGGTGATCGGGCAGCGCATGCTCGAGCACGTCTCGCTCGTCGGCGTTTCCGTCGGCGTCGCGATCCTCACCGGCGTGCCGATCGGAATCGCGATCACCCAGAGCAAGGCCGCCGCCGACCGGGTGCTCTATGTCGCCTCGGTCATCATCACGATCCCTTCGATCGCGCTCTTCGGCATGCTGATCCCGGTGCTGTCGCTGATCGGGCAGGGCATCGGCTATCTGCCGGCCGTGATCGCGCTGATCCTCTACGCGCAGTTGCCGATCATCCGGAACACCTACACCGCGATCATGAACATCGACCCCGCCTTGCGCGAGGCGGCGCGCGGCATGGGCATGACCACGCTGGAGCGGCTGCGCCGGGTCGAGCTGCCGCTGGCGCTGCCGGTGATCGTCAACGGCGTCCGCAGCGCCGTGGTGCTCAACATCGCGATCGGCGCGATCGCGACCTATATCGGCGCCGGGGGGCTGGGCACCTTCATCTCGCGCGGCATCTCGCAGACCGACATCCGCCAGCTTTTGACCGGGGCGCTCTTCGTCAGCCTGCTCGCGATCATCGCCGACTATTCGCTGCTCTTCGCGCAGCGCCTGATGACGTCACCGGGGCTGAGGCGCGCATGATCCGGCTGGAGCAGGTCTCGAAGCATTTCGGCACGATGGTCGCGGTCGACCGCGTCGACATGGAGGTGCCGGCCGGCGCCGTCTGCGTGCTGCTGGGGCCATCCGGCTGCGGCAAGACCACGACGATGAAGATGATCAACCGGCTGATCCCGCCGACCTCGGGCAAGATCTTCGTCGACGGCAAGGACACCACCAGCGTCGACGAGGTCACGCTACGCCGCTCGATCGGCTACGTCATCCAGCAGATCGGCCTGTTCCCGAACATGACGGTCGAGGACAATATCTGCGTGGTGCCCGACCTGCTCGGCTGGCCGCGCGACAAATCCCGCAAGCGCGCGTCTGAACTGCTCGACATGGTCAATCTCGACCCGTCGGTCTTCCTCAAGCGCTATCCCAAGCAGCTTTCGGGCGGCCAGCAGCAGCGCGTCGGCGTGGTGCGCGCGCTCGCGGCCGATCCGCCTGTGCTGCTGATGGACGAGCCCTTCGGCGCGATCGACCCGATCAACCGCGAGGTCATCCAGGACGAGTTCATGAAGCTCCAGGCGGAGCTGAAGAAAACCATCGTCTTCGTCAGCCACGACATCGACGAGGCCGTGAAGATGGCGACGCGGATCGCGATCTTTCGCGACGGCAAGCTGATCCAGTACGACACGCCAGACAACATCCTGGCCCATCCGATCGACGCCTTCGTGCAGGAGTTCGTCGGTTCCGACCGCACGCTGAAGCGCCTGCGGCTGATCCGGGTCGCCGACGCGATGATGGCCGAGCCGCCGCGCGTCAGGGCCGAGGACACGCTCGAAACCGCCGTGACGCTGATGGACCGGCACGGCCATGTCTCGATCGTCATGGTCGGCCCGCGCGGACGGGCGCGCGGCGTCATCCGGCACGAAGCGGCGCGCGATCTGAAAGGCCTCGTCGGCGAGCATCAGGAGCCGCTGCCCGGCATCGTCAACGTCAGGGACGATCTGCGCTCGGCCGTCTCGCAGATGTTCACCCATGGCGTGACCTGGCTCGCCTGCGTCGACGATGACGGCTTCTACAAGGGCTACATCACCCAGAAGAGCATCACGCAGGTGCTCGGCGCGACCTATCGGGACCGCTGAGATGGCCGCGGCCGCGACGGACAAATCCGCGACCACCGGGCTCCAGACCGCGTGGCGCCTGCTCTTCATCGCCGGCGTGTTCGCCTGCGGGGCCTGGCTGCAGTCGACTGGCCTCCTGCCCTCGATCCTGAAGCATCGCGGCGATGTGCTCTACCTGATCCGCCAGCATCTCCAGCTTGCCGCCATCTCGGGCGCGATCGCGATCGCGGTCGGCATTCCGCTCGGCATCGTGCTGACGCGGCCGCGCTTCGAGATGTTCGCCGATGCGGTGACGCAGGTCGTCAATCTCGGCACCACGATCCCGACGCTGGCGCTGCTGGCGCTGTCGATGTCGCTCCTCGGCATCGGCGCGCCGCCCGTCATCTTCGCGCTGTTCGTGCTGACGCTTTTGCCGATCGTGCTCAACACCATCGCCGGCCTGCGCTCTGTGCCGCAACCGCTGATCGAGGCGGCGCGGGGCATGGGCATGACGCCCGGCCAGATCCTGCGCCGGGTCGAGCTTCCCAACGCCGTCTTCGTCATCCTGGCGGGCATCCGCACGGCGCTCGCGATCAATATCGGCACGGTGCCGCTCGCCTTCCTGATCGGCGGCGGGGGCCTCGGCGAGCTCATCTTCACCGGCATCGACCTGATGGAGCCGAGCATGCTGCTGGCGGGCGCGATCCCGACGGCGCTGCTCGCGGTCATGGTCGATTTCCTGATCGGCCAGATCCAGTTCTGGCTGGTTCCCAAAGGCGTCAACCCGCTGCGCTGAGCGGCGGTCAATCAACCAGCAAAAAGGGGACTAATCATGCTGAAACGCACCTTCATCGGACTGGCCGGGGCCGCCTTCGCGCTCTCGCTCACGCCGCTCTCGGCGCAGGCGCAGACCATCGTCGTCGGCGGCAAGAACTTCACCGAGCAGCAGATCATGTCGGAGATGACGACGCAGCTGCTCAAGGCCAAGGGCTTCACCGTCGACAAGCGCGCGGGACTGGGCACCGCGCCGCTGCGGCAGGCGCAGGAGGCCGGCCAGATCGACCTCTACTGGGAGTACACCGGAACCTCGCTGATCACCTTCAACAAGGTCACCGAGAAGATGGATCCGGCCGCGACCTACGCCAAGGTCAAGGAACTCGACGCCGCCAAGGGGCTGGTCTGGCTCAACCCGTCCAAGGCCAACAACACCTACGCGCTCGCCATGCGGAAGAAGGACGCCGAGGCCAAGGGCATCAAGTCGCTGTCGGACCTCGCCGGCAAGATCAAGGGCGGTCAGGCTGTCAAATTCGGCTGCAATGCGGAGTTCTACGCCCGCCCCGACGGTCTCGGTCCGCTGCAGACGACCTACGGCTTCGAGTTCGGCCGCGAGAGCACGGTCCGCATGGATACCGGCCTCGTCTATCAGGCGCTGCGGGATAGCCAGGTCGATGTCGGGCTGGTCTTCGCCACCGATGGGCGCGTGCCGGCCTTCGACTTCGTCATCCTGACCGACGACAAGGGCTATTTCCCGACCTATGCGATGACCCCGGTCGTCCGCAAGGAAACGCTCGACAAGAATCCGAAGCTCGCCGAACTGCTGAACGGGCTTTCCGCCAAGCTCGACGACGCGACGATGGCGAAGCTCAACGCCACGGTCGACGTCGACAAGAAGACCATCGAGGAGGTCGCCGCCGGCTTCCTCAAGGCGCAGGCCCTGATCTGACCCCAACGATGCGGCGGGGGTTTTGAGCCTCCGCCGTTTCTCGCTCCGCTCATGACCACCCTGACAGTGGCCGCGGCCCAGATCGCCTGCCTGCCCGGCGATCTGCAGGCCAATCTCGCAAGCCATCTCGCCATGATCGAGACGGCGCGGCGGCGCGGCGTCGACCTGCTCGTCTTTCCGGAACTGTCCCTGACCGATTATCTCGCCGCGCCGGACTGCGCGGCGCTGGCGATGATGCGCGACGAGGCCGCGCTGACGCTGATCGCGAAGATGGCCGGCCCGATGACGGTCTCCGTCGGCTTCATCGAGCGCGCGCGGGACGGGCGCGTCTTCAACGCTCAGGCCCTGCTGGCCGGAGGCGAGGTTTTGGCGGTCCACCGCAAGCTCAACCTGCCCGGCTATGGCTGCCTGCGCGAGGACGAGGTCTATGCGGCCGGCGACGCGCTCGACGCCGTCCCGCTGGCCGGCGGCTGGCGGGTCGCGACGCTGATCTGCGCCGATAGCTGGAACCCGGCCTTGCCCTGGCTCGCCGCGCTCTCAGGCGCGAACCTGCTGCTGCAGCCGGTGGCGTCCTCGCTCGGCGCGGTCGGCGGGGATTTCGACAATCCGCGCGGCTGGGAGATCAACCTCTCCCATACCGCGCTGACTTATGGGCTGCCGATCGTCTTCGCCAATCATTGCGGCGCGCGCGGCGATGCCGCGTTCTGGGGCGGCTCGCGCATCCTCGACGCCACCGGCCGCGAACTGGCGCGGGCGGGTGCGGAACCCGGCCTTGTCGTCGCCGGGATCGATCTCGCCGATGGCCTCGCGGCGCGCAAAACCCTGCCGACCATCCGCGACAGCGCGCCGGACCTGATCCAGCGCCTGCTCGTCCGGCAACTCTCTCGCTCTCCGGACCCGGAATCATCATGACGCCGCTCAGCTTCATCCATGCCTTGCGCTTTGCGGACCTCCCGGACGGCGTCGTGCATCAGGCGCGGCGCTGCCTGCTCGATCTCGTCGGCGTCGCCGCCAGCGGGCGCGGCACCGAACTCTCGCGCATCGTCCATGGGTTCGCCGTCAGGAATATGGGAGCCGGCGAAGGCGGGGCCCGGCTGCTGTTCGACGGTCGTCGGGCGAGCGCGGCCGGGGCCGCCTTCGCAGGGGCCTCGACGATCGACGCCTTCGACGCCCATGACGGCCACGCTTTGACCAAGGGCCATGCCGGCGTGGCCCTTTTGCCGGCGATCCTCGCCGTGCTCGACGCAAGCGATGCCGCCGCGCCCGGCGGCGTCGGCGTGGAGGACGTCCTGACGGCGCTGGTCATCGGCTACGAGATCGCGACCCGCGCCGGCATCGCTCTGCACGCCAGCGTCAGCGACTATCACACCTCGGGGGCCTGGAACGCGCTCGGCTGCGCCGCCGTGACCGCAAGGCTGCTCGGCCTGGACGAGGCTGCCACGCGCCACGCGCTCGGCATCGCCGAGTATCATGGCCCGCGCAGCCAGATGATGCGCTGCATCGACCATCCGACCATGCTGAAGGACGGCTCCGGTTGGGGCGCCTTCGCCGGGGTCTCGGCCGCCTATCTGGCGCAGGACGGATTTACCGGCGCGCCGGCGATCACGCTCGAAGCGCCCGAGCAGGCGGCGCTTTGGGGCGATCTCGGCTCGCGCTGGTATCTGCTGGAGCAGTATTTCAAGCCCTGGCCGGTCTGCCGCTGGGCCCAGCCGGCCGTCGAGGCGGCGGCGCTCCTGCTGGACAGGCATGCGATCGCGCCGCGCAGCATCGCCAGCGTCGAGGTCGAGACCTTCCACGAGGCCGTCCGGCTCGGCGCGGCGCTGCCGGCCTCCACGGAAGCCGCGCAATACGCGCTCGGCTTTCCGCTGGCCGCCCTTCTCGCGCGGGGCAGGCTCGGCGCCGAGGAGATCGGTCCCGGCGGGCTCGAAGACCCGGCCATCGCCGCGATGCTGGGGAAGATCGTCCTGCGCGAGCGCGCGGATCTGTCCCGCCTCTTTCCGGCGTCCCGGCAGGCCCTTGTCCGCATCGCGCTCGATTCCGGGGCCGTGGTCGAAGCGGCCGTGACCGGCGTCCTGGGCGATCCCGACCGTCCGCTCGACGATGGGGCGCTTCGGGATAAGTTCTACGCCCTGACGGCCGGGCTCGGAGCGGAGCGCTCGCGGCGTCTTCTGGAGACATGCGGACATCAGGGCGCGAAGGACAGCGCCTCATTGCTGGAACTGTGTCTGACGCCGCTCCTGCCGTGATCCGGCGCGCGGGCTCCATCTACCGGGCGAGCTTCTGCCCGGCCTGGATGAAGCGCAGCGGGTCGAGCGGCTTCTCGGCCAGCCGCGTCTCGTAATGCAGATGCGGACCGGTCGAGCGGCCCGTCGAGCCGAGGCGTCCGACGATCGCGCCGAACGGCACGATGTCGCCCTGCTTGACGTCGAAGGCGCTGAGATGCGCGTAGCGCGTCGTCAGCCCGTTGCCATGGTCGAGCTCGACGAGATTGCCGTAGCCGCCGGCGACCTCGGCCCGCAGCACCTTGCCGGTTCCGGTGGCGTAGACCGGCGTGCCGGTTTCGCCCCGGAAATCCATGCCGGAATGCATCGCGGTCGCGCCCGTGAACGGGTCCGAGCGCGGGCCGAAATTGCTGGAGGTGCTGTCGTCGCCATCGAGCGGCCGGCGCAGCGGCACGAGCGCTGCGAGTTCGCGCCAGCGGCCGAACTGCGCCTGGGCGGGGCCGAGCTGCAGCACCGCATGCTCGAAGCTGCCGGGCGCGAACGCGGCCGAGACCGGAATAAACGGCCCGCCCGTGCCGCTGCGCGCGGCGGGCAGCCGGAGCTTGCCGACGTCCAGTCCGATCTCCGTCAGCACGGCCTGAAGCTCCTGCACGCGCCCGGCATAGCGCGCGCCGAGCAGCGAGAGCTGCCGGCCCTGCAGGGCCGCGACCCGATCGAGCGAGGCCGACAGCGTGGCGAGCCGCTCGGGCCTGGGCAGCGCCTCCGGGGCGCGCAGCAGGGCGGCGATCTGGCCGCGCTGCCTCGCGGTCACGGCAGGATCGAAGCGGTCGAAGACGCTGGACGGCGCAAGCTGCGTGACGCGGCCGGGCGCGGGCGCCTGCGCGCCACGCCCCGGCGCCAGCGGCTCGACGGCCGGCGCGGTCAGCGCCCCGAGCAGGGTCTGGCGCGCTTCCAGCTCGACCTGACGCGAGATCAGGTCGGCGAGCGCGTCGTCGGGGGCCGCGTCGCCGCCGCCGCTTTGCGGGACGCGCTGCGTGCTCACGGCGGAGAGCAGCCGGCGCGTCCAGGCCCGTTCCCGCTCGGTATAGGTCGCCTGCAGCAGCTCCTGCTCCTGCTTGAGCGAGGCGACGATCGCCCGTTCCTCGACGAGCTGCCAGGTCGCCACCCCACCCCAGCAGAGCCCGGCGAGCGCCAGCAGCGCGAGCACGGGCACGGGCCAGCCGCGGCGCGGCGGCCTGCGGCGACGTGGGGCAGCGTCCCGCTCGGCGCCGACGGCCGGAGCCTCGGGCTGGCGCTCGCCGGGGCGCGATTTGAGGCGAACAGGCTGCATCATCGGCGTCTTTCGGACCCTCCGCGAGATCGGCTGGCCGGCTAGATCGGATGGACGAATTTGGACGCGAGTATCCGGTCGAGCTGCTTGACGGTCAGATGAGCCGGCTTGCCGGTGCAGACCGGCGCGGCGCACATCAGGTTGGCGTTGTCGTCGGTGTGGACCGGGTCGAAGCTCGAACCGAGCAGCACATGGCAGACCTCGTGGGCCATCGTCGTCTTGTCGATGGCCGTGGCGGCGATCATCACCGCCGGACGATCGGGGGCGTGGCCGGCGCAGCCCTGCAGCGTGATGTTCTTGCCCTTCGTGGTCTTGCCCGTCCGGATCACCGTCGCGAAATAGACCGTGATGTCGTTGGGGCCGACGCCCTGCTTGCTGCCCGAGTTCTGCAGGAGCCGCTGCTCGTCCGAGACCTGGTCCCATTTGCAGGCGCCGTCGATGATCTCGAGCGTCAGCGTCTCGTCCGGACTGAGGCCGATGCTCTGGCCCGACAGCACGTCGATCCGGATGAAGTATTGCGCGAAGACCTGCTCCATCACCCCGAGTTGGGTGAATTCGGGCACGGTCGGGTTGTCGATCGAGCGCATGTGGATGTTGAGCTTGTGCGTCATCTTCACCGGGGGCAGCGGCGTCGGCGGCGGGCCCGATGTCGGCAGCAGCGCGTCGAGTTTGGCCAGGATCTCGGGACCGATGACGCCGTCCCGGGTGAGGCCCGTCTGGGCCTGGAACTGCCAGATCCGGCTTTCGGTCTCGCCGCCGAAAATGCCGTCGGGCGCGCCCCTGCTGGCGGTGATGTTCATGACGAAGCCGAGGTCGATGAAGGCCTTCTGGACCGCCGCGACATGAGCGCCGCGCGCGCCGCGCTTGATCGCATTGCCCATGCTCGCAGCCGCCTGCTGCAGCCGCTGGTTCGCGGCGAAGCGGGGTGATTTCAGCGCCATCGGTCGCCCTCCTGTCACATGCTCCGATTGTCGTCCCGTTTCCCGCTGTCCGTCGGCTCGCCTCAGGCGCAATGATACACGAAACGCCCGTCCTCGACCGCGACCGAGGCTTCGGTCAGCTCCTTCTTGTCGAGCTGCAGATTGAGGATCTGGCGCGAGAGCGCCGGCAGCATCGCATTGGTGATGATGTTGTCGATCATGCGTCCGCCCGAATCCGGATCGGCGCATTGCGCCACGATCCGCGCGACCACGGCGTCGTCGTAAGTGAAGGCGGCGTTGTGGTTGTCGCGCAGGCGCTTGCCGATGCGGCCGAGCTGCAGCCTGACGATGCCGCCGAGCATGTCGGGCGAGAGCGGATAATAGGGAATGACCACGAGCCGGCCGATCAGCGCCGGCGGGAACACCTTCAGCAGCGCCGGCCGCAGCGCCGCCGCCAGCTCCTCGGGATCGGGCCGGTTCGCCTCGTCGCCCGCCATCCGCATGATCTCGTCGGTGCCGACATTCGAGGTCAGGATGATCAGCGTGTTCTTGAAGTCGATGCGCCGGCCGGTGCCGTCCTCCATCACGCCCTTGTCGAAGACCTGGAAGAACAGCTCGTGGACATCCGGGTGCGCTTTCTCGATCTCGTCGAGCAGCACCACGGAATAGGGCTTGCGACGCACGGCCTCGGTCAGGCGGCCGCCCTCGCCATAGCCGACATAGCCGGGAGGCGCGCCCTTCAGGGTCGAGACGGTATGGGCCTCCTGGAACTCGCTCATGTTGATGGTGATGACGTTCTGCTCGCCGCCATAGAGCGACTCCGCCAGCGCCAGCGCCGTCTCGGTCTTGCCGACGCCCGAAGGGCCGCACAGCATGAACACGCCGATCGGCTTGTTGGGGTTGTCGAGCTTGGCCCGGCTGGTCTCGATGCGCTTGGCGATCATCGAGATGCCGTGGCCCTGTCCGACGACGCGCCTGTTCAGCGTGTCTGCGAGGTTGAGCACGTTCTCGATCTCGTCCTTGACCATCCGGCCGACCGGGATGCCGGTCCAGTCGGACACCACCGAAGCGACCGACTGCTCGTCGACATGGGCGTAGATCATCCGCTGCGCCGGATCGATCGCGCCGAGCGCTGCGAACTTTTCACCGAGGCTCGCCCGCGCCGCTTCGGCATCGGAAGCCCCGGCCGGGGCGGGCTCCGGCATGGGCTCGTCGGCTTCCGCGCCTTCCTCTGCTTCTGTCTCCGCCGCCGGCGCAACGGCATCTGCGCCGGCCGGTTTCTCGGCGAGCTTGGCGCGCAGCGCGGTGATCTCGGCGACGATCGCCCGCTCGCTCTCCCAGGCGGCGTCGAGCGCCGCGAGCTTGTCCTGCTTCTCGGCGATCTCGGCGTCGATCTCGCCGACGCGCTTGGCGGTCTCGCTGCCGAGATCGCGGTCCGACAGCAGCGCCGCCTTCTCCTGCTCCAGCGCGGAAATGCCGACGCGCGCATCCTCGATCGCAGCCGGCGTCGCGCTCTGGCTGATCGCGACGCGGGCGCAGGCGGTGTCGAGCAGGCTGACCGCCTTGTCGGGGAGCTGGCGGGCCGGGATGTAGCGGCTGGAAAGCTGCACGGCGGCGACGATCGCGGCGTCCGAGATGCGGACCTTGTGGTGCTTCTCCATCGGCGCGATCAGGCCGCGCAGCATGGTGCAGCAGCGCGCCACATCCGGCTCGTCGACATTGACCGGCTGGAAACGCCGTGTCAGCGCCGGATCCTTCTCGAAATACTGGCGGTATTCCGACCATGTCGTCGCGGCGATGGTCCGCAGCGTGCCCCGCGCCAGCGCCGGCTTGAGCAGGTTGGCCGCATCGCCAGTGCCGGCGGGACCGCCCGCGCCGATCAGCGTATGCGCCTCGTCGATGAACAGGATCACCGGCGTCGGCGAGGACTGGACCTCGTCGATCACGGCGCGCAGGCGCTGCTCGAACTCGCCCTTCATCGAGGCGCCGGCCTGCATCAGCCCGATGTCGAGCGCGCAGACGCGCACGCCCTTGAGCGGCGGCGGCACGTCGCCCGAGGCGACGCGCTGGGCGAAGCCTTCCGCGATCGCGGTCTTGCCGACGCCGGCCTCGCCGGTGAGGATCGGGTTGTTCTGCCGGCGGCGCATCAGCACGTCGATGACCTGCCGGATTTCCTCGTCGCGGCCGAGGATCGGGTCCATCTTGCCCTCGCTCGCGCGGGCGGTCAGGTCCTGCGAGAAGCGGTCGAGCGCCGTGGTGCCCTTGGCTCCCTCGGCTGCTTGCGCCCCCGGCGTGCCCGCCGCGCGCAGGCCCGAGCCGTCCATCGGGCGCAGGTTCTCCTCTTCCGATTCCTGCCAGATCTTGGCGTGGCCGGCGGCGAGTTCGTCGACCGGGATCTTGCCGAACTCCTTCGAGATGCCGGTCAGCGCGCGGCGCAATTCGAGCGACTTCAGCGCCGCGACGAGCGCATGGCCCGTCCTGATCTGCGTCTCGCCGAAGAACAGCGTCGCATAATGCCAGCCGCGGTCGAGCAGATCGACGACGTTGTTGGCGACGCCGGGCATCTCGGTTTCGTTCTTGCGGAAACCGTCGATGACGCCGCCGATGTCGGTCGCGAGCCGGCCCATGTCGAGCCCGTAATGCCGCGCCGTCAGGCCGAGATCGGTCGAGGGCCGCTGCAGGATCTGCGCGAGCCAGTGCGCCAGCTCGACATTGCGGTTGCCGGCCCCCTTGGCCTGCCGCAGCGCCATGATGAACGCCTCGTAGCCGATGCGGTTGAGTTTGCCGGTGACGGCTTCGAGGCTGATGTCTGCCATGTCTTGTCCCCCTGATCAGGCCCGGGCGCGGGCGTCGCGCTTCTGGCGCAGGCGCTCGGCCGGATGAAAGCGTGCGTCGCGCCGCAGCGCGCCGTCCTCGACGCTCCAGTTGGGCGCCATCCAGCTCGTCCAGCCGAGATGGCCGGAGCGGCCGAGCGCCACCGGCTCGACCTCGCCGACCGGCAGGGCCAGTTCGACATCCCATTCGAACTGGTCGCCGAGATGGAAGAACACCGCGTCGGCGAGCATCTCGCAGCGGTCGCCGCTGGGCAGAAGCCGGCGGAATTCGGCCATGTCGCGGGCGACGATGATGACGCGGAACTTGTCCTCGACGCTGTAGACGCCGGCCCCGATCAGCGCATCGCGCCCGAGGCTGCAATGGCCGGCCCCGAGCCGGGTCCGGTCGGCGGGATCGAAGACCAGCCGCATGCCGACGAACTGCTCGATCTCGACATCGGCCTTAAGAACGCCGGCCAGGAAGCCGCGCAGGCGCGACGCCGATTTCGCCTGCGCGCCGAGCAGCCCGGCATGGGACAGCTTCTCCAGGTCCGGCACCGCGTCGAGCCCATGATAGGGCGGCGAGCCGAGCCCGATCGCGCTGCCGACATAGGCCGCGAAACGGTCGGCGTCGGGCCGGTCGTGCTGGGCGATCGGGCGGCAATCCGCCCAGGCGCGGAAGAACAACTGCAGGAAGCGATGGTTCAGGATGTCGAGGAAGCGTGGAAACGCCTCGTCATTGACAAGCTGCCAGTGCAGCGTCTCCTCGGTGGTGGACAGCGGCAGGGCGCCCTGCGGGCCGAGCAGCCCGAGGAACTTCACGAACAGGCGCAACCTTCCATGCGCGTCGGTGTCGGCCGCGCCGATCGTCGAGGGCGGGAACTCCAGATAGGCGGGCTCGGCCAGCGCCACATAGTCGTCGCGCCGCGCCGCCGCGTCCCCGATGCGCGGCTTGTCGGGAAAGCTCCGCTCGGCCCGGCGCAGCACCACGAACAGGTCATGACGCCACGGCTCGGCCTCGAGCGCGGCGCGGAACGCGCTTTTGACCCCGCTGTCGGGCGCGCCGCTCACAGGATGCGCCTGCCGCCGGCGCGCGGCGGCCAGCGCGCGATCTCCCCGCGCTCGACCGTCCGGATCACCGTCTGGGTGAAATGATTCATCGCGGCGTATTCGGCGAAGAACCTGTCCAGCACCGCGCCGAGCAGGAACGCGCCGCTGCCCTCGAAGGCCTTCTCGTCCAGCGTCACCGTGATTTCGAGGCCGCGCGCAGCGCCGGTGCCGGCCCGCTGCGGGAAGCGCCGCACGACCGGGCGGCTGTCGACGCTCTTGATCCCCCTGATGCGCCGCTCGACGGCGCTGTCGGAGAGGTCGGCGAAAAGCGAGAGCAATTCGCGCAGCGCCTCGCCATTGCGGCCCGCGCCGCGCTGCACGAGGCCGAGCTGGTTGAGGCCGAGCAGGTTGATCAGCCGCCAGGTGACCGCGCCGGTTCCCGCGGTCTCGGAGCGCAGCCTGAGCTGCGCGACGACCGGCTCGCGCGGCGGCGTCGGCCCCGCGATGCAGGCGATGTCGAGCGCGGTCGAATCGAGCAGGCGGAAATCCGCGCCGCCCGCGCCGACCGGCAGATGCTCGGTGAGGTGCCGGTTGGAGCACAGCGCCCGCACGCTGAGCTCGGACACCGCGGCGCCCCCGCCGATCGTCGCCGGCTCGTAGAGCGAGACGAACATCTCGGTGCCGGTATAGTCCGAGGCGCGGCCCTGCCGGCTTTCGGCCGACGAGCGCCGGCGCGGCAGGCGGCGTTGCGTGTAGAGCAGGCCATGCGTCGGCGACGCGCCGTCGGGCGAGGAATAGAGCGGGTGGACCGGCCGCTTCTCGCGCCCGCCGACATAATGGGCATAGACGTCGAGGATGCTGTGCGGCTCGTAGTCGAGCGGCCGGCCGCGATCGGGCACGACATGGTATTCGTGCTCGTTGCTGCGGACCGGAATCCGATCCGTGGTCTTCTCGAAGAGATTGACGGCCGGCGCCGCATAAAGCGCGAACATCTCGCGCTTCACGGCCGCCGCAAGGCGCGCATTGGTCTCGTCGAAGACCATGATGATCTCGACGGCCTTCGCCTCCAGCTTCGGCATGACGGCGGCGAGGCCCTCGAGCCGGAAGCCGAGGAACTTGCGCGGGAACCAGAACAGCTCGCGCAGCAGATCGAAGCCGCGAAACACGCGTGTGTCGGGAGGCAGCAGCGCCTCGGACTCCGAGAAGCCGATCTGCTCCAGCCGCAGGGCCGGCGCGGTCGTGACCACGGGATCGCCAAAGGCGTCGAAATGGCGGAAATAGATGCCGACGCAATCGCCGAAGATCTGCTCGTAGAGCGCGATCGCATCCGCCTCGCCGCCGGTGAGATGGACCGTCAACTCGCGGCATTTGCAGCCGGCAAACCAGCTCGCCGGCTGGCGCGCCGGCTCGCTCGCGTCCGGCTCGTCCTCGGCCTTCGCCATGGTGCGATGGCGCAGCGACAGCCGCAGCCCCGCCAGCGCCCGCCCGTCGGTCGGCAGGCCGAGCGCCTGCAGCCCGGCAGGCGCGGCGATGTAGTCGGCCGAGGTCAGCTCGAACGGCCAGAGCGTCACGTCCGATGTCAGCCGGTAGCGGCAGGCGACGCGGCGGTCGCGCTCGAGATAGGTCGCGTCGAGATAGGCGCCGCGGCGGACGCGGACGCCGTCCCGCAGGGCCGGGTCGGGGTAGGGCGGCCGGACGCCGGCGAGCAGCGCCGACGGCGTCGGCGCGAGGAAGTTCGGCAGAAGCTGCTCGATGAGATTGTTGGTGAACTCCGGAAACTCATGCTTGAGCTTGAGCTGGACGCGCGCCGCCAGAAAAGCGGCGCCCTCCAGAAGACCGCCGATCATCGGGTCCATCCGGTCCCCGACGAGCCCGCCGAGACGCTCGGCGATGCCGGGAAACTCCTCCGCGAACTCCTTGCTGTGCTCGGTGAAGTGGCGCAGTTCGCGGTTGTAGAGGTCGAGGAACTCCTGGTTCATCGGGCGCTACCGGTTCCTGATCGCGATCTTGCCGGTGTCGAGCTCGACATCGGCGACGAACTGGATCGGCGTGTTCACGGGCTCGCAGTTCAGGTCTGCCCGCACGACGAAGCGGATCTTCAGTTCGGCGGCGTCCAGCGTCTCGTCGCGCGAGACGGAGATCGATTCGCGCAGCAGCCGCGGCTCGAACGCCATCAGCGTATCGGCCAGTTCGCCCCGGATCGCTCCGACGCGGAATTCGTCGATGCTGCGATGGGCGATGTCGGGAAAGCCATGGTTGAGGATCGAGCGCGCCACATGCTCATGGCCGCCGAGATCGAGCGACGAGGCGAGGTTGACGGTGTTGACCAGCGCGTCGAGGTCGATCGCGATTTCCTGCCGCAGCTTCTGCTCGGTGATCGCGGCGCGCGGCGCGGCACGGCGGCCGGCGATGACGCGTTCGCCGCCGGCGTCGCGCAGGTCGAGCGAAACGCGCGCATCCTTTTCGCGATGCGCCTCGCGGAAGGCGAACATCAGCGGGGGGCGCAGTCGGCTTCGCGCTTTCGGGTCCATCGGCTGCGGCTCCGGCGCGCTAGATCCACGTCACCAATTAAGAGAAGCGTCGGCCCGGAACGACCGGGCCGACGATATGACCGCTCAGGGCGGAGCAGAACCGCATCGCGCGGGATGTCGGCTCAGGGCTTGTTGGTCTTGAGGTTCCAGGTGCCGGTGACGGCGCCTCCGAGCGAACCGTCCGGCTTCTGCGGCTTGTACTCGAACTTGATCTCGGCGAAATTCAGCGAGAACTGGTCGGTCGGCAGCGCGCCGCCCGAAGCCGTGTCGCCGGACTGGTAGCCCGAAACCAGCAGGTCCTTCATGGTGACGACGTAGAAGTCCTCCTGCTTGCCGCCCTGCTTGCGGACGTAGAGAACCGCCTTTTCGATGTGCTTGCCTTGGGCGCAGGACATCATCAGCACGGGCGACGCCTTGTTGACCGTTGTGGTCATGTGGACGTCCTGGAAGGCGACCTTGCCCGCGCCGCCGCCGCCGCCGAGCGAATGCGCGCCGGCATTGGAGCAACCCCAGGAGAAGGATTCGATCTCGATCGTCTCCTTGTGCTTGGAATCGCTGCTCTCGCCCTTGATGCCTGCAATCTCGAGTAGAAAATCGCTTGCCATGCCGCTCTCCAATCCTGTGTCGGGCGTGGCGCTTCCCGCGTCCGAGCCCGATGCCCCTGCCTGTCCGCGGAGGTTTTCACGCGGTCGCTGCCGGACCTGGATCCGTCATGCGATCACCTGGCGACGCGCGGGCCGGACATTTCCGTCGCGCCAAACCTGAATGCCATCTGACTCCGGAATCCGGTGCGCGTCTGTTCCCCATGGGACAGGCGCGGCACGCGGAGCATTGGCCGCATGCGCGATTTCCGACGGCCTGAGGCGGCCGCCGGCCTGACTGCGATCAGGTCTTCGGCGCCGGCAGGCGCGAGACCAGACTGAGACCGATATCCATGCCTTCGAGCTGGAAATGCGGCCGCAGATAGAATTTTGCCGAATAATAGCCGGGGTTTTCCTCGTCCTCGAAGACATCGATGCGCGCATCGGCGAGAGGCCGGCGCGCCTTGGTCTCCTCGCTCGAGTTGAGCGGATCGCCGTCGACATATTCGGTGATCCACTCCTGCAGCCAGCGCCGCAGCGGCTCGCGCTCCTTGTAGGAGCCGACCTTGTCGCGAACCATGCATTTCAGGTAGTGCGCGAAGCGCGAGACCGCGAACATGTAGGGCAGGCGCGCCGAGAGGTTGTCGGACGCCGTGGCCGCGACGCCGTCAGGCCCGAAGAAGGCCTTCGGCTTGTAGAGCGACTGGGCGCCGATGAAGGCGGCCTTGTCGGTGTTCTTGCGGTGGATCAGCGGGATCAGGCCCGATTTCGCCAGCTCGGCCTCGCGGCGGTCGCTGATCGCGATCTCGGTCGGGCATTTCAGGTCGACGCCGCCATCGTCGGTCGGGAAGGTGTGGGTCGGCAGGTTCAAAACCTCGCCGCCCGACTGGACGCCGCGGATGCGGGTACACCAGCCATACTCCTTGAAGGCGCGGTTGATGTTCACGGCCATGGCGTAGGACGCGTTCATCCAGGCGTATTTCTCGCCCTTGTGCCCGTCCGTGTCCTCCTCGAAGGCGAATTCCTCGACCGGTTCGGATTTCGCCCCATAGGGCACGCGCGCCAGCACGCGGGGTAGGCACAGGCCGACATAGCGGGAGTCGGCGGCGTCGCGCAGGCCCTTCCAGGCGGCGTAGTCGGGCGTGTCGAAGACCTTCCCGAGGTCGCGCGGATTGGCGAGTTCGGTCCAGGCGTCCATGCCCATCAGGTTGGGGTCGGCGCCGGCGAAGAACGGCGCATGCGCGGCGGCCGCGATCTTCGACATGTCGCGCAGGAGCTGCACGTCGGTCGGCGTATGGCTGAAGGCGTAGTCGCCGACGAGCGCGCCGAAGGGCTGCCCGCCGAGCTGGCCGAATTCCTGCTCGTAGACCTGCTTGAACAGCGGGCTCTGGTCCCAGCGCGCGCCGGGATAGGTCTTCAGGTTGCGCGCGAGCTCGTTCTTCGAGACGTTCATCACCTTGATCTTCAACTGGGCGTCGGTCTCGGAGTTGAAGATCAGGTAATGCAGGCCGCGCCAGGCGCTCTCGATCTTCTGGAACTCGGGCGCGTGCAGCACCTCGTTCATCTGCTCGGTGAGCTTGGCGTCGAGCCGCGCGATCATCTCCTCGATCGTGTCCAGCACGTCGTTCTTGATCAGCGTCGAATCGGAGAGCGCCTGCTCGACCAGCGTCGCGACGGCGTTCTCGACCTCGGTCGCGGCCCGCTCGGTCTTCGGCTTGAAGCTCTGCTTCAGGATCGAGGCGAACTCGTCGGCCTCACGGGTTTCGACGGCCGCTCCCGCGACCTGCCCGGTTTGCGTTTCCGCTGCCATGATCGCCTCGTTCAGCCGTTGCCGGAGTTTGTCGGCTCGGCCGGTTTGCCGAGCTTGTCCTTGAGCGCCGCCATCAGCTGGGGATCGGCGAGAAGCGCCTTGATCTGGTCGTTGGCCGCCATCTTGCCGTCCATGTAGCGCAGCAGATTGGCGAGCTGCTCGCGCGCCTCCAGCAGCTTGGCGACGGCCGGAATCTGCCGGGCCACGGCGGCGGGGTTGAGATCGTCGAACTTGGAGAATTTCAGCGCGACCGACATCTTGTCGCCGCCGTCGCCGAGCTTGTTGGGCACGTTGAACGCCACGCCCGGCTCGATCGCGGCCATGCGCTGGTCGAAATTGTCCATGTCGACGTCGAGGAACTTGCGTTCGTTGATGTCGGACTTCTCGACCGCCGAGGCGTTGCCCGAGAGATCGGCCAGCACGCCCATCACGAAGGGCAGTTCGACCTTCTGCTCGGCGTTGTAGGGGTCCTCATAGGTGATGTGGACCCGTGGAGGCCTGTTTCGACGGATGAATTTCTGACCAGAATCGCCAGCCATGGTTGTGCCCCCGCAATCATACCCTCACCTTGAGTGAGGTCAGCATTCAGCCTCGAAGCCGCACACTACTACATTCGCGCGGCTTGTCGACTGTGGGGAAGGCCTCTAAAACTGTCAGTATCGACTACTCGGTCTCCTGCGGCAGGCCAATATCGGGAAGGATCGCGCCAAGCAGCGTCACGAAGTCCTGCTGCGCGAGCAGGCAGGCCTTGTCCATCAGCAGCGGCATGGGATGCGAGGGCTCGACGCGGCGATAGAAGCGCGCGACCGAGCCCATCATCGCGATCGCCTCGCCGCGCGTGGCCGCCGGCGCGACATCCCCGCCTCCGGCATCCCCGGCCTCGCTCCGCGAGCCGGCGCTCTCGTCATCGCCACTGTCTTCTTCGCCGCTATTCTCCTCGCCGCTGTCCTCCTCGCCACCCTCCTGTTCCCGCGGCCAGTCATCCTCCGCGGCGGGTTCGTCGGCAAAGGGTTCGCCGGGCCCGGCGCCCTCCAGCGAGGCGAGACGCTCGAGCGGCAGGTGGAAGCGGACGCTCTGGCCGAGTTCGATCGCGGCCCGCTCGACATGCTCGGGGAACATCGCCTGGACGACCTCGAACAGCGATTTTCCGATCAGGTCGCTGGCTTGCGCGATCAGCAGCACGGCGGGGCTGGAAGGCTCGGTGCGGCGGAAATAGGCCAGGCAGGCCGCCAGGCTGCGGCGGACATCGGCCACGCTCGCGCAGTCGCCCGCCGGAACCTGCGCCATGGGCTGGGCGGCGCCCGGCGATGCGGCTGGCGCGCTGCTCTCGGCCGGCTGTGGCGCGCTTGCCTGTCCGGGCGCGCGGCGCGCGACGCCGGCATTCAGGAAGACCGCGATCTGGTCCAGCAGCCCCGACAGCCGCGGGCATTGCAGCGGCATCGCGCCGGTGTTCTCCGCCCAGGTGGCGGCGATGCGCCCGAGCGCATCCTGGGCGGCCGCGATCCGGTCGCGAGCGGCGATCAGCTCGGCGAGATCGACATCGCCGATCGCCGCCTGGATCGTGCCGGCGTCGGGATGCTGCTCGCCATCGACCAGCCGGGTCTCGCCCGAGGCGACGAGCTGGCTCCGGAAGGCGAGCGGGCCGATGCGGCGGCTGACGAACAGCGGCGCGTGCTGCAGCGGCAGCACGGCGGTCGCCATGTCGTCGAGACTCTGCAGCGCGACCTCGCGCAGGATCGCGTCGCCGTCCATGGGCCTCGGATGCACGGCGTTCCATTGCGTGCCGAGCAGATCCGCGGCCAGGCCGAGAGCGGCGGAGAAACCGGTGACGTCCCGGTTGAGCAGGGCGTATTTGGCCGCCAGCACCAGAAGCCGCAGGTCGCGGCTGCGCGCCAGCATCTTGCCGAGATCGGAGAAGGCGACGTTGAAGTCGATGCCCGACTTGTCGAACGCGACCTGCCGGCCCTCGTCGTCCCGGCGGAAATAGGAACTCGGCAGCGCGACCTCGAGTCGCGCGACGACATTCTGAAAATCGAGATCGTCTTCGAGATCTGGCCCGCAAGGCTCGTCGGGCGTGAGCGGCCCGGCAAGATCGGCAAAATTCAACCCGGCCATCGCGCCCATCCGAATCCGGGGCGCGCCCGATCGCGGCCCGGCCCCATCATCGCCGCGCCGTCCGTTACGTCAATCGACCTGGATGCGGGTCTCGACGCGCCGGTTGTCGCCCGCCAGCGGATCGGCCGCGATCGGCTTGGTCTGCCCGAAACCGCGCGCCTGGAGCTTGGCGGCGTCGACCCCTTTCTCGCCCAGATAGCGCACGACCGCCTGAGACCGGCGGCGCGAGAGGTCGAGATTGTAAGGCGCGGTTCCGCTCGCATCGGTGTGGCCATCGACGAAGAAGCGGCTGCCGACCAGCCTCGGATCCTTCAGCGCCTTGGCGAACTCGTCGAGGTTCACTCTGGCCTCGGGCTCCAGCACGTCGGAATTGTACTTGAACCTCACCACGAGATCGAAAGCCGAAGCGGCTGCTGCCGGCTTGACCGCATGCCCGGCCTTGTCGCACTCGGCCTCGGTGCCGATGCACAGGCCGCGCGTCGGAGCGAGACCGCGCGTCGAGCCGAAGGCCGGCGCGGCCGGCTTGAAATGGTTGACGATGTCGTCGGCGCGATAGGTCTGCGCCGCGGCGCCGCCGGCCAAACCGCCGACCAGCCCGAGCATGACTCCGACGAGGGCTTGCCTGCTCACCAAACCCCTCCCATTCTAGCGGGCGTAAGCCCGATTAGACGCCGTAAGGTAATGCGGTTATGCTCTGTCGTCAACGTATTGAAAAATAGATCATTCGAGGCTCGCAAGATGGCTGCCGAACTTCTGCAATCGCAAAGAATAGCGTCGTTCCAGGCCCCGTGCGGACAGCACGACTTCGCGCTTTTGAGCTTCGAGGCGGAGGAGGGGCTGAGCGAATTGTTCAGCTATCGCGTCAAGGCCGCAAGCAAGACCGAGAACGCCGACCTGCAGGCCATCATTGGCGAACGATGCGTCATCTCCGTCGTTCTGAAAGACGGGAACAAGCGGCATTTCAATGGAATTCTGGTTCGGGCCCAGTGGATCGGCAAGAAGGACGATCTGCATATCTACAAGTTCACGCTGAGGCCCTGGCTGTGGCTTCTGTCCCGGCGCGCCGACTGCCGCATCTTCAAGGACATGAATGCCGTGGAGATCATCGAGACGATCTTCAGGAAGGAAGGCAAGTCCGACTTTCACAAATCCGTGACGGATATGCCGCCGAAACTCGAATACTGTGTCCAGTATCGCGAGACCGATCTCGATTTCGTGTCGAGGTTGATGGAGAAATACGGCATCTACTATTATTTTCGGCATACCGAAGGCGGGCACAAGCTCGTGCTCTGCGATTCGCGCTCGGGCCATGATCCGGTCACGTCCTCGTCGGAGGCCTATGTGTCGGGCCGCAAGGATTTCCCATTGCTGCCGAAGACGGGCGCGCCTCGGCCGATCGAACATCTCGAGGACTGGTCGGCGGAGCGCCGGCTGCGAACCGGGACGGTCCAGCTCAGGGACTACGACTTCAAGAAATCGGAAGCCGATCTGACCAGCCGCGTGGAGGAAGGGCCAGACACGGCCAAATCCTACGAGCGCTACGATTATCCGGGCGCTTATCTCGAGCGCGCCGAAGGCGAGGCCTTGGCGCGGATCAGGGTCCAGGCCGACCAGGCCGGCGACGAACGCCGCTTTTCGCGCGGCGAGGCGCCGAGCCTCTTTCCGGGCGCGCTGATGAACCTGGTCGATCATCCGACGCGCAAGGAGAACGGCGAGCATCTCGTCGTCTGGGCCTGGCACCGGCTCACCGGGCAGCGCTATCGCTCGGCCCCCGGCGCGGACGAGACGGTCTACGAGGGACAGTACGAGTTCCTCAAAAGCGACAAGCGCTTCCGCGCGCCGCTTTCGGCGCCGGCGCCGCTGATCATCGGCTGCCAGACCGCCAGGGTGGTCGGCGTCGGCAACAAGGGCGAGGAGGGCGACATCGACGTCGACGAGTTCGGGCGCATCCTTCTGCGCTTTCACTGGGATCGCGAGGACAACTCGACCTCCGCGCGGGTGCGCGTGGCGCAGCTCTGGTCCGGCAGGAACTGGGGCGGGCAGATCATTCCCCGGATCGGGCAGGAGGTCGTGGTCGATTTTCTGGAGGGCAACCCGGACTGGCCGCTGGTGACGGGGACGGTGGTCAACGACAAGCACATGCCGCCTTACGAATTGCCGGGAGCCAAGACCCAGTCCGGGCTGAAATCGGAATCGACCGCCGTCGGCGGCGGCCATTCGGGCACCTATAACGAGGTGCGGTTCGAGGACGCCCAGGGCGAGGAGGTGCTCGGCCTGCGCGCCGAAAAGGACCACGAGATCGAGGTCCAGAACAAGGAGACGCGCACGATCCTCGGCAAGTTCTCCGGCAGCGATTTCTCGCGCGTGACCGAACTCCAGGACGGCAGCGACAAGCTCGACATCCTCAACGGCAAGCTCGACATCACCGCGTCCAAGGAGATCGTGATGACGGTCGGCCAGAGCGTCATCCGCATGCTGCCGGCGAGCATCGAGATCAGTTCGCCCAACATCACGATCAAGAGCGTCGCCAAGACCGAGGTGCTGAGCGACGCCAAGGTCGTCGTCAACGGCGCGATGGTGCTGATCAACTGAGCCCGCCATGACGAAACTGCGTTTCACCACCGCGCTGGAAGTGTTCGAGGCGTTTCCGGCCGCCCGCCTGCTGATCGGGGCCACGCCGGAGCGCGCGCATCCGATCGCCTTCCTCTCGCGCCTCGCCTCGTCGGGGACGGCCAGGGACGCGCTGGGCTTCGCAGCCTTCATCCTGCCCCGGCGCGAGTCCGTCTGGTGGGCGGTCCAGACGCTGAGGATCATGCTGCCCGGCGCGGCATCCGATCCCGGGCTGAAGGCCGCCGAGGCCTGGGTTCGCGAGCCCGGCGACGCGACGCGGCAGGCGGCGCTCGCCGCGGGCGAGAGCGGTGACAGCGAGGCCCCGGGAAGCTGGGCCGCGCTGGCGGCCGGCTATTCGGGAGGAAGCATGGTTGCGTCCCACCCGGTGCCGACCCCGCCGGACCTGACCGCCAAGACTGTCCGCATCGGGGTTCTGCTCGCCTATGGCCGCGTGCCGGCGACGCGGCGCGAGGCCGTATTGCGTAGCAGCATCGAAGCGTGCATTCGTCTGGCCGATGACGATGGCGCGACGACAGGGTCCTGACGGGAGCGGCGGCTGATGGCGCTTACGCTCACGATCGAAAACGCAACCTCGCTGCCCGACGGCGGACCGCTCAGCATCGCGCTGTCCGGCGGCCGCGGCATCGACATCGGCCGCGACGAGCATCTCGACTGGACCCTGCCCGACCCGACGCGCGGCATCTCGAAGCGCCATTGCGAAATCCGCTTCCGCGACGGCGGTTACTGGCTGCGCGACGTCTCGACCAACGGCACCTTCGTCAACGGCGCGAGCAACCGCGTCCAGTCGCCCTACAGGCTGCGCCAGGGCGACCGGCTCGAGATCGGCCAGTACATCATCGCGGTGGCTCTGGACGAGGCCGGCCAGCCGGAATCCGCAGGCTTCGAGCCGCCGCCCGAACCGCTGCGCCAGGAACAGATATGGGAGGCGACCGAGGAAGCGCCGCCGCCGATTCCGCGTCGCGATCTCTTGCCGCCGAAACAGCACAGCCCGGTCCATGCCGGCTTCATCGACTGGGCCGCCGATATTCCCGCCCCGGTCGAGCAGCGGCCGCCGACGCCGGCGCCGATGGCCTTGTCCCCGGCCCCGGCAGAGGATTTCGCCTGGGCGCCCGCGCAGCCGGTCCCGCCGGCGGCGGAGCCGGAGTCGCCGCCCCCGATCCCGACGCCGCGCCGGCCGAGCGCGCCGGTCGCGGCCCCGCCCGATAGCTGGGGCGAAACCGCCGCCGCGCCCGAATCCGGGCCGGTCGTCGCGCCGTCCGCCTCCTACGCCGCGGCGCAGCGCTCGGCCGGCCAACCGATCCCGCCCGGCGAATTCCTGCAGCGCTTCGCGCGTGGCGCCGGCATCCCCGCCGAGGCGCTGGCCAGCGACGATCCAGGCGCCTTCGCGGAGGAACTCGGCGCGCTGATGCGCGTCGTCGCCGTCGAGCTGAAGCAGTTGCTGGCGGCGCGCGCCGAGAGCAAGCGCATCGCCCGCAGCGCCAGCCAGACGATGATCCAGGCGCAGGACAACAACCCGCTCAAATTCTCGCCGACCGTGGACGACGCGATGAAGCTGATCCTCGGACGGTCGACCAGCGGCTACCTGACGGCGCGCAAGGCTTTCGAGGAGAGCTTTCGCGATCTCAAGGCGCACCAGATCAAGACCTACTCGGCGATGCAGCACGCGCTGCGCTTGCTGGTCGAGGATCTCGATCCGCAGGCCGTAGCCGAGGGCATGCCGGCCGAGCGCGGCATCGAGGCGCTGATCGGCTCGCGCAAGGCGCGGCTCTGGGACGCCTATGTCGCGCGCTGGGACGCCAAGACCGCGCCCTATGAGGACGGGCTGGTCGACGCCTTCATGCTCTATTTCGCCGAATGCTACGATCGCGGCGGGCGCTGACGCCACGACCGGTCAGTCATGGCCTCAGAAAGATCGCCTTGCGGATCAGGCCCAGCACCAGGCCGGACGGGAATGGCTGGCGCAGCCGTCCGGGGTCGGTATCCAGCATGGCCCTGAAGTGCAGATTGAGCAGGTAGATCGTCGTGAACCGGAGATGCGCGCCGAACGACGAGCGGCGCGTCGCCGTCACCACGCCATCGTCATGGTTCGCCTTGAAGCCCGATGTGTAGCCGGCGTTCCCCGCGTTCTGGAAGGCGAGGATCGCCGCGCAGGTCCGCGAGCCGCATCGGCCATCGATCGCGAGTTCATCATAGGTGGATTTGGAGTCTCGGGCCTGATTCAACAGGAACTGCACCAGCTTGACGTCGTCGACCCAGTTCGACTGGCGCGGGCCGACGCCATGGTCGTTGTAGATGAAGTAGACATTGCCCGAGCTGCGCTCGTCGATCCCCAGCTTCGGCATCGTTGCGCCCTCCCGAGCGACTCAGCCTCCGATGATCACGCTCTGCAGCCCCTTGGCGATCTTGTTGGGCGGGCCGAGCGCCTCGACGATCGTGTCGCCCATGCGGCAGGCGGCGAGACCGTTGATCAGCACGGTGCGCGACCCGTCGACGACGACGCCGGGGCCGTGGGTCGGCACCGGCAGAGGTCCCAGCGGCGTCATGCACATATGGATGTCGGCGCCGCCGGCAGCGCCCGAGATCATCGATCCCATCGCGGCAGCGGCCGCTCCCTTGGCCGTCTCCTCGGCCGCCTTGGCGGCCGGCGCGCCGGGCGTGCCGCTGGCGGCCGTGCTGGCCGCCTTGGCGGTCTCGAGAACGGCGTCCGAGGCCTTCTTCGCGTTCTGGATCGCAGCAGCCGCGGCAGCCGAGACGCCGCGCCAGGCCTTGAGGCTGCCGATCATCACATTCATGCTGGCGGGGCCCGGCTGGAGCACGCCCGGCAGCGGGTGAATCACGGGGTCGGTGATGCGCGCGGCCGGTCCCTTCGGCATGCTGGTCTCTATCCTTGTTGACCGTTGCGTCAGGATCGCCGCCGATACGACGCGAAGTCAACCGGAGACTGCGATCTCTGGAGGGTGACGCAGCGGCGGCTTTGCGTATAGGGTGCTTCGCGGGCCCCTCAACAGAGACTACCGAATGTCCTGGTACAGCAAGGTCGTTTGGTCGGAAGGCCTGTTTCTGCGGCCGCATCATCTGCAGCAGGGCGACCGCTATCTCGAAAACCTGCTGGAAAGCCGCGTCCGCCACGTCACCCCCTATCCCTGGGGCTTCTCGGTGCTGGAGATCGATCGCGACCTCGCCCAGCAGAGCAAGATCGGGCTCCGGCGCGCGGTCGGCGTGATGCCGGACGGCACGCCCTTCGCCATGCCCGACACCAGCCCGCTGCCGGCCGCGATCGACGCGCCGGAGAACGCCGCGGGCCAGATCGCCTGGCTGTTCATGCCGCTGGCGGCCGCCAACACCCGCGAGGTCGAGGACGGGCTCAACGGCAGCGCCAGCCGCTATGTCCCTGCGACCGAGATGCTGATCGATTCGACCGCCTCGCTGCGGATCGAGGAGGAGATCGACGTCGCCCATCCGCGCATGACGCTGGAGCTGCGGCGCACGCCCAAGGCCGGCTTCGTCGGGCTGGCGCTCGGACGGGTGCTGGAGGTGCGCGACCGCGCCATCCTGTTCGACGAGCGTTTCGCGCCGCCGGTGCTGGTCTGCAGCGCGTATCCGGTCGTCGATGGCTGGCTTGATCGCGTGATCGGCTGGATCGACAACAAGCTCGAGGAACTCGCCCGCTACGCCGCCGATCCGAGCGCCGGCGGCGGACTGCAGAGCGCCGACTACTTCGTGTTGCAGATGCTGAACCGGCATATTCCGGTGCTCAAGCACATGCGCGCCTCGCGCTTCATCCACCCGGAGCGGCTGTTCACCACCTTCCTCGCCATCGCCGGCGAACTAGCGACCTTCACCACGGCCGAGCGGCGCGCCCGCGACTACCCGGCTTACGATCATGACGATCTCGACGGCTGCTTCTCGCCGGTGATCCGCGACATCCAGGATTTCCTGTCGGCCCATCTCGGCCGCCGCGCGATCCGGCTGGAGATCACCGAGCGCGCGCCCAACGCCTTCATGTCGACGATCCGCGACCGCGCGCTGATGCGAAACGCGACATTGGTGCTGGAAGTCGCGGCGCGGCGGCCGCTGACCGAGATCCAGTCGCAGTTCCCGCAACTGTTCAAGATCGGCCCCAACACCAAGATGAACGAGATCGTCCATGCCCATCTGCCGGGCATCAATCTCGTCCATCTGCCGACGCCGCCGCCGCAGATCCGGGCGCTGACCGACCATGTCTATTTCTACCTCGACCGGACATCGGCGCTCTGGCCCGAATTCAGCACGGCGAGTTCGATCGGCATGCATTTCTCAGGTGACTGGCCCGATCTCGAAATGGAGCTCTGGGCCGTGCTGGAGGGCAGGCGATGAGCGAACCGGGCGATCCGTTCGGCCGGTCGGACCGGACGATCATCAGGCCGAACCCGGCCGGACGCCGGCCTGCCCAGCCCGGCTCGACGCCATCGACCGTCGCGCCCTCGCCCTTCACGCCGCCGCCGCAGCTGGCCTCGCCGCAGCCGGCCTCGCCCAATGTTCCGGGCTCCCCCGACGACTGGCTTTCCAGCCCGCCGCCTCCGCCGCGCCCGCCGCCACGTGAGTTGCCCTCCGGCGCATCCGGCGCGGCCCCTGGCTCCCCGGCGATCTTCACGCCCAACGCCAACCCCTTGCTGAAGGCGGCGGGCCCGCTGCTCTTGCTGTTCGGCCGCCTGCGCGCCGCGATCAGCGCGGCCCCGCCGGCGCAGCTCATCGGCCAGGCCAGCGACGCGATCGAGGCCTTCGAGCGCGAGGTCCGCGCCGCCGGTCTCTCGGCCGAGCAGTCGCGCGTGGCGAAATACGTGCTCTGCGCCTTCGCCGACGACATCGTCCAGAATATCCCCGGCGAGGGCCGCCAGGTCTGGACGCAATACAGCATGCTCTCGCGCTTTTTCGGCGAGCGCGTCGGCGGCGTGCGCTTCTTCGAGGAACTGGACAAGGCCAAGGCCGACCCGTCGGTCAATTACGATCTGCTCGAACTGATGCATGCCTGCCTCGCGCTCGGCTTCGAGGGCATCCACCGCACCTCGGTCGGCGGCGCGGCCAATCTCCAGATGATCCAGCGCAACCTGTTCGAGACGCTGCGGCGGGTGAAGCAGCCCGATCCGGAGCTCTCGCCGCGCTGGCAGGGCAAGGCGCTGGCCTCGCAGGTCGCGCGCTTCAAGGTGCCGGTCTGGTCGGTGGCCGCGATCGCGGGCGTCGCCGTGCTCGGGCTGTTCTTCGTGCTGCGCGCTCTGCTCGGCGGCAATGCGGAGGCGTCCGCATCGGCCCTTCTCTCGGTTCATCCCAAGGGCGAACTCGGGATCGTGCGCCGCGTCTTCACCGCGCCCCCGCCCTTGCCGCCGCCAGCGCCAGAGCAGGCGAAAGTCTGCGCCACGGTCCAGCCGCCGATCGTCTGCCAGGTGACGCCAAACCTGATTCTGGTCCGCCTCGTCGACATCACCCTGTTCGAGCCCGGACAGGCCGAGGTCAGGGCCGAGTTCCGTCCGCTGATCGAGCGTATCGCCGCCGTGCTCAACGAGGAGGGCGGCGCGATCAAGGTGGTCGGCCACTCCGACAGCCAGCCGATCCGCACCGCGCGCTTCCCCTCGAACGTTCAACTCTCGCAGGCGCGGGCGAAGGCGGTCGGCGATCTGCTCAAGACCAAGCTCGCCCAGCAGGACCGCATCACCAGCGAGGGCAAGGGCGCCGACGCGCCGATCGCGCCCAACACCACGGCCGACGGGCGGGCCAAGAACCGCCGCGTCGAAATCCTGATCCAGCGGACGAGTTGAGGAGCAGGCCGGCATGACGACCAAGGACCCGACCCGATGAGCGGCGCGACCTGGCTGAGGGCTGGCGCGATCGCGCTCGGCGCGCTCGCCGTGGCGCTGCTCGTCTGGTTCGGCTTTCCGTTCATCGCCATCGGCGAGGTGAGGCCTTTCGACTCGCTGTTCGTCCGCATCCCCCTCGTCGCGCTGATCGGCATCGGCGCCACCGTCTGGATCGTGCTGATGATCCTGAAGCGCCGCCGCGCCGCCGCGGCGCTCGGCGAGGCGATGACGCAATCGCAGGAGCCGACCGGCGACGGCGCAGCGCTCTCCTCGGCGATGCGCGACGCGCTGTCGACGCTGAAACGGGCGCGCGGCAAGGATGGCGGCGATTTCCTCTACGACCTGCCATGGTACGTCATCATCGGCCCACCCGGCGCCGGCAAGACCACGGCTCTGGTCAATTCGGGCCTGAAGTTCCCGCTGGCGCGCAGCGCGACGCCGCAGGCCGTCGCCGGCGTCGGCGGCACGCGCTATTGCGACTGGTGGTTCTCCGAGGATGCGGTGCTGATCGACACCGCCGGCCGCTACACGACGCAGGACACCGATTCGAAAGCCGAGCGCGCGAGCTGGCTCTCCTTCCTCGACCTGCTCAAGACCAACCGGCCGCGCCAGCCGATCAACGGCGTCATGGTCGCGATCAGCGTCGAGGATCTGCTGACGGCGACGCCAGAGCAGATCGCCGCCCATGCCGACGCGGTGCGCGCGCGCCTGCTCGAACTGCATGAGCGGCTCAAGATCGACTTCCCCGTCTACGCGATCTTCACCAAGGCCGACCTCGTCGCCGGCTTCAACGAGTTCTTCGGCGGGCTGACCGAGCCGCAGCGGCGCATGGTCTGGGGCCACAGCTTCCAGACCACCGAGAAGACCCGCAACATGATCGGCGAGGTCGCGCCCGAATACGACGCGCTGATCGAGCGCCTCAACGAGCGCCTCTCCGACCGGCTGCAGGAGGAGCACAACCCGACCGCCCGCGCCCAGCTCTTCGGCCTGCCGAGCCAGATGGCGGCGCTGAAGCCGAAGGTCACGGATTTCCTGACGCGCGTCTTCGAGCCGACGCGCTATCAGGCCAACGCGACCCTGCGCGGCTTCTATTTCACCTCCGGCACGCAGGAGGGCACGCCGATCGACCAGTTGATCGGCTCTCTGGCGCGCAGCTTCGGCAGCGAGCATGCCGACGCCGGCGCGTTCTCGGGCCGCGGCAAGAGCTATTTCCTCACCGATTTGATCCAGAAGGTGATCATCGGCGAGGCCGGCTGGGTCTCGACCGATCTCGGCGCGGCGCGCCGGGCGACGCTGCTGCGGGCGAGCGGCTTTGCCCTCGTCGCCCTCGTCTGCGCGGCGCTGATCGGCCTGTGGTGGACGAGCTATGCCCGCAATGACGGCCTGATCACCGCGACCAATTTCGGCCTCTCCGACTACCGCCAGACGGCCGCCCCCGTGCTGCAGGAGACCACGATCGCCGAGCGCAATTTCAGCCGCGTGCTGCCGCTGTTGCACAAGCTCCGGCACATGCCGGCGGGTTACGCCAGCAAGGACGAGCCGACACCGCTGCTCGCCACCTTCGGCCTGAGCCAGCGCGAGCGCCTGCAATCGGCCTCGCGGATCAGCTATCAGGAGGCGCTGGAGCGCATGCTGCGCTCGCGCATCATCTTCCGGCTGGAGGAACAGCTCGAGGCCAACGTCAACAATCCCGGCTTCGTCTACGAGGCGCTCAAGGTCTATCTGATGATCGGCGCGCAGGCCCGGCTGGAGCGCGAGTTCGTCATCGCCTGGATGCGGCAGGACTGGGCCGAGAACCTGTTCCCCGGCGCGGCCAACGCCAAGGGGCGCGAGGCGCTGGAAGAGCACCTGACCGCGATGCTCGACCTCGACGAGGGCGCCGAACCGATCGTCAAGCTCAACCAGACCCTGATCGAGAACGCGCAGCGCACCTTGCGCCGCATGAGCATCGCCGAGCGCGCCTACGAACTGTTGCGGACGCAAGCGCGGCTGCCGGCCAGGGACTGGGTCGCGGCGCAGCGCGGCGGCGGCGATGTCCGCCTCGCCTTCGAGGGCGTGGGCGGCGAGGATCTCGACGGCGTCCGCGTGCCCTATTTCTACACCTATGAGGGTTTCCAGAGCGCATTCGTCGACCGGCTCGGCGATATCGGCGAGCGCATCGAGAAGGAGCGCTGGGTGCTGGGCGAGACGACCGACCAGTCGGCGATCGTCGCGCAATACGCCACCCTGTTCCAGGATCTGCTGCGGCTCTACACGCGCGATTTCGTCGCGACATGGCAGAAGTCGCTGGCACGGCTGAAGCTGCGTCCGCTCAACGCCGACAAGCCGCGCTACGTCGCGCTGAGCGCGATCGCGGCGCCGACCTCGCCCTTCAAGCAGATCCTCGAATCGGTGCGCGACGAGACCCAGCTCACCAAGGAGCGCCCGCTCTCCAAGGCCGCCGCGGCCAAGGCGGCGGCGGGTCAGGTGGCGGGGCAGGCGCTGGAGAAGCGCGCAAATGACGCGCTCGGCCGCCTTGGCGCGAACCTGCCGCTCAGCGCGCCCGGCGTTGAGCGCGTGCTCTCGGGCGGCGCGGATGCGCTCGGCGCGAACATCGAAAGCCAGTTCAAGGCGCTGCATGTGCTGGTCGACGGCGATCTCGGCCGCCGCCCGGTCGACCAGCTCCTGCAGGTCTTCTCCGAGATCAACCAGAACCTCGCCACGGCCGCGACCAACCCGGCGCAGGCCAGCGCAGCCAACGCCGCGCTCGTGCCGCTGATCGCGGCGTTGCGCGCCAACTCCTCGCGTTACCCCGCCCCCTTCGACGGCATGGTGCTCTCGGCGGTGAACGATTTCGAGGGCGACGCGACGGGCGCGACTGTGGCGCTGCTGCGCCAGGGGCTGGCCGACCAGGTCACGCGCGTCTGCGGCGAGATCGTCGCCAACCGCTTCCCCTTCGCCAAGGGCAGCACGCGCGAGGCGCCGCTGGCGGATTTCGCGCGGCTGTTCGCGCCGACCGGCATCATGGAAACCTTCTTCAAGGAACGCATCGAACCCTATGTCGACAAGTCGAAGGCGCAATGGGTCTTCCGGGTCGACAGCCGGGTGGCCCGCGCCCTCTCGGCGTCGACGCTGCGCGAATTCCAGCGCGCCAGCGAGATCCGCGAGGCCTTCTTCCCGACCGGCGGCAACCTGCCCTCCTTCCAGATGATCGTGACCCCGACCGCGCTCTCCTCGGACGCCTCGGCCGGCAAGCTCGAGATCAACGGCTTCACCGTCACGAGCCAGCAGGGCGTGGCGACCCCGGTTCCGGTGATGTGGCCGGGCGGCGGCGTCGGCAAGACGGCGATCACGCTGACGCTCGGCGGCTCGGCGGCCGGCGGCGGCGGCATTTTCGGCGGCGGCTTCTTCTCCAGCGGCTCGACGCCGGCCCAGAGCGAGGCCAAGCTCTTCGAGCGCGACGGAGTCTGGTCGTTCTTCCGCCTGCTCGACACCGGCTCGGTGCTGCGCCAGGGCGACAACATCGTGCTGACGCTGGCGGCCGGCGGGCGGCAGGTCGGCTACCAGTTCGGCGTCGGTTCTCTGAAGAACCCGCTGGTGCTGCCGGCCTTGCGCGAATTCCGCTGCCCGGCCGGGATTTGAGACGATGGCGTGCGGGCTCTTCGGCAAGATCCCGGCCAAGCGCGATTTCATCGCGGTCGATGCGCCCCAGGCCTTCCTGTCGGTCTACGAGCCCTGGCTTCAGGGCGGCTTGACGGCGAGCCGGCTCTCGCTCGGCGGCCACTGGCAGGACGCCTTCCTGAAAGCGCCGATCTGGCGCTTCTGGCTCGGCGCGGGCTATTGCGGGCAGCCCGTCGCGGGCGCGTTCATGCCCTCGGTCGATGGCGTGGGACGTTATTTTCCGCTGACGGTCTTCTCCTTCGGGGAGGCGGGAGCCGCGCTCGCGCCGCCAGAGCTCGACCCGCAGGAGGCCTGGTTCGCCGCGATCGAGGACTTCCTGCTGCACGCGCTGGAGGCGGGAACGGGTTACGAGGCGCTGTCGCAGCGGTTGCGGGCCTTGCCGCCGCCATCCGCCCCGGCGCTGCCGCCGCCCGGCGAGGCGGTGAGGCTGTCCGACGGGACCATCGTGGCGGCGCTTGCTCCGGGAACCCTGCCGGTTCGGCTTCCGGCGCTGCGCGTCGAGGACCATCTGCGGGCGCAGGCGCGCGCCTGCTGCCTGTGGACGGTCGGCGGCGAGGCGTTCGAGCCGCTCCTGCTCGCGGGCCAGACCCTGCCGGACCCGCATCTCTTCGCCGGCCTGCTCACCGGGCGCTTCGACGCCTTCGTCCATGGGGAAGCCTCATGACCGCGACGCAATCCTCGCCCCTTCCGGAGGCCTTCGAGACCGGCGCGGTCAGCCATGTCGGTCGCGTCCGCAGCCAGAACGAGGACGCCTATGTCGCACGGCCGGAATTCGGCGTCTGGGCCGTCGCCGACGGCATGGGCGGCCACGAGAACGGCGCGCTCGCCAGCGGCACGCTGACGGCGGCGATCGACGCGATCGGCCCGGCCGCCTCGGCCGCCGATTTGCTCGCGCGGCTGGAGGCGGCGGTGCTCAGGGCCAATGCCGAGCTGCGCGCGCTGATCCGCGGCCGGCGCGGCGTCGCCATGGGCTCGACGCTCGTGGCCCTGCTGGTCTTCGAGCGCCATTTCGCCTGCGTCTGGTCCGGCGACAGCCGGATCTACCTCTTGCGCGACGGCCGCATGTCTCAGGTCTCGCGCGACCACACCGAGGTTCAGGACATGATCGACAGCGGCGTGATGACGCCCGACGAAGCAAAGCGCTCGCCGCGCCGCCACGTCATCACCCGCGCGATCGGCGTGGCGGATACCCCCGAGCTCGATCTCGACAGCGGCGAACTCGGCGAGGGCGACGTCTTCCTGCTCTGTTCGGACGGGCTGACGGGCCATGTCGCGGACGCCGAGATCGAGGTCGCGATCCGCGATGCGGGCGCGCAGGCGGCCTGCGAGGCGCTGCTTTCGCTCGTGCTGGAGCGCGGCGCGAGCGACAATGTCACCATCGTCGTCGTCCGGCGACAGAATGGCGGCATGAATGGCGGCGGCGATGATGGCGGGACCACCCGCTGGCTGCCCAATGCCCGCGCCGCGAGGAGGATCGGGCCATGAGCGATCAGGACCATGGCGATCAGGACCGCACGGTCTTTCTCGGCTCCAGCCTGCCGGTCGGGACGCAGCTCAACGGCATCTACGAGGTCGAGCGGCTGATCGCCGTCGGCGGCATGGGCGAGGTCTACAAGGGCCGCGCCATCCAGACCGGCGACGCCGTGGCGATCAAGATGATCAAGCCCGACATGGCGCGCAATGCGGCTGCCGTGACGCTGTTCCGCAAGGAGGCGGCCTCGCTGCACAACCTCTATCACGAGGCGATCGTCCGCTATTACGTCTTCACGGTCGATCCGGCGACGCAGGTCTCCTATCTCGCGATGGAGTATGTCGACGGCCAGCCGCTCTCGGACCGGATCAAGGAGGGCAAGCTCGGCGTCGACGATGTCGACGTGCTGCGCCGCCGTATCGCCGGCGGCCTGCATGCGGCCCATCTGCTCGGCATCGTCCATCGCGACATCTCGCCCGACAACATCATCCTGCCGTCTGGCCGCGTCGAACGGGCGAAGATCATCGATTTCGGCATCGCCCGCTCGACCCAGGTCGGCGAAGGCACGGTGATCGGCTCGGGCTTCGCCGGAAAATACAATTATGTCTCGCCCGAGCAGCTTGGGCTGGAAGGCGGCGACGTCACCGGCCGCTCGGACATCTACAGTCTCGGCCTCGTTCTCGCCGAGGCGCTGACCGGCCGCGCCATCGACATGGGCGGCACGCAGGTCCAGCTCATCGACAAGCGCCGGCGCGTGCCCGATCTCGCCGGCATCGACGCGTCCTACCGCCCGCTGCTGAACGCGATGCTCGCGCCCGATCCGAACAAGCGTCCCGCCGACATGGCTGCGGTCGCATCCTGGCAGCGCGCCTCGCCCGCCTCCGCGCGCGGTGGCGGTGCGCTGCGCTGGGCCGCGATCGCGGCCGGAATCGTGTTGCTGGCGGGCGGCGGCTACGGCGTCTGGTCGTCGCTGCAGCCGGCCTCCGGGCCGGCCGTCGCGCCCGCCCCCGAATTGGCCGAGCGCAGCGAGACGCCGGCCCCGGTCAGCCCAGCGCAGGCTCCCGCCCCGCCGCAACTCGCCGAACCCGCGCCCACGCCAGCGCCAGCGCAGCAGGCCGTCGCGCCGCCCGCGCCGCAACCGCCGCGCTTGCCAGATCCGCCGCCGCCGCGGATCGAGCCCCCGGCCGCGCCGCCGCAGATCGCCGCGCGCACGGAACCGCCCGGGCGGCCGGTCACGCCGCCGCCGGCCCTCAGCGAACCTGCGCCGCCGGTCGTTCCGCCGCAGGCCGCGCTACCGCCGGTCCCGCCGCCGCAGGTTACGCCGCCGCAGGTGACGCCGCCGCCGCAGGTCGCCAGCCGGCCGGCCGAGCCTCCGGCGCGCCCTGCCGCGCCGCCGCCTGCCGTCCAACAGGGCCAGCGCCCCGAACCGCCAGCCGCCCCGCTGGACGCGAAGCCCCCGCCTCCGGCCGTCGCGACGCTGGCGGAGCCGCGCACGCCGGTCGAGCGCATCGAACGCTATATCGCCAGTTACGAGGGCGGGCGCTGTTTCTTCCTGTGGCCGCTGGATATCGCCGACAAGAAAGCCAATCTCGAGGGCTTCGGCAGCGGGGCCGAGCCCTTCGTCGCCTTCGATACGGCGTTCAAGGCGGCGCAGGGCTTCGAGGCGCAGATCAGTCTGCGGCCCGTGACCGCGCAGCAATGCCCGATGGTCGAGTTCCTGCGCCGCGCCGGGCCCGCCATCGAGCGGACGCCGCGCCTGCAGATCAACACCTTCAACCTGAAAAGCGGCGACGCGCTGAACGGTTCGGTCGAGAGCCCGGCCAAGGAAGTCGCCGTGCTGCTCGTCGGCGATGACGGCCTCGTCCACAATCTCGCGAACTTCACGCGCCGCGAGGGCGCGCGCTCGCTTTTCGCCCTCAAGCTGGAGACGACCGGCTCGGCGATGCGCCCGCAGACCGTGCTGACGCTCGCCAGCGACGCGCCGCTGGCGGTGCTGTCGGGGCCGAACCCGGCCCCGGCGAGCGAGTTCTTTCCCAACCTCGCCCGCGACCTCGCCGCGGCCGGCGGCAAGGTCGGCCTCGGCATCCGCTATTTCCGGATCTACTGAGGTCGCAAGATCTACTGGGGTCGCAAGCGCCGGTCAGGCGTCCTCCTCGCGATAGAGCGCGCCCCATTCGGGCTGCCAGAGGCCCCCGGCATCGACCACCACGATTGGCGCCTGGATCTCGTTGGCGAGGCGGATCGCCTGCCGGAACGCATCGACCGGAGCCATCGGGTCGCTCTCGAAATCATTGACCAGATGCCCCCCCGCCAGCGCCGCCGGGCAGGAAATCGTGCCGACCGGCCCGGCCTCGCTTTGGGCGAGGCTGAGCGTGATGGCGTCGTCCGCGGCCTCGTCGACCTGCTCGAACCGGTTTGCGGCCATTCCTCGCTCCCTTTGTCTTCGCCCGCCGGACCCCACGGTCCGCGCCGGGGCCAACCCCGTATCGTCGTCTACTTCTTCGCGGCGTTCTGCCCGGCGAGCCTGCGGACGCTGCCATAGCGGTCCAGCCGCAGCTTGATCATGGCGTCGAACTTGGCGTGGACCTCGGCGACGGTCAGCGTCTTCGTTTCGCCGCCGGCCTCGGCATAGAAGATCGGCCGGTTGGCCTCCGCGGGGCGCGGCAGCAGTTCGGCCGCCTTGGCGGTCGGCGTCTGCTCCATCGTCGCCATGAAGGACTGCGCCGCGTCGGGCCCGAGGAAATGGATCAGGTAGACCTCGCCGCCGGTGAGATGCCGGCCCATCTGCTTTTCCAGCCGCAACGTGTCGCGCTTCAGCATCTCGGCCGCCAGCAGCGCCGAGAGATAGGGCTCGCGCCTGAGATCGAGGATGCGCTGGCGCTCGGTGGCGTCGGCGACCACGAACTGGCGGCCGGACCGGGTGATGGTCTGCGCCTCGGCGGCGAGCCCGTGGCGCGCTCCGAACTCGTCGACGACGCCGAGCCAGGTCTGCTCGATGAACTGGAACAGCCCGGTCGCCGACGATGTCTTGGCCTGCACGGCGGTCGCGAAGGACGATTCCTTGTCGGCGACCGCCATCAGCAGCGTCGGATCCGCGCCGACGATGCGGCCGGCGCGCACGATCGTATCGACCAGATGCCGCCTGATCCGGATCGGCCCGAAGGTCAGGATTTGCTCCGGATCGCCGCTGCCGGCCACCGGCGGGGGCGCTTGCGGCCTTGGCGCGCCCTGCGCCGGCAGGCGCGGCGGCACGAGCAGGATGTTGGTCGGAGGCTGCGGCAGGGCCTGCGACGGAGCGGCGGCGGCATCGGGCGCCTGCGGGCGGATCTCCGCCAGCGCCGGGTTCGCCTTCATGGCGAACTGCGTCGCCTGCCGCGCCGCCTCGAGGTCGCTTTCCACCGAGGAGAGGACGAGGGAGGGTCTGGCCGGCGCGGTTCTGAGATCGGGCAGGTCGGGCTCGGCGATCTCCAGCGTCTCGCGCTGCGGCTGGCGCGAGGCGATGGCGAAGCCGGCCAGCGCCACCGCCGACAGGATCGCCGCGGCGACCGCCAGGACCGGACGCATCACGCCCGGTCCGGCCACGGCGGCGGAGGGCGACGCAACCGGAGCTTCGGGCCGGGGCCGCGGCAAATCCTCCTTGGAAGCGCTGACGGGAGCCGGGCCCGCCACCGCCTCGCGAATGGTTGCGAGCCAGTGGCAACGCCCCGCCCGCGCCTCGGCCACCAGGTCCGCGGCCTCCTGGGCCATGCGCTTCGCCAGCGCCTCCGTCACTCCGGTCTCGCGCTGCAGCGTCGCCGCCATCGCGCCCTGGCGGCCGGCGCCCGCGAGCGCGATCGCATAAAACCAGCTCGGCAGGCTGGCGCGCCGGTTCTCCAGAGGCGTCCCGACGGCGGGATAGACCAGATAGTTGCAGGCCTCGCAGGCGAGCCCGCGCAGGCGCGGCCGTGGCGCGAAGGCGCCGCTGCGTCCGCATGCGGCGCAGGGCTGCGTCGTCGCGCCATGGCGCGCCGCCATCAGCATCGTCAGGCAACGCTCTTCCGGGAAGGCGGCCTGGAAGCTCTCGAAGCGCTGGCTCATGCTGCTGACCGCCGCGTCATGGCCGGGTTGCCATGGTGGTCTCAACTCCCGTTGGGGAAAGCTACTCCGGAAGCGGCCTGCTCACAATCGTCAGCCACACAGCAGGCCGAAGCGGACGAGACTCCGCAGATGCGAGGCGATGTCCTCCGGCGTCACGCTGTGCGGCAGGGGCGGCGCGTCGCCGGCCGGCCGGGGCGCCGTTTCGAGATAGGCGTTCATCGCCGCTTGCAGGGCCGCGGCGTCGCGCGTGCCGTCGAGAAGCATGATGAAATGACGCACGAGATCGTCGTCAAGCGCCACCGTGCGGTGCCTGAGATCGGTCACCTCGCGCCCGCTCATGGCCTGCCAGCGGGCATAGGCGCTGGCCACCGGCCGCTCGCCTGGCGTCACGCTGAGCGCTGGCGGGTCGAGATGGATCTCGAGCAAGTCGGCCCGGAACATCGCCGTCAGGGCCTCGCCAAGACGCGCGGTCTCGCGGGCGCTGTCGGGTCCCGGCGCCACGCCGGCCTCGGCCAGCGCCAGCGCGACGAGTTCGCCATGGGCGACCGTCGCCGGCCAGCACGCCGCCAGCTTCCGCAGCGCAGCCTGGGCGACGGGCAGGTCGATCATCAGCTTGACGCCGTCGGCGAACGCGAAAGCGACCGCGCCGGCGCTCGCCGCCCCCGGGTCGTCGGGAACCTCGCTGACATCGGCGGCGAGGTGGTAGGCGTCGAGCGACAGCTCGTCCTCGGCCCGGCTCAGGACGAGTCCGGCGCGGCAGAACAGCGTCTGGCGGAAGAAGCGGCCGACGATCAGGTCGAGCGCCTGCTGGCGCAGCACCGGCGGTTCCGGCGCGATATTCGCCATGATGTCGCGCGCCTGCCCGCGCACGGCCTCGAAGCGGTTCGGAAACGACTCGTCGCCGAGATATTGCAGGCCGTGACCCTCAGCCGCGGCCACCACCTCGGTCAGGCTGAAGGCGCGCGCGATCGGGTTCAGGTCGTCGTGATAGAGCACGTCGTCCGACAAAGCGTCGATCTGCTCCGACCGGGCGCGCAAGCCGGCGCCGTAGAAGGATTTCGGATCGGTCGCCTGCGCCACGGTCTTCAGCGCGACGCGCGCCTGGCGGATCTGCGCCGCCGGCTCCGCGATGCCGCGGATGGCGAAGAGCATGACGTCGCGGGCCATGTCGCGCATGCGGCAGCCGGGCAGGGCGTTGTAGCTGACATAGGCGACGCCGTGCGGCGCGAGCATGGATCCGTAGATCCGCAGAATATGATCGCGCACCGGGTCGGGCACCCAGGAATAGACGCCATGGGCGATGATGTAGTCGAACTCGCCCAGCGTCGGCGCGATCTCCATGATGTCGCGGTGGATGAATTCGATGTTGACGAGGCCGAGCTGCCCGGCGCGCCGCTTCGCTTCCGCGATGGCGCTGGCGGACAGATCGATGCCGACGAAGCGGCCTCCTGGGCTGGCGAAGGCCAGCGGCAGCAGGTTGCCGCCCGAGCCGCAGCCGAGCTCCAGCACCCGCGCCTGCCCGCTCGCGGCCGGCTGCAGGCCGTGGGCGTGCGCGATCGTGGCGAGCCGGCGCGGCAGGGTCTGCGGAAAGGCGTGGCCGCGATAGGTCAGCGCATCGTAGGGGTTGGCTTGACCGGCGGTTTCGCCCGCATCCGCGACGACATCGAGACCTGTCATCAGCAGTCGAGCACCTTGAACTCGACGCGGCGGTCGAGCGCGTCGCTGGCGTCGTCCTTGCCGGTCCCGATCAGGTTCTCGCTGAAGCCCATCCCGGTGGCGATCAGGCTGGCGCCGCCGGTCGGCGCGCCGGTCTTGAGCAGGTCCATGACGAAGTTGGCGCGCAGCACCGAGAGCCGGTCGTTGAGGGAGGCCGGACCGGTGCGCGAGGTGTGGCCGACGATCTCCAGGCAGGCCTTGCGCTGGCGCGTGCGCGTCGCGATCTGGCTCAGCCACATCGGATAGGGCTCGGTGATCTTGGGATCGTCGACGAACTGCGTCGAGCCCGGCCGGAACAGCAGCTTGACGAGGAGCCGACGCGATTCCAGCCCAGCATCGACCAGCGCGGCGAAGGCGTCGACCGCCTCCTCGCGCCTGCCGAGTTTTTCGCTCGCGAGATAGGCGCCGATCCGCACGCGATGCTGGTCGCCGCCCGGTTGCCGCCCGGCCGCGCGATAGAAGGCCAGCGCCTCGCGGAAGCGCTGCGCCTCGTATTCGAGAATGCCGTCATTGATCAGTGCGCCGGCGGTCAGCCGCTCGACATAGGCAGGGTCGACCGCGTCGCCGAGCCGCGTCCCCTGGCAGGTCTTGATGTAGGCGTCGGTCGCCGGATCCTGCGCCCAGACGGGGGCGTCGCGATAATAGGCGGTCGGCGTCACGTCGACGCCGTCGGGGCGGGCGCGCGAGACGCCCTTCGACACCACTGTCCGGGAGGCCAGATCGGCCAGCGTGAAGCAGATGCGGAAGGCGTCGCGCGGGCCCTGCGCGTCGCCGAGATTGTTGATCGCGGTGAAGGTTCCGACCAGAACGACCGGCCTGCGAGCGAGCGATTCCGAATTGAACGGCAGCAGCGTGAAGCGCGGATGCGCCGTGCGGACGACCTCGGCCAGCGTCTCCTGCATCGCCCGCGTCGCCGTCGACTGCGCGCCGGACACCCCGTCGATGAGCGGATCGATCACCAGCTCGACGGGGCCGGCCGGCAGGTTAGCCTTGCCGAACAGGTCGTCGGCGGCCCGCCGCACCGCATCGGGATAGGCGATGGGCGTGGGCGCGGCCGGCTGCGCGAGCGCGGTCTGCGCGCTGGCGAGCAGAAGGCCGAGGCCCAGGCGACGACCGGGGCCAATGATCGAGGAGATCATCGAGGACGTGAATGAGGGCATGGCGGCGGCGCTCCTGCGGCCTCAACGGCACTGTCTCAGCAGATCCCGGATCGAGTCGGACAACTCGCCGAGCTGCGCGCGCGCCAGCGCGCTGGCGCAGGCTGCCGGCGTCGGGCGCGTGGCCGGCGTGGCCGTCAGCGTCTCGCCGATCCGCCGATCGATCGGAGCGCGATGCTGCGGCGCGGTGAGCTGAACCGGCGGATCCGGCGCGCCCAGCGTCAACGAGCCGAGACGCGCGGCCATGGCCTGCTCCTGCGCCTGCCGCTCGTCGTCGAGGCGGCGACGCTCGGTTTCGAGCGAGGCGAGCTCGGCGTCCTTGCGGGCGAGATCGGAGGCGAGGCGTTCCTTTTCGGCCCGCTCGGCGGCGGCCCTGTCGGGCCGGGCGGGCTGCGCTTGCGTCGGCGCGGGCGCGATGGCCGGGGCTGCGGCGATACTCTCCATGGCGCGGCGAGCGAGTGTCTCGGCGGCCTGCTGGCGCTCGCGCTCGGCCTGCTTCAGCCGCTCCAGCAGCGTCCGCTCGCGCTCGCCGAATTCGCGCGCGAGCCGGTCGCGGTCGCGTTCCTCGGCGGCGCGGCGATCGATCAGGTCGAGCTTGGTGCGCGCGTCGATGGCGAAGAAACTGGTCGGGAAGCGCGCGATGAAGCCATTCAGCACGGCCGGATCGTTGCTGGCGCGGATAGCGCGCCAGACGTCGGCGTCGGTCTCCTCGCGGTTGAGGTAGAAGTCGCCGAGCAGCGAAAGCGAGAGCTCCGGCGTCTGGCGTCCGCCGGTCGCGTCGTAGACAACCTTCTGGACCCGGCGGAACATGCTTGCGATCTCCAGCCCCGGCGTCTGGATCTCCTGCACCAGCGCCGCCGTGAACGGGCTGTTGCGGCCGGTCCCGTCGGCGGCGACGTCGTTGGCCTGGGTGGCGTAGGCCACGACCATGCCCTGCGCCCGCGCGATCGGGGCCAGGCCGTTGCCGACCGCGAAGCCGCGCGTCGCCTGCTTGCTGGCAAGCTGGCGCACGAACGGATTGTTGCGGCAGGCGTCCAGCACCATGATCTTGACGCCCCTGGCGAAGCCGAGCGCGGTGATGACGTCGTTGAGCCTCGTCGTCTCGTACTGGACGCTGACCTCGTCCTCGACCCGCGCCTCCACGGGGACGAGATAGTTCTCGCCGTTGAACTGCAGTCCGTGGCCGGCATAGTAGAACAGCACCGCGTCGGCGTCGCGCGCCAGGCGCGCGAACCGCGCCACCACCTGGTCCATCCCGCGCTTGTCGAGATCGAGCCCGTCGACGACCTCGAAGCCGACCCTTCGCAGGGCGACCGTCATGTCGCGCGCGTCGTTCAGCGTGTTCGGAAGCGGCTGCGCGTTGCGGTAGCCGGAATTGCCGATGACGAGCGCGACCCGTCGCTCCTCGCCGGCGGCCGGCGAGGCGATGCACTGGAGCGCCAGCGCCAGCAGCAGGATCAATCGTGCGATCGGCGACATCATCGAGTTCCTGTAGGGAAGCTACTGGAGGAAGGCGCTGAAATCCAGTTAAAATCGGTCTTTTTCAGCAATGCCGCAGGGTCTTCGTCGGCGAGGTTTCCGATTTCTTGCTCTCGCGCCGTCAGGCTGGTAGCATTCGGACTTCCGCGAACGTGGAGACACAAGGATGTGCTTCATCCGGCCCGGCCGGTTCCTCTGCGTCGCCACCCTCGTCCTTGCGTTGGCGACGCTGTTTGCGCCGTCGCTCGAAGCTCAGCAACGCAGCCAGGCGCCGGCGGGAGCCAAGCTGAGATTCGTCGGGCTCGAGAACGGGGCCCGCGTCGGCACGAAGCTCACGGTCCGGTTCGCGATCGACGGGATGGAGGTCGTTCCGGCCGGCACGGCGCGGCGCAATGCCGGCCATCACCATCTCCTCATCGACACGCCGCTGCCCGCGCTCGACCGCCCGATCCCGGCCGATTTCAACCATCTGCATTTCGGCGGCGGCCAGACCGAGACCGAGATCTCGCTCGCGCCCGGCCGGCGCCGGCTGCAACTCCTGTTCGCCGATCATGACCACGTCCCGCACAATCCGCCGGTGATGTCGGAGGCGATCGAGATCGAGGTCGTCGCCGGGGCAGAGGAGAAGGCCCGCTCGGTCGCGGCGCCCGGCGCGCGCGTCTTCTTTCGCGATCTGGTCGACGGCGCGACGATCCCGCCGCGCGCGACGATCCGCTTCGGCGTCGAGAACATCGCGATCTCGCCGGCCGGAACCGCGCATGCCAGCGGCGGCCACCATCATCTCCTGATCGACACCGAGACGCCGGCGCTGGACCGCGAAATCCCAAGCGATTTCAACCATGTCCATTTCGGGCGCGGCCAGACCGAATACGAACTGAACCTGCCGCCCGGCGAGCACACGCTGCAGTTGCTGATGGGCGACCACGACCATGTTCCGCACGATCCGCCGGTGATGTCGCAACGCATCCGGGTCCGGGTCGTCGAGGGCGCGAGCGCGCCTGCCGTCGCGTCCGCCTCCGGCCCGACATCCGGCCGCAAGCCCTCCCCCCCGGACGCGGTGGTCTATTTCGTCTATCCGCGCGATGGGGAGACGATCTATCCGCGCTCGACCATCCGCTTCGGTCTTCGTAACATGGGCGTCGCGCCAGCGGGCGTCGTCAAGCCGGATACGGGCCACCACCATCTGATCATCGACGCGCCGACGCCGCCTCTCGACGTCGCGATCCCGGCCGATCTCGACCATCTGCATTTCGGCGGCGGCCAGACCGAGAAGGTCATCGCGCTGAAGCCGGGCTGGCATACGCTGCAGCTCATCCTCGCCGACGACCAGCATGTCCCGCATGACCCGCCCGTCATGTCGCAGCGCATCAGGGTCTTCGTCGGAAACCCCCGCAGGACGGCGCGCCGGCGATGACCAGACCGACAGCTCTCACCATGGCGATGGCGGCGGGCCTGGCCGCGCTGACGGCGGCCTGGCCGACTGGCCCCTCCAAGGCCCAGCAGACGGGTCACCAGAACCATGCCCAGCCCGCCCAACTGGCGCAGACCGCCAAGCGCCAGGCCGCTCCGCGCGGCGCGCAGGTTTATTTCCACTACCCGCTCGACGGCATCAGCGTGTCCGAGCGGTTCACCGTCCGCATCGGCCTGAAGGAAATGGGCGTCGCGCCGGCCGGCGTGACCACGCCGGCGACCGGGCACCACCATCTGCTGATCGATGTCGACAGCATCGCGCCCGACCAGCCGATCCCGGCCGACTACAACCACATCCATCTCGGCAACGGCCAGACGGAGGTCGTGGTCACGCTGCCCAAGGGCCGGCACACGCTGCAGCTTCTGCTGGGCGATCACGCGCATGTGCCCCATGATCCGCCGGTAATGTCCCAGAAGATCAGGATCAATGTCCGCTAGACCCAGATATGTCGCGCCTTGCGCCGAGTCCCGCCCGCGGCAGGCTGCGGCGCGTTCGCTGGTGGCGCGCGTGACGGCGGCTGCCGCGCTGTGCTGGCTTGTTCTCGGCGGGGCGGCCATGGCGCAAGCCACCGACGCCGCGCCGGCTCGCGTCGCCCTGGTCATCGGCAACGCCCGCTACGAGGCGGCCGCGCCGTTGCCCGTGGCGGATCAGGCGAGGGCCGCGGCCGAGGCGCTGCGCGAGGGCGGGTTCGACGTCGTGCTGGCCGAGAACACCACGCGCACGGAACTTGCGCTCGCCATCGCCGAATTCTCGACCCGGCTGCGGCGCGACGGGTTCGCGGTGGTGTTCTATGCCGGCCAGGCCGTGCAGGCGCGCGGGCGCAATCTGCTCGTGCCCGTGGATGCGCCCTCGCGCTCGGCGCAGGATGTGCGCGACCGCGCCTTCGATCTCGACGTGCTGATCGACGCGCTGATCGTGTCGCGGCCGCGCAGCGCCGTCATCCTGCTCGACGCCAGCCGCGACAACCCGTGGCAGGCGGCGATCGACGACAAGCTCAAGGGTCTCGCCCCGATCGAGAAGATGCAGGCCATCGCCGTCGCGGCGACGGCCCCCCCGGGACGAACCGTGCGCGCCGACGCCAATGCCGAAACTGGAGCGGTGGGGGAATGGCTCAAGGCGATCCGAACCGTCAATCTCGACATGACGGCCGCGCTGACGCGGGCGCGCAACGCCGCCGCAAGGGATGCCCGCGCGCATCAGCCCTTCTGGCTGTCCTCGCCGCCGCCGGCGGGGCTGGTCGTGACGCCGCCGCCCCGTGCGCCGCAGGTCGCGCAGACGACGCGCGCCGTGATCTCGCCCGTCGATCCGCCGGGAACATCGGGCCAGCCCGACACCTACGAACTCTCCTTCTGGGAATCGATCCGCTCGAGCGAGAACGCGGCCGAGTACCGCGCCTATCTCGACGCCTATCCCAACGGCCGCTTCGCCGCCCTGGCGCGGGCGCGCGAGCAGACCTACGGGAAACGCGGCGCGCCGTCCGTCGCCAGCGCCACGCCGCCGGCGGCCCCGGCGGCCCCGGCGGCCCCGGCGCGCCCGCAGGCGCCCCCGGCCGCGCCGGCCGTCGCGCCGCCGGCGCCGCCGCCCGCGCCGCCGGCCTCCGCCCGAACCCTGCGCGACTGCGCCGACTGCCCGGAGATGGCGCTCGTCCCGGCCGGCAGCTTCGAGATGGGCTCCAACGAGATGTTCGAGTTCGAGAAGCCGGTCCATCCCGTCACGCTCAAATCCGCGTTCTACATCGGGGTCCATGAGGTGACGTTCGCGCAATGGGACGCCTGCGTCGACCGGGGCGGCTGCCAGCACCGCCCCAATGATCGCGGAGCCGGCCGCGGTCCGCGCCCGGTCACGGACATCCATTGGGACGACGCCAACGCCTACACGGCCTGGCTTTCGGTCAGCACCGGCAAGCGCTACCGGCTGCCGACCGAAAGCGAATGGGAATACGCCGCCCGCGCCGGATCGACGACGAGCTATCCCTGGGGGCGCGCTGTCGAGGTCGACAAGGCCAATTGCAATGGCTGCAACCCGCAGCCGCGCCGGCAGGCCACGCCCGTGGGCCAGTTTCCGCCCAACGCCCTCGGGCTGCACGACATGGCCGGCAACGCCGCCGAATGGGTCGCCGATTGCTGGGCCGACAACTACCGCGCCAGGCCGCGCGACGGCTCGGCCTTCGCCGCGCCCGGCTGCCGCGAGCGCGTGCTGCGCGGCGGCTCGTTCAATAACGACCCGCGCTATCTGCGCTCGGCGGCGCGCTTCAAATACGAATCGAATGTGCGCTTCTACACGAACGGGCTGCGCGTGGTCCGCGAGCCCTGAGGGGCCGCGAAACGCACTCCAAGGCTGGAGGATGATGTCGCCCGAGGCCGGTTCCGACGTTTCGGCATCGTGCTCTAGTTCTGCGCGACTTTCGATCCCTTGATGGTGACGTTGCCGCTGGCCTTCGCGTTGATGACGCCGCTGGCGGCAATCGAGACATCCTTGCCCTTGAGTGTGATCGTGCCGTCCTTCTTCATGGAGAGCGAACTGTTGCCGCTCTGGACCAGCACGGAGTCCAGGGAGGCGATGGCGAGGGAGCGGCCGAACGCCAGTTCGGCGGCGGCCGTGTTCTTGAGCTTCAGCCCCCGCGCCTCGACCGCCATGTCCTGGGCCGCCACAAGGCTGACGTTGCGGCCGGCGCGAAGGTTGACATCGACGCCGACTGTCAGCGCCAGCCGGCTGCCCACGGCCACGGCCATCGTCGCGCCGGTTGTAACCGACAGGTTCGTGCCGCTCTGGATGCCAAGCGCGCCGCCGACGGTGATATCGGCCATCGCGCCCGCGACGAGGTTGAACTGGCCGGCGGAGGTGATGGTGGTCTGATTGGCGGTGATGGCCAGCGAGCCGCCCGAGCGGATCTCGGCGCGGTTTCCCGATACGAGCAGGTTGCCGTCCGCCGTGACGGCAAGGCCGCCGCGGGACGCCACGGTCATCTGGCCCTGGGCCGTGAGAACGAGCGAGCCCGGCGTTGCGATCGTGATGCCGCCGGCATGGACCGTGATGGCGTCCGAAAGCGCCTTGAGGGCCGCCTCCAGCGCCGCCATCCGGCGCGTCAGCGCGGCAAGATCCTCCACCATGGCTGCCTCCGGCCGCGCACCGTCATGACGCTACGAAACACCCCCGCGCCGCGGACTGCAAGGGCAGCGCAGCCCATAACGCCGCCCGCCGCGTCTGGAACCGCCCGATCCGCGCGTCGATCGGCGGGATAACGGGTCGGGCCGCCGGCCGGAGCGATGCCGCCGGCGCTCAGCCCCTCGCGCCGATCGCCCGCTCGGCCACACGCGGGCGCTGGCGATGCGGCCAAATGGGAAAGGGCCGCGACCCTGTGCGGTCGCGGCCCTTTCGGGATCAGCCTCGGGCGCCGCTCGCGCGGTCGATCAGTAGCCCATGGCGGCTTCGAGCGGACCTTTCGGCAGGGGCACCAGGAACCAGACCTCGAACATCATGAAATTGATGACCGCGATGCTGATCGAGACGGCGGCGGCCTTCCAGAGCGGGAACTTGCCGAAGAAGACCATGAAGGCGCCGATATAGACCGCGGCGGAGATGTAGATGCCGATGAAATGCGTCGCGAAGACGAAGATGACGGCCGGGACGAAGATCGCCGCCATGCGTCCCAGGCCGACGGACGTCACCGCCGTCTCGTCCGATTCCTCCGAACGCGGCAGCGCCTTGACCAGGTTGACGATGCTCGCGATCCCCATCGCCAGAGCCATGTAGAACGGGAACATGCCCGCCCGCGGACCTTCGTTCGCCTTCCACGAGATGCCGAGGCGAAGGCTGTCGACCATCACGATCGCGCAGATGACCAGAAAGAAGATCGCGACCGCGATGTCGAGCGTGCGGTAACTGGCGAGCGGCCGGCCTTCGGCTTCAGTGTCGATGCTCATGGGAAGTGCTCCTCGCCGGATCCGGCGTCTTGTCGCGCCAGCGCTGATGTTTGGGTTGGTTGGGGACCGCGAGGGCTGCCCCTCGCGGTCCGGGTTGGATCAGTCTCGCGGCGCGGTCACTGCGTCGCGAGGAAGCCGGCCTCTTTCATCAGGCTGGCATGCGTATCCTGGGCGTTGGCGACCCACTTCTCGTACTCGGCGCCGCTCAGGAAGGTCTGGTTGAAGGCGCCCTTCTCCATGAACTCCTTCCAGTCCGGCGTCGCCATCACCTTCTTGAACAGGTCGACGTAGAAAGCGACCTGCGCCGGCGTGGCGTTCTTGGTGGTGAAGATGCCGCGCAGCATCTGGTATTCCACCGGCAGTCCCGATTCCTTGCAGGTCGGGATGTCCGACCAGGCCTCGGTGGTCGTGACTTTGGCGGTGTAGGTCGAGCGGTTGGCGTCGAAGATGCAGAGCGGCCGCAACTGGCCGGCGCGCCACTGGCCGACGGCCTCGATCGGGTTGTTGACGGTCGAGTCGACATGTTTGCCGACGAGCTGGACGGCCACCTGTCCACCGCCCGAATAAGGCACATAGGTGAACTTCTTGCCGCCGGTCTGCTGCTCGACCGCCGCCGTGACGATCTGGTCTTCCTGCTTGGAGCCGGTGCCGCCCATCTTGAACTGGCGGTCCGTTCCGGCCTTGACAGCTTCGATGTAGTCTTTTGCGGTCTTGAAGGGCGCCTCGGTGTTCACCCAGAGAACGAACTGGTCCAGCGCCAGCATGGCGACGGGCTTCATGTCCTTCCAGTTGAAGGGCGAGCCGGTGCCGAGCGGCGTGGTGAACAGGTTCGACAGCGTGATGGCGAGCTTGTGGGGGTCGTTGGCGCTGGACTTCATCTCCAGGAAGCCTTCGGCGCCCGCGCCGCCGCCCTTGTTGATGACGATCAGCGGCTGCTTCATCAGGTTGTGCTTCTGGACGACGCCCTGAACGAAGCGCGCCATCTGGTCGGCGCCGCCGCCGGTGCCAGCCGGTATGATCAGTGTCACCGGCTTGGCCGGCTCCCACCCTTGCGCCAGGGCCGGCGAGGCGAGGCAGGCGCTTGCCGCCAGTGCGCCCGCGATACCCTTGGCCTTCAACATTCCTCTCCAGATCATCATGCTTCTCCTTGTTGGCGGCTTGTTGCCGCGGTTGGCAGTCATGAAGTCGTTCGTTCGGGATTCTTTTCGTCCCATCTCGTCAGACATCGCTAAGGACGCCTGCGCGTCAATGGCCGCGCGCCAGGCGCGGCCATCCTTTTCGTTGTCGCGCGTCACGCTGTCCGCGCTGCCGCGCCGTTGCCCGCGAACTTCGCCCGCAGGGTCTGGAGCGCAGGCCAGAAAGCCATCACCAGGCCTAGGGTGATGATGCCACCGCACAGCCAGTTGGAGAAGAAGATGCTGACGTCGCCCTGCGACAGCAGCATCGCCTGCCGGAATGAGCTCTCCGCCTGATCGCCCAGAACCAGTGCCAGCACCAGCGGCGGCAGGGGGTAGCGCAGCTTGTTGAACAGGTAGCCCATCACGCCGAAGACCAGCATCATCCAGACGTCGAACATGGCGTTGTTCACGGTGAAGGCGCCGATCGCGCAGATCACGACGATGGCCGGCGCGATGATCGAGAACGGCACCCGCAGGATGGCGGCGAAGAAGGGCACGCAGGTCAGGACCATGACGAGGCCGACGACATTGCCGAGATACATCGAGGCGATCAGGCCCCAGACGAAATCGGGCTGCTCGACGAAGAGCAGCGGTCCCGGCTGCAGGCCCCAGATCAGCAGGCCGCCGAGAAGGACGGCGGCGGTCGGCGAGCCGGGGATGCCGAGCGTCAGCATCGGCAGCAGGGCCGACGTGCCGGCGGCATGGGCCGCGGTCTCCGGCGCGACGACGCCTTCCAGTTCGCCCTTGCCGAAATTGTTGCCCTGCTTCGAGAAGCGCTTGGCGATGCCGTAGCCCATGAAGGAGGCGGGCGTGGCGCCGCCGGGCGTGATGCCCATCCAGCAGCCGACGATGCAGCTCCGCAGGAAGGTCAGCCACATCTTCGGGAGCTGCTTCCAGGTGCGGATGACCGCGTCCATTCGCAGCTTGGCGGCGGCGCCGTTGAACTTCAGCCCGTCTTCCATCGACGAGAGGATTTCGCCGATGCCGAACAGGCCGATGACCGCGACGAGGAACTTGAAGCCGTTCAGCAACTCGTCCTGGCCGAAGGTCATCCGCAGCGAGCCGGTGACGTTGTCGAGGCCGACTGCGGCGAGCGCGAAGCCGAGGCACATCGACGCGACGGTCTTGAAGGCGGAGCCGCGACCCATGCCGATGAAGCTGGCGAAGGTCAGGAACTGGACCGCGAAGAATTCGGCCGGGCCGAATCTCAACGCGAATTTGGCGACCACCGGCGCCAGGAACGTAATGAGGATGACGGCGAAGATCGCGCCGACGAAGGAGGAGGTGAACGCGCCGACGAGCGCTTCGTCGGCCTTGCCGTTCTGCGCCATCGGATGACCGTCGAAGGTCGTCGCCACGGACCAGGGTTCGCCGGGGATGTTGAACAGGATCGAGGTGATGGCGCCGCCGAACAGCGCGCCCCAGTAAATGCTGGTCAGGAGAATGATCGCCGCCGTCGGCGACATCGTGAAGGTCAGCGGCAGGAGAATGGCGACGCCGTTGGCTCCCCCGAGACCCGGCAGAACGCCGATGACGACACCGAGCGTGATGCCGATCACCATCAGCATGATGTGATAAAGGCTGAAGGCGACGGCAAAGCCGTCCAGGAGGGAATTCAGTTCATCCATGGCGCGCTTCCCTAAATTCGGCCGTGTTTCGGGACTGCGGGATGACCTGCCGCAGAGCCGACCGACCTTGTTCGAAGTAGCCTAGGTCGAAACTTATTGGCATGCAATATGCCATTTCTAGGTGCGCTGCAGCAATATTATTGCCCCAAAATGGCCGTTGCACGCCCCGATTCTTTCGTTATATGGTATGCCAGAAACCATCGTAGCTTGGAGCATGATGCGCCGGAGCTCGGAGGCATGCAGGCTCGGAAACAGTTTTCGCAATGGTCAGGGCGCGGCTCGAAATCAAACCGATCGAGGAGGTTCAAAGCCTCAAGAACCGCGCCTACGACGCTTTGAAGGCGGCGATCGGGGCGATGCAGATCTATGACGCCAACGCCCGGCTGCGCCTCGACGAGCGGGCGCTCTCGCTTCAGTTCGGCGTCAGCCGGACGCCGCTGCGCGAGGCGCTCGCCCAGCTCGAGCAGGAGGGCCTGGTCAGGATCGCGCCGCGTCGCGGCATCTTCATCGTCCGCAAGACCAAGGCGGAGATCCTCGAGATGATCACGGTCTGGGCCGCGCTCGAGAGCATGGCCGCGCGGCTGGTCACCCAGATCGCCTCCGACGCCGACATCGCCGGGCTGCACGGGCTCGTCGACACGTTTTCCAGCGCCGATCTCGACGCGCAGATGGGCGAATACTCCGACGCCAACATCCATTTCCACGCGGCGATCATCGGCCTGTCCGGCTGCAGGCTCATCACAGACATCTCGAACGGCCTTTTCACCCATGTGCGCGCCATCCGCCAGCGCACGATCTTCGAGAAGGATCGCGCCCGACGCTCGATCGCCGATCACAAGGAGATCGTCGAGGCGTTGGAATCGCGCCATAGCGAGCGGGCGGAGCGGCTCGTGCGAGAGCACACGCTCAAACTGCGGGATCACGTCGAGAAATTCGTCCAGCTCGACTGAGCCGGGACGTCAGAACCAGCCACCAACGGACCGGCTTCCGAAACGCTAGAGACCGGTCACAAGAACGATTGTCAGGGAGGAAGCGGAATGTCCGCGGTACCACACAGCGCAAGTTCATATGCAGCCGAGGCCGAGCGGGAGCTGACAGACGGCTTCCACCTGATCATCGATGCGCTCAAGCTCAACGGCGTCGAGACGATCTATGGGGTGCCCGGCATCCCGATCACCGATTTCGGCCGCATGGCGCAGGGCGCCGGCATCCGGGTGATCTCGTTTAGGCACGAGCAGAACGCCGGCAACGCGGCGGCGATCGCCGGCTACCTGACCAAGAAGCCCGGCATCTGCCTCACCGTCTCGGCCCCGGGCTTTCTCAACGGGCTCACGGCGCTCGCCAACGCCACGACCAACTGCTTCCCGATGATCCTGATCTCGGGCTCCTCCGAGCGCGAGATCGTCGACCTGCAGCAGGGCGACTACGAGGAGATGGACCAGCTCGCCATCGCCAAGCCGCTGTGCAAGGCGGCGTTCCGCGTGCTCCACGCCGCCGATATCGGCATCGCAGTGGCGCGCGCGATCCGCGCCGCCGTGTCGGGACGTCCCGGCGGCGTCTATCTCGATCTGCCCGCCAAGCTGTTTTCCCAGACCATGGACGCCGAGGCCGGCGAGAAGTCGCTGGTCAAGGTCATCGACGCCGCTCCGGCGCAGATTCCCGGCCCCGATGCGGTCAAGCGCGCGCTCGACGTTCTCAGGGGCGCCAAGCGTCCGCTCATCATCCTCGGCAAAGGCGCGGCCTACGCCCAGGCCGATGACGAGATCCGGGCGCTGATCGAGAAGAGCGGCATTCCCTTCCTGCCGATGAGCATGGCCAAGGGCCTCCTGCCCGACACCCATCCGCAGTCGGCAGGCGCGGCGCGCTCGACCGTGCTGAAGGATTCCGACGTCGTCATGCTGATCGGCGCGCGCCTCAATTGGCTGCTCTCGCACGGCAAGGGCAAGAGCTGGGGCGACGCGCCCAAGAAGTTCATCCAGATCGACATCGAGCCCAAGGAGATGGATTCGAATGTCGAGATCGTCGCCCCGCTGGTCGGCGATATCGGCTCCTGCGTGTCCGCGCTTCTCGCGGGCATCGACGCGCAATGGCAGGCGCCTCCGGCCGAATGGACCAACGCCGTCAACGCCAAGCGCGACGACAACATCGCCAAGATGGCGCCGCGCCTGCTGAAGAACTCCACGCCCATGGACTTCCACGGCGCGCTGGGCGCGCTCCGCACCGTCATCAAGGAGCGGCCCGACGCGATCCTCGTCAACGAAGGCGCCAACACGCTCGACCTGGCGCGCGGCATCATCGACATGTATCAGCCGCGCAAGCGCCTGGATGTCGGCACCTGGGGCGTCATGGGCATCGGCATGGGCTTTGCGGTCGCCGCCGCGATCGAGACCGGAAAGCCGGTGCTCGCGGTCGAGGGCGATTCGGCCTTCGGCTTCTCCGGAATGGAGGTCGAGACGATCTGCCGGTACAACCTGCCGGTCTGCATCGTGATCTTCAACAACAACGGCATCTATCGCGGCACCGACGTCAACCCGAGCGGAGGGGAGGACGTCGCGACCACCGTGTTCGTCAGGGACTCGCGCTACGACAAGATGATGGAGGCCTTCGGCGGCGTCGGCGTCAACGTGACCACGCCCGACGCGTTGAAGCGCGCCGTCGACGAGGCCATGGATTCCGGCAAGCCGACGCTCATCAACGCGGTGATCGACCCCGCGGCCGGCACCGAGAGCGGCCGCATCGGCAACCTCAATCCCCAAAGCGTCGTCCGCAAGAAATAAACCCCGCGCGAGACTGGGGGGAGGGCACAATGAAAGCGCTCGAAGGCGTCAGGATACTCGATTTCACGCATGTGCAATCAGGGCCGACCTGCACCCAGTTGCTCGCCTGGTTCGGGGCCGACGTGATCAAGGTCGAGCGCCCCGGCGCCGGCGACATCACGCGGGGCCAGCTCTGCGACGTGCCCGACGCCGACAGCCTGTACTTCACCATGCTGAACCACAACAAGCGGTCGATCACGCTCGACACCAAGAACCCCGCCGGCATGGAGGTGCTGTGGGAGATGGCGAAAGTCTGCGACGTGCTCGTCGAGAATTTCGCGCCCGGCGTGCTCGACCGCATGGGGTTCGGCTGGCAGAAGCTGCACGAGGTCAATCCGCGCCTCATCGTCGCGTCGGTGAAGGGCTTCGGCCCCGGACCCTACGAAGATTGCAAGGTCTACGAGAACGTCGCGCAATGCGCCGGCGGCTCGGCCTCGACAACGGGCTTCCGCGACGGGCCTCCGCTCGTCACGGGCGCCCAGATCGGCGATTCCGGCACCGGCCTGCATCTGGCGCTGGGCATCGTCACGGCGCTCTATCATCGCACCCGCACCGGACTCGGCCAGAAGGTCGACTGCGCCATGCAGGATGGCGTCCTCAACCTGTGCCGCGTCAAGCTGCGCGACCAGCAGCGCCTGGCCCATGGCCCGCTCGAGGAGTTCAGCCAGTTCGGAGAGGGCGTGCCGTTCGGCGAGGCCGTGCCGCGCGCCGGCAACGACTCCGGCGGCGGCCAGCCCGGCCGCATCCTGAAATGCAAGGGCTGGGAGACCGACCCCAACGCCTATCTCTACTTCATCACCCAGGCGCCGGTCTGGGAGAGGATCTGCGACATCATCGGCGAGCCCGGCTGGAAGACCGACCCGGACTACGCCCGGCCGAAGGCGCGCCTGCCGCGCCTGAACCAGATCTTCGCGCGGATCGAGGAGTGGACCATGACCAAGACCAAGTTCGAGGCCATGGACATCCTGAACCAGTACGACGTGCCCTGCGGGCCGATCCTGTCGATGAAGGAGATCGCCGAGGAGCCGTCGCTGCGCGAAACCGGCACCGTGGTCGAGGTCGACCATCCCGGGCGCGGCAAGTATCTCTCGGTGGGCAATCCGATCAAGCTCTCGGCCAGCCCGACCGAGGTGACGCGCTCGCCGCTGCTCGGCGAGCACACGCAGGAAATCCTGCGCGACGTGCTGAAGTTCGACGAAAATCGCATCGCGACGATCATGGCCTCGGGCGCCACCGGCGCGTTCCCGCGCGTCGCGGCGGAATAGGCGCTCGCAAACCGGCGATCCTCGCCAAACGAAACGGGCCGACGCCTCCGGCAGGGTGGCGTCGGCCCGTTTCGTTTGGCGCTTGTCGCTGAGGCCGCGCATCGCGCGCGGCATGCGGAATCGGCGGCCGCGGCCGCCTATTCCGCCGCGGTCATCATCTGGTCGGCGTCCGGCCCGGCCCGCACCGCGCAGAACTTGAACTCCGGGATCTTGCCGGTGGGGTCCAGCGCCGGATTGGTCAGGAGGTTGGCGGCGGCTTCTGCGTAGCAGAACGGCAGGAACACCATGTTCTGCGGCACGTCGCGGTCGGAGCGCACCTTGACGCTGATCGCGCCGCGCCGCGTCTCCAGTTTGACGAAGCCGCCGGGCGCGATGCCGAGACGGCCGAGATCGCGCGGCGACATCAGGGCGACCGCCTCGGGCTCCAGGTCGTCGAGCACGCCGGCGCGCCGCGTCATCGAGCCGGTATGCCAGTGCTCCAGCACGCGGCCGGTGGAGAGCACCATCGGATACTCCTCATCGGGCAGCTCGTCGGGCGCGACGATGTTGGCGGGCACGATCCTGGCGCGGCCGCTCTTGGTCGGGAAGCCCTGCGCGAAGATGATCTCGTTGCCTGGCTGGTCGGGCCCGTCGACGGGATAGGTCACCGCGCCTTCGCGCTCGAGCCGCTCCCAGGTGATGTTGCGGAAGGAGGGCATGACGAGCGCCATCTCGGCGAAGACCTCGGCGGGCCCGGCATAGTCCCAGGCGCAACCCATGCGCCGGGCGATCTCCTGGATGATCCACCAGTCCTGCCGCGCCTCGCCCGGCGGACGGATGACCTGGCGGGCGATCTGCACCCGCCGGTCGGTGTTGGTGAAGGTGCCGACCTTCTCGGCGAAGGCCGAGGCCGGAAGCACCACGTCGGCGTGGAACGCCGTTTCGGTCAGGAACAGGTCCTGCACGACCAGATGGTCGAGCTTGGCCAGCGCGCCCCGGGCATGGTTGAGGTCGGGGTCCGACATCGCCGGGTTCTCGCCCTCGATATACATGCCGGTGATCTGGCCGGCATGGATCGCGTTCATGATCTCGACCACCGTCAGTCCCGGCTTTGGATCGAGCGACTGGCCCCACAGCGTCTCGAAGATGCCGCGCACCTCCGCGTTCTCGACGGACTGGTAGTCGGGATAGACCATCGGGATCAGGCCGGCGTCGGATGCGCCCTGGACGTTGTTCTGCCCGCGCAGCGGATGGAGGCCGGTTCCTGGCCTGCCGACCTGGCCGGTGACCATGGCGAGCGCGATCAGGCAGCGCGCATTGTCGGTGCCGTGGACGTGCTGGCTGATGCCCATGCCCCAGAAAATGATCGCGGCGCGCGAGCGGGCATAGGCGCGCGCGACCTCCTTCAGCGTCTCGGCGGGAATGCCGCAGACCGCCGCCATCTTCTCCGGCGGGAAGTCCTTGATGCTCTCCTTGAGACGCTCGAAGCCCTCCGTGTAGCCGGCGATGTATTGCTCGTCCGTCAGGCCCTCGGTGATGATCGTGTGCAGCATCGCGTTCAGCATGGCGACATCGCTGCCGGGCTTGAAGGCGAGATGCTTCCAGGCATGGCGCGACAATGTCTGGTGGCGCGGGTCCATGATCACGAGCTTGGCGCCGCGCTTGGCGGCGTTCTTGAGGAATGTCGCCGCGACCGGATGGTTCACCGTCGGATTGGCGCCGATCACGATGATCATCTCGGCATCGAGCGCGGCCGAGAACGGGGCCGTCACCGCGCCGGAATTGACGCCCTCCATCAGGGCCGCGACCGAGGAGGCGTGGCACAGCCTGGTGCAGTGATCGACATTGTTCGAGCCGAAACCGGTTCGCACCAGCTTCTGGAACAGGTAGGCCTCCTCGTTGGAGCCTTTCGCGGAGCCGAAGCCGGCGAGCGCCTTGCGGCCCTTCTCGTCGCGGATGCGCTTGAGCCCGCTTGCCGCGATGTCCAGCGCCTCGTCCCAGGAGGCTTCGCGGAAATGCGTCCAGGGATTGGCGGGATCGACCTGGTCGCGCGCGTCCTTGGGCATGTTCGCCAGCCGCACCAGCGGCTTGGTCAGCCGGTGGGGGTGATGGATGTAGTCGAAGCCGAAGCGCCCCTTGACGCAGAGCCGGTTGCGGTTCGCCGGGCCGTCGCGGCCCTCGGCATAGACGATCTTCTCGTCCTTGACCTCATAGGTGACCTGGCAGCCGACGCCGCAATAGGGGCACAGCGAATCGACCTTCCTGTCGGCCCAGACCGTGCGGGTCTGGTTCGCGTCGAGGAAGGCCGACGGCATCAGCGCCCCGGTCGGGCAGGCCTGCACGCACTCGCCGCAGGCGACGCAGCTCGACTGGCCCATAGGGTCGTCGAAATCGAAGACGATCTTGGCCCCGGCGCTGCGATAGGCCATCCCGATCACGTCGTTGACCTGGACCTCGCGGCAGGCGCGCACGCACAGCCCGCACTGGATGCAGGCGTCGAGATTGACGCTCATCGCCGTGTGGCTGACGTCGGACCGCCAGCGCTCGACGGCGGGGAAGCGGCTTTCGGTGACGCCGGTCGTCTCGGCCCAGCCCCAGAATTTCGAGGTCGGGTCATGCGAGGTGGCGCGCGCCGGCTGGTCGGCGACAAGCAGCTCCATCACCATCTTGCGGGCCTTCTCGGCCCGCTCCGTCGCGGTGTGCACCTTCATGCCGACCGTCGGCTTCCGCATGCAGGACGCGGCGAGAACGCGCTCGCCCTCGACCTCGACCATGCAGGCGCGGCAATTGCCGTCGGCGCGGTAGTCGGGCTCGGGCGAATAGCACAGATGCGGGATCGTCGTGCCCAGCCGTTGCGCGACCTGCCAGATCGTCTCGTCGTGGCGCGCCTCGACGCGCTCGCCGTTCAGCTCGAAGGTGATGCTCATTCCGCCGCTTCCTTCGTCATGAATTCCTCGGGGAAGTAGCGCATCACGCAGGTCAGCGGGTTGGCCGCCGCCTGGCCCAGGCCGCAGATCGAGGCGTCGCGCATCGCTTGCGAAAGCTCCCCGAGCAGTTCCTGGTTCCAGCTTGGGCGTTGCATCAGCATCACCGCCTTCTGCGTGCCGACGCGGCAGGGCGTGCATTGCCCGCAGCTCTCGTCCTCGAAGAAGCGCATCAGGTTCAGCGCCGCGCCGCGCATGTCGTCACGGTCGGACAGTACGACGACCGCGGCCGAGCCGATGAAGCAGCCATGCTTTTCGAGCGTGCCGAAATCGAGCGGGATGTCGTCCATGGCGGCGGGCAGGATGCCGCCCGAGGCGCCGCCGGGGAGATAGGCATGGAAGCGGTGGCCCTCCTGCATGCCGCCGCAGAATTCCTCGATCAGTTCGCGGATGGTGACGCCGGCGGGCGCCAGCTTCACGCCCGGCTCGCGGACGCGGCCTGAGACCGAATAGCTTCGCAGGCCGACGCGGCCGTTGCGGCCATGCGAACTCCACCAGCCCTTGCCCTTCTCGACGATGTCGCGGACCCAGTAGAGCGTCTCGACATTGTTGATCAGCGTTGGCCGCCCGAACAGCCCGACCTGGAACGGGAAGGGCGGCTTGTGGCGCGGCAGGCCGCGCTTGCCCTCGAGGCTTTCGAGCAGCGAGGATTCCTCGCCGCAGATATAGGCGCCGGCGCCCCGCCGCATGTGGATCGCCGGGCCGCCCGGCGGCAGCTTCGCGATCTCGCGCTCGAGGATCTCGCGGGCGAGCGGATACTCGTCGCGCAGATAGATGTAGACCGCGTCGGCCTCGACGACATGCGCGCCGATCAGCGTGCCTTCGAGAAAGCGGTGCGGATCGGAGTTCAGGTAGTGCCGGTCCTTGAAGGTGCCGGGCTCGCCTTCGTCGCCGTTGACGGCCATCAGGCGAGGGCCGGGCTCGCCGCGCACGGCGCGCCATTTCCGGCCGGCCGGAAAGCCGGCCCCGCCAAGGCCGCGAAGGCCGGAATCGTCGAGCGCCAGCAGGATGTCCTCGACGCTGCGTTCGCCCGAACGCAGCGCGTTCAGCAGGGCGTAGCCGCCGCCGGCGACATAGGCGTCGTAATCGGGGTAGTCGCACATATGGGGATGGGTGTCGCCGGCCGCGATCGCCGCGTTGACGGCCTCCGGCGTCGCCTGGTGCAGGAAATGGTGCCCGACCTCGGCGACCGGCGCCTGGTCGCACAGACCCACGCACGGCGCGCGCACGACCCGGACGCCTGGCCCGACCGAGCGCTCCAGACCTTCGTGGAGAGCCGCCGCGCCATGCATCGCGCAGGTCAGGCTGTCGCAGACGCGGACCGTCAGGGCAGGGATCGGAGGCTCGCCATCCTTCACGATGTCGAAATGGGCGTAGAACGTCGCCGTCTCGAAGACCTCGGCGAAGGAGAGTTTCATCTCGTCGGCCAGCGCCGCCAGATGCGCCGCCGAGATCTGGTGATACTGGTCCTGGATAAGGTGGAGATGCTCGATCAGCAGGTCGCGCTGCCGCGAGCGTCCGCCCAGCAGCGCGCCGATCTCCTGCAGGGCGACGGGGTCGATCTGCCGGCCCTTCGGCGTCGAGCGCGCGCGCTTCCGGCCGAGGCCGGGATGCTCGAACGGCTGGACCGTGTGATCGTGGGCTTCGCTCATGGACCGGATCATTCTCCCTGATCGGAGCCGAAAAAGCCCCGTTTGCCCTGCGCCGTTATGCCGGCGCTTGCGGACGTGGCGACGTTATCCGAAGAAATCCAATCTGCCAACATCTGGCATCCATAATGCCAGAGCGAGTTTTCTGGTGGCGCAAAGGGCCCGGGCGGGCGGGCGCGGGCGGGCGTAGCAGCGGTCTTCGGCGTCGCAAAGCAGGGATTTCACCCGAGCCGATGTATCTGGTAGACCATGTTCCTGAACGAGCGCGTCAGCGCGCCGCCGATTCGACAGCGCTGGAGGCGCAACCCCTTGAAAGCCCCGACGCAGCCACCCGCCTCCGACAGTTCGGCGCCCAATCTCGTGCTCGCGCGGTTCGCGCCCGAAGAGACGTTCAAGACGAAGGTGTATGTCGCGCTCAAGAACGCGATCATCAACATGGACATCTACGGCGCGAGCGAGCCGACCTGGATCGACGAGCGCCAGCTTTCCGAGAAGCTCGGCGTCAGCCGGACCCCTGTGCGCGAGGCTGTCGCCATGCTCGAGCAGGAAGGCTTCGTGAAGTCGCTGCCGCGCCGCGGCATCATGGTGCTGAAGAAGACCAAGAGCGAAGTGGTCGAGATGATCCAGGCCTGGGCGGCGCTGGAGAGCATGGCGGCGCGGCTGGTCATCCAGCGCGCGACCGACGCCGAGATCGGCCGGTTGCGGACGCTGTTCAAGGGCTTCGACAACGCCCACAGGCCGTCCGACTACGTTTCCGAATATTCCGACGCCAACCTTGTGTTCCACCAGACGCTGATTGGGCTCAGCCGGTCGAAGCTGCTGGTCGAGATGACCGACAATCTGGTGCTGCATGTGCGCGGCATACGGCAGATGACGATCGGCCGCGACGACCGCGCCAGCCGCTCCATCGTCGACCATCTCAAGATCATCGAGGCGCTCGAGCGCCGCGATATCGTCCTGGCCGAGCAGTTGTCGCGCGACCACACGCTGGGGCTGGCCGCCTATGTCGACGAGCACGCCGATATCTTCGACTGATCCGAATCCTTCGCGTCCTACTGCACGAAGCGGTTGGCCAGCGTGCCGATGCCCTCGATCACGACCTCGACCGCGTTGACCGGCTCCTTCATCGCGCCGACGCCCAGCGAGGTGCCGCAGCAGATCAGATCGCCCGGCAGCAGGGTCATGTCCCGGGAGAGCCGGCTGACGAGATCATGCGGCTGGAACACCATGTCCGCGACCGGGTAGTTCTGGCGCTCCTGGCCGTTGAGCAGCGTGCGGACCGTCAGGTCGCGCGGGTCGATGCCGCTGGTCACGGCCGGGCCGAAAGGCCCGAACCCGTCGAAGCTCTTGGCCCGGACCCATTGCGCGAAGCTCGGATCGGCGCCGATCAGGTCGAGCGCCGTGATGTCGTTGACGCAGGTGTAGCCGAAGATGCAGTCGCTAGCCTCGACGGGATCGACATGCCGGCAGACCTTGCCGATGACGATGCCGAGTTCGCCCTCATAGACGACCTTGCCGCCATAGGATGGCGGGCGCGGGATCGTGGCGCCCGGCGCCGCGAGGGAGGAGGGCGCCTTCATCAGATAGAGCGGCTCGGCCGGGACCGCCGTCGACATCTTGGCGGCGAGCGCATGGAAATTGTTCCACAGCGCGATGATCTTGGAGGGCGTCGAGGGCGCGAGCAGCGCGACGTCCCGCAGGGGCAGGCGCTCGCCCGTCGGCTGCGACCTCTCGAACATGTCGCCGGCATGGACCGAGACCACGTCGCCTGCGACCGTGCCGAAGCCGTCGCGGCCATCCCGCGAGAAGCGGATCCAGCGCGTCGCCGCGCCGGTCCGGTCGTCCTGCGCCATTGGCAGGATTGCTGTATCGGCCATTGTCTCTCCCCTTCGAGCCTGTCTTGAAATCCGGCGCGGCCCTGCGGAGATCGACGATCTCAGACCGCCACCACCCTGAGATTATTGGTGCTGCCGGCCCGCCCGAAGGGCACGCCGGCGACGACGACGAGCGTCTCGCCGCGCTTGACGTAATCCGCCGCCAGCGCCTGGGCGACCGCCTGGTCGACCATCCCGGCATAGTCGGCGACATCGTCCGTCCGCAGGCTGTAGGTGCCCCAGAGCAGCGCGAGCCGGCGCGCCGTCTGCAGTTGCGGCGTCAGGCCCAGGATCGGGACTGGCGAGCGCTGGCGGGCGATGCGATAGGCCGTCGTGCCCTTTTCGGTGAAGGCGACGATGGCCGAAGCTCCGATCGCATCGGCGACCTCGGCGGCGGCGGCCGCGACGGCATGCTGCGGCATCGGCTCGATCGCCGGCTTCAGCGCCTCGATGATCGGCCGGTAGGAGCGGTGCTGCTCCGTGCGCCGGATGATGCGGTCCATGGTCTCGACCGCCTGCACCGGGAACTGGCCGGACGCGCTTTCCGCCGAGAGCATCACCGCGTCGGCGCCGTCATAGATGCCCGTCGCCACGTCGGAGGCTTCGGCCCGCGTCGGCGTCGGCGTCTGGATCATCGATTCCAGCATCTGGGTCGCGATGATGACGGGCTTGCCCGCCAGCCGGCAGAGCCGGACCAGATCCTTCTGCGCCCCGGGAACGTCCTCGGTCGGGATCTCGACCCCGAGATCGCCGCGCGCCACCATCACCGCGTCGGAGAGCGCGATGATGTCGTCGATCGCGTTCAGCGCCGACGGCTTCTCGATCTTGGACATGACGCCGGCGCGGCCATCGACCAGTTGATGGGCCTCGATCAGGTCCGACGCGCGCTGGACGAAGGAAAACGCCACCCAGTCGACGCCGAGATCGAGCCCGAAGGCGAGGTCGTCGCGGTCCTTCTCGGTGATCGGCGAGAGCTGCAGCACGGTGTCGGGCAGGTTGACGCCCTTGCGGTCGCTGACCACGCCGCCGATGACCACGCGTGCCTCGAGCACGCCGCTGCCGCACGACGTGACCTGCAGGCGCACCTTGCCGTCGTCGACGAGCAGGGTGTGGCCAGGCAGCACGGCCTCGAAGATCTCGGGATGCGGCAGCGCCAGGTGCTGCGCGTCGCTCGCCGAATTGTCGAGCACCAGCCTGATCGTCGAGCCCGTCGCGAGCGCGACCCTGCCGTCCTTCACCGCGCCGAGGCGGATTTTCGGGCCCTGCAGGTCCTGCAGGATGGCGATGGGATAGTTGGCCTCCTGCTCCAGGCTGCGGATGATGTCGCGCCGCGCGCGGTGGTCCTCCTTGCTGCCATGGCTGAAATTCAGCCGGAAAACGTCGACGCCGGCCATGAACAGGCGGCGTATGGTGTCGGCGTCCGAGCTGGCCGGCCCAAGCGTCGCAACGATCTTCGCGCGTCGGTCTCTTTTCACGATGCCCTCACAGTGCTTCGGCCACTCGCCGATTCACGGGCATTATGAGGCAGCCATGCGACGTTTGTCCGCCATGACGGGCTCGGCCGGCGAGATGTCCTCGGGAAATGTCGGGTAGAGACCCTTCACGCGCGCCATCTGCTGCACCAGCGCCAGCACGGCGTCGATATAGGGCGTCGCCACATCGACCAGCCGGCCCATCTCCTGGACGGCGGTGAGGAGCGCGTCGATCTCGAGCGGCCGTCCCTTGTCGAGGTCCTGGAGCATCGAGGTGCGGTGCGCGCCGACGCCGGCCGCGCCATCGATCCGGCGATCGACATCGACGCGGAAGCGCGCGCCCAGCGTCTCGCCGATCGTCTGCGCCTCGACCATCATCTTGCGGGCCAGCGCGCGCGTGCCGGGGTCGGTCGCGACGAGATCGAGCGTCGCCTGTGTCAGCGCCGAGATCGGATTGAAGCAGAGATTGCCCCACAGCTTGAGCCAGATGTCGTCGCGAATGTCGTCGTAGAGCCGCGGCCTCATGCCGCCGGCCGTCAGCGCGTCCGCGAGCCGGGCGAGCCGCTCGCTGGCGATCCGGTTCGGTTCGCCGAGGCCGAACTGGTCGCCGTAGATGTGCTTGACGACGCCGGGCTCGACGATCTCCGTCGCCGGGTAGACCGTGCAGCCGATGACCCGCCGGGGGCCGATCGCGTTCCACTGGCGGTCGCCCGGATCGACGCTGCGGAGGCGCCTATCGGCATGGGGGCCGTCGATCCCGTGAAAATACCACCAGGGCACGCCGTTCTGGGCGGTGACGACGGCGGTCTCCGGCCCGAGCAGGGGGGCCATGTCGTCGGCCGCCTCCCAGGCCTGATGGGCCTTGAGCGCGATGATGACCACGTCCTGCCTGCCGAGATCGCGCGGATCGCGGCTCGCCGGCATCGTCTCCGTCACCGTCTCGTCCTTGAGAACGAGCGTCAGCCCCTTCGCCCTGATCGCGTCCAGATGAGGTCCGCGCGCCACCAGCGAGACATCGACGCCGCCGCGCTTCAGCAGCACGCCCATATAGCCGCCGATCGCGCCGGCGCCGTAGATGCAGATTTTCATGGCCGTTTCCCCCTCGATCTTGTTGTCAGGCGACGGCGTGGTTGGCCATCAGTTCGAGCGCGCGCACCATCGCCGAGTGGTCCCAGTCCTTGCCGCCATGCGCCACGCAGGCGTTGAACAGCTCCTGCGCCGTCGCGGTGTTCGGCAGCGACAGGCCGAGCGCCCTTGCGCCGTCCAATGCGAGATTCAGATCCTTCTGGTGCAGGCCGATGCGGAAGCCGGGGTCGAAGGTTCGCTTGACCATCCGCTCGCCATGGATTTCGAGGATCCGCGACGAGGCGAAGCCGCCCATCAGGGCCTGCCGCACCTTGGCCGGATCGGCCCCCGCCTTGGAGGCGAAGAGCAGGGCCTCGCCGACCGCCTCGATCGTCAGCGCCACGATGATCTGGTTGGCGACCTTGGTGGTCTGGCCGTCGCCATTGCCGCCGACCAGGGTGATGTTCTTGCCCATCAGGCCAAACAGCCCCTCGACGCGGGCGAAGGCCGAAGCCGGGCCGCCGACCATGATCGTCAGGCTGGCCGCCTTCGCGCCGACCTCGCCGCCGGAGACGGGCGCGTCGAGATAATGGCTCCCCGTCGCCTCGATCCGCCTTGCGAAGTCCTTGGTCGCGATCGGCGAGATCGAGCTCATGTCCACGACGATCTTGCCCGGCGACAGCCCGGCCGCGACGCCCTCGGCCGAGAACAGCACCTCCTCGACCTGCGGCGTGTCGGGCAGCATCAGGATGACGACCTCGCTCGCCGCCGCGACCGCCCTGGGCGTCGCGTGAACCACGACGCCCTTTTCGACCAGATCGGGCGCTGCCGGCTTGTGGTGGCTCGACGCGTGCAGGCGGTGGCCGCCGGCGAGCAGATGCCCGGCCATGGGACGCCCCATGATGCCCAGTCCGATGAAGCCGATATCCGTCATGTTCGGGATGCTTTCTTTCGTTCGGCCGCCGCCGGTCTCAGGCCGCCAGCGTGCGGCCGGGCAGCCAGGTCAGTCCCTCGCGCGTCTCGCGCGCGGGCTTGTATTCGCAGCCGACCCAGCCGGCGTAGCCGATCGCGTCGAGGTGTCGGTACAGGAAGGGAAAATTGATCTCGCCGGTGCCGGGCTCGTTGCGGCCGGGATTGTCGGCGAGCTGGATATGGGCGATCCGGTCGAGATTGCGCTCGATCGTCCGGGCCAGATCCCCCTCCATGACCTGCATGTGATAGATGTCGTACTGGATGAAGAGGTTGGCCGAGCCGACCTCCTCGATCAGGCGCGCGGCCTGCTCGGTGCCGGTCAGGAAGAAGCCCGGCATGTCGCGCGTGTTGATCGGCTCGACGAGCAGCGCGATCCCCTCCTGGGCCAGTTCATGGGCGGCGAAGCGCAGATTGTTCACCAGCGTGCGATGGAGCGTCGCGTGGTCGGCGCCCTGCGGGGCGATGCCGACGAGGCAGTTCACCTGCCTGCAGCCGAGCGCGCCGGCATAGTCGATCGCCTGGAAGACGCCGCGCTGGAACTCGCTGACCCGGTCCGGCAGGATTGCGATGCCGCGTTCCCCGGCGCCCCAGTCGCCGGCCGGCAGGTTGTGCAGCACCTGCGTCAGATTCCAGCGCTTCAGCCTCGAGGCCAGCATGTGCTTGTCGAACTCATAGGGAAACAGATACTCGACGCCGGTGAAACCCGCCTCCGCCGCCGCCTGGAACCGGTCGGGGAAGGGCAACTCGTTGAACAGCATCGTCAGGTTCGCGGCGAAACGTGGCATGGTCCTGTCCCGTGATGGCGGTGGCGTGGGGCGGCTGGGAGGCTGACGCCGTCATTGCGCCGGCTGGAGCAGGGCTTCCGGCAGGGGCAGGTCGAGCACCTCCTCGAACTCGACGACGTTGTCGATTTCCGTCCCCATCGCGATGTTGGTGACGCGCTCGAGGATGAACTCCATCACCACCGGCACGCGATGCTCCTTCAGCCAGGCCTTGGCCTGGGCGAAAGCCGCCTTGAACTCGTTGGGGCTGCGGACCCGTATCGCCTTGCAGCCCAGTCCCTCGGCGACCGCGACATGGTCGACGCCGTAGCCGGCGAGGTCGGGCGAGTTGATGTTGTCGAAGGCGAGGCCGACCTCGAAATCCATGTCGAAGCCGCGCTGCGCCTGGCGGATCAGGCCGAGATAGGAGTTGTTCACGACGATATGGATGTAGGGCAGCTTGAACTGCGCCCCGACCGCGAGTTCCTCGATCAGGAACTGGAAGTCGTAATCGCCCGACAGCGCCACGATCTCGCGATCGGGGTCGGCGGCGCGCACGCCGAGCGCGGCCGGCAGCGTCCAGCCGAGCGGGCCGGCCTGGCCGCAATTGATCCAGTGGCGCGGATTGTGGACGCGCAGGAACTGCGCGCCGGCGATCTGCGACAGGCCGATCGTCGAGACATAGCAAACGTCGCGCCCGAAGGCCTCGTTCATCTCCTCGTAGACGCGCTGGGGCTTCAGCGGGACATTGTCGAAATGGCTCTTGCGGAGCATGGTCTCGCGCCGGCCGCGGCAATCCCGCGCCCAGTCGGTGCGGTTCCTGAGCTGGCCCTTGCCCTCCCGCTCGCGCGCCGCCGCGACGAAAACCTCGAGCGCCGCCTTCGCATCCGAGACGATGCCGTAATCGGGGTTGAAGACGCGGCCGATCTGCGTCGGCTCGATATCGACGTGAACGAAGGTCCGGCCCTTGGTGTAGGTCTCGATCGAGCCCGTGTGGCGATTGGCCCAGCGGTTGCCGATGCCGAGCACGAAGTCGGAGGCGAGCATCGTGGCGTTGCCGTAGCGATGGCTCGTCTGCAGGCCGACCATGCCGGCCATCAGGGGATGATCGTCGGGGATCGCGCCCCAGCCCATCAGCGTCGGGACCACCGGAACGCCGGTCAGTTCGGCGAACTCGACCAGCAGGTCGGCGGCGTCTGCGTTGATGACGCCGCCGCCGGCGACGATCAGCGGCCGCTCGGCCGCATCCAGCATCGCCATCGCCTTCTCGATCTGGCGGCGCGAGGCGGCCGGCTTGTAGACCGCCAGCGGCTCGTAGGTTTCGTCGTCGAACTCGATCTCGGCCATCTGGACGTCGACGGGCAGGTCGATCAGAACCGGGCCGGGGCGGCCCGAGCGCATGATGTGGAAGGCCTGCTGGAAGACGCGCGGCACGAGGCCGGGCTCGCGCACCGTCACCGCCCATTTGGTCACCGGCTTGGCGATGGATTCGATGTCGACGGCCTGGAAATCCTCCTTGTAGAGCCGGGCGCGAGGGGCCTGGCCGGTGATGCAGAGGATCGGGATGGAATCGGCGATGGCCGAATACAGACCTGTGATCATGTCGGTTCCGGCCGGTCCCGACGTGCCGATGCAGACGCCGATATTGCCTGCCCTGGCGCGGGTGTAGCCCTCGGCCATGTGCGAGGCGCCCTCGACATGGCGCGCCAGGATATGGTGGATCGACTGGCGGCTCTTCAGCGCGGCGTAAAGCGGATTGATCGCCGCGCCGGGAACACCGAACGCCTGGGTGACGCCTTCGCGCTCCAGAACCCTGACCGCAGCTTCGACGGCTCTCATCTTCGCCATGACGGCTCTCTCCGCGTTCCCGATAGGCATACGAAATGCCATGGGCGAGGCCCGGTCAATTTATTTCAGAAATTTATTCTGATAGCGTTTGAAAATAAAAATACTGATATAAATCAATAAGATGAAATTCTTTCAGAGAAATTGAAATAGCAAAACAGAAAAATATTTCATTTCCAGTTTGCCAGGCTGGCGGCCTCCGGGCTAGAGATTCCTCGGGCTGAAGAAGCAGGTTGCCGAAGGGAGAGCGCGCATGACTCTGGCCGAACAACGCAAGGGGCGCGGGCGGCCGCGCTCGGCGCAGCCGCCGCCGTCCGGCGGATCGGTGCAGGCGCTCGACCGCGGGCTGGCGCTGCTCGAAGTCCTGGCCGAGGAGGACGGGCTGACGCTGACCGAGCTCGGCCGGCGCTCTGGGGTGTCGGCATCGACCGTTCATCGCGTCCTGCTCACCCTCGAAAGCCGGCGCTACGTGTCGCACGACACCGAGCGCGGCCTGTGGCTGGTCGGCGTCTCGGCGTTCAAGATCGGTTCCGCCTTCCTGCGTAACCGCCGCATCGCCAGCATGGGGCGGGCGACGATGCATGCGCTGATGGAGGCCAGCGGCGAGACCGTCAATCTCGGCATCGAGGACGATGGCGAGGTGGTGTTCATCTCCCAGGTCGAAAGCCATGACACGCTGCGCGCCTTCTTCCGGGCCGGCAGCCGCGGCGCGATGCATTCGTCGGGCGTCGGCAAGGCTTTGCTCGCCGAGTTCCCCGAGCACCGGGTCCGGCAGATCTGCGCCGCCCGCCGGCTCGAACGCTTCACCGACCAGACCCTGACCGATCTCGCGGGGTTGCTGCGGGAGCTCGCCGAGGGCCGGCGGCGCGGCTGGGCTGTCGACGACGAGGAGCGCACGCTCGGCATGCGCTGCGTCGGCGCGCCGATCTTCAACGAGCATGCCGAGGCCATCGCCGGCGTCTCGATCTCGGGTCCGGCCGTGCGGGTGACGCAGCGCAGGCTCGACGCCTTCGGCCCGATGGTGCGGCGCGCCGCCGACGAGATCACCCTCTCGATCGGCGGCCAGCTTCCGGTCGCTGTCTAGGCTAGCCCGTTCCGGAGAGCGCCCGCCGGATCGTGTCGCCGACCAGATGCGCGCCCGGCGCGATCCGCGCGCCGGCCGCCTCGAGCGCCCTGATCTTGCCCGCGGCGTCGCCGGTTCCCCGCAAGGTCATCGCCCCGGCATGGCCCATGCGGCGCTCGGGCGGGGCCTCGCGGCCGACGATCAGCGCCACGATCGGCTTTGCGGCCGGCGCCGCCGAAAGATAATCGGCGACATCCTCCTCCTCCGTGCCGCCGATCTCGCCGATCAGCACCACGCCCTCGGTGTCGGCGTCGTCGAGCAGCAGTTCGAGGCATTCGCGCATGCCGATGCCGTGGACCGGGTCCCCGCCGATGCCCACGGTCGTCGATTGGCCGAGCCCGGCCGCGCTGATCTGCGCCACGACCTCGCTGGTCAGCGAGGCGGAGCGCGAGATGACGCCGATGCCGCCGGGCCGCTCGGCCCCCGTCGCCATGACGCCGAGCTTGCCGACGCCGGGAACCAGGATGCCTTGGGAATTGGCCCCGACCAGCACGGTCCGCCCGCCCTTCAGCGCGTCGCGCACGCGCACCATGTCGAGCGTCGGCACCCGCTCGGTGACGGCGACGACCAGCGGCATCTCGGCCTCGATCGCCTCGATCATGGCCGCGGCGGCGCTGGCCGGAGGCACGAAGACGATGCTGGCGTTGGCGCGCGTGTCCCGCCGCGCATCGGCGACCCGGTCATAGACCGGCAGGTTGAGATGCGAGCGTCCGCCCTTGCCGGGCGTGACGCCGCCGACGACCTGCGTGCCATACTCCATCATGCGCGCGACATGGTGGGTGCCGGCCCAGCCGGTCATGCCCTGGCAGACGACGCGGGTCTCGCGGTTCAGAAAGACGGCCATGGCTCAGGCTCCCTTCGCGGCGATGGCGACGGCCGTCGAGGCGGCGGTCCACATGTCGGGGCAGTCGACGATGGCGCAGCCGAAATTCCGGAAGCGCGAGCGGGCGAACTCGGCGTTGTTGCCGGCCAGGCGCACGACCAGCGGCAGGGACCTGCGGCTGCGCCGCATGGCGACGGCGAGGCCCTCGGCGATCGTGTCGCAGGGCTGCATGCCGCCGCCATGGACATTGACCAGGATCGCCCGCGTCGCCTTGTTGTCGAGCAGCAATCCGAAGCCATGGGCGATGTCCAGGCTTCTGGCGGTGGTCCGGATGTCCATGAAGTTGGCGGGCCGCCCCTTCGCCGCGACGACCAGATCGAGCGTGGCGAGGCCGAGGCCGGCGCCGTTCGCCACCAGCCCTATGTCGCCGTCGAGCTTGACATAGTTGAGCTGGTGGCGCTGCGCCTGCAGATCGACCGGATCGGTCTCGCTTTCGTCGCGCAGGCTTTCCAAATCGGCGTGCCTGAACAGGGCGTTGTCGTCGAGCGCCATCTTGACGTCCAGCGCCATCAGCCCGCCAGATTGCGTCACCGCCAGCGGGTTGATCTCGATCAGGCTGGCGTCGAGCTCGACGAAGGCCCGGCGCAGACCGTCGACGAGCGCGCAGCACCGGGCATGCGCCACCCCCCCAAGCCCGAGATCGGCGACGAAGGCTGCGACCTCCCCGGCGCGCGCGTCGCGGCCTGCGCCGAGTCTGAGCTGGTTCAGGCGCAGGCCGCCATGCGCGACCTGCTCCTCGACATCCTCGCCGCCTTTCGCGCTGCCGATCAGCATCAGCTCGCCGCAGGAGGAATCGATCAGCAAGGCGAGGTGCAGCTCGCGCGCCGCATCGATGGCTGACTCGATCAGGACATGCCTGACCTCCTCGCCATCGGGCCCGGTCTGCGCCGTCGCCAGCCGCGAGCCGAGCAGCCGGGCGGCGATCGCCACGGCTTCGTCCACTCCGTCGGCGGCCTGGACGCCGCCGGCGCGGAGGCGGCCGCCGGCGTGGATCTGCGCCTTCGCCATCACGCGGCCCCCACCCAGCCGCCTTGCGATCTCGCCGGCCTCGCGCGCCGTCGTGGCGACGGCGCCGGGGGGCGTCGGGACGCCATAGGGCGTCAGAAGCTGCTTGCCCTGAAATTCATGGATCTTCATCGCCTGCTCCCTCCCGTCGTCCCGCTGCGCGGGCTCTTCTTGTTTGGCATACGTTATGCCAGACTCTTGCGACGGACAAGCGGCATCGCCGCGTCGGCGTTTCACCGTGGGGACCGGCGCGGGCGCCGGAAGGCTTGGCGGCGACCGCAGGGATTTCCGGGGGAAGGACGCCCGCGGCGTCTCCGGGAGATCGCTTCCCTTGACACGAAAAACACCGTGGCATACCAAGATACCGAAATGCCAAATACCAAGAAGCGGCAGCATTTTGTCGCCTTCGGGAGGTGCGTGACGATGCCGGCCTGATGCCGGTTGGTCGAGGAAACATGCCGGCCAGGCACGCCATCGGGCGCGTCCGGCCAGTCAGGGGCAGAGCGCTCCGATCTCCATGTCTGATCGCCGCGGTTTTCCGCAGGGGCGGTCGATGGGAGTCCCGGAGCCGGGCCTTCTTCAGTGCACAGGTCATACAGGGGGCAGCGACGCCGTCGCTGCCGGTCATATGTCGCAGTCTGTCGATTTCGCTGAACTCGTGACCCGCATGGGCGATGCGGTCGTCGTCTCGGATGTGGAAGGCGCCATCGTGGTCTGGAACCCTGCGGCGGAGCGGATTTTCGGGTTCACGGAAGCCGAGGCGCTGGGGCGGTCGCTCGATCTGATCACGCCGGAGCGTCATCGCCAGCGTCACTGGAGCGGTTACGAAAAGACCATGCGGACGGGGCAGACCCGATATGGCTCAGACCTGCTGCGCGTGCCGGCGCTGCACAAGGACGGCCGCCCGCTCTCGATCGCCTTCACGCTCGGCTTGCTTCACGGCGCCGACGACGCCATCACCGGCATAGCGGCCGTCATTCGCGACGAGACGCAGCGCTGGAACGAAGATCGCCAGATGCGTCGGCGTCTGGCAGAACTTGAAGCCGCGCACGGCCCGTCCGACGGGAGCGATCGTGCGCCGGCTCCGGGCACGTGACGATCAAACGTCGGACTTTTACCAGAAACCAGTCGGAAGGGAGTTTTATACCATGAGCCAGCCGCTTGAAGGCATCAAGATCATCGACTTCACGCACGTCCAGGCGGGGCCGGCCTGCACGCAGTTGCTGGCGTGGTTCGGCGCGGACGTCATCAAGGTCGAGCGTCCCGGAGCCGGCGACGTCACCCGTTCGCAGCTTCGCCATGTCGATGATGCCGACGCCCTGTATTTCACCATGCTCAACAGCAACAAGCGCTCGCTGACGCTCGACACCAAGACCGCCCAGGGCAAGGAAATCCTCGAGAAGCTGATCCGCGAGAGCGACGTGCTGGTCGAGAATTTCGGCCCCGGCGCGCTCGACCGCATGGGCTTTTCGTGGCCCCGCATCAACGAGCTCAACCCCGGCATGATCGTCGCCTCGGTCAAGGGTTTCAGCGACGGCCACCACTACGAGGACCTGAAGGTCTATGAGAACGTGGCGCAGTGCGCCGGCGGCGCGGCCTCGACGACCGGCTTCTGGGACGGCCCGCCGACGGTCAGCGCGGCGGCTCTGGGCGATTCCAACACCGGCATGCACCTCGCCATCGGCATCCTGACGGCGCTGCATCAGCGCAACAAGACGGGCAAGGGCCAGAAAGTCGCCGTCTCGATGCAGGACGCGGTTCTGAACCTCTGCCGCGTCAAGCTGCGCGACCAGCAGCGCCTCGATGCGCTCGGCTACCTCGAGGAGTATCCGCAGTATCCGCATGGCGAGTTCTCGGATGTCGTGCCGCGCGGCGGCAACGCCGGCGGCGGCGGCCAGCCGGGCTGGGTGCTGAAGTGCAAGGGCTGGGAGACCGATCCGAACGCCTACATCTACTTCACCATCCAGGGCCATGCCTGGGCGCCGATCTGCAAGGCCATCGGCAAGACCGAGTGGATCGACGATCCGGCCTACAACACCGCCCGGGCGCGCCAGGACAAGATCATGGACATCTTCGGCACGATCGAGGCCTGGCTCGCCGACAAGACCAAGTTCGAGGCCGTCGACATCCTCCGGAAGTTCGACATCCCGTGCTCGCCGGTGCTGTCCATGAAGGAGATCGCCGCCGACCCGTCGCTGCGCGCCAGCGGCACCGTCGTCGAGGTGCAGCATCCGCAGCTCGGCAGCTACCTGACCGTCGGCAGCCCGATCAAGTTCTCGGACATGGCCGTCAACGTGAAGGCGTCGCCGCTGCTCGGCGAGCACACCGACGAAGTGCTCCAGAGCCTCGGCTACACGGCGCAGCAGATCGAGGAACTGCATCAGGCGCGCGCCGTCTGAGGCTTTCCCGCTGAACCGGGCCGGCCCGCGGCAGAGCGGGCCGGCCCGAACACCAGGCGATTGCGGGGCCGCGGAATGGCCCGCGCGTCCCCGGCTCGCCCCTTTCAGGCTGCGAAGCTCCCCGGCGTGCGCGGTTCCGGGACCAAAGGCGACGCCATGCTCCACCCCCATCTCATGGGCCGGCTCGACTTCGCTCACCGGCTCCCGACGCGGCCTCCCTTGCCGGCCGGAGAAACCGAACTCGGCCTGTTCGACAAGCGCGACGCGGTTCTTTGCGTTCCGCCCGGTCTTGATTCCCGGGTCCCGACGCCGCTGATCGTCCTGTTCCACGGCGGCGGCGGCAGCGCCGGCAAGATCCTGCCCATGCTGCGCCGCCATGCCGAGGAGCGCGGCTTCCTGCTGCTGGCGCCACAGTCGCTGTTTCCGACCTGGGACATCGTGATCGCCGGCAATGGCCCGGACCGCGAGCGGCTCGACGCGGCGCTGGCTGAGGTCCAGTCGCGCTTCCTGCTGGATCCGGCCCGCCTGGTCTTCGCGGGTCATTCCGACGGCGGCAGCTACGCGCTTTCGCTCGGCCTCACCAACGGGCATGTCGTCAGCCATGTCGTCGCGTCGTCGGCCGGTTTCATGTCCGTGCAGGCCCAGTCCGGCGCGCCGCGGGTCTTCATCTCGCATGGCCTCCGCGACGAGCAGATTCCGATCGGCCGAAGCGGGCGGGTCCACGCCGCGAAGCTGAAGGAGGCGGGCTACGACGTCTCCTATGTCGAATATGACGGGCCGCACGCCCACCAGCCCGAGGTGGTGACGCAGGCCGTGGAGTTCTTTCTGGCTGATTGAGCGCGCCCGGCGAGCTCCGCGGACTCGTCGCTCGTCGCGTCCCTCGTCGCTCTCATGTCTGGGACGTGTTGCCGCCCGGCGAGGCTTGGCCTATGGCTCCCGCCCGCTTCGCGCGCCACCGCCCGTTTGCTTGCCGGGCAGTCCGCGAACCTGTTTCAACACCGCAACGCATGGGCCGCGCCGTCTAGACCGTTCCGCTCCTCGCTGGCCCACGCGCCGCCGAAAGGCCGGGGCGCGCCTTGCCCGCCCGGTCCTCCGGACGATGCCTTGCTGGAGACCGCCATGACCACCGCCGCCATCGGCATCGACTTCGGCACCACGAACAGCGTCGTCGCGCTCGCCGACGCCGACGGCGTCGTCACGACGCGTTCTTTCCCGACCCGGCAGGGCGCGGTCGACGCCTATCGCTCGGCGCTGATGTTCTGGCGCGAGGGCCGCCCGCCCAACAGCCAGGTGGCGCATGTCAGCGGCCCGGACGCGCTCGACATGGCGCTGGGCATGAGCGCCGAGCACCGCTTCCTGCAATCGCTGAAGACGCATCTGTCCAGCCTCGCCTTCCAGGAGACGCGGCTGTTCGGCAAGCTGTTCCGGCTCGAGGACCTGATCGCCGTCTTTCTGCGCGACCTCGCGCACGGGCTCGACGGGGCGGCGACCCTGCCGCTGGTCTCGGGAAGGCCGGTCGTTTTCGCCGGGGATCGGCCCGACGAGGAACTGGCCTTGCGCCGGCTCTCCGCGGCTTACGCCCGAGCCGGCATGCCTTCCGTCGATTTCGCCTATGAACCGCTCGGCGCGGCCTATTGGTATGCCCGCGAGCTGCGGCAGCCGCAGACCATGCTGGTCGCAGATTTCGGCGGCGGCACCAGCGACTTCTCGGTGATGCGGTTCGAGCCGGGCGCGGGCGGCCGCTTCACCGCGACTCCGCTGTCCCATGCCGGCGTCGGCGTCGCCGGCGACACTTTCGACTATCGCATCATCGAGCACGCGATCTCGCCCCGCCTCGGCAAGGGCACGGATTACCGCTCCTTCGAGAAGCTGCTGCCGATTCCGGCGCATTATCATGCCGCCTTCGCGCAGTGGCACCGGCTCTCCCTGATGAAGAGCCGCGAGACGCTTGCCGAACTGCGGGCGCTGATCCGCGACGCGGTCGAGCCCGGCAAGCTCGAGGACCTGCTCACCGTGATCGAGTACGATCTCGGCTACGAGCTCTACCGGGCGGTCTCCGCCGCCAAGATCGCGCTGTCCTCGCAAGCCGAGACGGTGCTCGATTTCCGGCAGATGAACGTGGTGATCCAGACCCCGATCAGCCGCGCCGAGTTCGAGCGCTGGATCGTCGAGGATGTCGGCGCGATCGAGGCCGCGCTCGACCGCGCCCTGGCGCAGGCGGGCGTCGATGCGGGCGCGATCGAGGCCGTGTTCATGACCGGCGGCACCTCGCATGTCCCGGCCGTCCGGCGGCTGTTCGACCGTCGTTTCGGCGCGGGCAGGATCCATGTCGGCGACGCCTTCCGCTCCGTCGCGAGCGGGCTCGCTTTGCTCGCGCTCGACCGGCGGCGGGCAGGGCTGGCGGCCTGAGGCGGATGCGGCGGCCGCGCCGCGCCTTGCTCCCGGCAGCCGGCGGGGCTACATCACGGGTCCATTCGCAGGAGCCTCACGCCGATGTCGTCAGACGCCGATCTCCTCGCCGACCGCCGCAGCCTGAGGCGCAAGCTCAGCCTGTGGCGGCTGCTCGCCGTGGTCGGGGTCATCGGCGCGGCCGTGATCGGCGGCCTCGCCTGGAGCGGCCGCACGCCCGGCTCGCTGTCGCAATCGCATATCGCCCGCGTCACGATCTCCGGCTTCATCTCCGGCGACCGCCGCACCCTCGATCTGATCAAGTCCGTCGAGGAAGGCAGGGCGGCCGCCGTGCTGGTCAAGATCGACAGCCCCGGCGGCACGACGACCGGGTCGGAGGCGCTGCACGACGCGCTGCGCCGGCTCGCCGCCAAGAAGCCGATGGTCGCGGTCGTCGACGGGCTCGCGGCGTCGGGCGGCTATATCGCGGCGATGGGCTCGGACCGGATCGTGGCGCGCCAGACCTCGCTCGTCGGCTCGATCGGCGTGCTTTTCCAGATACCCAATGTCGGCGGGCTGATGGACACGATCGGCGTCAAGCTGGAGGAGATCAAGTCGAGCCCGCTCAAGGCCGCGCCGAACGGCTTCGAGCCGACCTCGCCGGAGGCGCGCGCCGCGCTCCAGCGCGTCGTCGACGACAATTACGACTGGTTCAAGCGCATCGTGCGCGACCGCCGCCAACTCGTCGACGCCGAACTGGCGGCCGTTTCGGACGGGCGCGTTCATTCCGGGCGGCAGGCCGTGTCTCTCAAGCTGGTCGACGAGATCGGCGGCGAGCCCGAGGCGATCGCCTGGCTCGAACGCGAGAAGGGCGTCGCCAAGGATCTCAAGGTCCGCGACTGGCGTCGCCGAGCTGAATCCTCCTCCTACGGTCTGTGGAGCGCCGGCGAAGCGCTGGCGCGCGCGGCCGGGCTCGAAACCGTTGCGACCATCATCGCGCGCGCCGCCGACCAGCCGATCGGTTTGCGTCTTGACGGGCCGTTGGCGCTCTGGCAGCCTGCGCTCGAAAAGTGATGTTGATACAAGCGGTTATACTGGAAAAATGATAAAATCAGAACTCGTCCAGCGCATCGCCGAGCGCAACACGCATCTCTATCAGCGCGATATCGAGAACATCGTCACGGCGATCCTCGACGAGATCGTCAAGGCGCTCGCGCGTGGCGACCGGGTCGAACTGCGCGGTTTCGGCGCCTTCTCGCGCAAGGCCCGCGCCGCCCGCGTCGGCCGCAACCCCCGCACCGGCGACGCGGTCGCCGTCGACGAGAAGTTCGTGCCGGTGTTCAAGACGGGCAAGGAACTCAGGCTCAGGCTGAACGACAAGGCGTGACGCGACAGCGGCCGCCGCGCCATCGCCGCCAGCGTCGATGCGGCGCACAGGGAGGCAAGCGATGAAATCCATCCTCAAACTGCTGGTGCTGGTCCCGGTCGCGCTTGCGATCGTGCTGTTCTCGGTGGCCAACCGCGCGCCGGTGCGCGTTTCGTTCGATCCGTTCAGCCGCGATGCGCCGGTTTTCGCCTACAACATCCCGCTTTTCGCCGTCGTCCTGGCCGCGATCGCCGCCGGCGTGCTGATCGGCGGTTTCGCCGCCTGGCTGGCGCAGGGCAAGCACCGCAAGGCCGCCCGCCGCAACCGGCGCGAAGCGGAGACCCTGCGCTCGGAAACGCAGTCTCTGCGCTCAGCCGTGCCCGATTCCGCGTTGCCGGCGCTGACCAGCGGCCGGCTCTAGCATGATGCTCTTCGACGAGGCCGCCATCGATGCGGCGCTGAGCTATCCGGGCCTGATCGACACGCTCGATCAGGCGTTCCGCGAAGGCTGCGTCCAGCCGCCGCGCGGCCATCACGATGTCGGCCGCGACGGCGAAAGCGCGATCCTGCTGGTGATGCCCGCGTGGAGCGGGCCTGACGCCGCGACGCCCTATATCGGCACGAAGATCGTCTCGGTCTTCTTCGAGAACCACACCCGCGGCCTGCCGGGCGTCATGGGCGCGTATCTGCTGATGGATGGGCGCACCGGCGCGCCGTTGGCGGTGATGGACGGCAACCGCCTGACGCTATGGCGCACGGCCGCCGCATCGGCTCTTGCCGCCCGCTACATGGCCGCGCCGAAGGCGAGCCACATGCTGATGGTCGGCGCGGGCGCGCTCGCGCCTTTCCTCGTCAAGGCGCATCGCTCGGTGAGGCCGCTGACCGACATCGCGATCTGGGCGCGCCGTCCGGAGGCCGCGCAGGCCGTGGCGGCCCAACTCGCGGCGCAGGGCATCGAGGCCCGCGCCACGACCGATCTCGAGGGCGAGGCGCGCACCGCCGACATCATCTCCTGCGCGACCAACGCGACGCAGCCGCTGATCCACGGCAAATGGCTGAAGCGCGACGCCCATCTCGACCTGATCGGAGCCTTCACCATGGGTATGCGCGAGGCAGACGCCGAGGCGCTGACCCGCGCCCGCGTGGTCGTCGATTCGCAGAAGGCGATCGGGGAGGGCGGCGACGTCGCGATCGCGATCGCGGAGGGCAGCTACAGCGCCGACAGGATCGCCGGCACGCTGGCCGACCTTTGCACCGGCGCGGTCGCCGGAACCGCGCAAGGCGGCGAGATCACGCTGTTCAAGTCGGTCGGCGTCTCGCTGGAGGATCTGGCGGCGGCCATCGCCGTCTGGGACAGCCGCGCCAGCTAAAGCGCGTTCCGGCGCGAGAGACCGCCAGCCGGTAGAGGCGTCAGACGCGGACCGGCGCCCCGCCCAGCGCGCCGAGCAGCCAGAGCACCAGCACGATGGTCAGGGCGAGACCCAGGACGCCGCCGAGGCCGGCGCCGCCATAGCTGCGATGACCGTAGTAGCCGCCGCCGCCGACGAGAAGGATGACGAGCAGGACGATGACGAGCGTGGACATGGGCTGTGCCTTTGTGAAGCCGGACGGTCGAGCGGGCTGACGATCGACCGGATGGATTCACGCAACGCCCGGCGCGCCGGCGATGTTCCCGCGCGCCGGCATGTTGTCGGACGCCGCCAAGCCAACCCTCGACCGACCAGGCCTCGATCGGTCAGGCTCACTCCACCTTGACGCCGACCTCCTTGATGAGTTCGCCCCATTTCTTCATTTCGGCCTGCAGGAACGCGCCCAGCTCGGTCGGGCTGTTGCCGACAGGCTCGGCCGCGAGCGCGTCCATCCGGGCGCGAACCGTCGGGTCGGCGAGCGCGGCCTTCGTGTCGGCCTGAACCTTGTCGATCACCGCCTGCGGCGTCTTCGCCGGCGCGAACAGCGCAAACCATGACGAGACGTCGAAGCCCGGCACCGTGTCGTTGATCGGCGCGAATTCGGGCGCGCTGGACGAGCGTTTCGCCGTGGTGATGCCCAGGCCCCGGATCGACCCCGCCCGCGCATGCGGCAGCGCCTGGGTGATGTTGTCGAAGATCAGGTCGATGCGCCCGGCGATCAGATCCTGCGTCGCCTGGGCGGTGCCGCGATAGGGCACATGCACCATCTTCGTGCCGGTGAGCTTCTGGAACAGCTCGCCGGAGAGATGCACCGAGGTGCCGACGCCCGACGAGCCATAGCTCAGCTTGCCGGGATTGGCCTTGGCGTAGGCGACGAGTTCGGCGACGGACTTCACCGGCAACTGGTTGCTCACGACCAGCAGGTTGGGCACCAGCGCCACCATGGTGATGGGCGCCAGGTCCCTGGCGGGATCGTAGTTCAGCTTCGCGTAGAGATACTGGTTGGTCGCCATGCCGACCGAGACGATCAGCAGCGTGTCGCCGGTCGGCTCGGCCTTGGCGACGACGTCGGTGCCGATATTGCCGCCCGCGCCCGGCCGGTTCTCGACCACGATGTTCGTGCCCCAGGCCTGGCCGAGTTTTTCGGCCATCAGCCGGCCGAGAATGTCGGTCGCGCCCGCGGGGGGGAACGGCACCACGAGCTTGAGCGTGCGGCCCTGCGGCCACGGGGCCTGGGCGAAGCTGACTGGGGGCAGCGCGAGGCTGGCGCCGAGACCGCCGAGCAGGGCGCGGCGGTCGAGCGAAGAATCGGTCATGGTCTGGATATCCTCCGGGGCAGGGCAGCGGGACGTCGATGCCCGCCCGCTGTGTCGCCGCCGAGGCTGCCGGCTCGGCTCGCGCTTGTCCATCGCGAAATGGCCGGGGACGACGATCTCGCGCGATGCGCTTGACCTGGGCCACGGGACGCGGCGATTCTGCGCCGATGCGCCAGATCACCAGCCGAATCGCCGCCTTCGCTTTCGTCCTGATGGCGTGCGCTTCCTCATCGGGGGCGCTCGCCCAGTCCACCGCCGACGAGGAGGCCAAGCGCCGCGCCGCCAACATCGCGGCGTTTCCGGACGCGGCGCGCGCGCTCTTCGGCCAGAAGGCCGCGCCGGCCGACATGCGCGCGCGCGCCATCGGCTCATACGCACGCGGCTGCCTTGCGGGCGCGACCGCGCTGCCGGTCGACGGGCCGAGCTGGCAGGTGATGCGGCAGGCCCGCAACCGCAACTGGGGCCACCCGATCCTGATCGACTATCTCGAAAACCTCGCCCGCGCCGCGCCGAAGATCACCGGCTGGCCCGGCATTCTCGTCGGCGACATCTCGCAACCGCGCGGCGGGCCGATGCTGACCGGCCACGCCTCGCACCAGATCGGCCTCGACGCCGATCTCTGGCTGACGCCGATGCCGAAGCAGAAGCTCGACCGCGACGAGCGCGAGAACATGCCGGCCGTCAACATGGCGCGGCCCGACTGGCGCGACGTCGATCCGAAAAACTGGACGCCGGCGCATGGCCGGTTGATCAGGGCGGCCGCCGCCGACCCCCGCGTCGAGCGCGTCTTCGTCAACCCGGCGCTGAAGGTCGCGCTCTGCCGCGAGGCCGGCGCCGACCGCGCCTGGCTCGGCAAGGTCCGGCCGATCTGGGGCCACAACTACCATTTCCATATCAGGATGAGCTGCCCGCCCGGCATGGAGGGGTGCTCCGGCCAGGAGCCGCCGAATTTCGGCGATGGCTGCGGCGAGGAGCTCTCGGGCTGGATCGAGCGCCAGCGCGCCGCGATCTTCGCCCCGCCGAAGCCGCCGCGCACGGGGCCGCCGCCCAAGCCCAGGCCGCCGATGTCGCTCGATGCGCTGCCGGCCGAGTGCCGTCAGGTTCTGGTTTCGCGGTAGGGGCGGCGCACGCCCCGCCCGTCATCCCCGGCGACGATGCGAATGCTGCTACCCCCGGAATGCCCCGCCGCCATCGACGTCCAGAACCGTGCCGCTGACATAGCCACAGGCCGGCGAGGCCAGGAAGGCGGCGGCGTTGGCGATTTCGTCGGGCTCGATCAGCCGGTCGAGCGGCAGGTTTTTCAGCATCTCCTCCCAGCGCGATTCGTCGCCGAGCGCGGTTTTCGCCCGGTTCTTGCTGAGCGAGATGATCCGGTCCGTGCGGGTCTGCGACGGGTTGATACCCATCACGCGCACGCCCCAGTCGACCGATTTTCCACCCACCGCCGAGGTGAAGGCCATCAGCGCCGCGTTGCCCGCGCCGCCGCAGACATAGTCGTAGCGCGGGCTGCGGCCGGCCCCGCCGATGATGTTGACGATGATGCCGGCCCGCCGCTCCTTCATCATGGCCAGATAGAGCTTGGTCAGGTGGATATAGCCCATCACCTTGAGCGCCCAAGCGGCCTCCCACGTCTCCATCGAGAGATCGAGCAAACCGCCGCCGGGGATCGCGCCGGCATTGTTCACGAGGATGTCGATGTCGGGGAAGGCGGCCGCGACCCGCTCGCGCTCCGCCCCCTGCGAGAGATCGGCCGCACAGGTCGCGACCCGGTTGGCCTCGCCGAGCGCGGCGGCCGTCGCCGCGAGTCGCTCGGCATCGCGCGCGACGAGGACGACCGAGCAGCCCTCGGCGAGGAAGGTCCGGGCGCAGGCCTCGCCGATGCCTTTCGAGCCGCCGGTGATCAGGACGCGGCGGCCGGTCAGTTTCAGGTCCATTTCATGCCCTCAGCGGTTCGGCGGCCATGTACCAGTCGCAGATTTCGCTGCCGGTCATAAAGGCGACCTCGCTGGAGGCCTGCAGCATCTCGACCATCTGGACGAGTTCGTGGAAGCGATGCGGCACGGAGATCAGGTGCGGGTGCAGGCCGATGGCGAGCACGCGCGGGTTCTCCTCGCACTCCTCCTCGAACAGCCGCAAAGTATGCGCCAGCCGCTTCGCCATCTCGCCGGTGGCGTGCCGCTCGATCGCATAGACGATCGAGTCGTTGATCTCGAGGTTGTAGGGCATCGCCACCATCGGGCCGTGCGTCGTCGCCATCCAGCTCGGCAGGTCGTCGACGCACCAGTCGCAGAGATAGTCGATGCCGTTCTTCCGCAGCAGGTCCGGCGTATCGACGGTTTCGCGAAGGCCCGGCGAGAGCCAGCCGCGCGGCCGGTGCCCTGTGAAGCGCTGGATGCGTTCGAGCGCGCCGAGGATCAGCGCCTCCTCGCCGCCTTCGGCATGGTTCATCGCCTTCTGGTGGATGCCATGGCCGATGAACTCCCAGCCGGCTTCCAGCATCGCCTCGCTGGCGGCGGGATAGGCCTCGATCACGCCCGCGTTGAAGCTGGCCGAGGCCGGCAGCTTGCGCTCGGAAAACAGCTTCAGGATGCGCGGCAGCCCGGCGCGCATGCCGTAATCGGCCCAGGAGAAGTTGGGCACGTCGGGCACCGTCTCGCGGCCATGCGGCGGCGTGATGATGGTGCGCGGCATCGGCTGGTCGAACTGCCAGTGCTCGACGTTGACGACGAGGTGGACGAGGATGCGCTTGCCCTTGAGCGGCGGCAGGGCCGGGCGCTGCGAGGACAGCCGGTAGGGGATGCGGGGATTGGCCATCGTCGGTCCTTAGTGCGCGACGCCGCGCATCTGCGCCATGATCATGGCCTTGAAGCGGGTGAAGTCCGACGTCGTCAGATCGTCCAGCGAGCGCGGGCGCGGCAGCGTGATGGGAATATCGCGGGTGATCCGGCCCGGCCGCGCGGTCATCACGCAGACCCGGTCGGCGAGCAGGATCGCCTCGTCGATGTCGTGGGTCACGAAGAGCACGGTGGTCTTCAGCCGCTGCCAGACCTCCAGCAGCAATTGCTGCATCGAAAGCCGCGTCTGCGCGTCGAGCGCCCCGAACGGTTCGTCCATCAGGAGCGCGCGCGGCTCCATCACCAGCACGCGGGCGATGCCGACGCGCTGGCGCATGCCGCCCGAGAGCTGCACCGGCAGGGCCTCGTGGAATTTTTCCAGCCCGACCACCTGCAGGATTTCGCGCGCCTTGGCTTCGTATTCGGCCCTTGGCGTGCCCTGCACCTTGGGTCCGAAGACGACGTTTTCCCAGACACTGAGCCAGGGCAGCAGCGCCGCCTCCTGGAAGACCACGCCGCGATCCGGCCCCGGCTTGCCGATCGCCTTGCCGTCGAAGGTGAGCACGCCCTCGCTCAGCGGCTCGAAGCCGGCGAGCAGGTTGAGCAGGGTCGACTTGCCGCAGCCCGAGGGGCCGAGCAGGGCGACGAATTCGCCCTCACTGACACGGAAATCGACGCTGTCGAGCGCGCGGACGCCGCCCGGCCCGCCATAGGTCTTCGAGACATTGTCGAAAGTGATCGTGCCCATCAGTCCCTCGTCATTGCGAGCGTAGCGAAGCAATCCAGAGGTTTGCGCGAGCCCTCTGGATTGCTTCGTCGGCTTCGCCTCCTCGCAATGACGGGATTGGGTCCGTCATGAGTTGAAGCTCTGGAGGCGGCGCCATTTCAGCACCCACATCTCCAGCCGGACGATCAGCCAGTCGGACAGGAAGCCGACGAGACCGATCGAGACCATGTCGGCGATGACGATGTCCATGCGTCCGACATAATAGGCGTCCCACAAAACGTAGCCGAGGCCGGACTTCACCGCGACCATTTCCGAGACGATCACCGCCGTCCAGCCGATGCCGAGCCCGATGCGAAGCCCGGTGAAGATCGAGGGCAGGGCGGCCGGCAGCACGATCCGGCGCAGGATGTCGAGCTTGCCGGCGCCCATCATCTGCGCGGCGCGGATCCAGTTCTTCTCGACGTCGCGCGCGCCCTGCGTGGTGTTGATGACGATCGGATAGAACGCGCCGATGGTGATGAGGAACACCGCGCCGAAATCGGCGATGCCGAAGATCGCGATCGAGATCGGCAGCCAGGCGGTGATCGGCACTGGCCGCAGCCACTGGATCGTCGGATCGACCATGGCCTGCGCCAGCTTCGACCAGCCGATCAGGATGCCGAGCGGCACGCCGACGACGATCGCCAGCGCAAAGCCCTTGGCGACGCGCTGGGCCGAGAACAGCACGCTCTCCGCCCAGGTGCCGACATAGGGCGACAGGCTCAGGCCCGTCGGCGTGCCGAAGGCCCAGATCTTCCACGCCGCCCAGACGCGGTCTGGCGTCGGCAGCGCTCCGCCCGCCAGCGAGCCGTCCTTGCCGGCGAGCTGCCACAGGATGACGAGCGTCAGCGGCAGCAGGATCGCGGCGGCGGCGCGGCGCAGCCGCGCGGAGATGTAGCGCGCGGTGTCGCCGGAGGGGGCGGCGGTGGTGGAGGGTCTGGTTTCGGCCGTGGTGACGGTCATGGGTTCTTCCAGAGTGTTCGCCACGCGATGACGAGCCGCCACGGATTCCCCTCCCCCTTGTGGGGAGGGGTTAGGGGTGGGGGGCGAGGGGCAAAAGGAAGCGGCGATTCGTTTGACCGAGCAAGCTGATGCCAAACTCTGTCTTTGGAGGGCTCGCCCAGTCGCTCGCCCCCCACCCCCATCCCCTCCCCACGAGGGGGAGGGGAGGAGCCATTCGCGGCCTAGCTGCCTTCAGCTCTTCGCCGCCGTCTCCAGGAAGCTCGCATCCCAGTAGGCCTCGATCTCGCCCGAGACGTCCTTCGGGATGACGCCGAGCTCGTTGAACGCCTTGGCCTGCGCCTTGATCTGCGCCGGCGTGATCACCGGCCCGAGCTTGATCACCTTGGCGATCTCGGCGGAGACCGCTTCGTCGAGCCCGGTCAGCTTGGCGATGGCCGTGCCGAAGGCGGCGGGCGAGGCCTCCAGCTCCTTCATCTTTTTCACATAGGCCGTGACGACGCGCTGCACCGCCTCGCGCTTTCCGGTCGCCGCAGCCTTGGACGCCGCCAGCATGCCGAGTTCCGCGCCGACCGATTTCGAGGTCGAATAATCGAGGTTCTTGGCGAAGCTGCCATAGCCCTTCATCACGGGAATCGATTCGAAGGGCTCCCAGGTCACGATCGCGTCGACCTCGCCCTTTTCCAGCGCCTGGTTGAAGTTCGCGCCGCCGCCCTGGATGTTGATGGCGCTGAAGGAGTTGTAGGGGATGCCCTTCTCGATCAGCGTCGCGGCGAACTGGAACCAGACGGCCGAGCCGGGCGCGATCGCGATCTTCTTGCCCTTGATGTCGTTCCACGACTCGAAGGTCTTGCCCTTGCCGGCGATGACGTATTTCGGCGACGCCCCGACGCCCATGATGCCGACCATGCTGGTCGAGCCGTTGGCGAGCGCGATCGCGAGGTCGGCGGGGCCGACCGAGGCGACGTCGAGCGAGCCGGCGAGCAGGGCGGTGCGGGCGTCGGCATAACGGGCGAACTCGACCAGCTTGATCTCGACGCCCTGCTTCTTCAAATCCTCCTCGATCAGCGTGATCGGCGCGAGATGGCCGACCTTCTGATAGCCGACGGTGAGCTGAACCGGCGGGCTGAGCGGGGCCTGCGCGAAGGCGGGAGCCGCCATGGCGATGGTGAAGGCAGCGAGGCTGCCGCAGAATGTCCGACGCTTCATATCCAGTCCTCCACGATGGCGGGATGAGCCCCGCAAGATTGATGCCTGTTCCCCGATACGGGCTACGCGCCGATGAAGGCGGGCTCCCGCTTCTCCTTGAAGGCTCTCTGGCCCTCCTTGTAGTCGGCGCTCGAGAAGCAGGCGGCGACCGCCGCATCCGCCGCCACTGTGTCGCGTGTCGCGTCCGGCTGGCCAAGCGCGACCAGCGCCTGCTTGACCGCGCGCAGGGTCAAGGGCGCGTTGGTCGCGACCTGGCGCAGATAATCGGCAGCCTCCCGCTCGAAATCGTCCTGGCCGAAAAGCACGTTGACCACGCCCATCCGCAGCGCCTCCGATGCATCGACGATGCGGGCGCTGAACAAAAGGTCGGCGGTCGCGCCGAAGCCGAGCCGCTGCACCAGCGCCGCCACGCCGTCATAGGCATAGCCGAGGCCGAGCCGCGCGGCCGGCACCCGAAAGCGTGCATCCGCCCGCGCGAGCCTGATGTCGCAGGCCATGGCGAGGCCGACGCCGCCGCCGAAGCAGATGCCGCGAACGACCGCGATGCTCGGCTTGGACGCCCGGCTGATCGCGGCGCAGCCGTCGAGATAGGCGTCGTCATAGGCGCGCGTCGCGGCCTCGCCGTCGCGGATCTCGCCGAATTGCGAGATGTCGGCCCCGGCGCAGAAAGCCTGGTCGCCCTCGCCGGTCACCACGATGGCGCGCACGGATGCGTCGGCCTCAGCCCGCGCGACATGGCCGGAAAGGCTCGCCCACATCCCGTAAGTCATGGCGTTGCGCTTGTCGGGCTGGTCGACGACCAGCCTCGCAATGCCGTTCTCCGCCTCGTACCGAACCTGCGCCATCATCCGCCTCAGATCACGTTTTGCGCCCGCAGGCGCGCGATGTCGGCGGCAGAATAGCCGGTTTCCTCAAGGATGGCGTCGGAATGCTCGCCCTTCTCGGGCAGGCTTGAAACCAGTGCAGCCGGCGTCCGCGACAGCGTCACCGGCTGCCCGACCAGGCTGACGCTGCCGCGCGCGGGATGCGGCACATCCTGCGCGATGCCGAGATGCTGGACCTGGCGGTCGGCGAAGACCTCGTCCATGCGGTAGATCGGCCCGGCCGGAACGCCATGCGCCTCAAGCAGAGCGAGCCACTCCGCGGAGGATGCGGAGGCGAAGATCTGCGCCAGCAGCCCCATCAGCGCCGGCCGGTGGCGCAGGCGCTGATCTTGCGTCGCATAGTCGGGATTGGCCGCGAGATCGGGCCGGGCGAGCGCCTCGCAGAGCTTGAGCCACTGGCCCTGTCCGCCGACGCCGATATTGATGTAGCCGTCCGAGGTGGCGAGCACGCCCATCGGCGTGGAGTAAGGGTGGTCGTTGCCGGCCTGCTCCGGCGAGACGCCCTCGACGAGAAAGCGCGCCGCCTGGAAATCGCAGAGCGCGATCTGCGCCTCCAGCAGCGAGGTGTGGACCCATTGGCCCTCGCCCGAGCGCTCGCGCTCGGCCAGCGCCACCATGATGCCGGTCGCGGCGTAAAGGCCTGCCGTCGAATCGGCGACCGCAGCGCCGGCGCGCACCGGTCCCTGACCCGGCAGGCCGGTGATCCACATCAGCCCGCCCATGCCCTGCGCGATCTGGTCGAAGCCGGCGCGGTCGCGATAAGGCCCGTCCTGGCCGAAGCCCGAGATCGAGGCGAGGATGATGCGCGGATTGACCTCTCGGAGATCGTCATAGGCGATGCCGAGCCTGTCCTTCACGTCGGGCCGAAAGTTCTCCACGACGACGTCGGCGTTTTCGACCAGCCGCATGAACACGCACAGACCCTGCGGCGTCTTCAGGTTCAGCGTCAGCGAGCGCTTGTTGCGGTGCAGGTTGAGCATGTCGTAGCCGTCGCGCGCGCCCGACATGCCTTCATTGGGGTCGATCCCGTCGGGCGGCTCGATCTTGATCACGTCGGCGCCGAAATCGGCGAGCACGCGGCAGCAGGTCGGCCCGGCGCGAACCCGCGTCAGGTCGAGCACGCGCAGATGCGACAGAGCGGCGGAGGGGGACTTGCCGCTCATCGGCCGGCCTCCAGCAAGGCGGAAAGCTCTGTCGGTTCCAGCGCGTGCCAGTCGCTGTCGCTCTGGATTTCGGCTGCCAGCGAAAGCAACGAGAGGTCGCTGCCGGCCGGGCCGACGAGTTGCGCCGCGATCGGCATGCCGTTCTCGTCGAAGCCGCAGGGCAGGGCGACCGCTGCCAGCCCCAGCCCGTTGACGAAGCGGGTGAAGGCGGAAAGCGCATAGAGCGCGCGGGCTGAAAAGACGGGCGATGCGGGCTCGCAGGCCGCGACCTTGGGCGTCACGATCGGCATCACCGGCAGCAGGATCGCGTCGTGCTGGCGGAACAGGCTGAGCGCGCCCGAGATGGCTTTCAGCCGCGCGCGGGCCTCGTCGGCCCGCTCGGCGGGGATGACGAGTCCCTTGCTCAGGCGCGCGGCGAGCGTCGGCTCCAGCGTGCCGTCAGCGAGCCGCCAGCCATGTTCCGCCGCGCTCTCGGCCTGCAACACGTCGAGAACCGGGCCGTCGCAGGCCTTGAGCAGAGCCGCAAGCGGCTCCGGCGCGGCGCGGCGGCCGTTCGCTTTCAGCCGCTTCGCTAGGCTGTCGACGGCGCGCACGACGGCGGGTTCGGACTGCGCGATCAGATCCTGCGCGACGGCGATCGTCGCGATGCGTCGCGGAGACTCGCCCACGCGGAACACGCCTGCGATGCGTTCCAGCGCGCTCGCCTCCCGCGCCAGAAAGCCGAGCACGTCGAGCGAGGGCGAAAGCGCCATCGCGCCATCGAGCGGCACGAGGCCGGGCGTCGGTTTCCAGGCGGTGACGCCGCAGCATTGCGCCGGGATGCGTAGCGATCCGGCGGTGTCGGTGCCGATGGCGAAATCGGCGAGCCCGGCGGCGACGGCCACAGCCGAGCCCGAGGACGAGCCGCCGCAGATGCGCTCCGGGTTCCAGGGGTTGAGCGGCCGGCCGCGCCCGGCGTTGCCGCCGGATGGCTCGAACGCGAGCGGGGTCATCTCGGCGTAGCCCCGTCGGCACGCTCCTGCCTCGTCGAGCGCGGCCAGCACGGCGGCGTCCCGCGTCGGAGCATCGCCCGTGGCGTCGGTCAGTCCGCGGCTCGGCCGCCGCCCGCCGACATCGAGAAGATCCTTCGCGACATAGCTCAGTCCGGCCAGCGCTCCGTCGCCCGCGCCGCCGGCGCAGGTGTCGACGAGGCAATGCAACGCCGCAGCGCGCGCGCCCAACGCAAGGCGCGGCTCCTGTTCAGCGCGGGCAGGCGTTGCGAGCATGTCAGGCTGGCCTCCTGACGACGAGACTGTGACAGTTCCTGCCTTGAAGGAATGAGAAATGCAGCAAGTCTGATTTCGCGATTTGAGAAATCAGATCGCGGCACTCGCGCTCGCCTGCAGCGCCGCCAGCAACCGGGCCGTCGGCGGGTCCAGCGTCTCGGCGTTGGGCACGCAGATGTCGATGTCGCGCCGCGCCCAGTCCTCTTCGAGTCCGATCAGGCGCAGGCCCAGCGCCTCGGCCAAGGGCCGCAATGCGGCTTCCGGCAGGATGCCGATGCCGAGCCCCTGCCGCACCATCTGGCACATCACCTCGAAGGAACGGACCTGCACGCGCACGCGCAAGACCCGGCCCCGCTCGCGCGCCTGCTCCGTGACGACGCGATGGACCGCGGTGCCGGCGTCCAGCGCGACGAACTCTTCGTCGAGGATTTCGTCGAAGCGGACCGTCTCGCGGGCAAACAGCCGGTGTTCCGGAAACATCGCCAGCGCCAGCCGGTCCTGGGCATAGGGCATGCAGACCAGCCCGGGCGGACTGAGCCCACGCACGATCACGCCGAGATCGGCCTGGCCGCGCGCCAGCGCCTCCAGCGTCTCCGACGAGGGGCGCTCCTCGAGATCGACCTTGATCTGCGGATTGTCGCGCATGAAGGCCGCGAGGTCCTGCGCCAGCCTCTGCACCAGCGCCGAGCTGGAGGCGCAGACGCGCACGCGCCCGCGCACGCCGAGCCTGTGCTCGCCCATATGCGAGACGAGCTGGTCGGCGAGCCGCAGCACGCCTTGAGCGTAGCGCAGGGTCGTCACGCCGGCATGGGTCGGCTCGACGCCATGGGGCAGCCGCTTCATCAGCGGCTGGCCGACTTCCTGCTCCAGCAGCCGCAGCCGCCGGCTCGCCGCCGAGATCGCGATGTTCATGCGCTGCGCCGCCTGGCTCAGGCTACGCAATTCGCACAAAGCCACGAAGAGCCGGAGCGACTGGAGGTCGTGATGCAGCAAGGGCTAAGGCTCCCGCGCGAACGCGCGCTCATGACCAACGGCCGACGAATTCGATCGACTCAAACCCTTGCCGTCTTTGCGAGCGCAGCGAAGCAATCCAGCGTCTCGCTCTACGTCTCCTGGATTGCTTCGCTGCGCTCGCAAAGACGAAAAGTCGAGATCTGAGGCTCTTGGCGCCTACTCCCCGGAGATCAGCCCGGGAAGCGCCAGCGCGTCAATCGCCTCGCCGCCCGGGAGGTTGACGGTGATGGGCTGGCCGGCGGCGTCCTCGAAGCGCAGCTCCGGCCAGCGCGGAGCGCGCGTGCCGCTCAGAGCAACGTCGAGGGTGACGATCCCGTCGCGTTTCTCGGCCGAGATCGAGAGCAGGCAGGGCGGCGTCAGCGGCGTTTCCAGCACGCTCGCGCCGTCGTCGTCATAGAGATCGAGCGTGGCGCTTTGCCCCTCCGCCAGCGCGAGCCTGAGCGTCAGCGGGCCGGTCGCGGTCGAGGGGGAGGGGCCGAGCGGCAGGATCGAGCCGCCGCGCAGGAAGGCCGGGCAACGGCCGGGCGGAGCATCGACTTCGACGGTCGCGCCGCCGGCATGATGCTGGCCGGTCCAGAGATCATGCCAGCCCTCGGCGCAGGCCGGCAGCCAGACGCCGCGCGTCGTCGCGCCCCTGTCGAGCACGGGCGCGACCAGCAGCCGCTCGCCGAGCAGGAAACAGTCCTCTTCGGCATAGCTTTCGGTCTGCTCCGGAAAGTCGAGCGTCAGCGGCCTTAAGATCGGTTCGTGGTCGCGATGCATGCGCCAGAGCAGGTCGTAGAACAGCGGCGTCAGGCGCTCGCGGAAGGCGAGGCAGTCCCGGATCGCCGGCAAAAGCTCCGGATACATCCAGGCCTCGTTGGCGCTGCCGTCGTCGTTCCAGGAATGGATCGTGAAGCGCGGCCAGAAGACGCCCTGCTCGATCCAGCGCAGGAAGAGTTCCGGCTCAGGCTTGGGGCCCGCGAAGCCGCCGATGTCGTGCCCGAAATTGGCCAGCCCCGAGAGCGAGAAGCCGTGGCCCATCCGCAGGTTCCAGCGCAGGGTCTCCCAGTCGGTGCGGTTGTCGCCGCTCCAGGTCTGGACATAGCGCTGCATGCCCGGCCCGCCCGAGCGCGAGATCAGATAGGGCCGGGTGGCGGAGGCCGCCGCCTTCTGCGCGATTTCGGAGGCGCGCATCATCAGATTGGTCTGCACCGGCCGCAGCGTCGCGATGGTCGCAGTCCGGCCGGCGAGGTCGCACTGCGCCGCCTCGTCCCAGATCTCGAATTCGTTGTTGTCGTTCCAGGTCGAGTTGATGCCGAAGTCGATCAGTTGTTCCCTGACCTGCGCCGACCACCATTCGCTCGTCTTCGGGTTGGTGAAGTCGAGATAGGCGGCCGGTCCGCCCCAGAACTGGGTGATGTGCGGCTTGCTCGCATCCTCGCTGTCGCGCACGAAGCCCCGAAACGCCTCGACCTCGGCGAAGCGCGGATGCTCGACAAGCAGCGCCGGCTTGATGTTGGCGACGAGTTCGACGCCGGCCGCCCTGAACCGGGCTGTGACGGCCTTGGGATCGGGAAAACGGTCGCGGTTCCAGGTGAAGACGCAGCGCTTGTCGCCGACCAGCGTATAGCCCGAGGACATCTGGAAGGAGCCGCAGGGAATGCCGTGCTCCTCCAGCAGGTCGAGGAAGCCGACGAGCTTGTCGGACGCATCGGGCGCATCGGTATAGGACATGGTCGAGCCCGAATAGGGGATCGTCCAGCGCGGCGGGAAGGCGGTCCGGCCGGTCAGCGCGGTGAAGCGCCTGACGACGTCGCCGAGCTTCGGTCCGAGCACGACATAGAGGTCGAGATCGCCATCGCAGGCCTCATAGGAACGGAACAGGTCGTGATAGGCGTCGAGTTCCTGGCCGAGATCGAAGGCGCCACGCGAAAGATTGTCATAGAACAGCCCGACGGCCTGCCCGCCGCGATCGGGCCTGACCGTGACCGACCAGGGAATGTGCTTGTAGAGCGGGTCGGAGCGGCCTGCGTCGTAGCCGAGCGGGTCGGTCGCGCCCATGGCGAGGCGGCGGCCATGCTTGTCGGCGGAGCCGGACTTGTCGCCGAAACCGTAGAAGCGCTCGTTCCCGTCGCGGACGAGGTAATGCCTGAAGCGGTTCGAGCGGCGGTCGAAGGCGTAGGCGTGGCTCGGCCGGTCCTTCAGAATGCTCTCGAAGGGCGCATCGGGCGTTGCCCGCATCTGCCAGTCGAGCATCAGTGGCGAACGCCGGATATGCACGCGCAGAGACGCCGTCTCGACTGTGATCGCATCCGCGTCTTCGGAGACCCTCCAGGCCAAGCCCGGAAAACCCGAGACGTCGAGCCTGTCGCGTCCGTCGATCGGGTCCGGCTCGCCGGCCCACGGAATTTCGGGCGAGAGCGACCAGGTCCGGGGCATGGCGAGCCCGCCAGGCCGGGTGATCAGCAGGCGGGCGAGATGGCTGTCGAGCAGGTAAAGCGTCGCGCGGTAGCCGCCGTCCAGCGCGAGATCGAGATGGGTCGGTCCGGTTCCGGCGAGCTTCGCCCCGGTCAGCGGATGCATGGATCAAACCTTACTTGATGAAGCCGAACAGGCGCGGCAGCCACAATGACAGCGCCGGCACATAGGTCACCACCAGCAGCGCGAATGTGGTCGACAGGAAGATCGGGATCAGCGGCCGCGTCACCTGCTCGATCGAGACTTTTGCGATGGCGCAGCCGATGAAGAGCGCGCTGCCCGTCGGCGGCGAGACGATGCCGAGGCACATGTTGAACACGAGGATCACCCCGAAATGCACCGGATCGACGCCGAGCTGCGTCAGCACGGGCAGGAAGATCGGCGTGAAGATCAGGATGCCGGGCGTGAGATCGAGGAAGGTGCCCATCAGCAGCAGCACGATGTTCACCAGTATCAGCGCGACGTATTTGTTGTCCGAGATCGCGGTGATCCAGTCGCCGATCAGTTGCGGGATGCCGGCGAGCGACATCACATAGGCCATGGCGAGCGAGGTGCCGATCATCAGCGAGACTACCGCCGTGGCCTCGATCGTATCGACGACGATCCGGTAGAGGTCGCCGAATTTCAGCTCGCGATAGATGCCGGCCAGCACGAGTGCATAGACCACGGCGATGGCCGATCCCTCGGTCGCGGTGAAGACGCCGCCTACGATGCCGCCGATGACCAGCACGATCAGACCCAGGCTCGGTAGCGCCCCGAGGATCGCCGCGACCTTCTCCCGCATCGGCAAGGGCGGCATCGGCAGATAGCCGCGCTTTTTGGCCATGAACCAGACCGGAACCATCACCGAAAGGCCCATCAGGAGGCCGGGCAGATAGCCGGCCAGAAACAGCGCCGCGATCGACGTGCCGCCCGAGACCAGCGAATAGACGATGAATGCGCCCGATGGCGGGATCAGAAGCCCGGTCGGGCAGGAGGAGATGTTGACCGCCGCCGAGAAGGCCGGGTCGTAGCCGGCCTTGTCCTTGATCGGCTGCATCGTGCCGCCGATGGCGGAGGCCGCCGCGACCGCCGAGCCCGAGACCGTGCCGAACATCATGTTGGCGAGGATGGTGATCTGGGCGAGCGCGCCCGGCATCCAGCCGACGAAGACCTTGGCGCAGTCGATCAGCCGGCGCGCGATCCCGCCCCGGTTCATGATCGAGCCCGCCATGAAGAAGAACGGGATCGCCAGCAGCGCGAAGGAATCGAGCCCGGTCGCGATGCGCTGCGCCGTGACCGAGAGCGCCGGCATCGGCGGCATGATCGTCAGCAGCGCCATGATCGCGGCAAGGCCCGTGGCGTGGCTGATCGGCACGCCGATCGCCATCAGGCCGATGAAGGCGACGGAGAGGATGAGGGCGGGCGATGCTTCCATGGCGCGCGCTCGCTCAGTCGAGCGAGACCTCCTTGGCCGCGATCTCCTGCCCGCTGGCGACCTCGCAGACGACGAGGGCGGCGTAGATCGCGGTCAGCAGGCCCGACAGCGGGATGATGGCGTAGACATAGGCGACGGGGACGAGCATGGCCGGCGTGACCTGGCCGAGCCGGAGATTGCGCTCGACCAGCAGCCAGCCGCCCCAGCCGAGCACGACCAGCGCGAAGACGATGACGAGCCCGGCGATCAGGATGTCGAATCCGCGCCGCACGCCGCGCGGCGCCATGTCGATCAGTCCGGTGATGGCGATGTGCCCGCGCTTGCCCAGCACATAGGCCGCGCCCAGCAGGCTGACCCAGATGAACAGGAAGCGCGAAAGCTCGTCGGTGAAGGAGGTCGAGGAACCGAGGAAATACCGGCCCACCACCTGCCAGACCACGCAGGCCAGCATGACGATGGTCATCGGCACGGCGAGCGCGAGGACGGCGATGTCGAGGCTGCGGTGGATGCGGTGGAGCATGGTTGGAACGCTTCGGGATAAGAGCGCGAGGAACCCCTCTCCTGTAAGGAGAGGGGCAGGGGTGAGGTGACGGACGTTGGACCAGCAGCACTCAGCACAGCGGCGGTGAGGTCACGGCAGCAGTGTCGAAGGGCCGACCCCTCACCCTGCCCTCTCCCTCCGGGAGAGGGTTCCCCGCGCCCCTATCGGATGGCGCAGCCCTCCGGCCTACTGCACCGCCTGGATCTTCTCCGCCAGCGCGGCCACCGCCGGAACGGCCTTGAGATCGTCATACATCGGCTGCACCGCCTTGCGGAACGCGGCCTTGTCGGCCTCGACGAAGGTCACGCCGAGCTTGACCGCGTCGCCCTCGGCCTTGTCTAGCTCCTTCTGCCAGTTCTCGTTATGGGCCTTGGAGGAGTCCGTCGCGGCCTGACGCACCAGCTCCTGCTGGTCGGGCTTGAGCTTGCCGAAGGTCACGCCCGAGGCGAGCACCACATCGGGCACGCGGGTGTGCTCGTTGCGGGAATAGAACTTCATCACCTCGCCATGCTTGGCGAGCGTCAGCGCGGTGACGTTGTTCTCGGCCCCGTCGACGACGCCCGATTGCAGCGCGGTGTAGAGTTCGCCCCACGCGAGCGGCGTCGCGGCCGCGCCCAGCAGATTGACCATGCGGGTGGTGATCGGGCCGGGCTGCACCCGGACTTTGAGGCCCTTCAGGTCGTCCGGGGTCCGGATCGCCTTCTTGGCGTAGAAGCTGCGGGTTCCATTATCTTGGTAAGAAAGCCCGAGCAGCGCCTTGGCCTTGCCGGCGTCGAGGATCTCGCGGCCGATCGGCCCGTCGACGACCTTGAAGAAATGCGCCTTGTCGCGGAACAGGAAGGGCGTGTCGAAGACGCCGAAGGCGGGCTCGAACGCCGCCAGCGGCGAGGCGTTGGCATGGGCGAAGTCAAGCGCGCCGGCCTGGAGCTGCTCCAGCAATTCGCGCTGCTGGCCGAGCTGCCCGGCCGGGAAGACCCTGATCTCGATCTCGCCCTTGGAGCGCTCGGCGACGAGCCTGGCGAAGAGTTCGAGCGAGACGTCGACCGGGTGGCCCTTGGCGAGGCCGTGGCCGAGCCGCATCGTCGTCTTGGCCTGCGCGAGCGGCGCAAGGGCGAGGGCTGCGGCGGCGGCAAGTCCGGCTGTCGTCAGGAAACGTCGTGTCGTCATGGTATTGTCCTCCTCGGGGTCCGGCCGTCTCTTGCGGCCTGTTTCAGGCGTGGGTGTGAGCGTCAGCGTCGGGGCGGTCTCTGCTGCTCGGCGATCTCGGCATAGCGCGCCGACAGCGTAGCGAAGGCCTTTTTCCGCGTCGTCTTGTCGGCGGCGATCAAACCTTTCAGGTTCCAGCCGCGCTGATAGGCGGTCTGCCGCCGCTCGGTGCGGAAGTCGTAGAGAATCCAGGGGCAGAAGCCGCGCACATAGGGCGCGTTCCCGACGAGATCGAGCTGGCGCGCGTAGAGATCGGACTGGTGGTTTTCGCCGAAGAGCTCGCCCGGCCGCCCGTCGCGGCCGGCGACCGCGTCCGCGCCCGTCTCGGTGATGACGAGCGGCTTGTCGAGATCGGAATTGGCGAAGAGCCGCTTCAGCCCGTCGAGCGAGGGCTCGTACCAGCCGAAATATTCGTTCAGCCCGATGATATCGAGCGCGTCGCTCAGCCTGTCCTCGATCCGGAAATGCTCGCGGTTGATCAGGCAGGCGGCCGAGACCGGCCGGGTCGGATCCATTTCGCGGCAGGAGGCGGCGAGCCCGCTCATGAAAGCGAGCCGCGCATCGGTGTCGGCGTTCTCGTTGCCGACGCCCCAGATCACGATGCTGGCGCGGTTGCGGTCGCGGCGGATCATCTCGCGGAGCTGGTTGTCGGCGTCCGCGAAGGTGTCGGGGTTGGAAAAGTCGATCGCCCAGTAGACCGGCACCTCTTCCCAGAGCAGCAGGCCTACCTCGTCGGCGATCCGCGCCGCCAACTCGTGATGGGGATAATGCGACAGCCGCAGGAAATTGGCGTTGAGCGCCTTGGCGTCGGCATAGCGGCGGCGGATGTCGGCCTCGGTCGAGACCTTGCCCAGTTGCCGGTCGTCCTCGTGAACGCAGATGCCGCGCAGGAAGATGTCCTCGCCGTTGAGCAGGATGCGCTGTCCCTCGACCCTGATCTCGCGGAAGCCGATCTTGTCCACGACCCGGTCCTCGCCGAAGGTCAGGCTGACCGGATAGAGCCTCGGAGCGGCGGGGCTCCAGAGCGCTGGCGCGGCCTCGAACTCCAGCCGGCCGACGCCGTCCGTGATCGGGATCGCGATGTCGCCTGCAAGTCCTTCGATCGCAAGCCGCGCCGTGCCGCTGGCCGGCTCCGAGAGCGTGACGTCGACGGCGATGCGCCTGCCATCCGAGCCCGGAACCAGCGCGAGGCCGAAATCGCGGATGAACAGCGCCGGCACGCGCACCAGCCCGACCTCGCGATAGATCCCGCCATAGTTGAACCAGTCGGTATGGTTCATCGGCACGCGCTCGGGCCGGCGGCGGTTGTCGACATTGATCTGGAGGCGGTTCGCCCCGCTGGCGAGATGTCCGGTCAGTTCGACGAAGAACGGCGTCGAGCCGCCGCGATGGCTGCCGAGGAAGACGCCGTTGAGGAAGACGCGCGCCTCGTATTGCGCCGCGCCGACGCGCAGGAAGACGCGCTCGCCAGCCTTGCCGGGAGCAAAATCGAGCTGACGGGTATACCATGCCCCGCCCTCGAAATAGGTCCATTCGGGGCGCATCACGTTCCAGCAGGAGGGAACGGTCGTGGTCTGCCAGGCGCCGTCGTCATAGTCGCGTGGCGTCGTCCAGCCGCCGATCGGATCGGGCTCGTCCTCGAACCAGCGCTGGCGCAGGCCCTCATCATGCAAATCGAGGACGAAATTCCATGCTCCGTCGAGCGATTCCACGGGCCGCCCGGCGATGCTCAGCATCTCGCGCCAGCCGACGCGGCCTTCCGCGAAGGGGGCGGCGTAGGCCTCGTCATGGAGATGGTGATAGGGATCTTGCCCCGGCGCGAGCGCATGCTCGCCGGGCCTGCCCGCAGGGTTCGTCTCGACCTTGGCGTCCATCCCGGCAGCAAGTCTTCTTGTGAAGGAAAACGATTTCCCTAATGCTAGACAAGCGCCGCGCTTCTGGCAACCATGTCCTGAACCGGACCATGATGCGACGGTCGGCCAAGAGGGGCGTCAAAGCCGTTGAACGAGCACGATCCACGAAAAGGCGCAGGCAGCCGCCCGGTCTCGATAGCGGCGGTGGCGCGCCGCGCCGGGGTCTCGATCGCGACCGTCTCGCGTGTGATGAACGGCGTCGAGAACAAGGCCACATTGGAGACGGCGGCCCGCGTCAACGCCGCCGTCGCGGCGCTGGGCTACCGGCCCCAGAGCGTCGGGCGGGCGCTGCGCCAGCGCGAGAGCCGCATCGTCGGCGTGCTCGCCGCCAATCTCGGCAATCCGGCGATGGCGGCGGCGGCCGCCTCGATCGAGCTTGCGCTGCGTGACGCCGGCTTCGTCATGGCGCTCTGCGACACACATGAGGACCCGGCGATCCAGGACGAGTATCTCGCCGAGATGGAGGCGCAGCTCGCGCGCGGAATCGTGCTGCTGGTCGCGGTGCCATCGCCGGGGCTCGACCGGTTGCGTGCGACAGGCCGCCCGCTCGTCTTCGTCAACCGGCGCGATCCCGGCGACGAAAACTCGCCCTTCGTCGGCATCGACGACCATGCGGCGGGCTTTGCCGTGGCGCGGCATTGGCTGGCGCAGGACCCCTCCGGACCGTTCGGCCTGCTCCACGCCTCGCTCGCTTTCAGCGCCGGCCAGCGCCGGGCGGCGGGCTTCGTCGCGGGCCTTGTCGCGGGCGGCGTGCCGGAAAAAGACATCCTGCGCGGCACGGGTTCGGGCAAGAGCCACCTCGCGATCGGCCATGAAGGGATGGGCGCGCTGCTGGCCGCCCCCGTCCTGCCGCGCCGCATCCTCTGCCTCAGCGACCTGATCGCCTATGGCGCCTATCGCCGGCTGACCGAGGCGGGCCTCGACGTGCCGGGCGATGTGGCGCTGTTCGGATTCGACGACAACCCGCTCAACGCCTGGATCGCGCCCTGGCTCAGCGCGGTCAGAATCCCTTATGACGGTTTTGGGCGTGTGGTTGTGGAAACGCTCGCGGCCCTGCTCGACAAGGGGCAGGCGAAGGCCGCCTTTCTGGACCACGAACTCGTCATTCGTGCGGGCTGAGCGCGCCGCGAACGCAAGGAACGCCATGCAGGCCGCGACGCAACGCCACGAGATCGCCTCCGGGCGGCTCGCCGCCACCATCAAGCCCGAAGGCGCGGAACTGACGAGCCTCAGGGGCGCGGACGGCGTCGAGTTGCTCTGGCAGGCCGGCCCGCAATGGCCGCGCCATGCGCCGCTGCTGTTTCCGATCGTCGGACGGCTCACCGACGACACGCTGCGGCATGAGGGCCGCGATTACCGAATGACCCAGCACGGTTTTGCCCGCGACAGCCTGTTCGACTGGGTGGCGCGCGACAAGAGCAGCGCGCATCTGCGTCTCGCCGACAGCGATGCGACGCGGGCGCTCTACCCCTTCGCCTTCACGCTCGACCAGATTTACAGCGTCGAGGGCGCGACGCTCGTCGTGACGACGATCGTCGGAAATCCGGGCGATGTGGCGCTGCCCTGCGCGGTCGGCGCGCATCCGGCCTTCGCCTGGCCGCTGGCCGAGGGCGCGCCGCAGACGGCCCATCATCTGGACTTCTCCACCAAAGAGGCGGGCGAGGCGCGCGCCTTGACCGGAGGGTTGCTCGACGGCGCGGTTACCCTGCCGCTCGAAGGCCGGCGGCTGCCGCTCTCGCCAGAACTCTTCGCCGCCGATGCGCTGGTGCTTCCGGACGTCCGCAGCCGCTCCGTCCGCTTCGTAGCGGACGCCGCCGACGGCAGTCCGGCCCGTGCGCTGACCATCGGCTGGGACGGCTATCGCGATCTCGGTCTCTGGTCGAAGCCCGACGGCGCGCCCTTCCTCTGCATCGAGCCCTGGTTCGGCATGGCGAGCCCGCTCGGTTGGAAGGGCGAGTTCGCCGCCAAGCCCGGACTGATGCTACTGGCGCCGGGCGAGAGCCGGCGCTTCATCTGGAGCGTGACGTCGCAACCCTGACGGCGATAACGAACGGCCGCGGCGACGCCGAACTCAATCGGCCAGCAGCAGGCGCTCGTCGATGCGGAAGAGCCGGCCGTCGCCGAGGATGTGGGCGCTGAGCCCCTCGCGGAACAGCGGCCGGAAGGCGCGGTCGCGCAGATTCAGGCCACCGGCATAGGCGCCCATCGCCGGCATCACGCAGCGGCCGGGCGAGAGCGCAAAGCAGCGCCGGCGCAGCGCCCGGCCCCGCATCCTGACCTTGGCGGCCGGGTGGAGATGGCCGGCGATCTCGAAGCCATTCCGGGCGGCGTCGGGCTCGTGGCGCAGCGCGACTCCGGCGATCTCGATCTCGCCGGCGGTTTCGCCGCCGAGCGCCGGGCCGATCTCGGGATCGTGGTTGCCGGTGATCCAGAGCCAGTCGCGGCCCTTCTGCAGGGCGGCCAGCGCCTCGCGGCAGGCGACATCGAGCCGGGCCTGTCCGCCGCGATCGTGAAAACTGTCGCCGAGCGCGATCACGCGGGCCGGCTGATGGCGCAGGATCGCGGCCGTAAGCACGGCCAGCGTCGCCGCCGAATCATAGGGCGGCAGGAACACCCCGCGCGCCGCATAGGCCGAGCCCTTTTCCAGATGCAGGTCGGCGACGATGAGCGTGCGCTCGTCGGGCAGGAACAGCGCGCCCGACAGATCGGGCGCGAGCGCGAGCCGGCCCAGCATGAAGGCCGCTTGCGTTCCCGTCGTCTCCAACGCCAATGCCGTCACGCCATCGCCTCTTCAACCAGCATCGCCTCGGCCTCGGCCAGGATTTCGTCGGCGGCTTCGCCATAGACCGCCTCGCGGCCGATCTCGAGCATCACCGAGACGCCGAGCGGCGAGACCCGTTCCAGCGGCTGATGAATGATTCGGCCGCTGATTCGTGTCAGCATCTGGCCCAGCCGCTGGATGTCGAGCAAGCCCGTGGCGGCGTCCTGGCGTGCGGCCTTCAGCAGCACATGGTCCGGTTCGTGGCTTCGCAGCACGTCGTAGACGAGGTCGCTCGACATGGTGACCTGCCGGCGGTTCTTCTCCTGCCCCGGGAAATTGCGCTCGATCAGCCCCGCGATCACGGCGCATTGCCGGAAGGTGCGCTTCATCAGCGCCGATTCAGCGAGCCATTCCTCGAGATCGTCGCCAAGCATGTCCTGCGCGAACAGATCGTCGAGGTTCAAAGCCCCCCGCATGATGGCGGCGCTCATGTCGCCGAGCGTCCAGCAACTGATGCCGTAATCGTTGCAGACGAAGCCGAGCGGCCGCATCCGGGCGCGCTCCAGCCGCCGCGTCAGCAGCATGCCGAGCGTCTGGTGGGCGAGGCGACCCTCGAACGGATAGGCGACGAGATAGAAGCGCCCGCCGCGCGGAAACGTCTCGACCAGCAGTTCGCCGGGCTTCGGCAGCCGCGACTTCAGGCGCTGGGCGTGCAGCCAGGAGGAGACCTCGTCGGGCAGCGTCGTCCACTCCTGCGGGCTGGCCAGAATGGCCCGGACACGCGCCGCCAGAAAAGTCGAGAGCGGGAACTTGCCGCCGGCATAGGAGGGGATTTTAGGGTCCGTGCCGGGCGCGGCGCGCGAGCAGATCGCCTCGTTGCCGGTGATGGCCTCGAAGCGCAGCACCTCGCCGGCGAAGATGAAGGTGTCGCCGGCGACAAGCGTCTCGGCGAAATACTCCTCGATCTCGCCGAGGACGCGCCCGCCGGTCACGATCCGCGAGGGCTGGCCCGCTTTGCCGCCTCGCCCCCGGCCGAGCCTGACCTTGAGCATTGTCGATTCGACGATGGTGCCGACATTCATCCGGTATTGCTGGATCACGCGGGCGTTGCTGGCGCGCCAGAGCCCGGCCTTGTCCTGCCGCAGCTTGGCGAAGCGCTCATAGGAGCGCAGCGCATAGCCGCCGGTCGCGACGAAGCTCACCACCGCGTCGAAATTGACGCGGGCAAGATCGGCATAGGGGGAGGCGGTGCGGACCTCCTCATAGAGCGCTTCGGTCTCGAATCCGTCCGAGCAGGCGACGCCCAGCACATGCTGCGCCAGCACATCGAGCCCGCCGAGCCTCGGCTCGGGCGTGTCCTGCGCGGCCTCCGTCACGGCATCGAGCGCGGCGCGGCACTCCAGCAGCTCGAAGCGGTTGGACGGGACGAGCAGCGCCTTCGAGGGCTCGTCCATGCGGTGGTTGGAGCGCCCGATCCGCTGCATCAGGCGGCTCGCGCCCTTGGGCGCGCCGATGTTGACGACGAGATCGACATCGCCCCAGTCGATGCCGAGATCGAGCGTCGCCGTGCAGACCACGGCCTTGAGCCTGCCCGCCGCCATCGCCGCCTCGACCTTGCGGCGCTGGCTGGCGTCGAGCGAGCCGTGATGCAGCGCGATCGGCAGGCTGTCCTCGTTGATCGACCACAGCGCCTGAAAGGCGAATTCCGCCTGCATGCGGGTGTTGACGAAGATCAGGGTGAGCTTGTGATCCCGGATCGCCTTGTAGATATCGGCCATGGCATGGCCGGTGGTGTGGCCAGCCAGCGGCAGGTGGCGCTTGCTGTCGAGGATGCCGATCCGGGCGCTCGCCCCGCCAGTCACGGTGACGAGCCCTGCCGGCGTCTCCGCCCCGCCGAGGAAGCGCTGCAGGTCGGCGGGCTCGCGCACCGTCGCCGACAAACCCACCGCGCTGACTTGCGGCGCGAGCGTGCGTAAGCGCGCGAGGCCGAGCGCGAGCAGATCGCCGCGCTTGGAGGTGACCAGCGCGTGCATCTCGTCGAGCACGATCCGTCGCAGGCTGGAAAAGAACGGCTTGGCGTCGCGATGCGAGACCAGCAGCGCGAGCTGTTCGGGCGTCGTCAGCAGGATGTCGGGCGGCCTTGCGATCTGGCGCGCGCGCTTGGCCGCCGAGGTGTCGCCGGTCCGGGTCTCGACCGTGATGGGCAGACCCATCTCGGCGATCGGCATCTCCAGATTGCGCGCGATGTCGACCGCGAGCGCCTTCAGCGGCGAGATGTAGAGCGTGTGGATGCCGTTATGCTTGGCTCCCGGCAACGCCTGCCGCTCGGTGAGTTCGACCAGCGAGGGCAGGAAGCCGGCCAGCGTCTTGCCCGCGCCGGTGGGCGCGACGAGCAGCGTCGAGCGCCCGGCGCGGGCCTCCTCCAGCAAAGCGAGTTGGTGCGGGCGGGCGCTCCAGCCGCGGCTGGCGAACCAGTCGGAGAAGGCGGGGGGAAGGGTGGCGGCGGTTGGCATGCTTCGAGAGATAGTTCGCTCGAGCCTTCTTTTCATCGCAGAAGGCCTAGGGCGCTTCTTTCTTCAAATGCGCGCTTGCGTCGCGGTGCCCTTCCAAAATCGCGACAACCTCGAATACGTCGTCTCTATAATGAAAGTAGATCATATAGTTCTTGAAAACGAAGCTTCGAAGGTCCATCCGCAACTCGGGACGCTGGCGTCCCAACGTTCCTGACAGCGCGGCAAGCTTTTCACATTGATCGATCAGCGTCTGCACGAACCGTTCAGCGATTGCTTTGCTGCCGCTCGTTTCCGCAATGTATGCGCCGATATCGACCAGATCATCGATGGCTTCGCTGGTGAAGCGAAGCGTTCGCATATCACGCGTTTTTCTCGTCGCTTAACATCGAGTCGAGACGTGCTTTAACGGCAGCAGCGGCCTCTTCCGCCGTGTGCGAGCCGCCCCGAGCGATCGACAATTCGATTTTATCGCGCAACGCCTGGAGCTGTGCATCACGCTCCTGCAGAAGATACAACCCCTCGGTCACGACATCGCCAACGGATGTATAGCGACCCGTTTCGACGGCTGCGGTCACGAAAGGCTGCCAGCGCTCTCCGATCGGGACATCCATGAGCTTCCTCCTTCACCCGCGCGCAGAGTAGCGCAGAACAGGGCCCATCCGCCAGTCTTTGTCTGCGCTCAGCCCCGCTCCGCCACCACGATCAGCCCCGGGACGGCCACCCCGCGATCCTCGCGCGTGCTGGCGGGCTCAATCAACACGAGCCGCATCCCGGCCAGCGAAAGCCGCTCGCGCAGCCAGCCTTCGCCATGGGCGAAGCGCCGGTCTGGCCCGACCACGACGCCCTCGCCCGCATGCCTCTGCACCGTGAAGGCGAGCAGGCCGCCGGGCTTCAGCACGCGCCGGCTCTGCGCGAATGCCGCTCCCAGATCGCCGAGATAGACGAAGACGTCGGCCGCGATCACGAGATCGGTCGAGGCGTCGGGCCGGCTGACGAGGAAGCTCGTCAGCCCCGCTACCGCGAGCTTGTCGTAGAGCGGCTGGTCGTCGGGCCCGCGCTTGGCCCGCGCCCGCTCGATCATGCGCGGCGAGAGATCGCAGCCGGCGAGGAAGCCTGTCTCGGGCCTGATCGCCTCGCCCATCAGCCCGGTGCCGCAGCCGAGATCGTAGGCCGTGTCGAAGCGGAAGGGTCGATCGCTGTCCTTGCGGAGACCGGCGAGCGCCTGTCTCAGAAGGGCAGGGGCCGTGTAGCGCAGGGTCTCGACCAGGTGGCTGTCGAAGCGCTCGGCATACCCATCGAACAGCACGCCCGAAAAATTCTCCGAGGTCGCCTCCTCGGCCGACATCGCGCCGATCCGGGCGAGGTCGAGCCGCGCGCCGAAATGGTCGTTGGGGTCGAGCGTCAGGCATTGCCGCCAGGCGGTCGCGGCCTCCTCGTTATGGCCGAGCGCCTCCTGCGCCTGCCCGTAGAGATGCCAGGCGGCGGTGAAACCGTAAGCCTCGGCGAGCGTCTGGTCGAGAATTTCGACGCAGGCGCGCGCGTCCCCGTCCCTCAGCGCGGCCTCGGCCCAGGCATAGCGGCGATCCAGCGTCGGATCGCCGGACGTGGCGGAATGCGCGTTGCTGCCCTTTTCTGTCATGGCGGCCGGTCTATCTGAGGTGGATGACACTGGCCAGACATCGAGGCACGCAGCTTGGCGCCGCCCCAAGATTCCGCCCCTCGGATCTGCTGATCCCGACAGCGGCCGGGCTCTACTGCCCGCCCGCCGACATCCATATCGACCCGGTGCGGCCGGTCGCCCGCGCGCTGATCACCCATGGCCATTCCGACCACGCCCGCGCCGGCCATGGCGCGGTGCTGGCGACGCGCGAGACGCTGGCGATCATGGCGCTGCGCTACGGCGAAGGTTTCACCGGCGAGCGGCAGGAAGCGGTTCCGGGCGAGACGACCCGCATCGGCGAGGTCGATGTCCGCTTCGTGCCGGCCGGCCATGTGCTCGGCTCGGCCCAGATCGTGGTGGAGGCGCGAGGCCTGCGTATCGTCGCGTCCGGCGACTACAAGCGCGAGCGCGACCCGACCTGCGCCGCCTTCGAGCCGACGCCCTGCGACATCTTCATCACCGAGGCGACCTTCGGCCTGCCCGTGTTCCGCCACCCGCCGGCCCATGCGGAAGTCGCCAAGCTGCTGGAATCGGTCAGGCTGTTCCCCGAGCGCACGCATATCGTCGGGGCCTATTCGCTCGGCAAGGCGCAGCGCGTCATGGCCCTGATCCGCGAGGCCGGCTACGAGCGGCCGATCCATGTCCATGGCGCGATGGAGACGCTGACCGGGTTCTATCTCTCCGAGGGCGCGAAGCTCGGCGAAATCAGGAAGGTGGTCGCCGCCGAGCGCAAGAACCTCGGCGGCGAGATCGTGATCTGCCCGCCGAGCGCGACGCAGGACCTCTGGGCGCGGAAATTTCCCGATCCCGTGACGGCCTTCGCCTCCGGCTGGATGCGGGTGCGCGCTCGCGCCAGGCAGAAGGGCGTCGAGCTGCCGCTGATCGTCTCCGACCATGCCGACTGGGACGATCTGCAGGCGACGATCTGCGAGGTCGGCGCCGGCGAGATCTGGGTCACCCATGGCGAGGCCGAGGCGCTGGTGCATTGGTGCGGGACGGTGGGGCTGAAGGCGAAGCCTTTGCACCTCGTCGGCTATGGCGACGAGGGCGAGGCCGAGGCGGATGGGCCGCCCGTCGAGGCCACGCCATGAACCGCTTCGCCTGGCTGCTCGACCGCCTCGCCTATGAGCCGCGCCGCAACGCCAAATTGGCGCTGATCGCGGATTACCTGCGGACGACGCCGGACCCCGATCGCGGGCTGGCGCTGGCGGCGATGACGGGCGGGCTCGTCTTCCCCAACGCCAAGGCCGGTCTGATCCGGACGCTGATTTCCGAGCGCGCCGACCCGGTGCTGTTCGCGCTCTCATACGACTATGTCGGCGACCTGTCTGAGACGGTCGCGCTGATGTGGCCGGCGCGGCACGGCGCCAACGACATCCCCCACCTCCCCGACGTCGTCGCCGGCCTGCGTTCGGTTGGGAAAACCGAGCTTCCAAGCCTCGTCGCCTCATGGCTCGACGCGCTCGACGAGACCGGGCGCTGGGCGCTGCTCAAGCTGATCACGGGGTCGCTTCGCATCGGCGTCTCGGCAAGGCTCGCCAAGACGGCCGCCGCGAGCCTGGGCGGCGTTCCTGCCGACGAGGTCGAGCAGGTCTGGCACGGGCTGGAGCCGCCCTATGCCGGGCTGTTCGCCTGGCTGGATGGGAGGGGGCCGAGGCCGGAGGCGAGCGACCCCGCGCCCTTCCGCCCGGTGATGCTGTCCCACCCGGTGGAGGACGGCGATTTCGACAAACTCAATCCCGCCGATTTCAGCGCCGAATGGAAATGGGACGGCATCCGGGTGCAGGCCGTCAGCGGCACGCGGCCGGACGGCACGCGGCTGACGCGGCTGTATTCCCGCACGGGCGAGGACATCGCCGGCGCCTTTCCCGATCTCGTCGAGGCGCTGACGCTGGACGGGGCGCTCGACGGCGAATTGCTGGTGATGCGCGAGGGCGCGGTGCAGAGCTTCAACACGCTGCAGCAGCGGCTCAACCGCAAGACCGTCACGCCGAAGATGCTGGGCGAGTTCCCGGCGCATATCCGCGTCTACGACCTGCTGGTCGATGGCGACGCGGACATCCGCGCCTTGCCGCTGGAGGAGCGCCGCGCCCGGCTGGAGGCTTTTCTCGGCCGGCTCGATGGCGCGCGCTTCGATCTGTCGCCGGTCATTCCCTTCGCAAGCTGGGACGATCTCGCCGCCGCCCGCGCCAACCCGGCCTCCGCTGGAGCGGGCGGCGACGCCGAGGCCGTCGAGGGCTGCATGATCAAGCGGCGCGATTCGCCCTATTTGCCGGGCCGCCCAAAGGGCCATTGGTGGAAGTGGAAGCGGGAGGCCAGGCTCGTCGACTGCGTGCTGATGTATGCCCAGCGCGGCCACGGCAAGCGCTCCTCGTTCTACTCGGACTACACCTTCGGCGTCTGGCGGCAGGGCGAAGAGGGCGACGAGCTGGTGCCGGTCGGAAAGGCCTATTTCGGCTTCACCGACGAGGAACTGGTCGAGATCGACCGCTATGTCCGCAAGCATACGCAAAACCGCTTCGGCCCGGTGCGCGAGGTGACGCATGATGCAAGGAGCGGCCTCGTCTTCGAGGTCGCCTTCGAGGGGCTGCAGCGCTCGACCCGGCACAAATCCGGGCTCGCCATGCGCTTCCCCCGCATCAGCCGCATCCGCTGGGACAAGCCCCCGCGCGATGCCGACCGCATCGAGGCGCTGGAACAGCTTTTGCCGGCGGCGGGTTGAAGCGCCGGCGGATCATCGTCCCGGCACGTTCTCCGTCTTTGCGAGGAGGCGTAGCCGACGAAGCAATCCAGGGGAGCATGGCGCTCGACCCTTGGATTGCCTCGCTTCGCTCGCAATGACGACAGGGAAATTGCCCATGACCCCGCTCCGGCTCCTCTTCCTCGCCGCCGCGCTCGTGCTCGGCGCGGCCATCATCTGGGCGGGCGCGACCGCTTCCTTCTCCGCGAGCTTCGCCAAGATCGCCAACGACCCCTGGGGCGTGGTGACGCTGATCGACCTCTACGCCGCCTTCCTCGTCTCGGGCTTCCTGATCTGGCGCTTCGAGGCGTCGAAGCCGTTGGCGCTTGCGCTGATCGTGCTGACGCTGGGGCTCGGCAGCCTCGTGCCGCTGCTCTGGCTCGCCTTCAGGGCAGGCCCCGCTCTGCTCACCGAGCGTCGCTGAAAGCCTGCGCCCGCAGGAACCCGACTACGCCCTGTCACGTTCCTGTGCTGAAATCTGACCGGTCCGGCGCCATGCGGCCGGGCATCCCTCAGCAGCGGAGACAAGACATGCCCTTCATCAAGGCCGCCGACGGCACGCAGATTTTCTACCGCGAGGCGGGGACCGGCGCGCCGGTCGTTCTGATCCATGGCTGGCCGCTCAATGGCGACATGTGGGAGTATCAGGCGCCGGCGCTGGTCGCGGCCGGACACCGCGTCATCGCCTATGATCGCCGCGGCTTCGGCCAGTCGGACCAGCCCTGGACCGGCTACGACTACGACACCTTCGCCGACGACCTTGCGGCGCTGCTCGACGCTCTCGACCTGAACGGCGTCGCGCTGGTCGGCTTCTCGATGGGCGGCGGCGAGATCGCCCGCTATGTCGGCCGACACGGCACGGCCCGGATCGCCAAAACCGTGCTGGTCGGCGCGATCACGCCCTTCCTGCTCAAGACGCCCGATCACGAGAACGGCGCGCCGCTATCGGTCTTCGACGAGATGGTCGAGGGGCTGACCGCCGACCGGCCGCATTTCCTCGCCGGCTTCGCCAAGACCTTCTTCGGCGTCAGCCTGCTCAATCAGGCGGTGTCGGCCGAGATGCTCGACTGGGCCCAGGTCCATGCGCTCAAGGCTTCGCCCAAGGGTACGATCGACTGCGTGCGCGCCTTTTCGGAAACCGATTTCCGCGCCGATCTGCCGAAATTCGACAAGCCGACGCTGATCATCCATGGCGACGACGACCAGACCGTGCCGATCGACATCTCGGCCCGCGAGGCGGTGAAGCTGATTCCAGGCGCGACGCTGAAGGAATATGAAGGCGCGCCCCACGGGCTCTTCATCACCCATAAGGACCAGCTCAACGCCGACCTCGTCGCCTTCATCGGCGGCCGGATTTGAGCGCATCGAGGCGGGCGCGACAACGCCCGCCTCGATCTTATATTGCATTGCAATAAATCGTGTTAGGGAGCAGATCACGTCCATTGTCCCCTGCGTTTTATGCGCGCCGCTTGAGATCGCGGCGGCCTCCGGGGCAGAATGAGCGGACGGACGAGGACGAGCGCGATGAGTCGGCAGCCTGTGACGCGGATCGTGATCGCGGACGACCACCCCCTGTTCCGGGGCGCGCTCAGGCAGGCGGTGTCGACTGCGCTGGCCGGCGCCGATGTCAGCGAGGTCGGCTCGCTCGAGGCGCTGACGGAAGCGCTGGGCTCGGGCGCTGACGCCGATCTCGTGCTGCTCGACCTGACCATGCCCGGCGTGCAGGGTTTTTCGGGCCTGCTCTTCCTGCGCGCCGACCATCCCGAAGTCCCCGTCATCGTCGTCTCGGCCAATGACGACCCGGCCGTGATAAGGCGCTGCGTCGAGTTCGGCGCGCTCGGCTTCCTGCCCAAGACGGCCGATGTCGCGCAGATGGGCGAGGCGATCCGCGCGGTGCTCGACGGCGGCGTCTGGACGCCGCCGGGCGTCGATCTGTCGAGCCCGGTCGACGCCGAGGTCGCCGACATGGTGCGAAGGCTCTCGACGCTGACGCCGCAGCAGGTGCGTGTGCTGATGATGCTGTCCGAGGGGCTGCTCAACAAGCAGATCGCCTATGAGCTTGGCGTTTCGGAGGCGACGGTGAAGGCCCATGTCTCGGCGATCCTGACCAAGCTCAACGTCGACAGCCGCACGCAGGCCGTCATCGCCGCCGCCAAGATCGCCGGCACCGCGTGGTCTGGCGTGGGCGCGTCTGCGACGGTCTGAGGGCTTCGTTCAGGGCCGGTTCAATCGCACGGCGTCAGGAATGCGTGCGTGGAGGGGATGACGACATGGCCAACGGCAACATCGAACGCTTTCTGGGCGGCTCGCCGCTCGGGGTGCTCGTCCGGCTGCTTTTCATCTCCTTGCTCGTCGGGGCGGCGATGGCGTTTCTCGGCCTGTCGCCGCAGGCGCTCTATCAGGCTGCGGCCCGCTTCGTGCGGTCGCTGGGCGATCTCGGCTTCGGGGCGGTGCGCGAGGTCGGCCAATGGATCGTCGCCGGCGCGCTGCTGGTCATCCCGCTCTGGCTCTTGTCGCGGCTGTTCGCGTCGCGGCGCTGAGGATCAGGCCTTTCCATCCGCGAAGTCGCTCGCGTCGCGGCCGGTGAGCGCCGACAGGCGCGTCAGGCCGGCGCGGCGCGCCTCCTGGGCGAGGCCTGCCTTGATCGTCTTCACCAGACCAGGCCCCTCGAAGACCATGGCGGTGTAGAACTGCACGAGGTCGGCCCCGGCCCTGATCCGCTCGGACGCAGCGGCGGCCGAATCGATGCCGCCGACCCCGATCAGCGGGAACTGCCGCTCCACCCGCAGAAAGGTCTGCGCCAGGATGCGGGTCGCGACGGCCCGCAACGGCCGGCCGGACATTCCGCCGGTCTCGGACTTCGCCGCGCCGCGCAGGCTCGCGGGCCGCGCCACGGTGGTGTTGGCGACGATCATGCCGTCGATGCCGCGCCGGCGGGCGACCGCGACGATGCCGTCGAGCTCCGGCAGGCTCAGATCGGGCGCGATCTTGAGCAGCATGGCGGCGCGCGCGTCGCCTGCCTGCGCGGCCTCGTCGCGCGCCTCGAGCGCCCGCGCGATCAGATCGTCCAGCGCAGCCTCCCCCTGCAGGTCGCGCAGGCCCGGCGTGTTCGGCGAGGAGACGTTGATGGTCAGGAAGTCCGCGACGGGAGCGAGCTTTCGCGTCAGCACGGCATAGTCGGCCGTCCGGTCCGCGGACTCCTTGTTGGCCCCGAGATTGACGCCGACGATGCCGCCGCGCGCGCGCCGCTTGGCCAGCCGTCCGGCGACGGCGTCCATGCCGTCGCTGTTCAGGCCGTAGCGGTTGATCACCGCCCCGTCCTCCACAAGCCGGAAGACGCGCGGGCGCGGATTGCCCGGCTGCGGCAGCGGCGTCACGCCGCCGACCTCGACGAAGCCGAAGCCGAGACCGAGCGCGCCATCGACAGCCTCGGCATGCTTGTCGAAGCCGGCCGCGAGCCCGACCGGGTTGGGGAAGCTGAAGCCGAAAGCCTGCGTCGCCAGCACGGGATCGTCGGACGAGGGCCTGAGCGGCGGCGCGGCGGCGAGCGCCGCCACCGTCAGGCGGTGCGCGGTTTCGGCGTCGAGCTTGTGGATCAGCGGGCGCGCCAGGCTGAACAGGGCGTCGATCACGCGACATCCTCCGGTATGCGGTGCAGGCCGTCGTCGCCGGATGAAAGCGGCGCGATCCAGCGCGCCGCTTTCGGATCGAACGCGCCGTAAAGATGCGGGAACAGCGCCCCGCCGCGCGAGGGCTCGTAGCGCAGGGCCTCGCCGAGGCGGGTGTCCTCGACTGCGACCAGCAGCAGATCGCGCTGGCCGGCGAAGTGCTTTGCGGCCGTCTCGCGGACCTGTTCAGCCGTTGAGAAATGGATGAAGCCGTCAGCGAGATCGACCGGCGCGCCTGCGAACGCGCCGGCCGCCTCGGCCTCGCGCCAGAGCGCCTCGGGACAGATCTTGTAGATGAGCGGCACGGGCTGGTCTCGGGCTGTCGGCGTGATGTGGCGACATAGCGGCAGCGGCCGGGTCAGGGCAAACCTAATCGCGATCTCCCCAACAAACTGATTGAAGTCTCATACGATAGGGGATATTTCCTATTTCCATCCCCGCCTTCCGGCAACATCAGCAGCGAGGCCTCCGCGGTGCTGTCCCACGACCAGATCTGGAGCGCTATCGACGCGCTCGCCCAGCGCTATGGCTTCACCGCCTCGGGGCTCGCCCGCAAGGCCGGGCTCGACGCCACGACCTTCAACCGCTCGAAGCGCATCGGGCCGGACGGGCGCGAGCGCTGGCCCTCGACCGAATCGATCGCCAAGATCTTGCAGGCTACGGGCGCCTCGCTCGACGAATTCATGGCGGTGGTGATGCGGCGCGGCCCCGCGCCCTCGCGCACCATCCCGCTGATCGGCTTCGCGCAGGCGGGCTCCGGCGGCTTCTTCGACGATGGCGGCTTTCCGGTCGGCGCCGGCTGGGAGGAGGTCGCCTTTCCCGGCGTCGCAGACGAGAAGGCCTATGCGCTGGAGATCGCCGGCGATTCGATGCTGCCGCTCTACCGCGACGGCGACACCATCATCGTCTCGCCGACCGCCACCGTCCGGCGCGGCGACCGCGTCGTGGTCAAGACGGTCGAGGGCGAGGTGCTGGCCAAGCAGCTCAAGCGACAGACGGCCAGGACGGTCGAACTCTCCTCGCTCAACCCCGAGCATGCCGAGCGCGTGCTGAACCTCGGCGAGATCGCCTTCATGGCGCGGGTCATCTGGGCGAGCCAGTAGTCCGTCATTGCGAGGAGGCGAAGCCGACGAAGCAATCCAGAGCCGCGCGCTCTACGCCCTCCTGGATTGCTTCGCTTCGCTCGCAAAGACGGACGGCCCTCAGTTCCCGTTCTGCCGCGTCGCCGGCAGCGTCACCTTGAACACCGCGCCCATCGGCGATGGCTCCAGCGCGATCATGCCGCCATGCAGCCGCACCAGTTCGGCCGCGATGGCGAGCCCCAGGCCGGTGCCGCCGGGATTGACCGAGCCTCGAAAGGCCTGGAACAGGTTCTCGCGGGCGCGCGCCGGCACGCCGGGGCCGTTATCGGCGACGCGCAGCGAAATCTCGCGCTCGCCGCGCTGGGCCTTGACGATCAGCATGGGCTGGCCGCCGCCATCGGCGCCGGCCTGCGTCAGGGCCTGCACCGAATTTCGCATCAGGTTGAGCAGCACGCGCGCCATCTGGTCGTGATCGCAGGGGAGGGTGAGATCGGCCGGCACCTCGTTGACGAACCCGACGAGCTTGTTTTCGGGAAGGCCGAGCAGTTCGGCCTGTTCCGCGACGAGCTGGCGCAAGCCTACATCGCGCAGCACCGGCGTCGCCTCGGCCGCGCGGCCATAGGCCAGCGTCGCCTGGCAGAAATCGATGGCCCGGCCGAGCGTCGCGATCAGGCGCGGCGCGAAGCGCTTGATCTTGGCGTCGCGGGTATCGACCAGCCGGTCCGACATCAGTTGCGCGGCGGCCAGCATGTTCCGCAGGTCGTGGTTGATCTTGCTGACGGCCAGGCCGAGTTCGGCGAGATGTTTCTTGGTCCGCAACTCGTCGGCGAGCGTCATCTGCATGCGCGCCAGCGCCCGCTCGGCCTCGCCGATCTCGTCGGCGCGCTGCGTCGGCTCGATGATGTTGCGCGGGTTTTCCGGCTCGACCTCGAATTCCATCACATTGGCCGCCAGCCTGCGGATCGGCCCGACGATCATCCAGTTCAGCGCCAGATAGACCGCGACCGCCGTCAGCCCCGAGATCAGCAGCGAAAGCAGCAGGATGTTGACCGAAAAGGTCAGCATCGCCCGCCGCAGCGGCGCCTCGTCGATCACCAGCTCGACGAAATCGGCCTCGCCCATCGCTTGACCGATCACCCGGATCGGTTTGTCGTGCGGCGGCGCGACCAGCACCTCGACCGCCTCCTTGATCGCGTTCATCCAGCCGAGATCGCGCAGATCGACGGTGCGGGCCACCTCGAGCGGCATCGAATCGAGGCTGAGCAGGCGGCGCGCCCCGCCGACGCGGGCCGCGATCGCGCGTGCGCCGACGCCGCCGAGCAGCCGCGCCTCGCTATTCTCGGGCAGCCCGTCCTGCGGCGCGCCCTCCAGCACCAGCACCGCGATCTGCGCCGCCGCCAGCCGGTCGTTCAGCCAGTTGCGCCGAAAATTCGCGACCGAGGGCAGATAGATCAGAACCTCGGCCAGCATCACGAACAGAACGGTCAGCACCAGAAGCTTGGCCGAGAGGCCAAGCCGGGTCAGGCCGCGCGGCACGCTGACGGAGAGAGCTTTCTGAGGGGGCGTGGAATGAGGCATCGGCTGGGAAGTCTATCCGAAACGGCGAAGAAAGCCGATCAGCTTGCGGATGCCCGGCTTGGCCGCCAGCGGCGCGTAGAACGAGACCGCCGCGCGCTTGGAAACCTCCGAAAAGGTCGGATAGGGAAAGACCAGCCCGGCCATGTCCTTGACGCCAAGACCCTTCCGCACCGCCATGCACCAGGGCACGATCATGTCGCCCGCCTGCGCGCCGACGATGGTGACGCCCAGGATGCGGCCCTTCTTGGTCGTGACGAGCTTGACGAAGCCCTCGGTCTCGCGCTCGGCCTGGGCGCGGTCGTTCTCGGCATAGGGCCAGCGCAGCACGCGGACCTCGCCGGCGGACTTGCGCGCCTCCTCCTCCGAGGCCCCGACGCTGGCAAGCTCGGGATGGCAATAGGTCACGCGCGGGATCGCGTTGGTCGAGGCCCGGACCGGGAGCCGGAACAGCGCGCTACGCAGCACGAGCCCGGCATGGTAGTTCGCGACATGGGTGAACTGCAGCGCGCCGGCCTGCCCGCTGGCGCAGTCGCCGATCGCGTAGATGCGGCGGTTCGCCGTGCGAAGGCCCTTGTCGACGATCACGCCCTTGCCGTCGCTGGAGACGCCGGCGAGATCGAGATCGAGCGCCTCGATGTTCGGCTTGCGCCCGGCGGCGACGAGCAGATGCGTGCCGTCGAGCGCCTCCTCCGCCTTGCCGTCGCCTTCGAGCACGAGCCGGACGCCGGTTTTGACCGGCTCTGCCCGCAGAACCTTCGCCCGCTCCTTCAGCGTCACGCCTTCGCGCAGAAGTCTGCGCCGAACGATCGCCGCGGCTTCGGAATCGTCGCGCGACAGCAGCGTCTGCGCCTCGACGATGGTGACTGCGCTGCCCAGCCGCGCCATCGCCTGCGCCAGTTCGACGCCGATCGGCCCGCCGCCGAGCACCAGCAGCCGCGCCGGCAGTTTCGTCAGCTCGAACACGCTCTCATTGGTCAGGAAGGGCACATCCGGCAGCCCCGGGATCGGCGGAGCGGATGGCCGCGAGCCGGTGGCGATGACGAAGCGCCGCGCCTTGATCGTCTGTTCGCCGACCACGACCGTGCTGCGGCTGGCGAAGCGCGCCTCGCCCTTGATGACCGTGACGCCGAGAGCCCCGAAACGCTCGACCGAATCATTGGGCGCGATCGCGGCGATGACCCGCTGCACATGGTCGTGGACCTGCGCGTAATTGACCTGCGGCTCGCCTGCGCTGACGCCGAAGCGCCCGGCCTCGCGGAGCGCCTGCGCGCGCGCGCCGGCCGCGATCAGCGCCTTGGACGGCACGCAGCCGACATTCAGGCAGTCGCCGCCCATCCTGTCGCGCTCGACCAGCACGACGGAGACGCCGAACATCGCGGCGGCGGCGGCGACGGAGAGCCCGCCGGAGCCCGCCCCGATGACGCAGATGTCGGGCGTCAGGGGCTGCTTGCCCGCCGTCATGGTGTCGCTCACGCCGCGTCTCCCTGATTGCCCGTCCTAGCCTTGCTGATGCGTCGCCAGATCACGGGAATCAAGGCCACGGACCCCAGAAGCGCGAAAGCGATCAGAAGTTCCGGCGTCAGGATCGCCTTGAGGTCGAGCCCGCTGGAGCAATCGCCGCGCCCGGCAGCCTGGCAGGCGGCGCGCGCGCTCTGCTGCGCCGCGATCACCGAATCGAGTCCGGCTCCGGCGACGGCGAAAGCGAGCGTGCCGGGGATGATGCCGACGAACGTCGTCCAGGCGAAGACCGGCAGGCTGACGCCGCCGAGCGCCGCCGCCAGGTTGACCAGCCAGAACGGAAAGGCCGGCACCAGCCGCAGGAAAAGAAGATAGGAGGCGGCGTCCGATTTGAAGCCGTCGAGGATGCGCGCCAGCGCCGGCCCCGCCTTGCGCTGCAGCGTTTCGCCGAAGGCCGAGCGCGCCACCATGAACACGATGATCGCGCCCAGCGTCGCCGAGAGGACGATGACAGCGCCGCCGAGCACGCCGCCGAACAGGAAGCCGCCGAGCAGGGTCAGCAGCGCCGCGCCCGGAAAGGACAGCGCGACCGCTGCGATGTAAATTCCGGCGAAGGAGAGCAGCGCGACGGGTCGGTTGGCGGAAACGAACTGCTGAAGCTGCTCGCGATGCTGCAGCACGGCGTCGAAGCTCAGATAGCGGTGCAGTCCCGCCGCATAGGCTCCGGCCATGGCCAGCGCCAGCACGGCGAGCGGCAGGTAGCGCCGCCATGCGGGCCTCTCGCCGCCTTGTCCCGGCACGGCGGCGCCCGTCGATATCGCAGTTTCGGTCACGCCAGGCTCGGTCATGCGCCCATCCACCTTCAGCCCGATCGTTCGGATGGTCAGTTAAGCGCAAGTCATGCCAAACGCATCGTCCCGTCACCGCATAGTGAGGCGGCGTGACGAGGCGATGGGTCAGGCGACGTGGCGGCTCTTGTCCGGGGAGAAACTCGACATCGGCTCGGGCCGGCCGAACAGATAGCCCTGCGCCCGCTGCGCGCCGAGCAGTTGCACGGCGATGCGCTGCGGCTCGGTTTCGATGCCCTCCACCACCACGGTCATCGAGAGCCGCCGGGCGAGCTGGCAGACCGCCTCGATGATCGCCTTGGAGGCCTCGTTGACGGTGACGTTGCGGGTGAAGCTCTGGTCGATCTTCACATGCGCGAAGGGGTAGGTCGAAAGATAGGCCAGCGAGGAGTAGCCGGTGCCGAAATCGTCTAGCGCGAAGCGCACGCCCAGGCCGCGCAACTCGTCGATCACGGCCAGCGTCGTCTTGTTGTCCTCGATCAGCAGCGACTCGGTGACCTCGAGCGTCAGCCTGTCGGAGGTCAGGCGCGAGGACAGGAGAGCCTGCTTGACCGTCTCGACGATGCGCCGGGACTCGCGGAACTGCAGCGGCGAGATGTTGACCGAGACGCCGATCGAGCCGGGCCAGGCGGCGGCGTCCTTGCAGGCCTGGCGAATGGCCCAGTCGCCCATCGCCGCGATCAGGCCCGACTGCTCGGCGATCGGGATGAAGACGCCGGGCGGCACCATGCCGCGCGTCGGATGACGCCAGCGCATCAGCGCCTCGCGCGAGACGATCTCCTGCGTCTTCAGGTCGACGATCGGCTGGTAGTACAACTCGAGCGCGCCGTCGTCGCAGGCCTTGCGGAGATCGACCTCGATCTCGTGCCGGTCGAGCATCTCCTCGGCCATGGCCGGGTTGAAGAACATCAGCGTGTTGCGCCCCGCCGCCTTGGCCTTGTAGAGCGCGGTGTCGGCATGGCGCAGCAGGTCGGCGGGATCGGCCCCGTCATGGGGGGCCATCGCGATGCCGATGCTCGCGGTGATGTAGACGCTCTTGGTGTCGAGCAGGAACACCTTCGACATCGCGTCGATCATGCGCTGCGCGATGGTGGTGACGACGGCATGGTCGGCCGAGGGCAGGATCAGCAGGAATTCGTCGCCGCCGAAGCGGGACAGGTGGTCGCCGGCGCGGATCGCGGCCCGCAGGCGGTTGGCGGTTTCGCTCAGCACGCGGTCGCCGATGTCGTGGCCGAGGCTGTCGTTGACCTGCTTGAAGCCGTCGAGGTCGAGATAGAGCAGGGCGAAATGCTCGGCGGTGCGTTCCATCCTGGCGAAGGCCTGCGCCAGTTGCGTGTTGAATTCGAAGCGGTTGGCGAGGCCGGTCAGTTCGTCGAAGCGCGCCATCTGCTCGATGCGCGCCTCGGTCGCCTTGCGGTCCGTCGCATCCTCGGTCAGCATCAGCACGCCGCCCTCGGCGGCGGGCGCGATGCTGATGACCAGCACCCGTCCGCCGCGGGTCTGGAGTTCGCGCGTCAGCGTCGCCTGCGTCTCCTGGACGACGGCGAGCGCCGCGCGCATGTCGCGCACCTGCTCGCCATCCACGACCTGCCGCTCGATCAGGAACCGAGCGATCGCCGTCAGCGGCGTGCCGGGCAAGGCGAGGGTTTCCGGGATGCCGTAAAGCGACTGGTGCGGCGCGTTGCTGACCGCGAGCTTGAGGTCGCGGTCGAACATGGCGAGGCCATGGATCATGGTGTTGAGCGCGGCGTCCAGCGTCAGGTTCTGCGAATGCAGCGCCGAGGCGAGCGCCTTGGACTGCTTCGTCGCGTCCCCGAGCGCGAGCAGGTTTCGGTGCAGCGAATTGGTGATGGCGATGTTGGCAAGCACATAAAGGAACGCGAAATAGCCGATATACTGATAATAGACATTGTGCGCCTGGATCAGTCCGAAAGCCATCGGCACGCAGAAGGTCAGCAACTGCACCGCGACGAATTTCGGGCGCCCGGCGTTGCGCGAGACATAACCCGAGGCGAGCGCGATCGTCGACGACACCGAGGTGATGTGCGCCGCCGGATCGTCGGTCTGCGCCAGCGCGACATAGCAGCTATAGCCGAGCACGGCGCTGAACACGGTCGCGCCGAGAAAGTATTCGCGGTCCCAGCGCCGGGTCTCGGCGAAGCTGTCCTCGGAATGGTCGCGCCGGCGATAGCTGACCACGGTGATGAGCCGGAGCGCCACGACGAGCCCGACCAGCACGGTCAGCGTCATGAACAGGCTGATCCCGGTGGAAAGCCAGCACAGATAGGGCGTCAGGATGCCGGCGATACCGCCGGGAATGATCGAGGCGGGCGAGGAGAACAGCGACGAGACCAGCAGACGGTAGCCCGGCAGGTCGAGGCCTTCCGCCGGTCTGGCCGCGCCACCCCTCAAAACACGCCCGAGAGCGCCTGCCATCCGCTCCTGCCCTTCAAACGGCAAACTCGGTCGCGCGTATCACGCCCCGAAACTCCTGCCACCGAAAGGGTTTAAGCCCAGAGAGGTAAACGTTTCGTATTTTGGGTCCGCTATCTGGCGCGGTCAGTGCGCCTCGACGGGGCCCGGAATCGCAGGTCGCTGATACACCCGCGTCAGCATGCGGTCCTGCGTCGCGGCGATACGCTGCAGCTTCGAGATCGCGGCCGGGTTGAGCCGCAGCATGCAGTCGGTCCAGATCTCGCCAAGGCCTTCGAGCTCGCCGCGCAGGTCGCCGGCGCGCCGGTTGAAGGCCGAGAACAGCGCCGTCTTCGCGGCGTGCATGGGCAGGGAATCGCTGGCGTATTTGCGGATCCAGCGCTCGCCCGCGCCGGCCGGGACGACTGCTTCGAGCCCGCCTGCCGCCATGAAGTCCGCCGCGCTCATCTCCTCGCCCGAGAGCAGCATCCGCTCGGCGGCGCGAGCCCCCATGCGGCGCGACAGGATCGCGACCGCCGTGATCGGGAAATGGTTGAACTTGATCTCCGGGTAGACGAACGAGGCCTGCTCCTCGGCGATCATCACGTTGCAGGAGCGCGGCGCGTCGATGCCGCCGCCGATCGCCTTGGCGTGGATCGTCGCCAGCGTGATGACCGTGCCGTTCAGCCCGCCGGCGTTCAGGACCGCGCCCTCGATCGAGAGGCGGGCATATTCCGTCAGCGCCGCCCGGTCGTTCTTGGCGAGGCAGTCGAGATAGAAGTCGAGGTCGCCGCCGAGCGTGAAGAACGGACCGGCGCCGCGGAAGGCGAGAAAACGCACGGGCGAGCGGTGATACTGCTCGGGCTGGCCCCACAGCGCCACGATGGCGCGCTGGATTTTGCCGAGGCTATCGAGCAGTTGCAGCGTGAAGACCGGCTTCAACTCCGGCTTGATCGTGACCCACAACGTCTTGATTTCGGCCTCGTAGGCCAGTTGCACCTCGGGCAGGAAGCCAGCCTTGCGCCGCACCGCGTCGATGACCTCGCAGCATTCGACCTGTGTCGCAGGAGTTGTCTCGGTGAACGGGGCAAATGACTGAAGCATGCCGCTGATCCCTGTTTCGCAGCGCAACACAACGCCGGATCACGGTAAGCGAAGTTAACAGACTGTAAACGAAAACCCCGTGAAATGGTTAATTTCATTAAGGTTTGTTTGCTAACGATCGGGGCGCGAAACGGCGCCGGCAAAACCGTCACGGCAAGATCGCCGCGAACGGAATTGCAAGGCGGTGCACGCATAAGTCGTGCCATGAGTCGCGACTTGCGTCCGATGCGCTGGAATCGGCGTTTGCGTCGCTCCCGGCGGTCCCGGCGTCGTTGTTGGCTGGAAGGGCTGAGCCAATCTGGCGCAGGGTCTGTCCAGCTCTGGCACGCAGGCGGATCGAGCCGTTTCGGCCAGCCGCTTGTCGAATACGCCGCGCGGGGCTATCGGTTGCGCCGCGAATTCGCCGTGTTCCGGGCGTTGAACCCATCATGCCGAGTTGATTTGCGTGACCCGCCAGCCATCCGCCGACGACGAGAAGCGGGCGCGCCTAGCCGCCGCCCTGCGCGAGAACCTGAAGCGCCGCAAGGCGCAGGGGCGCGCCCGTCGCCAGGATGAGGCGCAAGCGCGAGAGCCCGACGAGCCCATCCAGGCCGAACCTCCTCGGTCCTGACCCTCCAAGACTTCACGCGCCCGGCCGTTCGCGCCGCCGCGCTCCAGCAGGACTGACGATGGACAAGATCCGCATCACCGGCGGCCAGCCTCTCACTGGCACGATCCCGATCTCGGGCGCCAAGAACGCCGCCCTGCCGCTGATGATCGCGAGCCTGCTGACCGACGAGACGCTGACGCTCGTCAATGTCCCGCGCCTGTCGGACGTGACCGCGCTCTCGCGCATCCTGTCGAACCATGGCGTCGATCGCTCGGTCGCCGGCAAGCGCATCGGGCAGTCGGCCGAGACCGGCCAGACCATCTCGCTCACGGCGCGCCAGATCGTCGATACCTGCGCTCCCTATGAGCTGGTCTCGACGATGCGGGCGAGCTTCTGGGTGATCGCGCCGATCCTGGCCCGGATGGGCGAGGCCAAGGTCTCGCTGCCGGGCGGCTGCGCCATCGGCACGCGGCCGGTCGACCTGTTGCTGATGGCGCTGGAAAAGCTCGGGGCCGAAATCGTTATCGAGAACGGATATGCGCTGGCGCGTGCCCCCAAGGGCCTCAAGGGGGCGGAGATCGTCTTCCCGAAGGTGACCGTCGGCGGCACGCACACGGCTTTGATGGCGGCCGTTCTGGCGCAGGGCGCGACGGTGATCGATAACGCCGCGCGCGAGCCCGAGGTCGTCGACCTCGCCGCCTGCCTGTCGAAGATGGGCGCGAAGATCGAGGGCGCGGGCTCGAGCCGCATCGTCGTCACCGGCGTCGCGCGGCTGGGCGGGGCGCATCACGCCGTGCTGCCGGACCGGATCGAGACCGGCACCTATGCCATGGCGGTCGCCATGACCGGCGGCGACGTCGTGCTGGAAGGCGCGCGGTCCGACCTGCTGCAGTCGGCGCTGGACGCCATCGTCAAGGCCGGCGCGGAGGTGACCGCGACCAACGAGGGCATCCGCGTGCGCCGCAACGGCCATGGCCTGAACGCGGTCGATATCGACACCGACCCCTTTCCCGGCTTCCCGACCGATCTGCAGGCGCAGTTCATGGCGCTGATGACGCGGGCCAAGGGCACGTCCCGCATCCGCGAGACGATCTTCGAGAACCGCTTCATGCATGTGCAGGAACTGGCGCGGCTCGGGGCGAAGATCAGGCTCGACGGCGACGTCGCCCATGTCGAGGGCGTCGCCAAGCTCACCGGAGCGCCGGTGATGGCCACCGATCTGCGCGCCTCGGTCTCGCTGGTCATCGGCGGGCTGGCGGCGCAGGGCGACACCACGATCAACCGGGTCTACCACCTCGATCGCGGTTTCGAGGCGCTGGAGGCCAAGCTGACGCGTTGCGGCGCGCAGGTCGAGCGCATCAGCGGTTGACGCAAGGCGGCGGCGTCGCCAGAACACGGCCATGCCCCAGAACAAGGCCTTGCCGGACGACGCTGCGGAACCGCTGAAGCTCATCGCGCTCGATGGCGATGATCTCGCGATCATCTCCGCTCATCTGCAGGACGCCGTCCTGAAACCCGGCGATATCGTGTTTCGCCCGACCGAGCGGCGTTTCGCGCTCGCATTGCGCCGCTTCGACTGGGAGGGCGCGGCGTCGGGCGCGCGCCGCCGCCGGCTGACCGCGCTGCATTTCGAGCGCGTCGCCAGCGCCCGCAGCTCCGGCATCGACTCAGGCTCGCCCGACGTGGTGCTCAACCTGCTCGCGATCACGTTTGCCGACCGGGACGCGCCGGCCGGCGACCTGACCCTGCATTTCTCCGACGGCGCGGCGATCCGGCTCGACGTCGAATGCATCGAGGGCCAGATGAAAGATCTCGGGCCGGTCTGGGAAGCCGTGGCGATACCGGGCCATCCCGACGACGCCTGACCGACCGACACCCGCTTCATCAGGACTTTCCGATGCCGATCAGGCTCGACGACAGGGATGGCCGCTTCGAAGCGGATTTCGCCGCGCTGCTCGGCGCCAAGCGCGAGGTCTCAGAAGAGGTCGACCGCATCGCCGCCGACATTATCGCGGCCGTGCGCGAGCAGGGCGATCAGGCGGTGATCGACTACACGCAGCGCTTCGACGCGCTGGCGCTGACGCCCGGCATGCTGCGCGTGTCGCAGGCCGAGATCGATGCCGCGCTCGCCGCCTGCGCGCCGGATTTGCTGGCGGCGCTGGAGACCGCGCGCGCCCGGATCGAGTCCTATCACCGTCGCCAGAAGCCTGCCGATAACTGGGATACCGACGAACTCGGCATCGGCAGCGGCTGGCGCTGGAGCGCCATCGAGGCGGTCGGGCTCTACGTGCCGGGCGGCACGGCGAGCTATCCCTCGTCGGTGCTGATGAACGCGATCCCGGCGAAGGTCGCCGGCGTGCCGCGCGTCGTCATGGTCGCGCCGACGCCGCGCGGGGAGGTGAACCCGCTGGTTCTGGCCGCCGCCCATCTCTCCGGCGTCGACGAGATTTACCGTATCGGCGGCGCGCAGGCCGTGGCCGCGCTCGCCTATGGCACGGCCAGCATCGCGCCTGTGGCCAAGATCGTCGGCCCCGGCAACGCCTATGTCGCCGCCGCCAAGCGCCGCGTCTTCGGCCAGGTCGGCATCGACATGATCGCCGGCCCCTCCGAGGTGCTGGTCATCGCCGACGGCGCGGCCAATCCCGACTGGATCGCAGCCGACCTGCTGGCGCAGGCCGAGCATGACGTCTCGGCCCAGTCTATCCTGATGACCGACGATGCGGGGCTGGCCGCCGAAGTCGAGAAGGCGGTGCTGTCGCAGTTGAAGAGCCTGCCGCGCGCCGAGATCGCCGGCAAAAGCTGGGCCGACTTCGGCGCGATCCTGCTGGTCGCCGATCTCGAAGCAGCCGTGCCGCTGGTCGACCGCCTCGCGCCCGAGCATCTCGAGATCATGACGGCGCAGCCGGAGCGTCTCGCCGGCCTGATCCGCAATGCGGGCGCGATCTTCCTCGGCGGCCATACGCCCGAGGCGATCGGCGACTATATCGGCGGCCCCAACCATGTCCTGCCGACGGCGCGCTCGGCCCGCTTTTCATCGGGGCTGAGCGTCATGGATTTCATGAAGCGGACCTCGCTGCTGAAATGCAGCCCCGAGGGCCTGCGCGCTCTGGCTGGCGCGACCGCACTGCTTGCCGAGGCCGAGGGCTTGCAGGCGCATGGCCGTTCCGTGACGATCAGGCTCAATCTCTGAAGGCGCCCGGATTCGCGCGCGGAGACAGGAGGCCCGATGTCCGACGACCTGAAGCCCCAAAGGCGATGCCTGGCCGCGGTCACGCTCGACGAGGCCTCGCTGGGCCGCGGCACGCCCGATCAGGAGCATGAGCGCCAGGTCGCGATCTATGACCTGATCGAGCGCAATCATTTCGCCCTGCAGGGCCATGAGGGCGGCCCCTATCATGCCCATCTCGCACTGGTCGAACGCCGCCTCGTCTTCGAGATCAGGCTGGCGGACGGCGCGCCCGTCGTCAGCCACCATCTCTCGCTGACGCCGTTCAAGCGCATCATCAGGGACTACGAGATGGTCTGCGAGAGCTATTACGCCGCTATCCGCACGGCGACGCCCTCGCAGATCGAGGCGATCGACATGGGCCGGCGCGGGCTTCACGACGAAGCGGCGGGCATCCTCGTCGAGCGGCTGGCGACCAAGGTCGAGGTCGATCACGACACGGCGCGCCGCCTCTTCACCCTGATCTACGCCCTGCACTGGAAGGGCTGAGCCGAGTGGAGCCGCCGGCCTCCCGGAAGGTCCAGAGCGTGCTCTTCATGTGCGCGCAGAACGCGGTGCGTTCGCCGATGGCCGAGGCGATGGCGAAGCACTTCTTCGGCAAGTCGGTCTATGTCCAGTCGGCCGGAGCCCGAAAGGGCGAGCCAGACGGCTTCGCGCTGGCGGTGCTCGACGAGATCGGCATCGACGCCCACAAGCACAAGCCGAAGTCGATCGAGGAGCTGGAGGAGTGGGAGGGACTGAATTTCGATCTGATCGTCTCGCTCTCGCCCGAGGCCCATCACAAGGCGCTCGACCTGACGCGCACGGTCGCGGCCGAGGTCGAATACTGGCCGACCATGGACCCGACCGTGATGCAGGGCTCGCGCGAGCAGATGCTCGACGCCTATCGCGATGTCCGCGACGGGCTGATGAAGCGGATCAAGGATCGGCTGCGGAGCTGAACTTCAGGTTGGCTAGGTCTTTTCCGTCTTTGCGAGCGTAGCGAAGCAACCCAGAGGTTTGCGTGAGACGCTGGATTGCTTCGCTTGCGCTCGCAAAGACGGCGTGCGGCGTAACCCAAACTCTGCGTCTTCAACGCACCAGCACCGCCCCGCCGCAGCGCACGCCGGTGACCCAACTATCTGCCTGGCCGAGCCCGAGCCCGAGCGTGCCCAGCACCGCATTCAGCACCCGGTCGATCGGCGTCGCGGCCCCCGCGATCACCCCGGTGACGGCGGGCCCGAGCCCCGGCACGCCCAGGCCCAGGCCCAGCGCCTGGACGCGGATGTCGAGATCGCCGACGAGCCGCGAGAGCAGCGTCGCCGTGAAGTTCTGCGTCGAGGTGGCGCGCTTGTCGCCGCGCAGGATCTCCGAATAGCCGAAGCTGAGCGGCGTCGGCGCCAGATTGGTCATGGTCGCATGCGCCCTGCCACTCACAGAGGCGACGCCGGCGAGGTTCAGCAGGGTCGCGGCCGGCGGATTGGGTGCTGCGGTGAAGTTGCCGAACTCCGACGTCGAGACCTGTCCGATCCAGGCGTCGACCAGCGCCGGCGTCACGTTCAGCGTCACGCGCGAGGTCGCGACATCGCCGCCATTGCACTGGATCGCCGACAGTTTCGCCGTGGCCGCGGCAAGCTCCAGATAAAGCGGCAGACGGACCAGCGCGGCTGGCCCCGAGCCGACCAGTTCGATGATGAGCAGGAGCCGCGTCTGGGCGGTATGGACGCTCGCGCCGATGCGTCCGACGCTGACCAGGCTCGTGCCGACCGGCCGCTCGCCGATGCCGAGCCTGAGTTGGGCCGAGGCGACGCCCGGCACGGAGAGCGCCAGCGCAAGGTCGATCTGGCGCGCGCCATTGGCGATCTGCGCCACCGCCGAGACGAAATCGAGCGCCGTCAGCGAAGCCGCGATCGGCCCCGGCTCCGACAGCGCCTTCTCGCCGAACGGGCCGAAGGAGACGAGATCGCGCAGATCGACCTGCCGGGCCGAGCCGGTCTGCGCCGCCGAGAGCCGGGACAGCGCGCTCGTCGCGGCAGGCGAACTGGTCGCATGGTCGCGCGCGGCCTCATGCATCGCCGCCAGCACGTCGGGCAGCTTCACATTCGAGCCCAGCACCTCGTCGAAGGTCATGGCCGACAGGTTGGCGCGCGTCGCCAGCCGCTTCGAGAAGTCGAACAGGTCGATCCGCGCCTTCGCCAGCGCCTCATAGTCCATCACCGACAGCGACAGGCTGCCGCCCAGCAGGCTGCCCAGCAGCCCGTTCAGCACGCCGCCTTCGAGCTTCGCCAGCCGCGAGCCAACGGAGAAGGCCGCCTGCATGTCCTGCACCGCGATGGCGCTCGAGCCGATCGGCACCTCGCCGCTGCTGTAGCTGGCCGATGTCGGCGCGCCGGGCGGCGTCGTTGTCAGGCTGGATGAGGCCGACAGCACGCGGCCGAGCAGCATCGGCGTCACGGCTTTCATCCGCACCCTGACGGCGTTGGCCGTGGTCGGGGGGGCGGGCACGAAGCGCTGCTCGACGGCGAGGCCGGGATCGGCGGTGTAGACGCCGTGCTGCACGGTTTCGATCGTGCCCACTGCAAAGCCGTTGCGCCGCGCGGTCGCCTCCGCTGCGGCCCGGGCGCGCGGCAGGTCGGCGGCGGCGGCGAGCGCGGCCAGGTCGTTGGCGGTCTGCTGCCGGCGCTTTTCGTAGAAGAAGCTGCCGACGTCGACCGCCATCGCGCCGAAGCCGAACAGCACGAAGACGGCGGCTGCGAAGAGTATCGTCACACCGCCTCGACGGTCGGCGGCGAAGACCGCGAACGGCCTCGCGAGAATGTGACCGCTCCGGACTGGCGTTGTCATTTCAATAGCCTCCGCGCTGGATCACCGCGCGCCGCTCAACCAGAGGTGGTGGGAGCGAAACCAGCGAACTCAGGCTGCTGAACAGGGAATCCGACATGTCGTAGACGACGGCGACTTCGAAGACCTGCTGCGGCGCCGGGCTCTGGCTCGTCGTGACACGGACCTTGGCTGGATCGATGAACGCATAGGAGGATGCGTGCGCCGCGACGAAATCGCGTGCGATTTTCGCTCTTTCAGCGTCATTCAGCCCCGAAACGGACGCCCGCGCAGCCTCCGAGGCGATCTGCTGGATGCCGTGATAGATCCCGAGCACATAGCCGTAGCCGATGATGCCGAACGTCATCAGCAGCAGGATCGGCGCGACGAAAGCGAACTCCACAGCGCTTGAGGCGCTGCGGTCGAGGAGCAGGCGCGAGGCGCGACGCGGCATGAGCGGCTCCGAAGAAAACACTCATAGGTTGTATTACTCGCCTCCTAACGGAACCTTAACGCCGCGCGATGGAGAGGAGCGCAAGGCCGTCGCCTCAATCCAATTTTTACCGTCGCCCGCTAGCGGCAAGGCATGCGTCAGATCCGCAGGCCGCCGTTACGTCATCACCTTCCGGAAACGTCCCCGCCAATGCTTTCCGCCGCATCGACCCGAGTGAGCCGTGGCCTTCAGGCCTGCGTCGTCGCGCTGGTCCTGTCGCTCTCATGCCTTTCGGCGCTGGCGTCCTTGCCGCGCGCAAGCGCCACTGGGACGGAGCCCTTCGCGCTGGTCTTCCCGCCATGGACCTCCGCGCAGGCGGCCACGGAGGCAAGCTTCGCTGCCGGCTTCAAGGTGCTGCGCGGCGGCGCGTGGTCCTTCGTGACGATCGTGGCCGCTCCCGATGCCGGTAGCGAGACCCGGCTGCCAGCGACCGTGCTCGCGCTGAAGCTGAGCGGCCTCGCCGGCTGCCTCGACCCTGCCGGTGGCCGCGAGACGACGCCATGATCCTCACGCTCGACGCCATTCGCCTGCTCACCGCCCGCGCGCTGCTCGGGCTCGCGATCCTGCACGGTCTTCTGCTCGGGATCGCGGGACCCGTTTTCGACAGTCAGACCCTGCCGGCGGCGGCGTTCGCGCTGGCGATGGCGGGTGCGGCGATGCTGACGTTCCGCGCCTTCGGCATCGCCGTGGTGACGCGGATTGTCATTTCGGTCGTTCTCGTCGGGCAAGTTTCCATCATGGTCTACAGCCTGTCCGGACATCCCTGGCAGCCCGACAGCCACATGTACTACTTCGCGGTGCTGGCGCTGCTTGCCGGCTTTTGCGACTGGCGGCCGATCGCGATGGGCGCGGGGCTGACGGCGCTGCATCATCTGGCGCTGCAATATATTCTGCCAGCCGCCGTGTTCTATCAGGGCGGCAGCCTGCTGCGGGTCCTGCTGCACGCCGTGATCCTCATCGTCGAGACGGTCTTCCTGATGGGCTACGCCATGATCATGGCGCGGCTGCTGGCGGCCAACGAGGACAATCTCGGCCTGGCGCAGGAAACCGCCGAGCGCGAGCGCGCCACCAGCGGTCGCGAGAAGGCGCTTGCGGAGGATCTGGCGCGGCGCTCGGGTCTGCTGCGGCAGGAGATCGATGGCTTCAGCCGGCAGATCGCGGCCGCCATGGCGGTGCTCGACAGCGCGCGGGAGGACATGCAGTCGGATGCGCGCGAACTCGCGGAAGCGTCGGAGCAGGCGCGCCGCGAGATGGGCGTCGTGTCTGAGGCCTCGGTCAGCACGACGCTGGGCATACGGAATCTCACCGATGCGAGCGGTGAACTCGCGCAGTCGATCGCGGAGATCGGCCGCAACGTCACCCAGTCGGCCACGGGCTCTAAGGCCGCCGCCGAACTGGCGCGGCGCGCCAGCGACGAGATCGGCGCTCTCGCCACGAACAGCCAAGGCATCGGGACGGTCGTCGAACTGATCCGAGGCATCGCCTCGCAAACCAATCTTCTGGCCCTCAACGCCACGATCGAGGCCGCCCGCGCCGGCGAGATGGGCCGGGGGTTCGCCGTGGTGGCGGCCGAGGTCAAGGCGCTGGCCGCGCAGACAGCGGCGGCGACCGACGAGGTCTCGGCGCGGATCGGCGTCATGCAGACGGCGTCCGAGCGCTCGCAGGAGGTGATCCGCGAGATCGTCGACGCGATGTCGAATGTCGAGCGGCTGACCGACGCCATCGCGGTCGCGGTCCATCAGCAGGACATGGCGACGAGCGAGATCGCGCGGCAGGCGCGGTTCTCGTCCGACGGCGCGCAGCGCAGCGCCACCATGGTCAGCGGCTTCGGGACCATGACGGTCCGCGCCCATGATGCGGCCGGCAGCCTCAGCACGGCCGCCGAGACGCTGGCCGCGCAGGCGCAGGACATCCGCAGGCAGGTCGCGGCGTTCTGCGAGCGGGTCGCGGCGGCCTAGCGCTTCGCTGCGAGCCAGGAGCGACCGGGACCGACCGCGCCGACGCCAAGCCACGCGCCCAGCGTCGCGGCGACGTCGGAAAAACTCTCGCGCCGGCCGATCGCGCCCGCGGCGACGCTCGGCCCGAACGCCAGGATCGGCACATGCTCGCGTGTATGGTCGGTGCCGGGCCAGGTCGGGTCGTTGCCGTGGTCTGCTGTGATCACGGCGATGTCGCCGGGCTTCAGCGCCGCTTCCAGCCGGGGCAGCATGGCGTCAAAAGCCTCCAGCGCCGCCGCATAGCCCGGCACATCGCGGCGATGGCCGAACTCGGTGTCGAAATCGACCAGATTGACGAAGCAGAAGCCGCCATCGGCCAGCCGCTCCCATGCCTCCAGCGCGGCCTCGAACATGGCGGCGTTGCCGAAGCGCTTGATCTCTTCGCCCGTCGCGCGATGGGCGAAGATGTCGCCGATCTTGCCGACGGTGATCACCTCCCGGCCCAGCCCTGTGAGCCGGTCGAGGATGGTCTCGCCCGGCGGCGGTATGGAAAAGTCCTTGCGGTTGCCGGTGCGGGTGAAGCCGGTCGCAGCGTCCCCGAGGAAGGGCCGGGCGATGACGCGGCCGATCCGCAGCGGATCCACCAGAACGCGCACCTTGCGGCAGAGATCGTAGAGACGCTCCAGCCCGAAATGCGCTTCATGCGCCGCGATCTGCAGCACGGAATCGACGGAGGTGTAGCAGATCGGCTTTCCGCTCGTGATGTGCTCCTGCGCGAGTTCATCGATGATGCCGACGCCGGACGCATGCCTGTTGCCGAGGATGCCGGGCAGGCCGCCCTCGCGGATGATCGCCGCGATCAGGTCCGGCGGGAACGAGTTCTCCAGCGCGGTGAAATAGCCCCATTTGAACGGCACCGGGCAGCCGGCGATCTCCCAGTGGCCGGACGGCGTGTCCTTGCCCTGGCTGATCTCGACGCCGAAGCCATGCTGCCCGGCTGGGGCGGCCGGCGCGGCGACGCCCTCCAGCATCCGCCCGGTCGAGGCCTGGCAGGCATGGCTCAGTCCGAGCCGCGCGAGGTTCGGCAGCCTGAGCGGCCCTGCGCGCAAGCCCTCGCGGTCGCCGCGCCCCTGCGCGCAGGCCTGCGCGATGTGGCCGAGCGTGTCTGCGCCGGCGTCGCCATAGGCGGCGGCGTCCTCGGCGCCGCCGCAGCCGACGGAATCGAGCACGATCAGGATGGCGCGGGCCACGTGTCAATCTCGCACGGCGGCTGCGCCGACCGGCTCGAGATTGAGCGCGGCCGCCAGCAGCGCCTGCGTATAGGCCTCGCGCGGCCGGGCGAAGATTTCCTCCGCCGGGCCTTCCTCGACGACCCTGCCGTTCTGCATCACCACGACCCGGTGCGACAGCGCTCGCACCACCTTGAGATCGTGGCTGATGAAGAGATAGCCGAGCTTCCGCTTCGCCTGCAGGTCGCGCAGCAGATCGACGATCTGGGCCTGCACCGACATGTCGAGCGCCGAGGTCGGCTCGTCCAGCACGATGAATTTCGGGTTCAGCGCCATCGCCCGCGCGATCGCGATGCGCTGGCGCTGGCCGCCGGAGAACTCGTGCGGGTAGCGATCCATGGCGGCGGGATCGAGCCCGACATCGGCGAGCGCGCCGGCGACCACCTCGCGGCGCTGGGTGTAAGTGAGCGAACTCTGCTGGACGGTCAGCCCCTCCGCCACGATCTCGGCCACCGACATGCGCGGCGAGAGCGAGCCATAGGGGTCCTGGAAGACGACCTGAAGGTCTTTCCGTTTCGGCCGCACGGCGGAACTCGCCAGCCCGTCGATGCGGTCGCCGAGGAAGACGATCGGTCCGTCAGACGAGATCAGCCGCAGGATGGCGAGGCCGAGCGTCGTCTTGCCCGAGCCGGATTCGCCGACGACTCCGAGCGTCTCGCCTTCGCGGACGGAGATCGAGATGCCGTCGACCGCCTTCACATGGCCGGTGGCGCGGCGCAGGAAGCCGGACTTGATCGGGAACCAGATCTTCATCGGCCCGGCTTCGAGCAGCGTCGCCGCCCCGTCGGGCACAGGCGAAGGCCGGCCCTTCGGCTCGGCACCCAGCAGGCGCTTCGTATAGTCGTGCCGTGGGTTGCCGAAGATGTCGCCGACTGGCCCCTGTTCGACGATCTTCCCCTTGAGCATGACGCAGACCCGGTCCGCGATGCGCCGGACGATGCCGAGGTCGTGGGTGATGAACAGCATCGCCATGCCGAGCCGGCCCTGCAACTCCTTCAGCAGCGCGAGGATCTGCGCCTGCACGGTGACGTCGAGCGCGGTCGTCGGCTCGTCTGCGATCAGCAAATCGGGCTCGTTGGCGAGCGCCATCGCGATCATCACGCGCTGGCGCTGGCCGCCCGAGAGCTGGTGCGGATAGGCCTCCAGCCGGCTTTCCGCGTCGCGGATGCCGACGAGCGCCAGCAATTCGAGCGTGCGGGCGCGGGCCTTGTCGCCGCGCAGGCCCTTGTGCAGTTCGAGGATCTCGCCGATCTGGCGCGAAATGGTGTGCAGCGGGTTGAGCGATGTCATCGGCTCCTGGAACACCATGGTGATGTCGTTGCCGCGCACCTTTCGCATCGCGTCCTCGTCGGCCGCGATCAGGTCCTGCCCGTTGAACACTACCGTGCCGGAAGGGTGATGCGCCGAGGGGTAGTTCAGCAGCTTCAGGATTGAGAGCGCGGTGACGGATTTGCCCGAGCCCGACTCGCCGACGATCGCCAGCGTCTCGCCCTTGGCGAGCTCGAAGGAGATGCGGTCAACCGCGAGCGTCTCGCGACCGCCCTGGCGAAAGGTGACGGAGAGGTTGTCGACGGAGAGGAGGGGGGAGATCATCCGTGGACGACAGACTTCTCAGTGGTCTTCACGAGTTTACCGCCTGCGAACGTGAAATGGGTTTCGATGATCGTGTCTCCGGGAACGATCCCCTCCAGGCTTTCTAGAGTGACGGTCACGAGAGCGTGGTCTGGGAAATTCGCGGAGATGTCCGTCTCGAATTTGTTGGCGGGGTAGCCCTCAACAATCCGCCGTCGAAAAGGCTCTCGCATCAGGCGGCTCCGACGATGCTGCATGAATCTGCTGCGACTCTCATTGAGGCGGACGATGGGGTCAAGCAAACGTCTTCCGCGGATCAAAGGCATCCCGCACCGCCTCGCCGATGAAGATCAGCAGGCTCAGCATCAGCGCGATCACGACGAAGCCCGAGAGGCCGAGCCAGGGCGCCTGCAGGTTCGACTTGCCCTGCGCCAGCAGTTCGCCCAGCGAGGGCGAGCCCGGCGGCAGGCCGAAGCCGAGGAAGTCGAGCGAGGTCAGCGTCGTGATCGAGCCGTTCAGGATGAAGGGCAGGAAGGTCAGCGTCGCCACCATCGCGTTGGGCAGAAGATGCTTGACCATGATGGCGCGGTTCGAGAGTCCGAGCGCGCGCGCGGCGCGGACATATTCGAAGTTGCGCGCTCGCAGGAACTCGGCCCGGACCACGCCGACCAGCGCGACCCAGGAGAACAGCAGCAATATGCCGAGCAGCACGAAGAAGCTCGGCGTGATGATCGCCGCCACGATGATGAGCAGGTAGAGCGCCGGGATCGAGGTCCAGATCTCGATGACGCGCTGGAAGATCAGGTCGGTCCAGCCGCCGAAATAACCCTGGATCGCGCCGGCCGCGATCCCGATGACCGAGGAGATGCCGCATAGGATCAGCCCGAACAGGATCGAGATGCGGAAGCCGTAGATCAGCCGCGCCACCACGTCGCGGCCCTGGTCGTCTGTGCCGAGCCAGTTCCATTCGAGGTCGCGGCAGCCTGTGCCGCCGAGGCGCTCGGCGACGGTCTTGCACTGCTCGTCCTTAAGCATCCAGGTCGGCGGGGCAGGGGCGGGCACCGGCAGGTCTAAATTGTGCGTGCGGTAGGAATAGCGGATCGGCGGCCAAATCGCCCAGCCATTGGCCGCGATCTCCCTGGCGATGACCGGGTCGCGATAATCGGTCGTGGCGAGAAAGCCGCCGAACTTCTCCTCCGGATAGTTCACCGCCACAGGAAAGAGGAACTCGCCCTTGTAGCGGACCAGCAATGGCCGGTCGTTTGCCAGGAATTCGGCGAAGAGCGAGAGCACGAACAGCGTCAGGAAAATCCACAGGGACCACCAGCCGCGCTTGTTCGCCTTGAAGTTGTTCAATCTGCGCCGGTTGATCGGCGAGAGCTTGAGCCAGCCCTGGCTCGCCTCAGCCGGGGCGAGCGCCAGGTCGCCGCGCAGCGTGGGCGACGGTGCATGGAGCAGGGTGTCCGTCATCCTCTCAGGTCTCCCGCGTCTCGAAATCGATGCGGGGATCGACCCAGGTGTAGGTCAGGTCGGTGATGAGATGCACGACGAGGCCGATCAGCGAGAAGATGTAGAGATTGGCGAAGACCACCGGGTAGTCGCGGTTGACGATCGCCTCGAAGGAGAGAAGCCCGAGCCCGTCGAGCGAGAAGATCGTCTCGATCAGCAGCGAACCGGCGAAGAGCGCGCCGACGAAGGCGCCGGGAAAACCGGCGATCACGATGAGCATGGCGTTGCGGAAGACATGGCCGTAGAGCACGCCGCGCTCCGACAGGCCCTTCATCCGCGCCGTCAGCACATATTGCTTCCTGATCTCGTCAAGGAAGGAGTTCTTGGTCAGCAGCGTCGAGGTGGCGAAAGCGCCCAGCGCCATCGCCGTCACCGGCAGGGCGATGTGCCAGAAATAATCGACGATTTTGCCGAAGAAGCTGAGTTGCGCGAAATTGTCGGAATAGAGCCCGCGCAGCGGAAAGACCTGCCAGAACGAGCCGCCGGCGAAGAGCACGATCAGCAGGATCGCGAAGAGGAAGCCGGGTATGGCGTAGCCGACGATGACGACGGCGCTGGTCCAGGTGTCGAAGCGCGAGCCGTCCTTCACCGCCTTGCGGATGCCGAGCGGGATCGAGACCGCATAGGACAGCAGCGTCATCCACAGGCCCAGCGAGATCGAGACCGGGAGCTTTTCCTTGATGAGCTGCAGCACCGGCGCGTCGCGGAAATAGGACCGGCCGAAATCGAAGCGGATATAGTCCCAGAGCATCTTGCCGAAGCGCTCATGGGCCGGCTTGTCGAAGCCGAACTGCTTTTCGAGCTCCTTGATGAAGGCGGGGTCCAACCCTTGAGCGCCGCGATAGGACGAACTCGCATCGCCGCCCGCCTGGAGGCCGTCGCCACCCTGGCCGCCGCCGACGCGGTCGCTCGCCCCGCCGCTATTGGGGTTCTGCAACTGCGAGATGATCCGCTCGACCGGCCCGCCGGGCGCGAACTGCACGATGACGAAGGAGATCAGCAGGATGCCGAACAGGGTCGGAACCATCAGCGCGATGCGGCGGGCGATGTAGCTCAGCATGGACGCTGCTCAGCTTCCGCAAGCGCGATGATCGCTGGCAAACGCGCGATCAGGGCGGGCAGCGCTGTGTCGATGGTGTCCCAGACGGCGTTGATGCTGAGGTCGAAATAGGCGTGGGCGATCCGATTACGCATCCCCTTCATGTTCTGCCATTCGATCTCGGGATGACGATCCAAAAATTCCGCGTCCTTCTTCAGAAGCGACGAGACCGCCTCGCCGATGATCAGCAGGTTCAGGATGACTGCTTGTTGTGTGCGCTCATCGGCAAAGAAGCTCGCCTTGTCCATGCCTTCGACATAGGTCACGGCTTTAAGGGCGGCTTCCAGGATATGTTTCAGACGCTCGACCAGCCGCAACTCGGCATTCATATCGGCTGGGCCTCGGCGAGAACCCGCTCACGAAGACGTGGAGGCAGATCTTCGATCGTCAACAGGTCGACTCTGACGCCGAGAAGTTCTTCGAGCGTGATCTGCAGGCCGCCGAGGTCGAACAAGGTCGCGCCGGGCATAGGATCGACCAAAATGTCGATATCGCTGTCATGATCGTCCGTGCCTCGGCTCACTGAGCCGAACACACGCGGATTGCTCGCGCGAAACCGAGTCGTAGCTATCCGTACTGCGTCGCGATGCAGAGCAAGGGCTGCTGACGGCTTCACTGCGACCCCTCCTTCCGTTGACTTGCGACTGGTACTGGAACGCGCCGCAACCGGCTACCCCCGCCCGATCCGCTTCGCCTTCTCCGCATCATACCACCAGGTCGAGGGCGCGCCCGAGCCGAATTTCGGCTTGGTCTGCGGCCGGTCGAACATGTCCCAATAGGCCAGCCATTCGCTGGCGTTCCACCACATCGGAATCCAGTAGCGCCCGGCGCGCAGCAGCCGGTCGAGGCATTTCGCCGCGACCACGACCTCGGCGTAGCTGTCGGCCTGGCCGATCTTCTCGATCATCGCGTCGATCGCGGGGCTCGCGACGCCGCCGGCGTTGCGCGAGCCGCGCGTCTTCGCCGCCTCCGAGCCGTAGACGATCCGCAGGCTATCGCTGGGGATGGCGCTGCCGCCGAGCGCCCGGCTGATGATGTCGAAATCGAACTCGTCGAGCCGGCGCTGGTATTGCGCGCCGTCGACGATGCGCGAGGTCGCGTTGATACCGAGCCGCTTGAGATTGGCCTGGAAGGGCTGGGTATGCGGCTGCAGGGCCGGCTGCGAGTCGAGGAACTCGATCTCGAAGGGCTGTCCGTTGGGCAGTCTCAGGACGCTGCCGTCGCGCTTGCAGCCAGCGGCGCGCAGCATCTCGTCGGCGCGGCGCAGCAAGGCGCGGTCGCTGCCCGAGCCGTCCGAGACCGGCGGCAGAAACGGCTCGCCGAAAACCTCTTCGGGCACCTGGCCCCGAAACGGCTCCAGCAAAGCGAGTTCCTCGGGCGAGGGCTTGCCGACGGCCTTGGAGTCGGAGTTCTCGAAATAGGAGGTCATGCGCGAGAAGGACGAGAACATGATGTTCTTGTTCGTCCAGTCGAAATCGAAGGCGAGGCCGAGCGCTTCGCGGATGCGCGGATCGGCGAACTTCTCGCGGCGCAGATTGTAGATCCAGCCCTGCGAGCCCGTCGGGTCGGTCTTCGGCAGGGCCTCCTTTTTGACCTTGCCCTCGTTGATCGCCGGGAAATCGTAGCCGGTCGCCCAGATGCGCGAGGTGAACTCCTCCTGGAAGGTGATCACGCCGCTCTTGAACGCCTCGAAGGCGACCTGCCGGTCGCGGAAATACTCCCAGCGCACCCGGTCGAAATTGTTGACGCCTATGTTCACCGGCAGATCCTTGCCCCAATAGCCGGGGAAGCGCTCGAACTCGATGAAGCGGCCCTGCTCCAGCCGCGCCACCTTGTAGGCGCCCGATCCGAGCGGCGCTTCCAGCGTCGCGGCCTCGAAATTGCGCGTCGACCAGTATTTTTCCGAGAACACCGGCAGGCCGGCGACGACGAGATGGAGATCGCGGCTGCGCTTCGGCGAAAGCTGCACGACGAGGATGTCGTCGCTCTCGGCCTTTGCCGAGACCATCTCGTTCAGGATCAGCCGGTAGGACGGATGGCCCTTGGCCTTCAGCAGATTGAAGGTGAAGGCGGCGTCGCCAGCCGTCACGCGCGCGCCGTCGTGGAACCTCGCCTCCGGTCGCATCCGGAAGCGGTAGGTCAGCCGGTCCGACGAGACCGCGACGCTTTTGGCCAGCAGCCCGTAGAGCGAGCCCGGCTCGTCGGCCGAGCCCGCCAGCAGGCTATCGAAACAGGCATCCATGCCGGCCGCGCCATTGCCCTGCAGCACGAAGGTGTTGAGCGTGTCGAAGGTGTCGAACCCCTGGTTGCCGCCGGCGCGCTTGATCTGGATCGTCAGCGTGCCGCCCTTGGGGGCCTTGGGGTTGACATAGGCGAAATGCGGGAAGTCCGCCGGCAGCGCCAGTTCCCCGAAGGTCGAGAGGCCGTGGCTTTCGGCCTCCTGCGCCAGCGCCCTGCCGGACAGGGCTGGAAGGCCGGCGCTGGCGGTCAATGCCCCGGCGGTTTTCATCAGCGCGCGGCGCGTGAAGCGGATCGCCATGGTGCGCTTCTCTCCCTGTTCGATTCGCCGACCATTATGTCGCCCGCGAGAGGCGACGCCAGCCCCGCGCTATTGACGTTGCGGTGAAGGCGAGAGCATGGCGGCGGCCGGTCGCAACACATAAAGCAAAAGCCGGGCGAAACGGCCCGGCCTGGCATTCTCGCGATAACGCCCGATCGCCGCAGCCGGCGCTACTTCGGCAGCGGCTTGGGCGCGTCGGCCAGCGTGTTGAGATAGGCCACGATGTCGGCGCGCGTATCGGCCCGGCCGAGCCCGGCATAGGCCATCGAGGTTCCGGGCATGTAGGCCTTCGGGTTCTTCAGGAAGCCGTCGATCTGCTCGGCCTCCCAGGCTTCGCCGGACTTGGCCTTCATCGCGGCGGAGTAGCCGAAGCCGGCGACGGAGCCCTTGGGCCGTCCATAGACGTCAAAGAGATGCGGGCCGACCTTGTTGGCGCCGCCCTTCTCGAAGGTGTGGCAGGCCTTGCAGGAGTTGACGGCCTTCTCGCCGCGCGCCGGATCGGCCTTGGCGAGGCGGGCCACGATCGGCTCGTCCGCGGCAGCCGCGGCGGGGCCGGCGGCTGCGGCGGGCTCTTCGCTCGGCAGTTCATAGCCGGGAATGGCGGGTTTGGTCGGCGCGAAGACGATGCCGGCGATCATGTTGAGGCCCAGCGCCACCAGCAAAGTGGAGAGAACCGCACCAGCGATCTTGTTGGTTTCGATATCCATCGCATCCGAACCCTGAGAAGCCCCCCGCGCCAAGGCGCGGGATGCAGGAAAGCGGCCCTGCCGAGGCTCATCAGCGCCGGCATACACGCGGGTTGCTTAACCGCTTTGCGCGCTGCAATGCAACTCGTATAAGCACCGACCGCTTTGAGACCTTTTGACGCCTCCCAGCCCGACTTTGCCGCCGAGCCCGCCCACCAGATGTCCGATCCGCTGATCCTGATCCCCGCGCGCATGACGGCGACCCGCCTGCCCGGAAAGCCGCTGGCGGACATCCATGGCGAGGCGATGATCGTGCATGTCTGGCGGCGCGCGATCGAGGCCGGCATCGGCCCCGTCGCGGTGGCCACCGACGAGCCGCTGATCGTCGCCGCGATCGAGGCCGTCGGCGGCGTCGCCGTGCTGACCCGCGACGACCACCCGTCGGGCTCCGACCGCATCAAGGAAGCCGCCGACCTGCTCGATCCCGATGGCCGCCACGACGTCATCGTCAACGTCCAGGGCGACCTGCCGACGATCGACCCGCGCGTCATCGCGGCCTCCGTCGGCCCGCTCTCGGACCGCGCCGTCGATATCGTCACGCTCGCCGCGATGATAACGCGCGAGGAGGAGAAGACGGAGCCCAGCGTGGTCAAGGCGATCGGCGCCGAGATTTCGCCCGGCCGCATGCGCGCGCTCTATTTCACCCGCGCGACCGCGCCGTGGGGCGAAGGCGCGCTCTATCACCATATCGGCCTCTACGCCTATCGCCGCCGGGCGCTCGACCGTTTCGTGGCGCTGCCGCCGTCGCCGCTGGAAAAGCGCGAGCGGCTGGAGCAACTGCGCGCTGTCGAGGACGGCATGCGGATCGACATCATCGTCGTCGACGACGTGCCGCTCGGCGTCGATACGCCTCATGATCTGGAGCGCGCCCGCGCGGTCCTGAAATCCCGCGCCGGAGCCTGAGACCAGCCCATGTCCGATGCCAAGTCTTCCAGCAGCGCCAAGACCTCCGTCATCGTGTCCTATCAGGGCGAGCCCGGCGCCTTTTCGTCGCAGGCGGCGCTCGCGGTCTTCCCCGATTGCGAATTGCTGCCCTGCGCCACCTTCGAGGACGCGCTCGCCGCCGTCAGCGACGGCACGGCGCGATACGGCATGATCCCGATCGACAACTCGATCGCCGGCCGCGTCGCCGACATCCATCATCTGCTGCCGCGCTCCGGCCTGCACATCGTCGGCGAGCATTTCCTGCCGATCCGCTTTCATCTGATGGCGCTGAAAGGCGCGACGCTGGCGACGCTGAAGACCGTGCAGAGCCACATCCACGCGCTCGGCCAGTGCCGCAAGATCATCCGCAAGCTCGGCCTCAAGGCCGAGGTCGCGGCCGACACGGCGGGCTCGGCCCGGCAGGTCTCGCAGTCGGGCGACCTGACGCGCGGCGCGATCGCCCCCCATATCGCGGCCGAGGTCTACGGGCTCGATATCCTGATGGAGGATATCGAGGACGAGAAGCACAACACCACGCGCTTCGTCATCCTGTCGAAATACCCGGAATTCGCCCGCGCCGGCACCGCCCGCACGGTCACGACGCTGATCTTCCAGGTCCGCAACATCCCGGCCGCCCTGTTCAAGGCGATGGGCGGCTTCGCCACCAACGGCGTCAACATGACCAAGCTCGAAAGCTACATGGTCGACGGCCATTTCTCGGCGACGATGTTCTACGCAGACGTCGAGGGCCATCCCGACGACCCGGCGCTCCGGCGCGCGCTCGACGAACTGGCCTTCTTCTCCAAGGAGACGAAGATCCTTGGCGTCTATCCGGCGCACCCCTTCCGCGAAACGTTCGCGGAACCGGGGGAGTAGGGCTACGCGCCCCCTCTCCCCTTGCGGGAGAGGGTTGGGGTGAGGGGTCGCGCCGCCCTAAATCGATGGCGTTCGATGCCAAACGACGCTTGACAGCGCAGCGCTACCCCTCATCCGTCTCGGCTTCGCCGAGCCACCTTCTCCCGCAAGGGGAGAAGGGAAGGCCTCAAGCCTCTTCCCCATCCACCGCCCAGGCCTTCAGCAGCGTGTTGGCGATCGCCATGTGCGGCGGGCAGAACAGATTGTCGGGGTGCTCGCCTGCGAGCATCTGCAGCGCCTCGCTGCGCGAGAACCAGCGCCCGGCTTCCAGTTCGGTCTCGTCCAGCACGATGTCGTCATTCAGCGCCTGCGCGATGCAGCCGATCATCAGCGAGCCGGGAAACGGCCAAGGCTGCGAGGCGATGTAGCGCACTGTTCCGGTGCGAAGGCCCGCCTCCTCCCAGGTCTCGCGCCTGACCGCGTCCTCGAAGGTCTCGCCCGGCTCGACGAAGCCTGCGATGCAGGAAAACATGCCCGGCGCGAAACGCGACTGGCGCGCCAGCAGGCAGTTCTCGCCGCGCACCGCCAGCATGATCACCACAGGGTCGGTGCGCGGGAAATGCTGCGCGCCGCAGGCGACGCATTGCCGCTTCCAGCCGGAAGAACCGGACTGGCTCGGCTTGCCACATTGCGCGCAGAAGCGGTGGCGGGCGTGCCAGTCGAGCAGCGCCTTGCCCTCTCCGAGCGGACCGAGCTCGTCCTTGGGCACGAGCTTCTTCAGCGCGACCGAACGCAGATCGGTCAGCACCAGTTCGGGTCGCTCGCGCAGCGCCTCGACGAGCCCCTTGTCGATCAGCCGGGCGAAGCGCGGCGCGCCGCCCGGCGCCAACCCGAGAAAGGCTTCGTCGAGGCCCGCGCCGAGCAGTTCCGCCTCGGCATGGCTGAACCAGACGGTCTGCGTCTCGTCGTCGAGGCGCTGCAGCACCGGCGTTTCGCCGGCGACGACGGTCAGTCGCGTGTCCGAGCGGTGGCGCAAGGCCTCCACCGCGTCGGGCTTGTCGCGGAGGTCGGCGCGGCGGTCGAGGGTGCTGGTGGCGAAGCCGGTCTGGGCGGAGCGTTCGCGGCGGAGGAGGGCGTCGTTCATGCCCCTGTCCTAGCCCCTCTCCGCCAAGCCCGGCAAGCCGATCCCACGCAGGTAGCCTAGGCGGGATCGCGCCCTCGCAGCAGGTGGATGATCGCCGAGAAATCCGCGGGCCCTTCGCCCCAGGCATTGTGGATGCCGTAAAGCTGGGCCGCGGCCGCGCCGAGCGGGGTCGCGGCGCCTGCAGCCTGCGCCGCCTCTTGCGAGAGTTTGAGATCCTTCAGCATCAGCGCCGAGGCGAAGCCGGCCTTGTAGTCGTTGTTGGCCGGCGAGGTCGGCACCGGGCCGGGCACCGGGCAGTAGGTCGTCAGAGACCAGCATTGGCCAGACGAGGTCGAGGCGACGTCATAGAGCGCCTGATGCGACAGGCCGAGCTTTTCGGCCAGCACGAAGGCTTCGGAGACGCCGATCATCGAGATGCCGAGGATCATGTTGTTGCAGATCTTCGCCGCCTGGCCGTTGCCGGCGGCCCCGCAATGCACGATGCGGCGGCCCATCTTCGCCAGCACAGGCTCGCCCAGACCGAAGGCCTCGTCGCTGCCACCGACCATGAAGGTCAGCGTGCCGCCCTTCGCCCCGCCGACGCCGCCGGAGACCGGCGCGTCGAGCGAGAGGCAGCCGCGCTCGGCCGCCAGCGCATGCGCCTTGCGGGCGCTTTCGACATCGATGGTGGAGGAATCGATCAGCAGCGCGCCCTGTTTTACCGAAGGCAGGATGTCGGCCCAGACCGAGAGCACATGCTTGCCCGCCGGCAGCATGGTGACGACGATCCCGGCCTCCGCCACGGCTTCCTGCGCGGAGCCGGCGATGCCGACGCCGAGTTCGGCGGCGCTGTCCTTCGAGGCCTGGCTGAGGTCGAAGGCGCGCACCTCATGCCCCGCCTTGACGAGATTGCCGGTCATGGGCCCGCCCATATTGCCGAGCCCGATGAATGCGATGGTGGTCATGAAGTCTTCTCCCGAAACGCGCTCATTTTTGTTCGATCAGGCGCTGCCACTTCTACTCTTCTCCCGGATGGGAGAAGGTGGCCCGGAGGGCCGGATGAGGGACTGCCGGTTTTTCAGCCTGTACCGTCCGTCCCTCACCCCTGCCCCTCTCCCACTCGGGAGAGGGGTTCTTCCAGCGCCTCAATTCCCCTTCGCCCGCCCGACCAGCCCCCGCGCCACGATCATCCGCATCACCTCGTTCGTCCCCTCCAGGATCTGGTGGACCCGGAGATCGCGGACGATCTTCTCGATGCCGTAATCGGCGAGATACCCATAGCCGCCATGGATCTGCAGCGCCTGGTTGGCGACCTCGAAGCCGGTGTCGGTCGCGACGCGCTTGGCCATGGCGCAGAGCCTCATTGCATCGGGTGCCTTGGCGTCGAGCGCGGCCGCCGCGCGCCATAGGAAGGTCCGCGCCATTTCCAGTTCGGTCGCCATGTCGGCGAGCTTGAACTGCAGCGCCTGGAAATCGGCGATGCGGGAGCCGAACGCCTTGCGCTCCTGCGCGTAGGCCAGCGCCTTGTCGAGCGCGCCCTGCGCGCCGCCGACCGAGCAGGCTCCGATGTTGAGCCGCCCGCCATCCAGCCCCGCCATCGCGATCTTGAAGCCGATTCCCTCCGGCCCGATCCGATTGGCGACGGGCACGCGGCAGTTCTCGAAGATCACCGCCCGCGTCGGCTGGGCGTTCCAGCCCATCTTCTTCTCGTTGGCCCCGAAGGAGAGGCCTGGCGTGCCCTTCTCGACGACGATGGTCGAGATGCCCGACGGTCCCGCCTCGCCGGTTCGCACCATCACGACATGGATGTCGGCGACGCCGGCCCCCGAGATGAACTGTTTCTGGCCGTCGAGGACGTAATGGTCTCCGTCCAGAACGGCCTTCGTCTTGAGCGCCGCTGCGTCCGAGCCCGCGCCTGGCTCGGTCAGGCAGTAGCTCGCCAGATGCTCCATCGCGCAGAGCTTCGGCAGGAAACGCTGACGCTGCGCCTCGTCGCCATGGCGGTCGATCATCCAGGCGCACATGTTGTGGATCGAGATATAGGCCGCGACCGTCGGGCAGCCGGTCGAGAGCGCCTCGAAGATCAGCGCCGCGTCCAGCCGCGTCAGCCCCGAGCCGCCGACATCCTCATTGATGTAGATGCCGCCCATGCCGAGCGCGGCGGCGGCGCGCATCTCCGCGACCGGGAAATGCTTCTCCTCGTCCCAGCGGACGGCGTTTGGCGCGAGCGTGTCGCTCGCGAAGCCGAGAGCCATCTCCCGGATCGCGAACTGGTCCTCGGTGAGGGCGAAGGCGGTCATGTCCGGCCTCAAGGCTCGATCAGATGGATCAGACGGGCGAAACTCGTGCCCGAAAGCTTCCGTGCGAAGTGCGCGTCGCACGTCGCGAGGCGGGCGCCCCGCCGTTCCGCAAAGGCAAGAAAGACGCAATCGGCGCACGGGTGAACAAGTTGGATAGAAAGCTCGAAGGCTCGGGATATCTCGTTCGCGCCCGACTCGGTCGGAACGAGGCCTTTCGCAAAATCGTTGGCCGTGCGCGCAAAGTCGGCTGTGATGTCCTTGCGCCTGACAGCCCGCGTCAAGGCGTTGGCGACCTCGTACAAAATGAGGTCCGGCGCCGAAACGACTTCGAACTCTGACATTGCGGACCTTGCAGCACTGCTGCGCGGACCGTCGACCACAGCGTCGAACAAAACGCTGGTGTCGATCACGATCACCGATTGAACTCCCAGTCCTCGGCTTCATCACGAATTTCGCGCACGATCTCGGCACCGCTGACAGTTACCTTCGGGAAGCCATGTTCGCGTTCGAACCGCTCGAACAGGGCTTTCCGTTCGGCTCCCGACAGTGGTGCGCCGCGCTTGAGCGCGAGGGTCGCTTCATGCTGCAGCGACGTTCCGTTCACTTCGGCCTTCGTCTTCAGCCTCTGCATGATCGCGTCTTCGACCCCCCTGATCAATAGATCGCCCATCTTGACCTCCTGTGATATCAAGATTGATAGCATAGAGGGGTGCTGTTCTCAACCCATCGTCGGGATCACGAAGCTCGCGCCGTCCTTGATGCCGCTCGGCCAGCGCGCCGTCACCGTCTTGGTCTTGGTGTAGAAGCGGATCGAGTCCGGGCCGTGCTGGTTCAGGTCGCCGAAGACGGAGCGCTTCCAGCCGCCGAAGGTGTAATAGGCCAGCGGCACCGGAATCGGCACGTTGATGCCGACCATGCCGACCTGGACCTTCGAGGCGAAGTCGCGCGCCGCGTCGCCGTCGCGGGTGAAGATCGCGGTGCCGTTGCCGTATTCGTGGTCGTTGGTCAGCTTGAGCGCCTCGTCATAGCTCTCGGCGCGCAGCACCGAAAGAACGGGGCCGAAGATCTCCTCCTTGTAGACGCGCATGTCCTTCGTGACGTTGTCGAACAGGCAACCGCCGACATAGAAGCCGTTCTCGTAGCCCTGCATGCTGAAGTCGCGGCCGTCGACGACGAGAGACGCGCCCTCCTCGATGCCGATATCGACGTAGGATCTGATCTTCTCCATCGCGGCCTTGGTGACGACCGGGCCGTAATCGGCAGAGGCGTCGGTCGAGGGGCCGATCTTCAGGCTCTCGACGCGGGGGATCAGCCGCTTGACCAGTTCGTCGGCCGTGGCCTTGCCGACCGGGACCGCGACCGAGATCGCCATGCAGCGCTCGCCGGCCGAGCCATAGCCCGCGCCGATCAGCGCATCGACGGCCTGGTCCATGTCGGCGTCGGGCATGATGACCATGTGGTTCTTGGCGCCGCCGAAGCACTGCACGCGCTTTCCGGCCGCGCAGCCGCGCGCATAGATGTATTCGGCGATCGGGGTCGAGCCGACGAAGCCGATCGCCTTGATGTCGGGATCGTCGAGGATGGCGTCGACCGCGACCTTGTCGCCGTTGACGACGTTGAGGATGCCGGGAGGTCCGCCCGCCTCGATGAAGAGTTCGGCCAGCCGCATCGGCACGCCGGGGTCGCGCTCGGACGGCTTCAGGATGAAGGCGTTGCCGCAGGCGATGGCGGGGCCGAGCTTCCAGAGCGGGATCATCGCCGGGAAGTTGAACGGCGTGATGCCGGCGCAGACGCCGAGCGGCTGGCGCAGCGAATAGATGTCGATGCCCGGTCCGGCCCCGTCGGTGAACTCGCCCTTCATCAGGTTGGGCGCGCCGAGCGAGAACTCCACCACCTCGACGCCGCGCTGGATGTCGCCCTTGGCGTCGGGAATGGTCTTGCCGTGCTCGCGGGCGAGCAGTTCGGCCAGCTCGTCGTTGTTCTGGGCGATCAGGTCGAGGAATTTCATCAGCACGCGCGCCCGGCGCTGCGGGTTGACCGCGGCCCATTTCGGCTGGGCCTCGGCCGCGTTCTCGACGGCGGCGCGCAGTTCGGCCGCCGAGGCGAGGGCGACCTTGCCGATGATGGAGCCATCCATCGGCTGGTAGATGTCGGCGGTGCGGCCCGATGTGCCGGCGACATGCTTGCCGCCAATGAAATGCCCGACCTGACGCATCGCGCCCTCCCTACGAATGGTGATGTCCGGTGATTGTCGACAGCCCTACCATTCTCGTTTGTGCACGGCTATAGCGACCATGGTGGGCGCGCTGTGCGGAAAAGCAAATATCAGGGAGGGTGGCTTTGGAGCGGTTCGACTGGGACGATCTGCGCTTCTTCCTCGCAGTGGCCCGCTCCGGCCGGCTGACGGCCGCCGCTCGCCGGCTCGGGGCGGACCACGCCACGGTCTCGCGCCGCATCACCTCGCTGGAAGAGTCGCTCAAGGCCAAGCTCTTCGAGCGCAGGCCGCAGGGCTACACCCTGACCGCCCATGGCGAGCGCCTGCTGGCCAAGGCCGAGAGCATGGAGACCGAGGCGCTGGCGATCCAGAGCGACATCGGTGGGGCCGACATGGCGCTGGCCGGCACGGTCAGGATCGGCGCGCCTGACGGTTTTGGCACCACCTTCCTCGCCCCGCGCCTCGCCCGATTGTCGGCGGCCTATCCGGGGCTGGAACTTCAACTCATCGCCATGCCGCGCCTGCTCTCGCTGTCGAAGCGCGAGGCCGATGTCGCGATCACGCTTGCCCCACCCAAGGAGGGCAAGGTCGTGGCGCGAAAGCTCTCCGATTACCGGCTCGGGCTCTATGCGGCGCAAAGCTATCTCGACGCGATGCCGAAGGTGGAAAAGCCCGAGGACCTCTTCGCCCACCGCATCGTCGGTTATATCGACGACCTGATCTTCACGCCGGAACTCGACTATCTCGACGAGGTCGCCAAGGGCCTGCGGGCGCAGGTCCAGAGCTCGAGCGTGCTGGCCCAGATGAACGCCGTGGTTGCTGGGGCGGGCATCGGCGTGATCCATCATTTCATGGCGCAGGGCGAGCCTCGCCTCATTCCGGTGCTGCCAGAGACGGTCTCGATCACGCGGTCCTTCTGGCTGCTGGTGCATGCCGACCTGAAGGACGTCGCGCGCGTGCGCGCCATCGTCGATTTCATCGTCCGGGAGGCGAAGGGGAGCCGGGCGCTGCTGATGGGAGAAAAGAGTTCTTCCCTTCTTCCCTGAGGGAAGAAGGGTCAGATCCGCCAGGGCAGCACGTTCTCCGGCAGCTTTCTGCCGAGCAGGTCGAGCCCGAGCATGACGAGGAGGATGATCGCGCTCGCGCTGATCGCTATCGCCGCGGCCTCGCCGGCGAGCCCCGCCTCCTTGAGCGAGAACAGCACGACGCCGAGCGTCTCGGTGCCCGAGGACCAGAGCAGGGCCGAAACGGTCAGTTCGTTGAAGGCGATCAGGAACACCATCAGCGCCGACACCATGGCGGCCGGCGCCAGAATCGGCGCCACGATATGGCGCAGCATCTGCCAAAGCGTCGCGCCGTCGAGCCTGGCCGCCTCCTCGTGATGCGCCTCGATCTGCGCCATCGCCGCGACGGGGGCCTTGAGCGCCAGCGGCAGGAAGCGCGCGAGATAGGCGAACAGGATGATGAAGGGCGTGGCGTAGAGACTGACGCCCAGCACAGGCAGCGGCCTGAGGAAGAGCAGGATGCAGGCGATGGCCAGCACCACGCCGGGCAGGGCGTAGGGCAGTTCGATCACCAGCTCGACCCAGCGCCGGAGCCGGCCCATGCGCCGCTCCAGCCCATAGGCGAAGGCGATCGAGAGCAGCGACAGGATCACGGCCGCCGTCCCGGCGAACAGGAAGGAGTTGCGGAAGGCGCGGATGGTGACCTGCTGGCGCAGCAGCACCTCGGAAAACTTGTCCAGCGTCACGCTCTGCCAGCTCAGCGCGACGCCCAGCGCGGGCGTCAGCGCCTCGCCGAGCAGCGCCAGCAGCGGCAGGCCGAGCTTGAGCGCCAGCAGCAGCCACAGCGCCGCCGTCAGACCCGGACGCGCGCGGCCCAGATGCCAGAACGGCTGCAATGGCCGCTCGATCTCGACCTTGCCGCCGGCGCGCCGCGTCGCCAGCACGCTGGCGAGGATGCCCAGCCCCGCGACCAGCGCCACCAGCAGCGAGAGCGCGGCCGCGTCCGACAGTCCGGCCGGGCCAAAACTCGACAGGCGGCGATAGATCAGCGTCGGCAGGGTGAGGTAGTTGACCGGCAGGCCCAGCAGCGCCGGGATGCCGAAATTGCCGATGCCGGCGACGAAGGCGATCAGCGCGGCCGCGATGATCTGCGGCCGCAGCACCGGCAGCAGGATGCGCCCGACGATGGCGGCCGGGCTCGCGCCCTCCATCTGCGCCGCCTCGACCAGCGAATGCGGGACGCTTCGCAGGCCCGACCAGAGCGTGATCGCCACGAGCGGCGCATGGTGCAGCGCCATCACCAGCACGATGCCGCCGCGCCCGAGCAGCGGATTGGGCGTCCCCGGAGCGGGCGCGAGGCCGAGCCAGCCGAGGATCGCCGAATGCGGCGCGAACAGGGAGAGAAAGGCCAGCGCCGCCACCTGTGGCGCGATCATCATCGAGAACACGAAGGCGAAGGCCAGTGGCCGTTTTCCCCGGACATCGGTGACGCCGAGCGCCAGCGCCACGAAGCCGCCGAGCACGAGCGCCCCCAGCGCGGAAAGGCTGGCGGTCTCCAGCGTATGCAGCGTCGCGGTGACGGCGGCGCGGCTGCCGATCTCGGCCAGCGCGGCGTCGGGCGCGAAACGCCAGCCCGGCGCGAAGGCAGCGGCGACGAGCCGCAGGAAAGGCAGGCCGCCAAGGAGCAGCGCAGACAGCGTCAGAAGCGCGGGGAGGCCCAGGCCCGCCGGCAGGCTGATCGTCTTCGCCGGCCAGGGCAGGCCGAAGCCGTGGCTCCGACCGGCCGGGGAGGGCGCGACGATGCTCACTGCGGCCGGCCTCCTTGCGTCGGACTTACTCGAAAATCGCGCTGAACCGCTTGCGCGCCGCAGTCTCGTCGGCGAGCGCCTTGGCTGCGTCGAACGGCATCAGCTTGATCTGCGCGCGGGACGGGTAGCCGGCTGGCAGCGCCACATCGGGATGGGCCGCGACATAGCCCTGCTTCAGCGCCAGCGCCTGCCCCTCGGGCGAGAGCAGGAAGTCGACGAAGGCTTTTGCGGCCTCGGGATTCTTGCTGGTCTTCAGGACCGCGACCGGCTCGCTGACCGCCGAAACGCCTTCGCTCGGGAAGACGAATTCGACCGGCGCGCCCTTGGCCTTCTCGCGGATCGGCATGAAATCGACGATCATGCCGTAGAGCTTCTCGCCGGTCGCGACCTGGCGCAGGATGTCGCCATTGCCGCCGGCCGCCAGCGCGCCATTGCTCTTGAGCTGCTCGTAATAGCTCCAGCCGCCCGGCAGCGTGCCGGTCAGCGTGATGGTGTGGATCAGCGCCGCGCCCGAGGTCAGCGGGCTCGGCATGGCCAGCAGGCCCTTGGCCTCTGGCCTGGCGAGATCGGCCCAACTCGCGGGCTTCATAGCGGCCTTGGTGTTGTAGACGATGCCGGTGGTGATCAGCTTGGTGGCGAACCACATCTTCTGAGGATCGTGGATGCCGGCCGGATAGGCCGCGAGGTCGGCCTTGTCATGGGCGAGCAGGCGACCCTCCTTTTTGAGGCCCTCCATCGTCACCGAATCGGCGATCAGCAGCACGTCGGGCTGCGGCGCTCCGGCCTCGAACTCGGCGCGGAGCTTCGCCATGACGCGCGGCGTGCCGTCGCGCACGAAGCTGACATCGACCTTGGGATGCTTCGCCTTGAAGGCGTCGATCGTCTGCTGCGCGTCGGTGTTGGGCTGGCTCGTATAGAGCACCAGCTTGCCCTCGGCGGACAGGGCCGCAACCGGCGCGCCGGCGACCAGCGCGGTCAGGCTGCCGGCGAAAAGCGTCTTCGCGATCAAGGTGCTGGCGGTCATCGTCGTTCTCCTGCCCCGGGGCGGTCCATCTCTGCCGGCGGCGGTAGACCCTGCATATGACATATCGGTGAAGGTCGCCTCTGTCATGCCGCGCGCAGGCGTCCGGGATTTGTCACTATGGCGCGCGAGGCAAAAGCGAGATCTGTCGGACATGCCCGATTTTCCTGCATTCGCCCGGCTTGTTTGTGATGGGGATTATCGACTAGTGTCCTCGACAAGGCGCGACAAAACGCCGGATTTAAACGTTTTAAATGGGAGGATACCGATGAAATCCATGCGCCATCTCGTGGCCGGCGTCGCCGCCGCCGCTGTCTTGACAGGCTGGACCGGAGCTGCGCTCGCGCAGGAGACGGTCCAGGTCTGGTTCACCAAGGGCTTCTACAAGGGCGAGGACGACGCGCTGCTCGCCGTCGTCGACAAGTTCCAGAAGGCCACCGGCGTCAAGGTCGATCTCTCGCTCTACGCCACGGAAGACTGCGTCACCAAGTCGGTGGGCGCGGTCGAGGCCGGCACGCCGCCAGATGTCGGCTTCTGCACCACCTATGACTTTCGCACCACCGGCAAATGGGCGTTCGACGGGAAACTGGAAGACGTCAGCGACGTGATCGAGCCGCTCAAGGGCGACATCCTGCCCGACGCGCTCGTCACTACCAATCTGTTGAACGACAAGACCAAGAAGAAGGCCTATTACGCCTTCCCGGTCCAGCAGCAGATGATGCACATCACCTACTGGAAGGACATGCTGGAAGAGGCCGGCTTCAAGGAGAGCGACATTCCCAAGGGCTGGAACGGCTACTGGGATTTCTGGTGCGACAAGGTTCAGGCCGGTCTTCGAGCCAAGGGCAAGCGCATCTATGCCGTCGGCCATCCGATGGGCGTCGCCGCCTCCGACACCTTCTACTCGTTCCTGACTTTCGCCAATGCCTATGACGCCAAGGTCGTCGACGAGACCGGCAAGATCGTCCTCGACGAGCCGGCCAACAAGAAGGCGATGGCGGAGGCGGTGAAGGCCTACGCCAACATCAGCTCGCGCGGCTGCACGCCGCCCTCGTCGGTGAACTGGCTCGACCCCGACAACAATGTCGCGTTCCACAACAAGACCATCGTCGCGACCCACAACGCCACGATCTCGATCGCATCCAAGCATCTCGACGACATGAACAACCAGGCCCTGACCGCCGAGCAGCGCGAGCAGGCCAAGAAGAATTATTTCGACAACATCCGCACCACGCAATTCCCCGACAAGCCGGACGGCAAGCCGCTGCCGAACCTGGCCGCCGTGAAGACGGCGGTGGTCTTCACCGATGGCAAGAACAAGAAGCGCGGCAAGGAGTTCATGGCGTTCCTGATGAAGGACGAGAACCTGCGCCCCTTCGTCGAGGGTTCGCTCGGCCGTTGGCTGCCGACCACCAAATCGGGGCTCGCCAGCCCGTTCTGGACAGACGGCAAGGATCCCCACCGCGCGCTGGTCTACAAGCAGTTCTCGTCTGGCACGATCCCGTTCCAGTTCGTCTACAACTACAAGTTCACGGCGGTTAACGCCGAGAACGTCTGGGCCAAGGCGATCAACCGCGTCGTGCAGGACAAGATCGCGCCTGAAGCCGCCGTCGACGAGATGATCGCCCGCATCAAGCAGATCGCCGGCTGACGCCGCCGCGCTGATCCGGACAAGACTGCGCCCCGCGATTCAAGCAGCGTCGCGGGGCGCTAACCCGTCTCAAAAGACGGGATGAGAGGGAGCAAGCCATGACAGCCGCCACAATGGCGATTCCGGTCAGCGCGCCCGGCAGCGCGACCTCGGGCCAGACGCGCGACCGCGCCCTCTGGGGCGCGATCATGCTCACGCCCTATATTCTCGTCTTCGCCGTGATGGTGGTCTACCCTGTCACTTACGGGCTCTGGCTCGGTCTGAACTGGAATTCCTACCGCGCGCTCTTCGCGGACCCGATCTTCGTCACGACCATCGTCAACACCATCCTCTTCCTGTTCATCGCGGTGAACCTGAAGTTCCTGATCGCGCTCTGGCTCTCGGGTTTCTTCGTCGCCCAGCGCGCTTGGGTGCGGATCGTGCTGGTGCTGTTCATCCTGCCCTGGGCCGTGCCCTCGATTCCGACGATCCTGTCCTTCCGGGTCATGCTGAACCCGGAGACGGGCATGATCAATTCGCAGCTTTTCCAGTGGTTCGGCCTCATCGAGGGGCCGGGCTGGCTGACCGATCCGACGCTGGCCTTCGCCTCCTCGATCATGGTCCATATCTGGAAATCGCTGCCGTTCTGGACGCTGATCCTCGTCACCGGCCGGCTCGCCATCGCGCAGGACCTCTACGAGGCGGCGAGCGTCGACGGCGCCAGCGGCTGGCAGCAGTTCCGCTTCATCACCTGGCCCTCCCTGGCGACGCTCTACGTCACCTCGACCATGCTCTCGATGATCTGGACGCTGGGCGACTTCAACAGCGTCTACCTGCTCACGGGCGGCGGGCCGGGCGATCTCAACCATGTGCTCGCCACGCTCGGCATCCGCTACATGCGTAACAACAATCTCGATCTCGGCATCGCCTCGATCATCGTCGCCATGCCGCTGATCCTGCCGATGGTCTATTTCATGGTGAAGCGCCTCTCGAAGGGACCCGACGTATGAGAAAGGTCATCGACGAAGGCAAGCTCATCCTGATCGCCATCCCCGTCCTGCTCTGGACGCTGCTGCCGATCTACCACCTGTTCGTGCTGTCGATCTCGAGCCAGGAATCGATGCTGGCCGGCACGCTCTGGCCGGCGCAGCCGACGCTGCAGAACTTCCAGATCGTCTTCAACCAGCAGCATTACTACCTGTCGAATTTCTGGCTGCAGATGTTCAACAGCTTCTTCATCGCCATCACGACCGGGCTGCTGACGTTGTTCGTGGCGACCTTCGCGGCCTTTGCGATCTCGCGCCTGAAGGTCGCCGGCGGGCGCACCATCATGAATCTGGCCTTGGCGACCTATCTGATCCCGGCCGCCTTCCTCGCCATCCCGATGTATAAGGCCATGGGCAATTATGGCTTGCTCAACACGCAGACGGCGCTGATCCTGGCTATGGTCGCTCTCGCCTCGCCCTATGCGATCTGGGTGCTCAAGCAGGCCTCCGACAAGCTGCCGAAAGAGCTCGACGAGGCGGCGATCATGGACGGCGCGACCTCGCTGCAGCTTTTCCGGCTGGTCTATCTGCCGCTGATGAAGCCCTCCATGGTGGTCATCGGCATCTACGCCCTGCTGCTCGCCTGGAACGAGTATCTCTACGCCTTCCTGCTGCTCTCCAGCGAGCAGGCGGTGCCGCTCGCGGTAGGGCTCGGCCTGTTCCTGTCGGCAGACGACGCGCCCTGGAACCTGCTGATGGCGGCGGGCCTGCTCTACGCCATCCCGCCCGCGGTGATCTATTACGGCTTCCGCAAGAACATGGTCGGCGGGCTGACGGCCGGAGCGGTGAAGAGCTGAGCCCTTCCGTCGTTCCGGGGCTTCACGCAGCGGAGAACCCGGAACCCACGACCGGGCGAGCGCTTTTCGTCATTGCGAGCGTAAGCGAAGCAATCCAGAGCCATGTGCTCTACGCCCTCTGGATTGCTTTGCTTACGCTCGCAATGACGAGAATACAGTCTTATGTGATGGCAGAGAATTAGCTGCCTTCAAGGACGTGACATGACCGCCTCGAAACTCGACCAGCTCCGCGAGATGACCGTCGTCGTCGCCGACACCGGCGACATCGAGGCGGTGCGCCGCCTCGAGCCGGTCGACTGCACCACCAACCCGACGCTGATCCTCAAAGCCGTCGAAACCCCGGCCTACGCCCATCTCGTCGACGAGGCGATCGACTGGGGCAAGCGGGAGGGCGGCTCGGGCGAGGCTGCCGTGCACGCGGTCTGCGACCGGCTGGCGGTGGCCTTCGGCGCGGCGCTGACGAAAATCGTGCCCGGACGCGTCTCGACCGAGGTCGACGCCGACCTCTCCTTCGATACGCAGGCGACCATCGAAAAGGCGCGCGCCATCATCGCGGCCTACAAGGCGCGCGGCATCGGCAAGGACCGCATCCTGATCAAGATCGCCTCGACCTGGGAGGGCATCCAGGCCGCCAAGGTGCTGCAGGCGGAGGGGGTCGACTGCAACCTGACGCTGCTCTTTTCGCTGCAGCAGGCGGTCGCCTGCGCCGATGCCAAGGCCTTCCTGATCTCGCCCTTCGTCGGCCGCATCCTCGACTGGCACGTCAAGGCGGGCGGCGGTCCCTACACCGCCGAGACCGACCCCGGCGTGGTCTCGGTCAGAAGCATCTACGCTTATTACAAGACCCATGGCATCGCGACCGTGGTGATGGGCGCGTCCTTCCGCAACACGGGAGAGATCGAGGCCCTGGCCGGCTGCGACCGGCTCACCATCGGCCCGGGCCTGCTCGACGAACTGGCGGCCGCGACCGGCGATCTGCCGCGCCGGCTCGCCCCCGAGGCCCCCGGCGAAGCCCCGGCCAGGATGACGCTCGACGAAAAGGCCTTCCGCTTCGCCATGAACGAGGATGCGATGGCCAGCGACAAGCTTTCAGAGGGCATTCGCGGCTTCGTGAAGGATTTGCGCGGCCTGCGTAAGCTGGTCGCGGCCCGGCTGGCCTGACCGCGATGCCGCGGCAACGCATCGCCGTCGTCACGGGCGGCGCCAAGGGCATCGGCCACGCGGTCTGCGAGCGGCTGGCGCGGGACGGGCTGACGCCGGTCGTCTGGGACATCGCCGCCGGTTCGTCGCCGCGCGCCTTCATCGCCTGCGACGTCGCCGATGAGGCCGCCGTCGAAGCCGCCGCCGCCGAGACGGAGGCGCGTCACGGCCCCATCGCGGTGCTGATCAACAATGCCGGCTTCACCGGGCCATCGACGACCGTCGCCGAAACGCCGCTGGCGCAATGGCGGCGCGTGCATGCGGTGAACCTGACCGGCACGTTCCTGTGTTCGCGCGCCGTGGCGGCCGTGATGACGCCGCGCGGCCATGGCCGCATCGTCAACATCGCCTCGCTCGCAGGCAAGGAGGGCACGCCGACGCTCGCCGCCTACAGCGCCGCCAAGGCCGGCGTCATCGCCCTGACCAAGGCCCATGGCAAGGAGCTGGCGGGCACGGGCGTGCTGGTCAACGCGGTCGCGCCGGCCGCGATCGAAACCGAATTGTTGATGCAGATGAGCTCGCAGACCGTGGCGACGATGATCGGCAAGAGCCCGCTGCGCCGGCTTGGAACCGTCGACGAGCTTGCGGAATTGGTCGCCTGGCTCTCGAGCGAGCGATGCAGCTTCTCCACCGGGGCGGTGTTCGATCTCTCGGGCGGCCGCGCGACCTACTGAAACCCGGGTCGGCGGCCCGTCGGCTCAGTTGGTCTTCGCATCCGTGAGCGAGACGGTCGCGATCGCAGGCGCATCATGGCGAAAGAAGCTGCGCCCGCCGGCCGCCGCCTGCTGGAGCTGCTGCTGCCAGGGCTGCGATGAGCTCTTCTTGCCCGCCGGCTTGCCGCTGCCGAGCGCGACGAAGTCGCTGCGGCGCAGCGCATCGCTGTCGCGTCCGCGATAGACCAGAACGCCGCCATTGGTCACGACGATGTCGCCGCGCCGGAGCGTCGGGTCCGCGAGATACCAGTTCGGATCGGTCGCCGGGTCGAGCTGGACGACGGGCGGAGGCGGCTTCGACGAGGTCTCGACCGGCCTCGGAGCCTTGCGGCGCGGCTGCACCGTCATCTCCAGCGGGTCGCTGTAGAACTGCTGCTGAGGCGCGGCCGGCCTTCCGAAAAAAGCCCTGGCGAAATCGTCGAAGATGTTTGCGGCCTGTGCCTGCGGAACTGCCGCAAGCAGGGCCGCGCCCGCAACACCCATCGCTATGAACCTGACCCGCATCATGGCTTTGCCTCTCCTGATCGCATCTTCAAACGATCATGGAGCGCAAAAGTTCAATCCGAATCCGGCAGCGTCGTTAAGAGGACGTCAGCGGGCCGGATCGGCCATCGACCCGCTGCGGCAGACGACCTAATCCTTCGCCGCGAACGCCTCCGCCCTGATCGTCGAAAGCGTCTTGGCCGGCGTGATCACCTCGGGGTCCAGCAGGCAATGCAGGATGGCCGGCTTGCCCGAGGCGACGGCGCGCTCGAAGGCGGGGCCGAACTCGGCGGTCGTCTCGACGCGCTCGCCATGGCCGCCGAAGGCGCGGGCATAGGCGGCGAAGTCGGGGTTCTTCAGTTCCGTCGCCGAGACCCGGCCGGGATAGTGCTTCTCCTGATGCATCCGGATGGTGCCATACATGCCGTTGTCGATGACGACGACGATGACGCCGAGATCATATTGCACGGCCGTGGCGAAATCCTGCCCGTTCATCAGGAAGCAGCCATCGCCGGCAAAGGCGACGACGGCGCGCTCCGGATAAAGCCGCTTCGCCCCGATCGCGGCGGGCACGCCATACCCCATCGAGCCCGATGTCGGCGCGAGTTGCGTCGCGAATTTGGTGAAGCGATGGAAGCGATGCACCCAGGTGGCGTAGTTGCCGGCGCCGTTGCACAGGATCGCGTCGGCCGGCAGATGTCGCCTGAGCCAGGTCACGGCCTCGCCGGGATGGAATGTCCCCTGCACAGGCGCAGGCTGCTCGCTCCAGCCGAGATAGGCCTCATGCGCTTCCGCCGCAGCGCCGGCCCACGGAATGGTCTGCGGCGGATGAACCGTCTCGAGCGCGGCGCAAAACGCGGTCGGCGAGGCGTTGATCGCCAGCGCAGGCCGGTAGACGCGCCCCAGTTCCTCGGCGTCGGGATGGACATGGACGAGCGGCCGGCCGGGTTCGGGGATGCCGAACAGGGTGTAGGACTGGCTCGGCATCTCCGACAGCCGCCCGCCGACGAGAATGACGAGGTCGCTGTCCTGGATGCGCTTCAGGAGCTTCGGATTGGGTCCGATGCCGAGATCGCCGGCGAAATTGGGATGATCGGCCGGAAACAGCATCTGCCGGCGGAACGAGACCGCGACGGGCAGGTCGAAGCGCTCGGCGAAGCGCTGGAAGCGTGCGATCGCCTGCGCGTCCCAGCGCGATCCGCCGAGGATCGCGACCGGCGATTTCGCGGCCCAGAGCCGCTTCTGCAGGTCGATGGTCTGCAGCAGAGACGGATGGGTTTCGGTGACCTGATAGGGCTGTGCATCTGCCACGTCGGCGAGGTCGGTCAGCACGTCCTCGGGCAGCGCGATCACCACCGGGCCGGGGCGTCCGGCGCTGGCGACATGGAAGGCGCGGCTGATGATCTCGGGGATGCGCGCGGCGTCGTCGATCTCGGTCGCCCATTTCGTCATGGACCCGAACACGGCGCGGTAGTCGAGCTCCTGGAAGGCCTCGCGCTCGCGCATGCCGCGCTCGATCTGGCCGACGAACAGGATCAGCGGCGTCGAATCCTGATCGGCGATGTGGATGCCCGGCGAGGCGTTGGTGGCGCCCGGCCCGCGCGTGACGAAGCAGATGCCGGGCTTGCCGGTCAGCTTGCCGGCGGCTTCCGCCATCATGCAGGCGCCGCCCTCGGCCCGGCAGATCGTGACCTTGAGCGAGGCGTCGCGCAGCGCGTCGAGCACGGCGAGATAGCTCTCGCCCGGCACGCAGAAGGCGTCGGTCGCGCCATGGGTCAGGAGTTGATCGACGAGGATTTGCCCGCCCGTGCGTAGTTTTGTCGTCATTGACCCCGTCCGTGAAACTTAGCTAAGTTGGTCATGTCGAATGATGAGGCGGAGGCCGCCATGACGCGCGTCACCATCCACCAGGCCAAGACGCATCTCTCGCGCCTTCTCGAAGAGGTCGAGAGGGGCGGCGAGGTCGTGATCTCGCGTCGCGACAAGCCGATCGCGCGGCTGGTGCCGATCGAGACCAAGCGGCCGGAGCGGGTGCCGGGGCGGCTGCAGGGCATGATAACTGTGGGCGACGAAATCTTCGATCCGCTTCCCGAGGATGAACTGCGGCTGTGGGAAGGACGTGACGATTGGGACTTCTTCTCGACTCCGCCGCGTTGATCTGGTGGATGTTTGAAACCAGACGACTGTCTGCCGCAGCGATCGGCGCGATCAAAGTGGCGGATCGCGTCTTTGTCAGCTCCGTGACGGCAATGGAGCTTGCGACCAAACTCCGGATAGGCAAGCTGCCCCAGGTGCAGCCGCTCGTCGAAAGTTTTGCCGCGCACTGCGCGGCCGACAGCTTCCAGATTTTGCCGCTTCGGCATGAACATTCGATTTGTGGCGGCTCCGTCTCGGGCGACCATCGCGATCCCTTTGACCGCATGCTCGCCGGCCAAGCCATCGTCGAGAATCTGACGATCATCTCGCCCGACACCGCCTTCGACGCGCTCGGCGCCCGCCGCCTCTGGTAAGCGGCCCATTCAGCCGCCTCCCCAGGCCGGATCGTTCAAAATCTCGTCCGCATGCTCGCCGAGCCGCGGGCTCGGCCGCTGCGAGACCTGCCGCACCCCGTCGATCACGATCGGCGAGGCGACGGTCGGGATCGCGCCGGCCTTGGCGGCAACGCTCGGCAGATCGACCCTGACGCCGCGCGCGACGATCTGCGGATCGGCAAAAACCTCGTCGACGGCGTTGATCGGCCCGGCCGGCACGCCGACCGCCTCCAGCGCCGCGAGCAGATCGGCCTTCGTGTAGCGCTGCGTCAGCACATGCAGATGCGCGGTCAGCGCGACGCGGTTGGCGATGCGGGCGCGGTTCTCGGCATAGTCGGAATGGCTCGCCAGGCCTGCCTCGCCCAGCACCTCGCAGAGCTTGCGCCATTGCCCGTCATTGCCGGTGGCGATGATGATGTGCCCGTCGGCGACCGGGAAGACGTCGTAGGGCACGATATTGGGGTGCGCGTTGCCGAGGCGGGCCGGCGGCTTGCCCGATACCAGATAGTTCATAGCCTGATTGCCGAGCACCGCGACCTGCGCGTCGAGCAGCGCCATGTCGAGGCTCGCGCCTTCGCCCGTGGCGTCGCGCCGGCGCAGCGCGGCGAGAATGCCGACGCTCGCGTAGAGTCCCGTATAGATGTCGGCGACGGCATAGCCCGCCTTCATCGGCGCGCCGTCGGGCTCGCCCGTCACCGACATCGGCCCGCCCATGCCCTGCACGAGGAAGTCGTAGCCGGCGCGCGGCGCATAGGGCCCGGTCTGGCCGAAGCCCGTCACCGAGCAATAGATCAGGCGCGGATAGGCGGCGCGCAGCGAGGCGGCGTCGAGCCCATATTTCGTCAGGCCGCCGACCTTGAAGTTCTCGACCACGACATCGGCATGGCCGGCGAGCTTTCGCACCAGCGCCTGCCCCTCCGGCGTGCGGAAATCGGCGGTGATCGAGCGCTTGCCGCGATTGGCCGAGTGGAAATAGGCAGCCGAAAGATGCTCAGGCCCGACGCCCTCGACGAAGGGCGGGCCCCATTGACGCGTGTCGTCGCCCTCGGGCGCCTCGACCTTGACGACATCCGCCCCGAGATCGGCGAGCAACTGGCCGATCCACGGGCCGGCGAGGATGCGCGCGAGTTCGAGGACGCGCAGGCCGGCGAGGGGAGAGGTGGACATGGCGATCAGAAGAACGCCTGCAGCCCGGTGACGGCCCGCCCGAGGATCAGCGCATGCACGTCATGCGTCCCCTCATAGGTGTTGACCGTCTCGAGGTTCGCGGCGTGGCGCATGACGTGATACTCGATCGAGATGCCGTTGCCGCCATGCATGTCGCGGGCTTGGCGGGCGATGTCGAGCGCCTTGCCGCAATTGTTGCGCTTGACGAGCGAGATCATCTCCGGGGCCATCTTGCCCTCGTCCATAAGCCGCCCGACGCGCAGCGAGCCCTGCAATCCGAGCGTGATCTCGGTCAGCATGTCGGCGTATTTCTTCTGGAAGAGCTGCGTCTGCGCCAGCGGCTTGTTGAACTGCTTGCGGTCGAGCCCGTAGCTCCTGGCCCGGTGGAAGCAGTCCTCGGCCGCGCCCATCACGCCCCAGGAGATGCCGTAGCGCGCCCGGTTGAGGCAGCCGAACGGACCCTTCAGCCCCGAGACGTTGGGCAGCAAATTCTCCTCCGGCAAGATCACGCCGTCCATGACGATTTCGCCGGTGATCGAGGCGCGAAGGGAGAGCTTGCCGCCGATCTTCGGCGCCGACAGGCCCTTCATGCCCTTTTCCAGGATGAAGCCGCGGATCGCGTTGTCATGCGCCGCCGATTTCGCCCAGACGACAAAGACATCGGCGATCGGCGAGTTCGATATCCACATCTTCGAGCCGGTCAGCCTGTAGCCGTCGGCCACCTTCTCGGCCCGCGTCTTCATGCCGGCAGGGTCCGAGCCGGCGTCGGGCTCGGTCAGGCCGAAGCAGCCGATCCATTCGCCCGAGCCGAGCCTGGGCAGGTACTTCTTGCGCTGCGTCTCGTCGCCATAGGCGTAGATCGGATACATCACCAGCGAGGACTGCACGCTCATCATCGAGCGATAGCCGGAATCGACCCGCTCGACCTCGCGGGCGACGAGCCCGTAGGAGACGTAGTTCGCGCCGGCGCAGCCATACTCCTCCGGCACGGTGACGCCGAGCAGGCCGAGCGCCCCCATCTCGTTGAAGATCGAGCGGTCTGTCTTCTCCTCGAGATAGGCCTCAGACACGCGCGGCTGCAGCTTCTCCTGCGCGTAGTCGCGGGCCGTGTCGCGGATCAGGCGCTCATCCTCGGAAAGCTGCTCGTCGAGCAGGAAGGCGTCGTCCCAGGCGAACTCGGCCAGCTTGTGGCTATGGGCGGTCTTGCGGGCGGGCTCGGACATGGTTTTCTCCCTGATCGGTCAGGCGTCGACATCAAAACTGACGCCCTGCGCCAGCGGCAATGTCGCGCCGTAATTGAGCGCATTCGTGGCCCGGCGCATATAGGCCTTCCAGGCGTCGGAGCCGGCCTCGCGGCCGCCGCCGGTTTCCTTCTCGCCGCCGAAGGCTCCGCCGATCTCGGCGCCGGACGGGCCGATGTTCACGTTGGCGATGCCGCAATCGGAACCCTCCGCCGAAATGAAGCTCTCCGCCTCGCGCATGTCGAGCGTGAAGATCGAGGATGACAGGCCAGCGCCGACCGCGTTCTGGATCGCGATCGCCTCTGTCAGCGTCTTGTATGTCATGACGTAGAGGATCGGCGCAAAGGTCTCGCGCTCGACCGGACCGCATTGCGACGGCATCTCGACAATGGCCGGGCGGACATAGAAGCCACCAGTCCCGACATCGACGCGTTCGCCGCCATGCACAGCGCCGCCGGCCGCTTTCGCTTCGGACAAAGCCTTCTGCATGCCCTGATAGGCCGCCTCATCGACCAGCGGGCCGACCAGCACGCCGGCCTCACGCGGATCGCCGATTTTTACGCTGCCATAGACCTTGATCAGCTTGGGGATCAGCGCGTCATAGACGCTTTCATGCACGATGAGGCGACGCAAAGTGGTGCAGCGCTGGCCGGCCGTGCCCATGGCCGCAAAGGCGATGCCGCGCAAAGCAAGATCGAGGTCGGCGCTGGGCGTGACGATCGCGGCATTGTTGCCGCCGAGTTCGAGGATGGCGCGGGCGAAGCGGCTGGCGAGCTTCTGGCCGACCTCCTTGCCCATACGGGTCGAGCCGGTGGCCGAGACGACCGGAACGCGGTGATCCGACACGAGAATGTCGCCGATCTCGCGGCCGCCGATCAGGATTTCGGAGAGCCCGGCCGGAGCCTCCGGCCCGAACCGCTTCATCGTCTTTTCGACGATGGCCTGCACGGCGAGGCCGGTGAGCGGCGTCTTCTCGGACGGCTTCCAGACGACGCTGTCGCCGCAGACGAAGGCGAGCGCCGCGTTCCACGACCAGACCGCGACCGGAAAGTTGAAGGCCGAGATCACGCCGCAGACGCCCAGCGGATGCCAGGTCTCCATCATGCGGTGGTTGGGCCGCTCGGTCGCGATCGTCAGCCCGTAGAGCTGGCGCGAAAGGCCGACGGCGAAATCGCAGATGTCGATCATCTCCTGGACCTCGCCGAGGCCTTCCGACGTCACCTTGCCGGCTTCGATCGTCACCAGCAGGCCGAGGTCCGACTTGGCGGCGCGCAAATCCTCGCCGAGCAGGCGCACGAACTCGCCCCGGCGCGGCGCGGGCACCTTGCGCCAGGCGAGGAACGCGGCCTGCGCCCGGCCGATCGCGGCGGTCGCTTCGGCCGGGCTGGTCTCGCGCAAGGTTGCGACGGCCTCGCCCGTGATCGGCGAACTGGCGACGAGGCCGGTCGTGGCGAAGGCCGCGTCGGTGACGCCGAGGCGCTTCAGCAGCGCGAGCGCGTCCTTGGGTAGGGAAGGGGTCATGCTCGGGTCCAGGCTCGGTTCGACCACACAAAACCCTCATCCTGAGGAGCCGCGAAGCGGCGTCTCGAAGGGTGTTCCAGCGCGCTCTGGACGATCCTTCGAGACGCGGACGTCGTCCGCTCCTCAGGATGAGGGCTCGGATGAAACCCGGTTCCATCCGATCGCCGTACAATGCCCTCTTCCACGCCTCTCCAGCAACCGATATGTTCTCACGACTTGATGAGAATTGATCATGATAAGTGAATGGGCTCCCGGCCGCCTCAGCGTGCCCTCACTCTCGGCGCTCGCCGCCTTCGAGGCGGCGGCGCGCCATGGCAGTTTCACGCGCGCCGCCGAGGAACTGAACCTGACGCAGGGAGCGGTCAGCCGGCAGGTCGCCCAGCTCGAACAGGTGCTCGGCGTCGCCCTGTTCGAGCGCGTGCGCCAGCGCGTCAGCCTGACCCCGGCCGGCGGCGCCTATGCGGCGGACATCCGCGACGGCCTGTCCCGGATCGCGGCGGCCACCGTCTCGACCATGGCCTTTCGCGGCGCGGCCGGCGTGCTGCATCTCGCCATCCTGCCGACCTTCGGCACGCGCTGGCTGATTCCGCGTTTGCCGCGCTTCACCGAGGCGCATCCCGGTATCACCATCAATTTCGCCACCAAGCTGGTGCCGTTCGATTTTTCCCGCGAGCCGCTCGACGCGGCGATCCATTTCGGTGATCCGGTCTGGCCCGGCGCGAAACTGCACCGGCTGATGGGCGAGGAGATCGTGCCCGTCGCCGCGCCGGCTCTGGTCGCGCGCCTTGGCGTCGCCACGCCGGCCGACATGCTGCGCGCGCCTTTGCTGCAGCAATCGACGCGGCCGCGCGCCTGGGCGAACTGGCTGGAGCAGCAGGGGCTGCCGCCGAGCCGGGCCCTGATGGGGCCGCGCTTCGAGCAGTTCGCCATGGTCTCTCAGGCCGCCGTCGCGGGGCTGGGCCTGGCCATCGTGCCGCGCTTTCTCGTCGAGGAGGAGTTGCGGGCGGGCTCGCTGGTCATCCCCTTCGACCTGCCGGTGACCGGCTCGGAAGCCTATTATCTGGTCTATCCGGAGGCCCGGGAGCATGTGCCAGCGGTGATCGCCTTCCGCGACTGGCTGCTGCGCGAATGTGGCCTGGTCTGACCTCTCTGCCGTCCTTGCGAGCGCAGCGAAGCAATCCAGCGCCTCGCGCCGACCTCTGGATTGCTTCGCTGCGCTCGCAGGGAGGAGACCTCTCGACAAGCGGCGCATCCCGCGTCATTCATGCTGGAAAGTCACCAACCACCGCCGTCCTGCGTGATAGCATTTCTGCGAGCCCCGTTATGTCGCCTCGTTCTGACAGCGCCGATGTCGTGATCTGCGGCGGCGCGGCCATCGGCTCTTCCGTCGCCTTTCACCTCGCCGCCGATCCCGGCTTCGCCGGCAAGGTCGTGGTGATCGAGAAGGACCCGACCTATCGGCATGCGGCGTCGGCGCTTTCGGCGGCGTCGATCCGGCAGCAGTTCTCCAGCCCGGTCAACATCCGCATCTCGCTGCATGGCATCGATTTTTTGCGTAGCGTTGCCAGGCATCTCGCGGTCGAAGGCGAGGCCCCGTCGATCGATCTGCATGAGGGCGGCTACCTTTATCTCGCCGGCGCTGAGGGCTCGGCCGTCCTCGCGGCGAACCAGCGGATTCAGACGCGCGAAGGCGCCGATGTTGCGCTCTATGCTGCGGAATTGCTGCGCAGCAAATTTAGCTGGCTTAATGTCGACGATCTCGCCTGCGGCACGTTTGGCGTCCGTGGCGAAGGCTGGTTCGATGGCTGGGCCCTGCTTCAGGCCTATCGCAAAAAAGCCCGCTCGCTCGGCGTCGAATACCGCCACGGCGAGGTCGCGCGCTACATCGTCGAGGGGGGCCGCGTCGCGGCGGTGGAGCTGACGGACGGGAGCCGCATCGCCTGCGGCGCCGCCGTCAACGCCACGGGCACGCATGGCGCGAGGCTTGCCGCCACCGCCGGCGTCGCGATCCCCGTCAGATCGATGAAGCGCAACGTCTTCACCTGGACCTGCAAGGGCGATGTCGGCAACTGCCCGCTTCTGATCGACACCAGCGGCGTCTGGTGCCGGCCGGAGGGCGCGCGCGGAAGCGAAGGCCAACTCTTCATCGGCGGCGCGTCGCCCCCGGCCGAGACCGACCGCGAGTGGGTCGAGACCGACCCGGATGTCGAGGATGTCGACTGGTCCTTCTTCGAGGAGACGGTCTGGCCGGCGCTGGCGCATCGCATTCCGGCTTTCGAGGCGATCCGCCCCGGCCGTGGCTGGACCGGTCCTTACGATATGAACATGCTCGACCACAACGCCATCCTCGGCCCGGCCGTCGGCGTGGAAAACCTCTACCTCGCCAACGGCTTTTCCGGCCACGGCCTGCAGCAGTCGCCGGCGGTCGGGCGCGGGCTCGCCGAGCACATCGCGCATGGCCGCTATCTCAGCCTCGACCTTGCCGATCTCGGCCATGCGCGCATCGTGGCCGGCCGGCCGCTGCTCGAGGCCAATGTGATCTGAGAGGCGAAGCCGATGATCGACACCGCCTTCGTCGAGACCATGGCGCGCTACAACGCCTGGCAGAACGGGAGCCTGATCGCGGCCGCCTCCGGGCTCGACGAGGCCGCCCGCCGGGCCGATCGCGGCGCCTATTTCGGCTCGATCCATGGCACCTTCAATCATCTGCTCTGGGCCGACGAGATGTGGCTGAGCCGCTTCACCGGCTCGGCAAGGCCCGGCTGCGGCATCAAGGATTCGCCCCGGCTGGTCGAGGGCTGGGACGAATTCATCGCGCGCCGCGAGGCAGTCGACGTCACGATCGCGGAATGGGCGGGCAGTCTCGCCCGGGACTGGCTCGACGGAGACCTGACATGGTTCTCCGGCGCGACGCAGCGCGAGATGCGCCGGCCTCGGGCGCTGCTCGTCGCGCATGTCTTCAATCACCAGACACATCATCGCGGCCAGGTCCACGCCATGCTGACCGCGGCGGGCGCAAAGCCGGCCGACACCGACCTGATGCTGCTGGGCGAGCCGGGCTTTGAGGTCACGCAGAATTGAGATGCCATTGATGGCATGATCGCCGATGCCGAACCGTCCTGCGATGGCGCGCGCCGTCGCGGAAGCCTTGGATTGCGCCTGCATGCCCGACACCAGACCGACCTCCGGCGCAGATCTGATCGCCCGCCGCCTCGCGGGCGCGGGCATCCGCCATGCATTCGGGATTCCCGGCGGCGAGGTTCTGGCGCTGGTCGAGGCCTTCGAGGCTGCTGGCATCGCGCCGGTCCTCGCCAAGCACGAGAACGCCGCAGGCTTCATGGCCGAGGGCGCATGGCACGCGACGGGCGCGCCGGGCCTTCTCTACGCCACGCTCGGGCCGGGCGTCGCCAACGCGGTCAACGTCGTCGCCAACGCGCAGCAGGACCGCGTGCCGCTGCTCTTCGTCACCGGCTGCGTCGATGAGGCGGAAGCCGAGAGCTACACCCATCAGGTCTTCGACCATCAGGCGCTGCTGCGGCCGATCGTCAAGGCGAGTTTCCGCGCCACCGCTCAGACCTGCGAGGCGGTCGTCGACAAGGCGCTGGCCGTGGCGCTGTCGGGCCGTCCCGGCCCGGTCCATGTCGATGTGCCGATCGGCGTTGCGGAGGGGCCGGCCGGCTCCGGTCCGCATCCTGCTCCGGCCCTGCCGCTGCCGGCCGGACCGGCCGAAGGGGCGGCGCTCGACGTGATCCGCGCGGCGCTGGCGCAGGCGAGGCAGCCGCTGATCATCGCCGGGCTCGACCTGGTCAATCAGGGCGCTTCGCAGGCGCTCGCTGCCTTCGCGCGCCATCGCGGCATTCCGGTCGTCACCAGCTACAAGGCCAAGGGCGTGCTGCCTGAGAGCGACCCGCTCGCCATCGCCGGCGCGGGGCTCTCGCCCAAGGCCGACCGACACCTCCTGCCGCTGATCCAGGCGGCCGATCTCGTGCTGCTGGCCGGCTATGATCCGATCGAGATGCGGATCAACTGGCGCGATCCCTTCGCGGAGGGGACTGTGGTGATCGACCTCGTCGCCGAGGCGATGCAGCACGGCATGCACCGCAGCGACCATCTCATCGTCGGAGACGTCGCGGCCGGTCTCGCCGCGCTCGACACGGTTCCGGTGGCGACGGGCCTGTGGCCCGGCGGCGAGCCGGCCCGCGCCCGCGCCGCCCTGCGCGAGGCCTTCGCCAGCGCGGGCTGGGGGCCGGACCTCGTCTTCGAGACGGTGCGCGCGGCCGCGCCTGCCGACACCGTGATCACGATCGATTCAGGCGCGCACCGCATCCTGCTCTCGCAGATCTGGCGCGCGGACATCCCGCGCGCGATCCTGCAATCGACGGGCTTATGCACGATGGGGTGCGCCGTGCCGCTTGCGCTGGGCTACAAGCTCGCCGCGCCGTCCGCGCCTGTGATCGCCTTCGTCGGCGACGCCGGCCTGGAGATGGGGCTCGGCGAACTCGCCACCGCGCGCGATCTCGGCCTTCCCGTCGTCATCGTCGTGCTGGTCGATCAGAGCCTGGCCCTGATCGAGATGAAGCAGCGCTCGAGCCAGCGGCCCAATGCGGCGGTCGATTTTTCCGGCAGCGATTTTCCCGCCGTCGCGCGGGCTCTGGGTGGGGAGGGACGCTGGATCGACGATGCCGCCACGCTCGCCACCGAAATAGCGGCCGCGCTCGGTCGCGACGCCTTCACCGTGCTGGCCTGCCGCATCGCGCGGCGCGCCTATGACGGGAAGATCTGAGCGATGAGCGCGGTTCCAGCAAAACGTGAGCGCGACGTCAGGCTGGATTTCTTCCGCGGCCTGACGATGTTCATCATCTTCATCGCCCATGCCGATCTGAACCCTTGGAACGCCTGGATTCCGGCGCGTTTCGGCTTCTCCTCCGGCACGGAACTGTTCGTGTTCTGCTCGGGGCTGGCGAGCGCCATCGCCTTCGGCTCGGTCTTCGTCAAGCGCGGCTTCTGGCTGGGCTTCGCGCGCATCGTCCACAGGCTCTGGCAGGTCTACTGGGCGCAGATCGGCGTCGTGCTGGTCGTCGTGGGGGTGATGTTCTCGGCCGAGACGCTGTTTCCCGGGCGCGGTCTCAACACCGACCCGCTGCCCGATCTGCTGCGCGATCCCGCGACCGCGATCGCCGGCCTGCTGACCCTGCGCTGGCTGCCGGGCTATCTCGACATCCTGCCGATGTATCTCGTCATCCTCGCTTTGATACCGGTCATGATGGCGGCTTCGCTGCTGCACCGCCTGCTGCCGGTCGCCCTGTCGCTCGGGCTTTACGGGCTGGTCTGGACGATCGGAATCAACCTCCCGGGCAATCCCTGGACGGGCTTCGGCTGGTTCTTCAATCCCTTCGGCTGGCAACTGATCTTCTTCACCGGCTTCGCCTTCGGCATGGGCTGGCTCGAGCCTCCGCCGCTGCGGGACCGGCGCTGGCTGGCGCTGGCGCTTGCTGTCGTCGTCATCAGCCTGCCGCTGAGCTTCTGGGGCTTTCATGCGGCCGTGCCCGCGCTGGAGCGTGCCTACGCGACGATCCTGCCCGGCAACGAGAAGACCGATCTGCACTGGCTGCGCTACGTCCATTTTCTGGCCTTGGCCTATCTCGTGCTCTCATGGGTCGAGCCGCGGCGCGCGCGCCTGACGCAAGGGGCCGCGATGATCGTGGTCAAGGTCGGGCGGCAATCGCTCGCGACCTTCCTCGTCAGTCTGGTCGCGGCGCGCACGGCCTCGCTCGCCTTCGATCTGCTGGGAACGAATGCGCTGGTCAGCCTCGCCATCAACCTCGCCGGCGTCGCCGTGGTGATCATAACCGCGCTCGTCGTCGGCTGGTTCAAGTCTTCGCCATGGGCGGCGCGCCCGTCGCCCGCGCGCCAGCCCGTTCAACCTGTTGACGAAACCGCCGCGGCGGCGGCGAGGCCGCGCCAGACCGATCAAAACCCCGTCACGAAACAGTTATTGCCCAGCGCCTGAACGTGAAAACCATCCGGATTCGGGGCTGGTAGAAGAAAATTCACCTGTCCGATCAGGGCGCGGCAGCGAGGATTTTCATGTTCACCGACGCTTACGGAAACGCCACCAGCCTGAGCCGCGAGATCGCGGTCGGCCATTGGAACGAGACCGTGGAGGCAATTCTGGCGCACGCCCGCAGCGCGCCCGACGAACTGGGCAAGACGCTGGCCGCCGATCCGCTGTTCGCGCAGGGCCATGCGACCAAGGGCATCCTGCTGCTGACGCTGGCGCGGGCCGAACTCGAGGGCCAGGCCCGCCTCTGCCTCGACACCGCCCGCGCCGCGGCGGCAGCCCGCCCGACGCTGGAGCGCGAGCGCCGCTACATCTCGGCTCTGCAGCTCTGGCTCGACGGCGAGCCGGCGCGTGCGGCCGACGTCTTCGAGGTCGTGCTGTCGGATTGCCCGCGCGACGTGCTCGCCTTCAAACTCGTGCAGGCGATCCGCTTCATGATCGGCGATATCCGCGGCATGGCGCGTGCCGGCGCGACGACGCTTGCGACCTTCTCCGAGCGCAGCGCCACCTCCGGCTATGTCCGGGGCTGCCAGGCCTTCGCGCTTGAGGAACTCGGCCATCTCGGCGAGGCCGAGGCGATGGGCCGCGAGGCCGTCGTGCTGGCTCCGCGCGACGCCTGGGGCCGTCACGCCGTCGCCCATTGCTTCGAGATGACCGGCCGCGCCAGCGACGGCGTCGCCTGGCTCGGCCAGTCGCGGACATGGGAGCATTGCAGCAATTTCGGCTTCCATCTGCACTGGCACATGGCGCTGTTCCAGCTCGAACTCGGCGAGATCGACGCCGTGCTCGACCTCTACGACACCGCGGTGCGCGCCGCGCCGACGGATGATTTCCGCGATCTCGCCAACGCCGCCTCGCTACTGCAGCGCCTCGAACTGGAAGGCGTCGATGTCGGCTCGCGCTGGGAGGAACTGGCGCTGATCGCCGAGGGCCGGGTCAACGACCGCCGTCTCGTCTTCGCCGATCTGCACTACATGCTGGCGCTGCTCGGCGCGGGCCGAGCGGATGCCGCCGCGACCGTGGCCGAAAACCTCGTCCGCGATTCGCGCGAGGGCCGCTCGCATGATTCCCGCGTCGCCGGCGAAACCGGAGCCGCGACCGCGCAGGGCATCATCGCCTTCCGCCGGGGCGATTATGCCGAGGCCGCGCGGCTCCTGCGTCTGGCCGCGCCGCATCGCATCGGCGCCGGCGGCTCGAACGCCCAGCGCGATGTCTTCGAGCAGATCGCGCTGGAGAGCCTGGTCAGGGCCGGAGATTTCGGGCAGGCAGAGACGCTGCTCGGCCAGCGGCTCGCCGCGCGCGGCGGGCGCAACCGCTTTGCCGCGCGAAGGCTCGGGCGGATCGCATCAGGCCGCGAGGCGAGCGCGCGGCTCGGCGTGCTGCTGGTCGCGGCCAGCGAGCCGGCGACGCATCACTGACATCAGTGTCCATGCGGGGCCTTGGCGCGCCGCGAACGGCATCGGGAGACAACTCACATGATCGCAGCCACGCAAACCCGGCAGGGCAGGTTCTTCGCCATTCCGGCCGCGCGCCAGATCGTCCTGCTCATGCTCGGCGGCTGCGCCGGCATGGGCTTCTGGGAGGGGTTCTCGATGGCGCCGACGGCCTGGGTCGCCGGCTTTCCGCTGCAGCCGCCAGAACTGGTCAAGTCGCTGTTTGTCAACCTGTTCGGGCTCGAAATCCCGCTCACGACCGCGATCGGCCTGCATTTCCTGACCGGCATCCTGCTCTATCCGCTGGGCTATTTCGTGCTGACCCGCTGGGTCCGAAGCTTTGGCATGCCGGCCGATGGCTGGATCTGGGGCGTCATCACCTATTTCATCGCGCTTGGTTTCTTCGCGCCTTTGGCCGGTCAGCGCTTCCTGCTGCTCGACGTGCCGCTGCTCTCGCTGATGAGCCTGATCGGCCATGCGATCTACGGCTACATCGCGGCCTATGTCTTCGAACATTTCGAGCGGGGCTGAGGGGGCTCGGCCGCGCAAGGCAAGGTGGCTGTGATCAGGATCGTGCATGCTTTCGCGCTGCTCGTCGTCGCCCTGCTGGCGAGCATGCTGCCGATGGGGTCCGTCTCAGCCTGCGGGCCGTCGAGCGACTGCATGGTCGAGGATGGCAGCTACCGCATCCGGATGCCGGCGCGCCCACGCGCCGATGCGGGCGGCCTCCCCGCCATCCTGTTCTTCCATGGCTGGCAGGCGACGCCGGTCGACGCCATGGCCAATGCCGACCTTGCTGCGCTGGGCGAGCGTCTCGGCGTCGCGGTCATCGCGCCGGAGGGTCGCGGCAAGACCTGGTCCTATCCCGGCTGGCGTGGCAATGCGCGTGACGACCTCGCCTTTGTCGACTCCGTGCTGCGTGACGCCGCGCCGCGGTTCGGCCTTGATTCGCGCCGGCTCCTCGCGACCGGCTTTTCGCAGGGCGGTTCAATGGTCTGGTGGCTCGCCTGCCGGATGCCGACGCGCTTTGCGGTGTTTGCGCCGGTGGCAGGCGCGTTCTGGGAGCCGCTGCCCATCAGATGCGCCGCGCCGATGCCGACCTTGCTGCATGTCCACGGGGCTTCCGACGTCACCGTGCCGATGAGCGGTCGCTGGATCGGCAGCCAGTTCAAGCAGGGCGACGTGCGCCAGAGCTTCGCGGTCATGGGCGGAGAATGCCCGCCGCTGGCGCCGCAGCCCGGCATCGGCGACGGGAGATTGACCTGCGAGCGGACAGGCCCCTGCGCTGGCGGGAAGGCGCTGCAACTCTGCCTTCACAAGGGAGGGCACGAGTTCGATCCCGCCTGGGTCGAGCAGGCCTGGCGCGAGGGCGTCAGGCTCGGGTTGCTATGATGCCGGAGACTGGCGGCTGAAGCGACCATATGCGACGTGATCTGGCGCAGCCGGGCCCTCAAGCGCATGTGATGGGCCGGGTTCGCGACGTGTTTGGACGAGACCGCCTCAACTTGGCAGACTATAGCATCGGACCGAAAAGTGGAATCCACTTTTCGGAAAAATCCGATGCGATGACAATGTGATAGATCATCGTTATCGCGTCCGTTCGGACGCGCGATGATCTAGGCTTCGAAGATGCTCGACAGGAGATCGCCCATGCAGGTTTTCGTCACAGCCGGATCGCGTTTGCGCGCGCTGGCCCTGATGCTCATTCTCGGATTTTCGCTGGCGCCCGCTTACGGCGGCGAGATCAACGATGTCGATGGGCCGGCGATCAAGGGCTACGACCCGGTCGCCTATTTCACGGCCGGCAAGCCGGTCGCCGGCTCGGCGCAGTTCACGACGCTCTACAAGGGCGCGACCTTCCGCTTCGCCTCGGCGGCCAATCGTGACGCCTTCGTCGCCGCGCCGGACAAATACGCGCCGCAATATGGCGGATTCTGCGCCTATGGCGCGGCCGGCGGCTACAAGGCGGTGATCGACCCCGCAGCCTATACGATCGTCAACGGCAAGCTCTATCTGAACTACAACAGCCGCATCCAGCGCAGCTGGAACCAGGACCAGTCCGGCTATATCTCCAAGGCCGACAGGCAATGGCCGACCGTGGCGACACAGGACAAGATCAGCCGCTGAGCAGGGCCTTCACGGCAGGCTGACCAGCCGCGCCTCGGCGGCGTAGCTCCGCTCTCCGCCTGAACCGATGCTTCCGGCGACCTCGCGGATGATCGCGCCCAGCGCCTCGAAATCGCGGCGGCGCGGCGAGGTCCTGCGCCAGACCAGTCCGATCGCCCGGCTGGGCTGCGGCTCCGCGAAACGGAACAGCTTGACCGGCATATCCGGCCGCCATTCGATCGGGAGCGCCATCGCCGGCATCAGGGTCGTGCCAAAACCGTTGGCGACCATCTGCATGATCGTCGACAGGCTGGAGGCGCCATATTGCCGGCGCGACTCCAGCCGCGTCGTGCCGCAGACGCTGAGCGCCTGGTCGCGCAGGCAATGACCCTCCTCGAGCAGCAGCAGATTGTCGCCGGACAGCGCGGCCTGCGGCTCGAAGGCCGGGCCGCCGCCATGCTGCGCCGGCACGACCAGCAGGAACGGGTCGTCGAACAGCGTCAGCGTTTCGATTCCCACGCGCTCGACCGGCAGCGAGAGCAGGGCGACGTCGAGCCGGCCCTCGCCGAGATCCTCCACCAGCGTCGCTGTCTGCGTCTCGCGCAGGCGCAACTCCAGCCCGGGATGGCGCTTCTGCAGCAGCGGCAGGGTCGCTGGCAGCAGATAGGGCGCGATCGAGGGGATCACGCCGAGATCGAGGGACCCGCTCAGCAGGTTCGGGCGATGCCGCGCATGGTCGACGAGATCGTTCGCCTCGATCAGGATGCGGCGCGCCCGCTCCCCGACCTCGACGCCCGTCTCGGTCAGGCCGACCGCGCCGCGCCGGCGCTCGACGAGCTGGCAGCCGAGCTGGCTTTCGAGCTCCTGGATCTGAAGCGAAAGCGCCGGCTGGCTGATATGGCACTCCTCCGCCGCCTTGCCGAAATGGCGGTGCCGCGCCACGGCGGCAAAATAGCGAAGCTGTTTCAAGGTGATCATCGTGATTTGATAAACTTATCGAAGGCGCGCGTAAACGGTATTGGACATCATCGTCCTGAACGGATGTTACTTCCTCCAATTCCAGTTCCGGCAGGGCGCGCGACGCGTCCGCGATCCAGCGGAGGATTTCCATGTCGAAGATCATGACCACCACGGCGGGCGCTCCGGTTCCCGACAACCAGAACTCGCTGACCGCAGGCGAGCGCGGTCCGGTTTTGATGCAGGACTACCAACTGATCGAGAAACTGGCCCACCAGAACCGCGAGCGTATCCCTGAGCGCGCCGTCCACGCCAAGGGCTGGGGCGCCTATGGCACGCTCACGATCACCGGCGACATTTCGAAATACACCAGCGCCAAGGTGCTGCAGCCCGGCGCGACGACGAAGATGCTGGCGCGCTTCTCGACCGTGGCCGGCGAGGCCGGCGCCGCCGACGCCGAGCGCGACGTGCGCGGCTTCGCGCTGAAGTTCTACACCGACGAAGGCAACTGGGATCTGGTCGGCAACAACACGCCGGTGTTCTTCGTCCGCGACCCTGTCAAGTTTCCCGACTTCATCCACACCCAGAAGCGCCACCCCAAAACCAACATGCGCTCGCCCACCGCGATGTGGGATTTCTGGTCGCTCAGCCCTGAGAGCCTGCACCAGGTCACCATCCTGATGTCCGATCGCGGCCTGCCGACCGATGTCCGCCACATCAACGGCTACGGCTCGCACACCTTCTCGCTCTGGAACGATGCAGGCGAGCGCTACTGGGTGAAGTTCCACTTCAAGACCATGCAGGGCCACAGGCACTGGACCAACGAAGAAGGCGAAAAGGTCATCGGCAAGACCCGCGAGTCGACGCAGGAAGACCTGTTCAACGCGCTGGAGCGCGGCGACTATCCGAAGTGGAAGGTCCAGGTCCAGATCATGCCGGAGCTCGACGCCGAGAAGACGAGCTACAATCCCTTCGACCTGACCAAGGTCTGGCCGCATGGCGAGTATCCGCCGATCGACATCGGGGTGATGGAGCTGAACCGCAATCCGGAGAACTATTTCGCCGAGATCGAGAACGCCGCCTTCTCGCCGTCGAACATCGTGCCGGGCATCGGCTTCTCGCCGGACAAGATGCTGCAGGCGCGGGTGTTCTCCTACGCCGACGCCCATCGCCACCGGCTCGGCACGCATTACGAGAACATCCCGGTCAACCAGCCGGTCAACGCGGTGCATCACTACCATCGCGACGGCCAGATGAACACGTTTGGCGGCATCCGCACCGGCAATCCTGACGCCTATTACGAGCCGAACTCCTTTGGCGGGCCGGTCGAGGCGCCGGCCGCAAAAGAACCGCCGCTTCGCATCTCGGGCGATGCCGCGCGCTACAACCACCGCATCGGCAATGACGACTACTCGCAGCCGCGCGCGCTGTTCAACCTGTTCGACCAGGGCGAAAAGGACCGTCTCTGCGCCAATATCGCAGCCGCGATGGGCGGCATCCCCAAGGAGATCGAGGAGCGCCAGCTGGCGCATTTCGACAAGGTCCATCCCGACTACGGCAATGGCGTGCGCCGCGCGCTGGCCAAGGCCGATGGCCGCGAGCGCCCGGCCGTCTCGGTGACGCCGCAGACGCCGCAGCAGGCGGCCGAGTAAGGTCGGCGAAGCCCCGCTCGAAATAAAGCAACCCGCCTGCTCCGGCAGGCGGGTTCTTTGTTAAGGGGCATGGCAGCCTGACCGGCGCAGCCGCCTCAGGCGGTCGCGACCCGCTGCATGAACTGGTGGACGGCGGTCTCGAGCTTCTCCGCCTTGTCGGCGAGCGTCCCGGTCGAGCCAAGCACGTCGCCCGCGACCTCATGCGTGCGCGTCGCCGAATCGCGGATGTTGGAGGTCGTCTGCGCCAGATAGGCGGTGCCGGTCGCGACCTCGCCGATGCTGCGGCTGATGACATAGGTCATCTGGCCCTGCTCCTCGAGGGCGGCGGCGATTCCGACCGTGCGCTCGTCCATCTGGAGCATGCCGGCGGAGAGGTTGCGGATGTTGTGAACCGCCTGCGTCGTCGCCTGCTTGATTCCGGCGATCTGCGCGGCGATGTCCTGCGTCGCGATGGCGGTCTGGTGCGAGAGCGTCTTGACCTCGGCGGCCACGACGGCGAAGCCGAGTCCGGCGTCGCCGGCGCGCGCCGCCTCGATCGTGGCGTTGAGCGCCAGCAGGTTGGTCTGCTCGGCGATGCCCCGGATCAGCGCGACGATGCCGTCGATCCTGCGGACCGCGAGGTCGAGATGATCGACGGTGACGTTGGTCAGTTGGGCGCTCTCGTTCATCTCCGCGACGAGGCTCTGCGTCGTCGCGAGCTGGCGGTCGATCGACCCGATCGCGGAGGAGAGCTGCTCTGTCGCGGTCGCGACGTCGGCGACGTTGCGCGAGGATTGCTCCGAGGTTGCGGCGACCGCGATGACCTCGTCATTGGCCGTGTCGGCGATCGTCGCGAGCTCGCCTGCGGTCTGCCTGAGATGGCGGATCTGGTCGAGCACGCCGTCCAGCGTGTCGAGGAACTCGGTGTCGAATTCGGTGATGATCTCCTGCAGCCGCTTGCGTCGCTCGGCCTCGCGCTGGGCCAGGTCGTCGGCGAGCATGACGGCCTTGGCGGTTTCGGGCTCCGTTGTCGGCATCGCGGCCGGCGCCGGCCTGGCCGACCTGTTCGCGACGATCGCGGCGATGCTGAACAGAACCGTCGCCAGCGCGCTGCCCGGAAGGACGGCAGGGAAGGGCGCGATCGCTGCGGCGGCCGTTGCCGCCGCCGAGGCGAGCGTGCAGCCCGAGAGCAGCAGGCCGGCCCGGGCAAATCCGTTCGCCGTCATGTCGCCCGATGTCGTCGCGCTGCTCGTGACCATGCCGCTGCCAATTCGACGGGCCGTCGGCCACGCATGACCCGCGCACCGCGACACCGACTATTCCCCCATCTCGCACTCAATCGAAACGAGGTGAAATTTCCTTTAATGCTCTGGCGAAAAGGTGATCCGCCCGCCGCATCGACGCGGCGGGCGGCCAGGTTTTGCGCTCAGGCGACGGCGCGCATGCGCGGGGCCTGCTCGCCCATGGTCGCAAGCTCGATCTCGGCCTCGAGGCGCGCGGCCTTGATGCGGGAGACCGCGTCTGTGACATTTTGGGCCGAATGCTTGGCCATCACCTGCATCCGGAACCGGGCCGAACCTTTGCCGACGGCGGGATACTCGACGAGGTTGCAGAGCAGGCCGAGCTCCGGCAGGCGGCGCGAGACGAGCCGGGCGAGCCCTTCGGTGCCCATCTTGACCGCGACGATCGCCGAGGGTTCGCCGTAATAGTCGAGCCCGGCCTCGGTGAGCTGGCGGCGCAGCTCCAGCACGTTGGTCATCAGCTCGTTTCGCAGGATCTTGCCTTCGGGCGACTCGATGATCTCGAAGGCCTTGAGCACGATCGCGGCATTCACCGGCGACATCGCGTTGGAGAAGGTGGCGGGCGCCGAATAGAAGCGCAGATACTCCTTCACCGCCCGGTCCCTGACCGCGACGAAGCCGCCATTCGAGGCGAAGGTCTTGGAGAACGACCCCATCACGATGTCGACCTTGCCGATCATGTTCTGGATGCCGATATGGCCGCGCCCGTCCTCGCCGAGCGCGCCGAGATCATGGGCGACATCGACCATCAGCGTGGCGTTGAACTCGTTGCAGAGCTCCTGCATCGCCGCCAGATCGGGCACGTCGGAGTCCATCGAGAACAGGCCTTCCGTCACCACCATGATGCCGTTCTCGGTGTCGCTGGAGCGGATCTTCTCCAGCCAGCGGCGGCAATGGGCCATGTCGAGATGGCGAAACTGGTAGATGTTGCGGGTGGCGGCGTTGGCGCCCTCCTGCAGGCAGGTGTGGGACAGCGTGTCCATGACGATGTGGTCGGAGGAGCGCACCAGCCCCTTGATGACGCCGAAGCCGGCGCCCCAGCCGGTCGGGTAGAGCAGCGCGTCCTCCATGCCGAGGAACTCCGCGATCTTGCGTTCCAGCGCGACCGACGCCGTGGTGTTGCCGACGAGCGCGGGCGAGCCGGCGCTGTGGACGCCGTAGCGCTCGATCGCCTCCAGAGCGGTCGCCTTGATCTCGGGGTTCGAGGACATGCTGAGATAATCCTGCGAGGCGAAATTGACGCCCTGCATCGCGATGCCGCGATCGTCCGCGGCCGACACTTCCGTGCGCGGCCCGAAATCGGTCGCCCGCGAGAACGGCCAGACGCCGTTCTGCCGGCGCAAATTCTGCCATTTGAAGAAGTTGCCGACGCGGCGTTCAAGATCGTTGCCCGCCGGAACCCGGAAATCGCGCATGCTGCCCGTCAGGGCGTCAGCCGGCACCTCGCCATAAATCGTCTTCATCACCCGACACCCCAACCGAACCTGTTGATCCGCGATCTTGTTCGTCGCTGGTGACAACATTAGCGGGCGCTGTTTAAGAATGCGTTGAAAACGCAGATATTTCATTATGTTAGCAGTAATTTTACCGTATCTCGCTGCTTGTGGTTACCAAGGTGGAACCTGTCTTCCGCAGATGCGGGCCGGATTTCAACCTGAAGTACGACTGCGTATTCAATCGATGGACGATGCAATTCCAGATTGCGCGACCACTCATTGACTCTCTTCGAGCCTATGCGTTGCGATGAATCGTCGGGACCGCGAAACCGCGCTATTTCGGCGCAGCCATTTTCCGGATCAGCGCATCGCGCGCGGCGCGGGCGGCGGCTTTCGTGGCGTCGTCCTGGGCATCCTGCCCGCGGGCCTCCAGCGCCTTGGCGTAGTAGCCGAGTGCGAGCTGGTCGGAGGCGAGGCCGGCGTAAAGGTCGCCGAGGCGCTTGTTGGCCGCAAGCGCGGCTTGCGGCCTGCCCGCCGCTTCCTCGAACGCGCCGATCGCGCCGGGTGTATCGCCGCTTCGGGCTTTCATCTCGCCCAGCAACAGCAGGATCCGGTGGTCGCCGGCATTGGCGGAACGAGCCGCTTCCGCTTCGGCGAGCGCAGCCTTGAGGTCGCCCCCGCCGGCTCGCGCCTTGATCCTGACAAGGTGCGCCTCCGCGTCCGTCGGCGCGCTGGCGAGACGCGCGGTCGCGTCCTCCGCCGCCGGGCCGAATTTGCCCAGCGCCAGCCGCGCCTTGGCTCGAAGCAGGACGAGATCAGGTTCGCTCGCGCCGGCAGCGAGCGCCGTGTCGACGAGTTTTTCCGCCGCCGCCATGTCGCCGGTGGCGTGGTGGATCCGGGCCGCGAGCGCGAGCCAGCGCGGCTCGGCCGGCTCGATCCGCAGCGCCATGGCGATGTCGGTCAGCGCCGCCGGGTTGTCGGCCATGAGGGCGAGCCGGGCGCGCTCGGCGTAAGGCCGCGCCCGGTCCGGCGCGCGCCTGATCGCCTCGCTGAAATCGGCCCGCGCCGCCGTGACCTGCCGCAACTGCGCCCGCGCCAGCCCGCGATGCAGATAAAGGTCCGACATGAAGCCTGGCGTCAGCCCGTCATAGGTCGCCGTCGTCGGGTCCTTCGCGCCGTCGGCCGCGGCGTCGATGTCGGACACCGCATCAAGCGCGTTGCCGAGCCTCGCATGGGCGACGCCGCGCACGCCGCGCGCGGCGAGGTCTAGCTCCCGCTGGGCCAGCACCCCGCTGGCGGTGTCGCGTGCGCTGGCGTCGTCGCCCCGCGCCAGAAGGACGCGGGCGCGCATGACGTCCTGATGGGCGAAATTGCCGGGGTCGCGCTGTTTCCAGCGCTCGATCTCGGCGAGCGCCGACGCGACATCGCCCGATTCGATGAGCGCCAGCACGAGGATGTGGCTGCGCCGGAGGAACGCCTTGTCGGGCGTGATCCGACTTTCCGAATCGCGCGCTGCCGCCACCGCCTCGGCCGGGCGGCCGAGCATCAGCAGCATTTCGGCGCGATCGGCCTGCATCGAGACGACCGCATCGGGCTGCAACTCCAGCGTTCGCGTCAGATCGGCGAGCGCTATCTCGTAGCGCCCCAGCGCCGCGCCTGCGGAGGCGCGCAGGCCGAGCCCCTGCAGGAATTCGTCGGAGCCGGGTTTCGCGCGCCGCACCACGCTGTCGCCATCGGCGAAGGCCCGCTCGAGCGGCGATCGGTCGGACCCGAAGAAATAGGTTCCGCTATGGGCATGGCCGCGCGCCAGCGTCGCCGGCAGGTAGTCTGGCGCGGCCGCGACAGCCAGGTCCAGGTCGGGCACGCGCTGCTCGAAGGGCCGCGCCTGCGCGCGCAGCATCAGCATCTGCGCCTTCGCCTGCGGCGTCGCCGCCGTCTCGACCAGCCGGTCGCAGGATTGCATCCGCAGCGCGTCGTCTTTGTCGCCGCAGCGCGTCTTCAGCTCCGGCTCTGGAAGCTCCGCGACGATGACCGGCGGCGGCTTGTCCAGATCTATGATCTGGGCGGCGGCGCGGTTCCGCGAGGTCTTGTCGTAGTCCATTCTGGCGTCGGTTCGGGCGGCCGACTGAACGTAAAGCGCTCGCGCCCCGGCCTTGTCGTCGGCCGCCAGCAGGATTTCGGCCTTGATCTGATAGCCGTCGAACAGAAATGCATCGAGTTCGATCGCCTTGTCGATGTCGCTCCGCGCGCCGGGGAGGTCCTTCATGGCGAGCTTGATCGCGGCCCGCGTCGCAAAGGCCCGGCCATAGCGCGGCGCGACCTGAACCGCGGCGTCCGCATCCACCAGCGCTTCGGGAAGCAGCCGCTGCGCCAGCCGCGCCCGCGCCCGGATTTCGCCCAGTTCGTAGACGGCCGGAAAACCCGCCAGTCCGTCCGTCGCCTCCTTCTCGGCGGCGTCGAACGCGCCGAGATAGAAGTGGCTGCGCGCCTTGGTGATGAAGCCCTCGCTACCCTTGAAGCCGAGACTCCGCGCCTGCGCGATCGCGGTGACGGCATCGCGATACTGGCCCGTCGAGTAGTGCAGCAGCCCGATCAGGTAATGGCTGCGGGGGTGCCCCCCCTTCCAGAACAGCCCCTGGCGCAAATCCTCGCGCGCGCCCTCGAAATCGAACTGCGTCAGCTTGAGATAGCCGCGATTGGCATGGTTGTCGGCGTCGAACGGGTCCTTCTCGATCGCGACGCTGAAATCCTCCATCGCACCGGCCATGTTGCCGAGGCCGAAGCGGATCTGGCCGCGGTCGCGATAGAGCGCCATGAAATTCGGCACGAGCCTGATCGTCTCGCTGTAGTCCTTCTCGGCCTCCGCCAGCCGGTTGAGCGCCCAATAGGCCTGCGCCCGGCCAAGCAGCGCCGAAGCCCTCGTCTTGAGGTCGCCCTTTCGTTTCAGGACGGCGGTGCAGGCGGCGATGCCGGCCTCGCTCTTCTCGGTGCGGCAGAGCGTGGCGGCGTTGGGCTTCTGGGCCCATGCCGGCTGCGGCGGCGCCGCCAGCCAGGCGACGGCGAAAGCCGGGCAGACCATGGCGAGCCTGAACGCGTGACGCATGGATGCGGCCATCCGCGCCTCCCTTGACGGAATTGCGGCGAGCCTACCACATCGGCGGACGCTACGTCAGGCCGCGCCGCTCATCCCTCGCGGTGCACCTGGAACCCGGCGAAGGACTGGCTCACCGGCATGATCTCGAGGCTGTTGACGTTGACATGCGGCGGCAGCGTCGCGACCCAGAAGATCGTCTCCGCGATGTCCTCCGGCTGCAAGGGATGGGCTCCCGCATAGACCGCGTCATAGGCTTTCTGGTCGCCGCGGTTGCGGACCAGCGTGAACTCGCTCTCGCACATTCCGGGCTCGATCGAGGTGACGCGCACGCCCTTTCCGTGCAGGTCGGAGCGCAGGCCGAGCGAGAACTGGCGCAGGAAGGCTTTCGTGCCGGCATAGACATTGCCGCCGGCATAGGGCCAGTGCGCCGCGACCGAGGCGATGTTGACGATCGCGCCCCGGCGCTCGATCAGCTTGGGCAGGAGATGATGCGTCAACGTCACCAGCCCGGTGACATTCGTGCCGATCATCGTCTTCCAGTCGGAGAGCTGCGTCTGCGGCGCGGGCTTCGTGCCGAGCGCGAGCCCGGCATTGTTGAGCAGCACGTCGATCTCGCGGAATGCATCGGGAAGCGCGCCAAGAGCCGCGATCATCGCCGCCTCGTCGGTGATGTCGAAGGCCGCGCCGTGGAAGGCCTCGCCGAGTTCGGCCTTGAGCGCATCGAGCCGGTCGGCCCGCCGGCCCGTGCCGATCACCTTCCAGCCGGCGGCCACGAAGCGCCGCGCGCTCGCCGCGCCGAACCCCGCCGTCGCTCCCGAAATCAGAATCGTCCTGCTCATCGCCCTGCTCTCCCGAATACGCGATGCGAAAGCATGCGCCGTCCTCGGATGCCGACCCCGTGCCGCCGCTGGTCTCGAGGTCAATCCGACCGCCGTCATTGTGCAGGAGGAACGCCAGCGATCACAGACCCGCCCGCGCGGATCGCCATGCGTCAAGCGGTGTCGCCAGGCCCGGCAGCCAAAGCAAGTCTCCGCGAGGACTTTGCAGTTGCGATGTTGACCGGAAAGGAGGTGGTGCCGCTTGAGGGATTCGAACCCCCGACCCCCTCATTACGAATGAGGTGCTCTACCAGCTGAGCTAAAGCGGCGACGCGCCAGCCTGTATCAGCCCGGCCGATTCCTGGCAAGGCGAACTCGGGTTCGATCTCGGGTTCGGCATGCGCCCCGTTACGATTTCCTGAGCTTTTCCGTCTCGGGCTTTTCCTGTCCCAAAGCCACGATGCCGCGCCTGATCGCGCGCGTCCGGGTGAAATGCCGGTGCAGCGTCTCGCCGTCGCCATAGCGGATGGCGCGGGTGAGCAGCGACAAATCCTCGCTGAACCGGCCGAGCATCTCCAGCACGGCGTCTTTGTTGTGCAGGAAGACGTCGCGCCACATCGTCGGGTCGCTTGCGGCGATGCGGGTGAAATCGCGAAAGCCGCCGGCCGAGAACTTGATCACCTCCGACTGCGTCACCGCCGCCAGATCCTCGGCCGTGCCGACGATGGTGTAGGCGATCAGATGCGGCAGATGGCTGGTGATGCCGAGCACGAGATCGTGGTGCTGCGGCGTCATCACCTCGACGATCGCGCCCATGCCCTCCCAGAGCTGGCGCGTGCGCGTGACGGCGCTCTCGTCGGCCCCGTCCGGCGGCGTCAGGATGCACCAGCGGTCGAGGAACAGGCTGGAAAAGCCGGCGTCCGGGCCGGAATTCTCCGTGCCGGCGACCGGGTGTGCCGGAACGAAATGCACGCCTTCGGGCAGATGCGGCGTCACGGCCTCGACCACGGCGTTCTTGACCGAGCCGACATCCGACAGGATCGCCCCTCGCTTGAGCACGTCCGCGATCTCGGCCGCGACCGCGCCGCAGGCCCCGACCGGCACGCACAGGATGATGTGATCGGCCTCGCGCGCGGCCTCGGCTGCCGTGTCGGCTATCCTGTGACCAAGCCCGAGTTCGCGCGCGCGCTGGCGCACGGCCTCGTCGCGGTCGGCCAGCACGATCTCGCCGGCGAGGTTGAAGGCCTTGGCGGCATGGGCGATCGAGGAGCCGATCAGCCCGATGCCGATGATGGCGAGGCGTGCAAAAACCGGCTGCTCGCGGCGGGGTGCAAAACTGTCGGCGGGATTGGCGGCCGGCGTCGTCATCGCTTGTCTTTCAGAAAATCCTTCAGCGCAGCCACCACGAGGCGGTTGGCCTCCTCGCTGCCGATCGTCATACGAAGGCAATCAGGCAGGCCATAGGCCCCGACGCCGCGCAGGATCAGCCCGCGTTGCGTCAGGAAGGCGTCGGCTTCCTTCGCGGTCTTGCCCGGCGTTTGCGGGAAATGGATCAACACGAAATTGCCGACCGAGGGAGTCACGTTGAGGCCGAGCTTTTCCAGCTCCGTCGTCGTCCAGGCGAGCCAGCGGTCATTGTGCTCGATCGCGCTGGCGACATGGGCCTCGTCGGCGATGGCCGCGCTGCCTGCCTCGATCGCCGCGCCGTTGACGTTGAACGGCCCACGGATGCGATTCAGCGCATCGACGAGATGGGCCGGCCCGTAGAGCCAGCCGAGGCGCAGATTGGCCAGCCCGTAGATCTTCGAAAACGTCCGCGTCATCACGACATTGTCGCAGGTCGCGACCAGTTCGAGGCCTGAGGCGTAGTCGTTGCGGCGGACATATTCGGCATAGGCCGCGTCGAGCACGAGCAGCACATGCGGCGGCAAGCCGGCCTGCAGCCGCTTGACCTCGTCGAACGGAACGTAGGTCCCGGTCGGGTTGTTGGGATTGGCGAGGAAGACGATCTTCGTTTTCGGCGTCACGGCGTTGAGGATCGCGTCGATATCGGCGGTGAAGTTCGTCTCCGGCACCACGACAGGCTTGCCGCCCATGGCCATGATCGCGATGCGGTAGACGAGGAAGCCGTGCTCGGTGAAGACGCCCTCGTCGCCGGGCCCGAGATAGGCCTTGGTGACGAGTTCGAGCAACTCGTCCGAACCGTTGCCGCAGATGATGCGGCCGGCGTCGAGACCGTAGCGCCCGGCGATCGCCTCGCGCAGCCTGGTCGACGAGCCGTCGGGGTAGAGTTCGAGCTTGGCCGATAGCCCGCTGAAGGCTGCGACCGCCCTCGGGCTCGGGCCCAGCGGCGTCTCGTTCGAGGAGAGCTTGTGCAGCTTGACGCCAGCGGGCGCGGCCGATTTTCCGGGCACATAGGCCTCGATGTCGAGGACGCCGGGGCGGGGAATTGGGCGGGCGGCTGCGGTAACCATGGCGGTTCGACCTTAACGAGCGATCAGCGGACGGATTTGACGGAAAAACGCGCGGCGTGGCTGCCGATCTCGGAAAAGTCGCTCAGGCCCGCAGGCTCCAGCGCCTTGCCGATGGCGCTCTGGTCGGCTTCGCCGGAGGCCGCGATCAAGAGAGAAAGATGCGAGCCGTCGGCGGCGCTGGCGGAGACCTCGGCGAGATGCTGCGACAGGCCGGCGCGCAAGCCCTCCGACCAGCGCTCGACGCGGGCCGCATAAAGTACGATCTCGCGCATGGCGGCATCAGCCAGCGGCTTGGCGATGCAGTAGACCGGCGTGCCGGCCGGATGGTCGGGCCGCTCGATGAACGGCAGCCGCGCGATGATTTTTGGCGCGTCGGCGCCGATCAGGTCGCTCCACCAGATGCCGGCGCTGGCGCCCTGGTCCATCCGGAAGATGCCGAGATCGCCGGCCGAGCCCGCCACCGCGCGGATGACGGCGCGGGCATCCTCATGCGTGACGAACGGCACGGTGAAGCCGAAATGGAAGCGGGCGGAATCGCGAATCGCCGCATCGCCGCCTGATATCTCGGCATGCACCGCGTAGTTCGCCTGCACATAGGTGAAGGTCGCGATGATGATGCGCCAGATGCCCTCGATCGTGTCGAGCGGCAGCAGGCCTTTATGGCGCAGCGCAAGCCGCTTCATCATGTCGGCCTCGCGGCCGGGCCGGAAGGCCGAGCCCGAGACTTGCGTCTTCTTGACCGCGATCAGCGTCTCGATGATCTCGGACCGCTCCATCAGCAGCGCATGCATCTCGCTGTCGATGCGGTCGATCCCGGCGCGCAGATCGGCGAGTGTGGTGGGGGCGGCTTGGGTCATGGGCGGTCTCGGACAATCGCGTTGTCCTAAAGCAATCGCCATGACCGGGGAAAGCGGTTTTGCGACTTTTCGCCGGATCAGCCGCTGGCCTGCCTGCGTCGAGCGGGAGGAACGCTGTTTTCCAGCCGGTACGGCCGCACGAGCTGTTCTGCCGGGATGCGCCAGGCCGCACTGATCTGATGGACCATCGGCAAGGTCAGCGCCCGTCGGCGAGCGAGGATTTCCGAGGCACGCGAGCGGGAGCCCAGCACAGCGGCCAGATCGGCCTGGCTATGGCCTTCTTCCTCCATTGTGACGCGGATGAGCTCGACCGGGTCGAGATCCGGCAATCCTGGCCGGTCGCGCTCGAAGGCGTCGACCAGCGTGGCCAGCACGTCGAGCCGGTCGCCGTCCGCGCTTCCGGGCAAAGCGCCCCACAGCCTGTCGATCTCCTCAAGCGCGGCGCGATGATCGTTTTCGCTGCGGATCGGCCCGATCATCATCATGTCCTCCTAGAACTGGCTGACCGTGAGGGCGTCGATCCGGTCATACTCCGCGTGCGTCCCGATGAATTTCACGAACGCGATGCCTCGCCCGAGATCGAAGGATGCAATCAGCCTGTATTTGCCGCCGCCGATCTCAAAGCGGATTCGCTCGTCGTTCAAAACCTTGCAACCCGAAAAGTTCAATGTAGCGTCGCTCAGGCCCTGCCACTTGGCGGCGCGGATCACCAGTTCCCAGCGACGCAGCGCCGGGCCTGAATCCGGATGCCGCCGCGCGAAAGCCAGAAGTGTCGATCGCGCGATCAGCCGCATGACTGAGCATAAGAGAGTTCCCATTTGGGAACAAGGCGGGTTGTCTCCTTTCGAGCGTCGGCGTTGACAGGCGCGCGCGCAGGCGGCATCGATCAAGTTCGATTTTCCGAACGACCTGACCGGCAAGACAAATCGTTGCTGTCAAAGCGGACGTTGATGAGCGATCTCTCCCTGAGCCTGGCCGATCCGCTGAAGGAGGCCAACGAGCCGTCCAGCCCTGTCGCGCGTTTCGGGCCGGAGACGCCGCTGGCGATGGATTGCGGCGTCAGGCTCGACCAGTGGCAGATCGCCTACCAGACTTATGGCGAACTCAACGCGGCCCGCTCGAACGCCGTGCTCGTCTGCCACGCCCTGACCGGCGACCAGCATGTCGCGAGCCGCAATCCGATCACCGGCAAGGGCGGCTGGTGGACCGCGATGATCGGGCCCGGCAAGCCGATCGACACCGATCGCTTCTTCGTGATCTGCGCCAATGTCGTCGGCGGCTGCACCGGCACAACGGGACCGGCCTCGACCGATCCGCAGACCGGAAAGCCCTGGGGCCTCGCCTTTCCCATGGTGACGATCCGCGACATGGTGCGGGCGCAGGCGCGGCTGCTCGACGCCCTTGGCATCGAGAGCCTGTTTTCGGTCGTCGGCGGCTCTATGGGTGGCATGCAGGTGCTGCAATGGGCCGCGAGCTACCCGGAGCGCGTGTTTTCGGCGCTGCCGCTGGCGACCGGGGCCAAGCACTCGGCCCAGAACATCGCCTTCCACGAGGTCGGCCGGCAGGCGGTGATGGCCGATCCCGACTGGCGCGGCGGGCGCTATCTGGAGGAGGGCGCGCGCCCCTCCAAGGGCTTGTCGGTGGCGCGGATGGGCGCGCACATCACCTATCTCTCGGAGCCGGCGCTGCACCGCAAATTCGGCCGCAAGCTGCAGGACCGCGAGGCCCCGACCTTCTCCTTCGACGCCGACTTCCAGGTCGAGAGCTATCTGCGCCATCAGGGCGTCAGTTTTGTCGAACGCTTCGACGCCAACTCCTATCTCTACGTCACCCGCGCCATGGACTATTTCGACCTCGCCGCCGACCATGGCGGCGTGCTGGCCAAGGCTTTCGCCGGCACGAAGACGCGCTTCTGCGTCGCCTCCTTCACCTCGGACTGGCTGTTCCCGACCTCGGATTCGCGCGCCATCGTCCATGCGCTGAACGCCGCAGGGGCCTCGGTCTCCTTCGTCGAACTCGAAAGCGACAAGGGCCACGACGCCTTCCTGCTGGAAGAACCCAACCTATTCGCCACGACGCGCGGCTTCATCGGCGCGGCGGCAAGGGCGCGGGGGATCTGATGACACTCCCCGACCACCACACCTCCCGCATCGACCTGAAACTCGTCGCCGAGATGGTGACGCCGGGCTCGCGCGTGCTCGATGTCGGCTGCGGCGACGGCGAGTTGCTGGCGCTGCTGGCCGAGACCCGAAACGTCGATGCGCGCGGCATCGAACTCTCCCGCGAGGGCGTGGCCGGCTGCGTCGCGCGCGGCCTCTCGGTGATCCAGGGCGACGCCGACACAGACCTCTTCGACTATCCCGACGACAGCTTCGACTACGTCATCCTGTCCCAGACCATCCAGGCGACGCGCAAGCCCCGCCTCGTGCTGGAGAACATGCTCAGGATCGGCCGGCGCGCCATCGTCTCCTTCCCGAATTTCGGGCATTGGCGCATGCGTTCCCAGGTCTTCTTCAGAGGGCGCATGCCGGTGACGGACTCGCTGCCTTATGACTGGTGGGACACGCCGAACATCCATTTCTGCACGATCCGCGATTTCGTCGCGCTCTGCGACGCGGTCGGCGCGGAGCGCGAGCGCGCGGTCGCGCTCAACGCCGCCGGCGGCAGGGTGGGGGTGGCCGCGCCCTGGTGGCTGTGGAACCTGTTTGGCGCGCAGGCGGTATTTCTGTTGAAGAGGGGGTAGCAGCTACGGAAGCGCTGACGCGAACCCCTCCCCCTTGTGGGGAGGGGCAGGGGTGGGGGGCGAACGACCGGGCGAGCACTCGCCAAGCGGGACGCCCCCCATCCCCATACCCTTCCCCACGAGGGGAAGGGAGGAGCGCAATCCGGTCCGGGCTGAGTAGGTCGAGCGGAGACTTCGCGCCTCAATTCAGCGCCACTCCCGCAGGCCGCTTCTCCTTCACGGCCGCGACGTCGCCCAGCATCAGGCTCGACGGGCCGACCGTGACCGGCACCGTCTCGCCATCGCTGATCCTGCCGGCGAGCAGCAGTTCGGCCAGCGGATCCTGCACCGATTTCTGGATCACGCGCTTGAGCGGGCGCGCGCCATAGGCCGGGTCGTAGCCCTTGGCGGCGAGCCATTCGCGCGCGGCGTCGGACAGTTCCAGAACGATCTTGCGGTCGGCCAGCAGCCGCGCCAGCCGCGCCATCTGGATGTCGACGATCGCGCCCATGTCGGCCCGCCGCAGCCGGTGGAACAGGATGATGTCGTCGATGCGGTTGAGGAACTCCGGCCGGAACGCCTGCCGGACGACGGCCATCACCTCGTCGCGGACCTCGTCGGAATCCTGCCCTTCGGGCTGGTTCACCAGATACTCGGAGCCCAGATTCGAGGTCATGATGATCAGCGCGTTGCGGAAATCGACCGTGCGGCCCTGTCCGTCGGTGAGACGCCCGTCGTCGAGCACCTGCAGCAGCACGTTGAAGACGTCCGGGTGCGCCTTCTCGACCTCGTCGAACAGCACGACCTGATAGGGCCGGCGGCGCACGGCTTCGGTCAGCGCGCCGCCTTCCTCATAGCCGACATAGCCGGGAGGGGCGCCGATCAGCCGGGCGACCGAGTGCTTCTCCATGTATTCCGACATGTCGAGGCGCACCATCGCGGTCTCGTCGTCGAACATGAAGGCCGCCAGCGCCTTGGTCAGCTCTGTCTTGCCGACGCCGGTGGGGCCGAGGAACATGAACGAACCGATCGGACGGTTCGGGTCCTGCAAGCCGGCCCGCGCCCTTCGCACCGCCGTCGAGACGGCTTCCACCGCCTCGCGCTGGCCGACGACGCGGGCGGCGAGCGTGTCCTCCATCTTCAGGAGCTTGTCCTTCTCGCCCTGCAGCATCCGGTCGACCGGCACGCCGGTCCAGCGGCTGACGACCTGCGCGACATGGTCGGGCGTCACCGCCTCCTCGACCATGCCCGACGTGTCGCCGATCGCCTCGATCTCGGCCAGCGTCTTCTCCAGTTGCGGGATTTCGCCATAGGCGAGTTCGCCGGCGCGCTGGTATTCGCCCTTGCGCTGCGCCTGCGCCAGTTCGGTCCTGGCGTTGTCGAGCTTCGTCTTGATCTCGGCGGCCGCGCCGAGCTTATCCTTCTCGGCCTTCCAGCGCGCGGTGATCGCGGCCGAGCGCGTTTCGAGATCGGCGAGCTCGGATTCGAGCCGCTTCAGCCGCTCCCTCGAGCCTGAATCGCTCTCCTTCTTCAGCGCCTCCTGCTCGATCTTCAGCCGCACGATCTCGCGGTCGATCGAATCGAGCTCCTCGGGCTTGGAATCGACCTGCATCCGCAGCCGCGCCGAGGCCTCGTCGATCAGATCGATCGCCTTGTCGGGCAGGAAGCGGTCGGTGATGTAGCGGTTCGACAGGGTCGTCGCCGAGACCAGCGCCGAATCCGTGATGCGGACGCGGTGATGCTGCTCGTATTTCTCCTTCAGCCCGCGCAGGATCGAGATCGTGTCCTCGACCGAGGGCTCGGCGACGAAGACCGGCTGGAAGCGCCGGGCGAGGGCTGCGTCCTTCTCGACATACTTCCGGTATTCGTCGAGCGTGGTCGCGCCGATGCAGTGCAGGTCGCCGCGCGCCAATGCGGGTTTCAGCAGGTTCGAGGCGTCCATCGCGCCGTCGGTCTTGCCCGCGCCGACCAGCGTGTGCATCTCGTCGATGAACAGGATCACGCCGCCATCGGCGGCCGACACCTCGTTCAGCACCGCCTTCAGCCGCTCCTCGAACTCGCCGCGATATTTCGCGCCCGCGATCAGCGAGCCCATGTCGAGCGCGAGCAGTTCCTTGTCCTTCAGGCTTTCGGGCACGTCGCCATTGACGATGCGAAGCGCAAGCCCTTCGGCGATCGCGGTCTTGCCGACGCCGGGCTCGCCGATCAGCACGGGGTTGTTCTTGGTGCGGCGCGACAGCACCTGGATGGTGCGCCGGATTTCCTCGTCGCGGCCGATGACCGGGTCGAGCTTGCCGTCGCGCGCGGCGGCAGTCAGGTCGCGCGCGTATTTCTTCAGCGCGTCATAGGCCTGCTCGGCCGATGCCGAATCGGCGGTGCGGCCCTTGCGGATCGCCTCGATCGCCGTGTTGAGCGACTGCGGATTGACGCCGGCCTTGCCCAGCGCCTTGCCGGCCTCGGTCTCCTTCTCGATCGCCAGCGCGAGCAGGAGCCGCTCGACCGTGACGAACGAGTCGCCGGCCTTCTCGGCGGCTTTTTCGGCCGTGGCGAAGACGCGCGCGAGGCCAGGCGTCAGGCTGGGTCCTGACGCGCCGCTGCCCGAAACCTTGGGCAGGCGGGCGAGAGCCGTATCCGTCAGTTGCAGGGCCAGCCGCGACTGCCCTCCGGCGCGGTCGATAAGCCCTGCCGCCATGCCTTCGCTGTCGTCGAGCAGCGCCTTGAGCAGATGCTCGGGCGTGAACTGCTGATGGCCTTCGCGCAGCGCGATCGTCTGCGCCGCCTGCAGGAAGCCCTTGGCCCTGTCGGTGTATGTCTCGATGTTCATGTCCTCGTCACTCCGCCCGCCGGCGCGCCCCGTGGCGACGCGGTCCCGGCTGCCTTTCGTCGGGATAGGGCTCCCGGAGGACGCCCTTCGCCCCATGAGATAGGTGTGGCATCCGCGCAACGGAAGGGGTCTCCGCGCGTATGGTTGACCGGCACGCCGCCGGCCGGGCAGCATGAGCCGATGACGGGGACGAAACGGCAGCAGTCGATCCGAAAAGCCCTGCGCGCGCTCGCGCCCGGCATCCCGTTGTCGGACGCCGAGGCGGTGGTGACGCTGGCCGAGCGCCGGCACATGAAGGATCTTCCGCCCTCGACCGCGCTCTGGCTGGCGCTCGGCAGCCATGTCCGCCATGTCCATACCGATTACGAGCAGTTGCTCGCCGACGGCTACGAGCGAGAGGCGGCGCGCTTCTTCGTCGCCGACGACACCGACGACGTGCTCGCCGGCTGGGGCTGCCAGCGCTCGGTGGCCGAAATCGTCGAGGAGGCGGAGGAGGAAGCGATCAGGGTCCACGCGCCACGGCGCTGACGGAACTGGCGCTGACGAGGCTCGGATTGATCGGACTGGTGCAAGGATTTGATCGATCGGCCGGCAGCGATCGGGCTATGCTGCTCCGCGGATCAGCCAGCGGAACTCTTCATGCGCGTCGCCTCGCTCTATCGCTACCCGGTCAAGGGTCTCTCGCCGGAACCTCTCGCGCGCGCCGTTCTGAAGACGGATGCCTACTTCCCCGGCGACCGGCTCTTCGCCATCGAGAACGGCCCGTCGGGCTTCGATGCCACCGATCCGCGGCGCCAGCCCAAGATCAAGTTCCTGATGCTGATGCGGCACGAAATGCTGGCTCGGCTTCGCACGCGCTTCGACGACGCCACGGGCGATCTCGTCATCGCCTATGAGGGCGGCGAGGTTTTGCGCGCCAGCACGATGACGGCCGAGGGCAGGGGGCTGATCGCGGCGTTCTTCGAGGGTTTCATGCCCGACGAACTGCGCGGCAAGCCGCGCCTGCTGACCGCGCCGGGCGGCTTCCGCTTCACCGATTCCCGCTCGGGCTTCGTCTCGATCATCAACCTTGCCAGCGTCGCCGATCTGGAGGGCCGGATGGGAGCCCCCGTCGATCCGTTGCGCTTCCGCGGCAACGTCATGGTCGAGGGGCTGGAGCCCTGGGCCGAGTTCGATCTCGTCGGCCGGGAACTGACCTCTCCGTCCGGCCTGCGGCTGAAGGTGACCAAGCGGATCGAGCGCTGCGCCGCGACCAATGTCGATCCCGTCACCGGCATCCGCGACCTGCAGATACCCAGGGCGCTGATGAACGCTTACGGCCATTTCGATTGCGGGGTCTATTGCGAGATCGTCGAGGGGGGCAGCCTGGCGGAGGGGGAGCGGCTGGCCATCGGCGTCGCTACAGTCCCGGAGCGCGCTGGACTCGGCATCGCCTGAACGAAAAAAGGGCCCTCGCGGGCCCCTTTCAATATGTCGTGCAAGAGATCGTGGCGGGCGAAGCGGCCCGGCTCACTCCACGGCGTTGTCGCCATCCGAGCCGAGCGCGTCCATGACCTCGCGCGGCGAGCGACGGCGGCGCGGGCGCTTGGGGGCGTCGCCCGGTCCGGCATCGTCTGGCTCGGCGGCAGGCGCGGCGACCTGAGCCTCGTCCGAAACCGTTATCGGAACCCTGACCGGCGTGGTCAGGAACGAGGGCAGCGCGGCAGCGACGTCGCCATCGCCCTCGGCAGAGTCGGGCTCGCGGCGCGGACGGCGCTCTGGGCGCGGTCCGCGTTCGGGCCGCTCGGCGCGCTCCGGCCGGTCCGTACGCTCGAAACGCGCTTCGGGAGCGCGAGGCTGCATCACGGCGTCCGGCTGGTCGGACGGAACCGGAATGTCGGAGCGCGGCGCATCGGGGCGCGGCGCGTAACCGCCCTGGCCGCCCTCGTTGCGGTCGAAGCGGGGGCGATCCTGCCTGTCGTTGCGGTCGAACCGGCGCGGGCCGTTGCGGTCGTTGCCTTGCCGGTCGTTGCCCTGCCGGTCGTTGTGCTGCCGGTCGCCGTTGTTGCGATCCTGCTGGTTGCGGTCGTTGTTGCGGTTTTGCCGGTCGAAACGCTGGCCGTTGCCGCCCTGGCTCTCGGTGGGGCCGCCTTCCTGGCGGTGGCCGCCATTGCCGTTGAAGCCATTGGCGTTGTAGCCGCCCTGGCCGCCATCGTTGCTGCGGATCTCGGGCTGGGGACCGGCGCCTGGCTGAAACTCCTGACCGTCCTCGTCGCCTTCGTCGCCTTCCTCCTCATTGGTCTCGACGAAGCCGCGATTGGGCGGGAAGCTGTGGCCGAACTGCTGGGCCATCTGCTCCTGCGCCGCCAGCAGGATGCGGTAATAGTGCTCCGCGTGCTGAAAATAGTTTTCCGCCGCCACCGGATCGCCCGACGACTGGGCATCGCGCGCGAGTTGCAGATACTTCTCGGCGACATGCTGCGCGGTGCCGCGGACCTTCACGTCGGGACCGTTGGACTCATAGCTCCGCTGGAGCGGATTTGGCGCCTTGCGGTTGCCGTTGTTGCCACTGTTGTTGTTATTGTTGTTACGGCCGCGCATACGCCGGTTCTGACCTGGTCTCATTCGCGTCTGTCTTTTCGAAGCAACCGTTGCGGCGTCATGCGCGTTCCGACGCATGGCGGGTTGCGACGCCATGCCGGGCTGAGTTGACCTGAAGGGGCGATGTGCCGTCTCTGGCCGTCACGCGCTCTTTTCCAAACCGGAGCGATCTCCGCTCCAAGGTCCGACGAGCGTCAAGGCGCTCCCGGATATCCAAACTGGCTGTGTCAAATTCCGTCTGTCTGCGGACATGTCCGGAGGCATCGCTTGGCCGTCGGGGCTTGTCCCAAGGGCTCGGCGCTGACGACACCAGCTTCGGCTTGGCTGAGTGCATAGCGGTTTTTGGCCCGGCATCCAAGCAAAATCGCACAAATGCCTGTGCGTATCGTCAAACGGTGAACAGAAGCGCGCGCTGATGCCCGCCCAGATCGCGCCGCGACCCCGCGAATCTCAAACCCGCCGCATCCATTAGCGCCGTGACGTCGGGGCCCTGCCCGGCGCCGATCTCGAGGACCGCGAGCCCGCCCGGGGCGAGCGAATCCGGTAGGCTTGCCGCCAGCGCCCGGTAGCAGGCGAGCCCGTCATCGCCGCCATCGAGCGCCAGCAGCGGATCATGCTCGCGGACGGCTGGAGACAGCGTCGCGATCTCGGCAGTCGGAATATAGGGCGGGTTGGAGACGATCAGGTCGAAGCGTTGCGACAGCCCGCGAGTCCATTCGCCCTGCCTGATCGCGGCCCGGTCCGCGACGCCGTTCAGGACCGCATTGCCCCGCGCCGTGGCGCAGGCCTCTTCCGAAAGATCGACGCCGACGCCGCGCGCCGCGCGAAATTCCGACAGGAGCGCGATCAGCAGGCAGCCGGACCCCGTCCCGAGGTCGAGTATCGACAGCGCGTCATCGCGGCGTTCCGGCAAGGCGGCAAGCGCCGCCTCGACCAGCGTCTCGCTGTCCGGGCGCGGCTCCAGCGTCGCTGGCGAGAGCCGGAAGGGCAGGCCCCAGAATTCGCGCTCGCCGAGAATGCGCCAGACAGGCTCGCCCGCCAGACGCCGCGCGGCATAGGCATCGAGCTTCTCCCGGGCAGCCGAATCGATTGGCGCCCGTTGGTCGATGCTGGCCGTATCGAGGCCCAGCGCGCCCTCCATCAGGATGCGCGCATCGAGCGCCGCAGTCTCGCTGCCCGAGGAGAGCAGCCGCGCGGTGAGCGATCTCCGCGCGGCCGCGATCGTGATCGGAGAGTCCGTCAGTTGCCCTGCATCTTCTCGTTGATGCAGAACGTCATCTTCGTGCGGATCGCCGCCCGGCCCTCGCGCGAGCCGCGCATCTCGCGCTGGCACGCCCGGCGCGCCTGCGACTGCGTCATCGCCTTGTTGAGCATCGCCGGTTCGCCCGAGGTGGCGCGACGGAGAGCGCGCTCCTGGGCCTGCGCCGGAGCCATCGAAGCCAGCGCCATCATCGACGCCAACGCTAACCCCGCCGTGATCTTGCCTGCCGTGAACCTGGTCATGAGCGTCTCCCGCCATCTGTGTGTTCGATGCGAGATCAACGCTCCGGGGGGCAGGAGGTTTCATTCCCTCACACCGCGTTCGTTTCGGCGAGCAGGGCGGCCTGGTGTTCGGCCGTGAGCGCGTCGATGATCTCGTCAAGCACCAGCCCCTGCATCATCTCGTCGAGCTTGTAGAGCGTCAGGTTGATGCGGTGGTCCGTGACGCGTCCCTGCGGGAAGTTGTAGGTGCGGATGCGCTCGGAGCGGTCGCCGGAGCCGATCTGCGAACGCCGGTCGGCGGCGCGCTCGGCGTCGGCCTTCGTCCGTTCCAGGTCGTAGAGCCGGGCCCGCAGCAGTTCGTAGGCGCGGGCCTTGTTCTTGTGCTGCGAGCGTTCGTCCTGCACCACGATGGCGAGCCCCGTCGGGAGATGGGTCAGGCGCACGGCCGATTCGGTCTTGTTGACATGCTGGCCGCCGGCGCCGCCGGCCCGCATCGTGTCGATGCGGATATCCTCGTCCTTCAGCACGACATCGACCTCGCTGGCCAGCGGCAGCATCGCCACGGTGGCGGCCGAGGTGTGGATGCGCCCGCTCGTCTCGGTGTCGGGCACGCGCTGGACGCGGTGGACGCCCGATTCGAACTTCAGCCGCGCATAGACGCCCTTGCCGGCGATCTCGGCGATCACCTCCTTGAAGCCGCCGACCGTGCCCTCGCTCTCGGACAGGATATCGACGCTCCAGCGGTGTTGCGCGGCATGGCGCTGATACATCCGCAGCAGATCGCCCGCGAAGAGCGAGGCCTCGTCGCCGCCTGTGCCGGCGCGGATTTCGAGGATGACCCCGCGCTCGTCGGCCGCGTCCTTCGGCAACAGCGCGATCAGGATCTCGCGCGCCCTCGCCTCGATCTCGGCGCGCGCGGCGTCGCGCTCCTCATAGGCGAGGTCGCGGAACTCGGCATCGGTGGACGGGTCGTCGATCAGCGTCTGCGCCTCGTCGAGCGTGGCCTGCGCCTGCCGCCAGGCGGCGATCGCGCCGACCACGGGTTCGAGTTCGTTCAGCTCTTTCGCGAGATCGACCATCCGGCCGGCCTCGGTCGCGCCGTTGATCTCGTCGGTCGCGGCGGCGTGGCGGGCCACGATGGCGGCGAGACGGTCTTGCGGCAGGGGCAGGGACATGGCGGAACTCGAAAAGGCGAATGCGGGAGCGGCGGCGCGGGCTGCGAGCCTCGCTAGACCGGCGCCTTCAGTTCGGCTGCGAGCGCCGCCAGTTGCGGGCGCAGCGAGGCTGCGCCGTCGGGCGCGGCCAGCATCCAGTCGAGCCGGTCGCGCAGCTTGTCGGCGTCGAGCGCGCGCAGCATCGCCTTGACCGGCCCGACAGACGCAGCCGCCATCGAGAAGGCGCGGTAGCCGAGCCCGATCAGCGCCATGGTCTCCAGCGGCTTGCCGCCCATCTCGCCGCAGACGGTGACCGGGCATTTGGCCTCGGCCGCCGCCTCGACGATGATCTTGAGCGCCCGCAGCGCGCCGACGCAGAGCGGATCGAACCGGTCGGCGACACGCTTGTTCTCGCGGTCGGCCGCGAACAGGAACTGCATCAGGTCGTTGGTGCCGATCGAGAGGAAATCGGCCTCGCGCGCGATCTCGTGGATCTCGAACAGCAGGGAGGGCACCTCGACCATGACGCCGAGCTGCAGGCTCAGCGGAGGCTGATGGCCCTGCTTGGCCAGCATCGCCTGCTCGCGCTGGACGAGCAGGCGCGCGCGCCGGAACTCGTCCACCGTCGCCACCATGGGCAGCATGATCTTCATGTCGCGGCCCGCGCCGGCGCGCAGCAGGGCCCTGACCTGCGCCCGCAGCAGGCGCGGCTTGTCGAGGCCGATGCGGATCGCGCGCCAGCCGAGCGCCGGGTTTTCCTCCTCGACGCGCTCCATATAGGGCAGCACCTTGTCGCCGCCGATGTCGAGCGTGCGGAAGGTCACGGGCCGCCCCTGAGCCTGTTCGAGCACGGCGGCGTAGAGCGCCTGCTGCTCGCTCGTGGTCGGCATGTGCTGGGCGACCATGAACTGCAGCTCGGTGCGGAACAGGCCGATGCCGGAGGCGGCGGTCGCCTCAAGGTTCGGCATGTCGACCAGAAGTCCGGCATTGATCTGCAGCACGATCGGCACGCCGTCCTTCGTGACGGCCGGCGCCGATTTGAGCTTGCGGTACTGCTCCTGCTTGCGGGCGCGCAGGCGGGCCTTGTCCTTGTAGGCGTTCTCGACGTCCGGCTGCGGCCTTATCTGCACCTCGCCGGCCTGGCCGTCGACGATGACGGCGTCGCCCGACTGGATGAGCGCTGACGCGTTGACGATCTCGCCGACGGCGGGGATGCCGAGCGCGCGCGCCACGATCGCGATATGGCTGGTCGGCCCGCCTTCCTCCAGCACCAGCCCGCGCAGATGCGCGCGGTCGTAGTCCAGCAGCGCCGCCGGGCCCATCGAGCGCGCGATCAGGATCGCGTTCTCGGGCAGCTCCTCGCGGGCGACCCCGTTGGCCTTGCCCATCAGGGTCCGCAGCAGGCGGTTGGCGAGGTCGTCGAGATCGTGCAGGCGCTCGCGCAGATAGGGGTCGGTCTGGCGCAGCATCTTCGCGCGCGTGTCCGATTGCACGCGCTCGACGGCGGCCTCGGCGGTGAGGCCGGTCATGACCACCTCGCGCATGCGCCGGAGCCAGCCCTGGTCATGGGCGAACATCCGGAAGGTCTCGAGCACGTCGCGATGCTCGCCCGTGTGGGAAACGTCGCCGCGCTCGAGCAACTCGTCGATCGAGGCGCGCATCTCGGCGATCGCCGCCTCCAGCCGCTTGACCTCGCCAGCCGGATTCTCGGCGATCAGGTTGGTGATCGCGACGCGCGGCTCGTGCAGCACGGCATGGCCGAGGCCGACGCCGTCCGCCAGCGAGACGCCGACGCCATGGATCGGCCGGTCGAGACCGATTGCGGCTCCCGGCGCCGCGAGCGATTTCAGGCCGCCGGCCGCGATCATCTCCGCCATGATCATGGCGGTGGTCTGGAGGCTCTCGACCTCCTCTTCGGTGTATTGCCGGGTGGCGCGGTTCTGGATGACGAGCACGCCCATCACCGCGCCGCCGCGCAGGATCGGCACGCCGAGCCAGGAGCGATAGATCTCTTCGCCGGTTTCCGGGCGGTAGGAGAAGGCCGGGTGGTTTTGCGCGTCCGAGAGGACGAGCGGCTCGGCCTCGCGCGCCGTCAGGCCGACGAGGCCTTCGCCGGCGCGCATGGTGGTGAGGTGGACAGCCTCGCGGTTGAGGCCCTCGGTCGCGTAGAGTTCGAGCGAGCCGTCCTCGCGCAGGACATAGACCGAGCAGACCTCGGCGACGAGATTGCCGGCGATCAGGACGACGAGTCGGTCCAGCCGCTCCTGCGGGCTGATCGACGCCGCCATCACCTCGCGAAGGCGGCGCAGCAGGACGCCTGGTCCTCCGAGAGCGCCTCGCATCGATCTCAGTCCTCCGCCCGCCTCCTCAGCCATCGCGGCTGGCGCCTTTCCAAGGATCCGACAACGGCCGGTTTCCGACAGATGCGGAGACCCGCCATCCGGAACTGACATTTGCGGTCCCGAGTCGCAAGCGGCAACCGCGCTCGCGCGCCTTCTAGCGATGCGAAGGCGTATTCGGCAAGACCTGCGACCTGGGCGCGAGTCGGCGACCCCGCGGCATCGTCAATGCGAGGACGGGCGGGCCTGGGCGGCGCGTTCGCTCCGTGTCCCGGCCAATTCTGGCGCTGCATTGCGTGGCTTTCCCGCGGCGGCCGTCTTCGCGGGCGCGCGACGCGGCCCGGCCCGGCCCGTCGCCTGCTGAGGCGCGGCCTCGCCCGAGAGCGCGGCCAGGTAGCGCTGCGTCCACCAGCCGATGTCGGTGGCGTCGATCACCTTGTAGAGGCGTCCGAAACGCCTGATGCGCTCGGATTTCGGCATCGCCAGCGCGGTGCGTATCGCGTCGGCCACCTCATGGCTGTCGAACGGGTTGACGATCAGCGCGTCGGTCATCTGCTGGGCTGCCCCGGCGAAGCGCGACAGCACCAGCACGCCGGGATCGGCCGGGTCCTGCGCCGCGACATATTCCTTGGCGACCAGGTTCATGCCGTCGCGCATCGGCGTCACGAGCCCGACCTGCGCGCGCCGGTAGAGTCCTGCCAGCGCATTGCGCGAATAGGCCTTCTTGACCACGCGGATCGGCGTCCAGTCGAATTCGCCCAGCGCCGCGTTCAGGCGCCCGGCGACCTCGTCGGACATCCTGTCGAGTTCGGCGTATTCGGGCACCTCCGTGCGCGAGGGCGGCGCGATCTGGAGCAGGCCGACCCGGCCGCGATGTTCGGGGTGGCTGCGAAGGAACTGCCCGAACGCCTCCAGCCGCTGGACGATGCCCTTGGAATAGTCGAGCCGGTCGACGCCGATCACGAGCTTGCGCTCGCCCAGTGTCTCCCGGGTGGTCTTGATCGGCAGGGTCGCGGTGCGGACCGAGGCGGCCGCCAGCTTGCGAAACGACTCGACGTCGATGCCGATCGGGAAATCGCGCACGCTGGTCTGGCGGCGGCCGACGCGCACCCTGTCGCCGTCGACGCTGGCGCCCGAAAGCGTCTTGAGCCCACCGATCAGATTGGCGGCGTCGACCTCGGTCTGCATTCCGATGAGGTCATAGGCCGTCATCGTGCTGATCAGGGTCGCGCTGAAGGGCAGCGCTCCGAAGACCTCGGCCGGCGGCCAGGGAATGTGATGGAAGTAGCCGATCCGGTTCGTCACGCCGCGCCGGCGCAGTTCGGCGGCGAGCGGGATCAGGTGATAATCGTGGATCCAGATCAGGTCGTCGGGCTTCAGCATCGCGACCAGCGCTTTCGCGAAGCGGCGGTTGACGCCGAGATAGCCTGCATATTCCGTTCTGGAGAACTCGGTCAGACCGAGCCGGTAATGCATCAGCGGCCAGAGCGCGCGATTGGCGAAGCCGAGATAATAACTCTCGCGCTCGCCCGCCGTCAGATCGGTCACGGCATAGGTCACCTTGCCGCGCTGCGCCGTCTTCACCGGCTCGCTGGCGGCGTTCTCGGCGACCTCGCCGCTCCAGCCGAACCAGAGGCCGCCATGCGTATCGAGCGCCTCGCGCAGCGCCACCGCCAATCCGCCCGCCTGCGCCTTCTCCGAGCGATCGGGAATGGTGACGCGGTTAGAGACGATGACGAGTCGCATGGCGGGGACATTCTCCTGATGGGGGCCGTCGGCCCGAATTTCGACACCGACGGCAGGAACAGAACGCGCTGGCGGGCGTAATGTTTCGAGGCGGCCTGCGCGGGCCGATGGCGTCGCCGTGTCGGCTTCACGTCCAAATCATGGCGACGTCGCAAACTGAAGGCAGAATGTGGCAAGGTCACGAAGGCTCGTCGCCGACCCGCGCAACCGATATGCACGAACGGAGAGTTTTGAAAGCGCGAGCCGCAATTTCGCCGGCTCTGGCGCTCAGCTAAGCATAGATGATGGATCAGATCGAGATTGAACCGAAGAGCGGGGACGTGCGTGTCGCGTCGGCCGAGGCGGGTATCGCCCTGTTTCTCGATTTCGACGGCACCCTCGTCGAGATCGCGCCGGTGCCCGACGCCGTGAAGCTGGACCGTCGCGTCGCGCCGGCGCTGGAGGCGCTGCGGCTGAGTCTGGACGGGGCGCTTGCCCTCGTCTCGGGTCGGCCGATCGTATTTCTGGATGGCGTGCTCGAGCCTTACCGGTTCGATGCGGCGGGCCTGCACGGCGCGCAGGTTCGCGTCGATGGCGAGATCCGCTCGCAGGCCGACGTGCCCGATGCGATGCGCGAGGCGACGCGCGATCTCGTGCGCTTCGCCAACAGCCATGTCGGCATCATCGTCGAGGACAAGCGCATCTCGATCGCGCTGCACTGGCGGATGGCGTCCCATCTCAAGGACGAGGCGCTCGGCCTGATGCGCGCCATCGCGGCGCGGATGGGTCCGGCGGTGCGCCTGCAGGAGGGCAAGTCCGTGGCCGAGATCGTGCCGGCCGGGGCGAGCAAGGGCGGCGCCATTGCCTGGCTGATGCAGTCCCCGCCCTATGCCGGCCGCGTCCCGGTCTTCATCGGCGACGACATCACCGACGAGGCCGGCTTCGAGGCGGTCAACGCCCTGGGCGGCCTTTCCATCCGCATCGGCGCGGGCGAAACCTGCGCCGCGCGCCGGATCGACTCGCCGACGGACCTGCGCGCCATTCTCCTGGCCGCCGCCGAGCAAGGCAGCCTGACCTTGTCCAGCTTCTCTCAGTCAAGCTCCTGACAGGAATAACGATGACAGTGACCACCACCACCGCGGGGCGGCATTCCGCCTCGCTCGATCTCGGCGTGATCGGCAACTGCTCGATCGCGGCCCTTGTCGATCGCCGGGCGCGCATCGTCTGGGGCTGCTTTCCGCGCTTCGACCGCGACCCTGTCTTCTGTTCCCTCATCGACAACCAGGCCGATGACGGCGATGCGATGCCCGAGAAGGGCGTTTTCGCGATCGAACTGGTCGGCATGACGCGCTGCGAGCAGACCTATCTCGACAACACCGCGATCCTGTCCTCGGTCCTATCCGACGATCATGGCAACGCCATCGAGATCCTCGATTTCGCGCCGCGCTTCGTGCGCTACGAGCGCTTTTTCCGGCCGCCGCAGCTGGTGCGCCGCGTGCGCCGGATTTCGGGGCGTCCGCGCATCCGCGTGGTGCTGAGGCCCTGCCTGGGCCTCGGCGAGACCCCCGACGAGATGACGCGCGGCTCCAACCACGTCCGCTTCGTCGGCGCCGACCAGACGATCAGGCTCACCACCGACGCGCCGATCTCCTACGTCGTCGACAGCGTGCCTTTCGCCGTCGACCGGCCGTTCTCGTTCTTCGTCGGCTCCGACGAGGCCCTGCGCGCCGAGATCGAGACGACCTCGCGCGAATTCCTCGACAAGACGACCGATTACTGGCGCGACTGGGTGCGCTCGCTCTCGCTGCCCTTCGACTGGCAGCGCGAGGTCATCCGCGCCGCGATCACGCTGAAGCTCTGTTCCTTCGAGGAGACCGGCGCGATCGTCGCCGCGCTGACCACCTCGATCCCCGAGGCGCCGGGCACCCAGCGCAACTGGGACTATCGCTTCTGCTGGCTGCGCGACGCCTATTTCGTCGTCCATGCGCTCAACCGGCTCGGCACGACCCGGACGATGGAGGATTATCTCGGCTTCATCACCAACATCGTCGACACCTTCTCTGAAAGCGGGGCCGAGCATTTGCCGCCGCTCTACCCGATCACGCGCGGCGGCACCCTTGAGGAGTTCGAGGCCCCGAATCTGTCGGGCTATCGTGGCCACCAGCCGGTGCGCTTCGGCAACGGCGCGGCGACCCAGGTCCAGAACGACGGCTACGGCGCGGTGGTTCTTGCGGCGACGCATTCCTTCTTCGACCAGCGCCTGATCCAGCCCGGCAAGGAGGCGCTGTTCGGGCAGCTCGAGCGCATGGGCGAACTGGCCATCGCCTATTTCGACAAGCCCGACGCCGGTCCCTGGGAGCTGCGCGAGAAGCAGGTGGTGCATTCCTTCTCCAGCGTGATGTGCTGGTCGGCCTGCGACCGGCTCGCCCGCATCGCCGGCACGCTCGGCCGCGCCGACCGCAAGGATTACTGGAAAGGCGAATCGAAGCGCCTGAAGCAGATCATCGGGGACAGGATCTGGAACGAGGAGAAGGGCCATTTCGTCTCGACCTTCGACGGGACCGAACTCGACGCGACGCTGCTGCTCTTCTCCGAACTCGGCTTCGTCAAGGCCGACGACCCGCGCTTCATCGCGACCGTCGAGGCGATCGGCCGCGATCTGACGCGCGGCGACCTCCTGCTGCGCTATGCGACGCAGGACGATTTCGGCTTCATGCATACGGGCTTCCTGATCTGCGCCTTCTGGTATGTCGATGCGCTCGACGCGATCGGCCGGCGCGACGAAGCCAAGGAGCTGTTCGACCGCATCCTGAAGCGCCGCAACAGCTTCGGCCTGCTCTCCGAGGACGCCGACCTGACGACGGGCGAGCTCTGGGGCAATTTTCCGCAGACCTATTCGATGGTCGGGCTGATCAATTCGGCGATGCGGCTGAGCCGGAATTGGGAAGAGGCGTTCTGAGCGCGGCCTCGGTAGGCTGAGGCAGCGAGGCCCGGCGCGCCGCCTGCAGGATCGGCCGCTCGACCAGCCTGTGAAGAAGCAGGGCGGCCAGGAGCGTGCCGGCGGCCACCAGCGCCGGGAACAGGCCAAGCCAGACCCAGCCCGCTGCCGGCATGTGGGCGCGAAAAGCCGTCGCGGCCACCAGCACGATCGGCAGATGCGCGAGATAGACGGCATAGGACAGATCGCCCGCGAGGTCGGCGCGCGAGCCCGCGCCGGTCGTCGCGCTGGCCTCGTTCCAGGCCAGCGCCGCGGCGACGAGCAGAACCGCGGGCCCTCCCCAGATCAGCATGCGCCATGGCCCCGGATCGTCAGGATGGAGGACGAGCATCCCAAGCGCGACCGCGGCCAGCGCAAGCCGGACCGGCCGGGCGAGCCGCAAGCCGCCCAGGCGATGGAGCCCGTAAAGGCCAATGCCGGCGGCGAATTCGAGGATGATCGGGTTGGACCAGAAGCGCAGCGGCAGAGATGCGGGCGCGAGCAGAAGTCCAAGTGCCGCGATGCCCGTGATGGTCGCGGCCGTCAGCCACAGCGCCGTTGTCGCGCGAAAGCCGATGAACAGCGCGAAGACGGCGTAGAACGCCATCTCGTAGTTCAGCGTCCAGCCGATGACGAACAGCGGGAAGGCTTCGCCATCGGCGTTCGCGGCGGGCCAGAACAGATAGGAAGCGAAGACCGACCACCATGACGCACCGCTCCAGGCCCGGTTGCCGAGCATCATGAAGACCAGCAGCATGAAGCTCGTCACCAGCCAGTAGAGCGGCACGATCCGCGCCAGCCGGCGCAGCAGGAAGACGCGCCAGCCGCCGGGCCTGCCGAACAGCGGCGCGCTGGCATAGGCCATGATGAAGCCGGAGATGACGAAGAACAGGTCGACGCCGGCCGAAAACGGAAACAGCGACAGCGGCGATTCCGCCGGAGAAAGACGCAGATACTCCGTCGAGATCGCGTTCTTCACATGCTCGACGACGACCAGCCCGGCCGCGACCGCCCTGAGCCACTGGATGCCGTCGAGACGGCGTGTCGGCGCCATGCCGTGACCTTCCGATCCTGTCTCGCTTTCGACGCAGGTCTCACGGAAACAAATCGGGACGCAACACAAAAACAGCGCGCTGCGTCGTGGCCGGGGTCAGGCGGCTGGCTCGATGGCGACCAGAAGATCCCCGGCGGCGACCGTCGCGCCGGGCTTCGCGCCGAGCCTTGCAACCCTGCCGGTTGCGGGGCTCTTCAACTCCATGAACAGCTTCATCGATTCCAGCACGGCCACCACCTGGCCGGCTGTTACCGTGTCGCCTTCCGCCACATGCAGCGAGACCAGCGTGCCGGGCATGGCGGCGCGGACGGCATCGCCCGATTCCGCTCCTGCTCCGCGTGCTGCCGCAGCGGCATCGACCGCGAGCATCACCGGAACCCGGCCCTCGAACGTGCGATGGCGCAGGAAGACGCCGTCGGGCTCCACGACGGCGACGGCCTGCGAGCGCTGACCGTCGATCGTCAAGCTCCATGCCTGCGCCCCGGCCGGCGTCGCCGCGATGTCGAACGAGATGTCGCCGGATGAGACGCGCAGGAAGCCGTCATGCGTCTCGGCGCGCCATGACGCAGCCGCCTCTTGCGGCCCGACCACGACATGGCTCGCCGCCGGCCGCCCCGCCGGAGCGAGCACCCGGAATCCGGTGAGAGAATGCCACGGGCCGAGCGCGGCGCTGCCCTGGCGTTGCGTCAGCCAGATCGCGACGCCCGCTGCGTGGGCGGCATCGGCGTCGCCAGATTGAGGTTGCCAGCCTCCGGGCCAGGTCTCGGCGAGGAACAGGGTCGTCGCTTGCCCTTCCGCGAACGCCGGCTGGCGCAGCGCATCGACAAGAAACGGCCGGGTCGTGGACGGCCCGAGCACCGTCATTCGCTCCAGCCCGCCAGCGAGCTTTCGCAGCGCCTCCGTCCGGTCTCGCCCATGGGCGATCACCTTGGCGAGCAGCGAATCGTAATGCGTCGAAACCTCGCTGCCAGTCGCGACGCCGCTGTCGGTGCGAAGGCCCGCCGGCGCGGCGAAGGCGCGGATCAGGCCGGTGTCGGGGCGAAAGCTTTCGTCGGCGCGCTCGGCCGTGACGCGCGCTTCGATCGCGTGGCCGGAGCAGACGATCTCGTCCTGCGCCAGCGGCAGCGTCTCGCCGGCGGCGATCCTGATCTGCCATTCGACCAGGTCGAGCCCCGTGATCGCCTCCGTGACCGGGTGCTCGACCTGAAGCCTTGTGTTCATTTCGAGGAAGAACACACCCTCCGTCGCCGCATCGACCAGGAACTCGACCGTGCCGAGATTGTCGTAGGAAATCGCCCGCGAGAGCCGCAGCGCGTAGTCATGCAGGGCGGCGCGGGTCTCGGGTCGCAAGTTCGGCGCGGGCGCTTCCTCCAGCAACTTCTGGTTCGACCGCTGCACCGAGCAGTCGCGCTCGAACAGATGGACGATCCCGCCATGCCGGTCGCCCGCGACCTGGACCTCGACATGGCGCGGCCGCGTCACGAATTTTTCGATCAGCAGACGCCCATCGCCGAAGGCTCCCTGAGCCTCGCGCGCCGCCGCGACGATCGCCCCGTCGAGTCCGGCCTCGTCCACGACCTTGCGGATGCCCTTGCCGCCGCCGCCGGCGGATGCCTTGATCATCACCGGCAGTCCGACGCGCAGCGCCTCGGCGCGCAGCACGGCCGGCGACTGGTCGGCCCCGTCATAGCCCGGCACGCCGGGCACGCCCGCATCGCGCGCGATCTGCTTTGAGCGGATCTTGTCGCCCATCGCGTCGATGGCCGAGGCAGACGGTCCGATGAAAACGATCCCGTTGGTCTCGCAGGCCGCGATCAGGTCGAGCCGCTCCGAGAGAAAGCCGTAACCGGGATGGATCGCCTGCGCGCCTGTCGAGAGCGCCGCCTCGATGATTTTGTCGGCGCGCAGATAGCTCTCGCGGGCCGGCGCGGGGCCGATATGGACGGCGCTGTCGGCGAGTCGCACATGCAGCGCGTCCCTGTCGGCGTCGGAATAGACCGCGACGCTGCGGATGCCGAGCCTGCGGCAGGTCGCGATGATGCGGCAGGCGATCTCGCCGCGATTGGCGATCAGGATGGTCGAGAACATGGTCGCCATCACATCCGGTATACCGGTCGCGGGCTGGTATCCTGCGCCTCGCCGGCCGCCAGCGAGAGGCACAGGCCCAGCACGTCGCGCGTCTGGCCCGGCTCGATGATGCCGTCGTCCCAGAGCCGCGCGGTCGCGTAATACGGATCGCTTTGTTCCTCGAACTGGGCGCGCGTCTTGGCGTCGAGCTCCGCGATCGCCGCCTCGTCGGCATTGCCCTTCAGCGACTGCCGGCGCAGTTCGGTGACGACATTGGCCGCGACCTCCGGGCTCATCGTGGCGATGCGGGCATTGGGCCATGAGAACAGGAAGCGCGGACGGAAGCCGCGCCCGCACATGCCGTAATTGCCCGCGCCATAGGAGCCGCCGATCAGAACGGTGTATTTCGGCACGCGCGCGTTCGAGACGGCATAGACCAGCTTGGCCGAATGCTTGGCGATGCCGCCGCGCTCGGCTTCCGTGCCGACCATGAAGCCGGTGATGTTCTGCAGGAAAAGCAGCGGAATCTGGCGCTGGTCGCAGAGTTCGATGAAATGCGCGCCCTTCACGGCGGCCTCCGAGAACAGCACGCCGCTGTTGGCGACGATGCCGACGGGGTGGCCATGGATATGGGCGAAACCCGTCACCAAAGTCGCGCCGTAATCCGGCTTGAAGGCGTTGAAGGCGCTGTCGTCGACGATCCGCGCGATCACCTCGCGCACGTCGTAAGGGCGGCGCAGATCGGTCGGAACGAGGTCGACGAGATCGGCCGGATCGAGCTTGGGCGGGGCCGGCGCGCGCGGCGGCGGCTTGAGCTTGCCGCTCTCGCCGAGCGAGTCGACGATCTCGCGCAGCTTGGCGAGCCCTTCCATCTCGGTCAGCACCATGTGGTCGGCAACGCCCGAGATTTGCGTGTGCATCTCCGCCCCGCCCAGCGTCTCGCCATCGACGATCTCGTGGATCGCTGCCTTGACGATCGGCGGGCCGCCGAGATGGATCCGGCCCGTGCCCTTGACCATGATCACCTCGTCCGACAGCGCCGGGATATAGGCCCCGCCGGCCGTGCAGCCGCCGAAGACGAGCGAGATTTGGGGAATGCCGGCCGCCGACATCCGGCACTGGTTGTAGAAGGAGCCGCCGAAATGGTCGCGGTCGGGGAAGACGCGGTCCTGCTCGGGCAGGAAGGCCCCGCCGCAATCGACGAGATAGAGGCAGGGCAGCCTGTGCTCTTCGGCGATCTCCTGCGCCCGCAGATGCTTCCTCACCGTCTCGGCGAAGAACGAGCCGCCCTTCACCGTGGCGTCGTTGGCGATCAGGACGCAGGCGCGGCCCTGCACCATGCCGATGCCGGTGACGATGCCGGCGCCGGGCACCTCGTTGCCATAGAGCCCCCAGGCCGCCAGCGGCGACAATTCGAGGAACGGCGTTTGCGGATCGAGCAGGAGGTCGATGCGCTCCCGCACCATGATCTTGGAGCGCTGCTCGTGCCGCGCGCGCATCGTCTCGCCGCCGCCGCCCGCGACCAGCGCATGGCGCTCGCGCAGGGTGGCGAGCATGGTGGCGAGCGGGGGAGGGGTATTCGATAGCGCGGTCGCTTCGCTCATGCCCATCCTGCTCCTGCCTGGCCGTCATTGCGAGGAGGCGAAGCCGACGAAGCAACCTAGGGGACTGGGCTCACCCGGTCCCCTGGGTTGCTTCGCTGCGCTCGCAATGACGGCGCGCAATCACACCTTGCCTCATCACCTACCGTCCGTTAGGTAGGCGAAACGCAACGCTGCGGTCAAGCGTGGGAGGATCCTATGTCGGCAGTCGAGAAGCTCTCCGGCGAGGCCCCGCGCCGCTCGCCTTATTTCAGCGAGGAGCACGAGGCGTTGCGCGACCAGGTGCGCCGCTTCGTCGAGACCGAGATCAAGCCGCATGCGCTCGCCTGGGAGGAGCAGGGGTTCGTGCCGCGCGAGGTGCTCAGGCGCATGGGCGCGCTCGGCTTCTTCGGCATCCGCTACCCGTCCGACTATGGCGGCTCGGAAATGGATACGATGGCGACCGTCGTGCTGGCGGAAGAACTCGGCCGCTCGACCTTCTCCGGCGTCGCGATCACCGCGCTGGTCCACACCGACATGGCCTCGGTCCACATCGCCAATGCCGGCAGCCAGGCCCAGCGCGACCAGCACATGCCCGGCATCATCGCGGGCGAAAAGATCGTCGCGGTCGCCGTGACCGAGCCCGACGCTGGCTCCGACGTCAAGGGCATCCGCACCACGGCGCGGCGCGAGGGCGATGCCTACGTGCTCAACGGCGCGAAAATGTTCATCACCAACGGCGTCCATGCCGATCTGTACTGCGTCGCGGCCAAGACCGATCTCTCGGCGAAGCCCTCGCAGTCGGTGTCGATCTTTCTGGTCGAGAAGGGCACGCCGGGCTTTCGCGTCTCGCGCGCGCTCGACAAGCATGGCTGGCGCTCATCCGACACGGCCGAACTGGTCTTCGAGGATTGCCGCATTCCGGCCGAGAACATCCTCGGGAAGGAGGGGCGCGGCTTCTACGCGATCATGAGCAATTTCCAGAACGAGCGCACCGTGATCGGCGCGATGGCGATCGGCGAGGCCCAGGCCGCGATCGATCTCACGCTGGACTATGTCCGCACGCGAAAGGCTTTTGGTGCGCCGCTCTGGGACAAGCAGGCGATACGCCAGAAGCTCGCCATGCTGGCGTCCAAGGTCGAGGCCGGGCGGCAGCTCGTCTACCACGCGGCCTGGCTCGACGCGCAGGGCTTCGACGCCACGCGCGAGGTCTCGATGGTCAAGGCCTATTGCGGCGAGCTGGTCAACGAGGTGATGTATGCCTGCCTGCAGTTCCATGGCGGCATGGGCTATATGCGCGAGAGCGCGATCGAGCGCATGACCCGCGACGCCCGCGTCCAGTCGATCGGCGGCGGCGCCACCGAGGTGATGCTGGAAGAGGTCGCGAAGCGGCTGTGACGGGCGCCTCCCGTCATTGCGAGCAAAGCGAAGCAATCCAGAGCCGCGCGCTCGACGCCCCCCTGGGCTGCTTCGTCGCTACGCTCCTCGCAATGACGGAGTTGCGATGAGCTTGGCCCCGTCAGCGCGGACCGCGCCAGAATCCCCCTCCCGCCGGCTCATCCTCGACACCGCCGCCCGCCTGCTGCGCTCGGGCGGCTACCACCAGACCACGCTGCGCGAGATCGCCGAGGCCGTGGGCATCCGCAAGGCGAGCCTGTATTATCACTTCGCGTCCAAGGAAGAGATCGTCGAGGCCGTCGCCAATGACGGCGTGCGCTTCGTTCACGATGCGGTCTCGCAGGCGCTTGCCGAAAACACCGGCGAAACACCACGCAAGCGGCTCGAGGCGGCGGTCGCGGCTCATCTCACCGCGTTGCACGGCCATGGCGACTACACCTCCGCCAGCATCAAGGCCTTCAGCTTCGGGGCTATCCCGGCGCCCGACAGCGTGCGCCGGGTCCGGCGCGCCTATGAGGACGTCTGGCGCGGATTGATCGCGGAGATGCAGGCGGCCGGCGTGCTGTCTCCCGAGCGCTCGGCCGAGACCTTGCGCTATTTCCTGCTGGGCGCGCTCAACGGGTCGATCGACTGGCAGCGCCCGGGCCGCTTCGACGCGGCGGAACTGGCCAGCGAATTCGCCGCGCTGATCGCGCCGCATAACGATGGCGTGAAACCCTAGCGACTTCCTCCGCGCCTGTGCTCAGATGGCGCGCGATGAATGCTGCGCCGCACCCGCGATCGGGCCGGCGCTCTGGGATGAGGCGACGGAGCCGGCATGGAATCCATCTACTGGTCGATCACCTGGGCCTGCCACCGCAAATGCGTGCATTGCTACGAGGACAAGTTCCGCCCTTATGTCCGCAATGCGCTGGGCGACGTCGTCGGCCAGACCATGCAGAACTGGCCGCGTGTGCTGGAAAACCTGCCGGAGCGCATGACCTATCTCGATCTGGAGCAGCCGGTCGCGGGCGGCGGCTGGCAGGAGCGGCGCGGCCGCATCATCCTGTCGGGTGGCGAGGTGCTGATCGACCCGATCCGCGAGCCCGCGCTCTATCCGCTGCTGGAGGCGCTGCGGGACCGCTATGCCGATCGCGGCGGCGTCAATGTCGTGGTCCAGACCACCGGCGACCTCCTGACAGAGAAGATCATCCACGAACTGGTCGCGTGCGGCGTCTGGATGATTTCTGTCGCCGGCATGGACGATTTCCATGTCGGCATGGAGGGCGCCAAGCGCGACCCGTTGCAGGCGCGGCTGGTCGAGTGGTTCGAAGCCGCCGGCATGCAGCGCTCGGGCCTGCAGCACCAAACTCGCAAATGGCACGAGGAGGAGGGGCCGCTCTTCTCCTTCTTCGGCGCGACGCCCGACGCCTGGATCGGCAGGCTCTGGCCGCGCGGCCGGGCCTGGAAGAACGGGCTTTCCACCGCGACCATGGCCGATAACTTCTGCAACCGCTGGTCCGGGGGGCTGGGTTTCCTGAACCACCGCTATTCCGGCTCGGAGGTCGCGATCGACGCCGGCGGCGACGTCTATCCCTGCTGCATGAAGACGAAGCTGCCGATCGGCAATCTGACCGAGGAGCCGCTGGAGGGCATCCTCGATTCACTCGTCGGCCATCCCGTCTACGAGGCGATCAATTCCGGCCATCCAGAGCGCATGGGGCTCCAGCATGGCTGGAGCCTCGATGCCTACATTGCCAAGGCGCGGACGGTGCAGCCCAAGGGCGGAGAATACCGCAACCTCTGCATCGGCTGCGACAAATTCCACGAGGAGGTGCTTGGCCCCGTCATCGCCCGCATCCGCGAGCAGCGGTTGGGTGGCGCGCGCCGGGTGGCTGCCGAGTGATATCTCCCGTCATTGCGAGCGCAGCGAAGCAACCCAGGCGTCTCGCTCTATGTGCTCTGGATTGCTTCGCTGCGCTCGCAATGACGGGGGAACGCGAACCATCATGATATCGACGAGAGGAAACCGCCCATGATCACCCGCCGCGATACGCTTCGCCTAGCCGCAGCCGCCGGCGCTTCGGCGGTCCTCGGTCCCGCCCTCGCGCAGGGCAAGCCGGTCACAGCCGCCGACTGGCCGGCCATCGTCGCGAAGGCCAAAGGCCAGACCGTCTACTGGAACGCCTGGGCCGGCGACGAGCGCACCAACAGCTTCATCGCCTGGGTCGGACAGGAGGTGAGCAGGGCCTATGGCGTCACGGTCAACCATGTCCGCCTGCGCGACACGGCCGAGGCCGTCACCCGCGTGGTGGCGGAAAAACAGGCCGGGCGGGAGAGCGGCGGCAGCGTCGACCTGATCTGGATCAACGGCCCGAACTTTCTCGCTATGAAGAACCAGAAGCTGCTTTATGGCCCCTATGTCGAGGCGCTGCCGAACTGGGCCTTCGTCGACACCACCAAGAAGCGCTCCAACATCGTCGATTTCACCGTGCCGGTGGAGGGGCTGGCGACGCCGTGGCGCATGGCGCAGGTGGTGTTCCTCCATGACAGCGCCCGCACGCCTGCCGCGAGCCTGCCGCGCTCGGTATCGGCGATGGTCGGCTGGGCAAAAGCCAATCCCGGTCGGCTGACCCATCCGACGATCCGCAACTTCCTCGGCTCGACCTTCATGAAGCAGGCGCTTTACGAACTCGCGCCCAATCCTGAAATTCTAGACGCCGCGCCCGACGATGCCGGCTTCGCCGCCACCACCGCGCCGCTCTGGGCCTGGTATGACGAATTGCGGCCGAACCTGTGGCGGCAGGGCAAGGAATTCCCCGAGACCGGCCCGGCCCAGCGGCAGCTTCTGGTCGATGGCGAGATCGACTTCTACATATCCTTCAGCCCGGCCGAGGCCGCGACCGGCATCGCCAACCGGCAACTGCCCGAGACCGCGCGCGTCTTCGTTCTGGAGCGCGGCACCATCGGCAACACCTCCTTCGTGGCCATCCCCTGGAACGCCGCCAATGCGGAGGCCGCCATGGTGGTCTCGAACTTCCTCTTGGAACCCGCCACGCAGGCCCGCGCGCAGGACCCGCGCAACATGGGCAATTTCACCGTGCTCGACCTCGACAAGGTGCCGGCCGCCAGCCGCCCGCTCTTCGCCCGACCCGACGGCGTGCCGGCGCTGCCGACCAATGCCGAGCTGGGCACGGTCCTGCCCGAACCGCACCCCGGCTGGATGACCCGGATCACGGCGGAGTGGGAGAGGCGCTATGTGCGGTGAGCGTACCCGCGTTCGACCACCCTCAGCCCTCATCCTGAGGAGGCCCGCAGGGCCGTCTCGAAGGATGCTCCAGTGCGCGCTGGATGATCCTTCGAGACGCCGCTTCGCGGCTCCTCAGGATGAGGGATGTGTTTTCCGTTTCCCTTGATTTCATCCCAACCTCCCGGGCTCAGCATCGTGATCCCGACGCTGAACGCCGCCGCCATGCTGCCTGCGGCCATCGTTCAGTTCGACGCCGCCAAGGCTCGCGGACTCGTCGCGGAAATCATCGTCGGTGACGGCGGCTCGCGCGACGACAGTGTCGCATTGGCGCAAACCGCCGGTGCGAACGTCGTCAGAGGCCCGCCCGGACGCGGCCAGCAACTCGCTCTCGGCGCGGCCGCCGCACAAGGCGACTGGCTGCTCTTCATCCACGCCGACACCTGCCTCGACCCCGGCTGGGAGACAGCCGTCACCACTTTCATCGCCGCGAAAGGCGAGGACCACGCCGCCGCCTTCGCCTTCGCGCTCGATGACGACGCACCCGCAGCCCGCCGTCTCGAACGCATCGTCGGATGGCGCTGCCGCCGGCTGGCGCTGCCCTATGGCGATCAGGGCCTGTTGATCTCGCGAAAGCTCTACGACCGACTCGGCGGCTTCAGCCCGGTCCCGCTGATGGAGGATGTCGATCTCGTCCGCCGCATCGGCCGCCGACGACTGAGCATCCTCGACCACCGCGCCGTCACCAGCGCCGCGCGCTATCGCCGCGACGGCTATCTCCGCCGCTCGCTGGGCAATCTCGGCTGCCTGTCGCTTTACTTCGCGGGCGTGCCGCCGCGCCTGATCGCAAGGCTGTATGGCTGAGCGATGCGCCAGACGCTGATCATCATGGTCAAGGCTCCCGTCATGGGCCGCGCCAAGACCCGGCTCGCCCGCCAGATCGGCGGCGTCGAGGCGCTGCGCTTCTACCGCTCGACGACCGCCGGCCTGCTGCGTCGCGTCGCGCGCGATCCGCGCTGGCAGACGGTGCTGGCGGTCGATACGCCGCGCGCCGCCTGCGCGCGCTTCTGGCCGACCCATCTCGCACGTCGGCCGCAGCGCCGGGGCGATCTCGGCGCGCGCATGCTGGACCAGTTCGGCAAAGCTCCCCATGGTTCGGCCGTGCTGATCGGATCGGACATCCCCGGAATCGCGGCCCGCCACATCGAAGCGGCCTTCGCGGCCTTGCGCCGGCGCGACGCCGTCTTCGGCCCGGCCGAGGATGGCGGCTACTGGCTCGTGGGCCTGCGCGCCGGCCATCGTCCCGGCAACGCCTTCGCGGGGGTGCGCTGGTCGAGCGAGCACGCATTGTCCGACAGCCGCGCCAGCCTCGGCGGCAGCCGCATAACGCTGGTCGATACGCTGTTCGATGTCGACGACGCGGCCGGCTGGCGGCGCTGGCGTGCCCTGCCGACGCCGGTGGGCGCGCGCTGATGCTGGCGCTGATCCCGCCCGCGACCTTGTTCCTGTTCCTCGCGCCCGTTCTGGTCGGGCTCGCGGGCACGGTTTTGCCGGCCTTTGGCTATCTGCCGGCGATCGGCGCGACCGGTTTTTCGCTCGCGCCCTGGCGCAGTCTGTTCGACTGGCCCGGTTTCGGCTCGGCGCTGCGGCTGACCTTGAGCGTGGGTGCGCTCGCGAGCCTGCTCTCGCTGGCGGGAGCGGTCGCGCTCGTCGCGACCCTGTCGGGCACGCGCTGGTTCGCGCGGTTTCAAGCCGCGCTGACGCCGCTGCTCGCCTCGCCCCATGCCGCGATCGCGCTCGGCCTTGCCTTTCTGCTCGCCCCGTCCGGCTGGGTCGTGCGGCTGATCTCGCCGGAGCTGACAGGCTGGACGCGGCCGCCGGGCGATCTCGTCACCATCCGCGACCCTTATGGTCTCGCCCTTGTCGCGGGCCTGCTGACCAAGGAAATCCCCTATCTCGCCATCGCGCTGACCGCCGCGCTCGGGCAGGTTCCGGCGCAGCGCCTCATCGCCTGCGCCCGCGCCATGGGCTATTCGCGCAACACCGCCTGGCTCAAGCTCGTGCTGCCGCGGCTCTGGCCGCAGATCCGGCTGCCCTTCTACGCCGTCGTCGCCTATTCGCTCTCGGTGGTCGATCAGGCGCTGGTGCTGGGGCCGGGCAACCCGCCGCCACTCGCGGTGCTGGCGGCGCGCTGGTTCTCCGACTACGACCTGGCGCAATACCTGCCGGCGGCGGCGGCCGGCGTGCTCCAGCTCGGGCTCGTCGTCGCGGGACTGCTGCTCTGCCGCTGCGTCGAATTCGCGCTGGCCAAAGCTGGCCGCTTCTGGCTCGAACGCGGCCGGCGCTCCGGCATGGGCGACTGGCTCCTGCCGCTCGCCGCCGCGCCCATGGCCTTCGTGCTGACGGCCGGCCTGCTCGCGCTTCTGGCGCTGGCGCTCTGGTCCTTCGCCGCGAGTTGGCCCTTCTCGGCCGCCCTGCCGCGAAGCTGGAGCCTCGCCGCATGGATGGGCGCGTCCGAGCGCCTGCAATCCAGTCTGGAGACGACCTGCCTGATCGCCTGCGCCGCGACGCTGATCGCGCTGATCCTCTGCCTCGGCTGCCTCGAACAGGAATCGCGGCGCGCGAAAAGGCCCGGCAACGGCGTGCTCTGGCTGCTCTATCTGCCGCTGCTCGTGCCGCAGATCGCCTTCCTGTTCGGACTTCAGGTCGCGCTGGTGCGGCTGCGGCTCGATGGCACGCTCATCGCCGTGATCTGGGCGCATCTCGTCTTCGTGCTGCCCTATGTGTTCCTGAGCCTCGCCGATCCCTGGCGCGCGCTCGATCCGCGCTATGCCCGAAGCGCCGCCAGCCTTGGCGCATCGCCGGCGCGCATCCTCTTCGCCGTCAAGCTGCCGATCCTGCTGCGGCCGATCCTCGTCGCGGGCGCGGTCGGCGTCGCGGTCAGCATCGGGCAGTATCTCGCCACCGTCTTCGCGGGCGCGGGCCGCGTCGCCACCATCACCACCGAGGCGCTGACGCTGGCGAGCGGGGCCGACCGCGCGACCATCGGCGTGCTCGGCTTCGCGCAATCGGTGGTGCCGCTGCTCTGCTACGGGCTCGCGCTGACCTTGCCGCGCCTGATCTTCCGAAACCGCCGGGGCCTGGCATGACGAACCACCGCGCCGCCGGCGCGCTCGCCCTGCGCGGCGTCACCATCAGGCTCGGCGGCGCAGCCCTGCTGGACCGGCTCGATCTCGTCATCGCGCCGGGCGACGTCGCGACCGTGATGGGGCCGAGCGGCTCGGGCAAATCGAGCCTGCTCGCCTATGTCGCGGGCTTCCTCGACACGCGGGTGTTCAAGGCGGAAGGCGCGGTGCTCGTCGATGGCCTCGACGTCACGCGCGAAAAGCCCGAGCGGCGACGCATCGGCCTGCTCTTCCAGGACGATCTGCTGTTCCCGCATCTGTCCGTCGCCGGGAACCTCCTGTTCGGCGTTCCCGCCGCCATCTCCGACCGCACCGAACGGCAGGCGCTGGCCGAGGCCGCGCTGGCGGACGCCGGGCTCGCCGGCTTCGGCGCGCGCGATCCCGCGACCCTGTCTGGCGGTCAGCGCGCCCGCGTCGCGCTGATGCGGGTGCTGCTCTCGCGGCCGCGCGCGCTCCTGCTCGACGAGCCCTTCTCCAAGCTCGATGCGGAGCTGCGCGGCTCGTTTCGCGCCATGGTCTTCGAGCAGGCGCGGCTGCGCGATCTGCCGGTGCTGATGGTGACGCATGATCCCGACGACGCGGAGGCCGCCGGCGGCGAGGTCGTGCGATTGGCCTGAGCGCATGCGGCCCTCGCGCCGACGGCGGCTGACAGGGGCCGGCTGCGCGGGCTAGCCTGCGGTCGAGATCCAGCGACGAGGATGAGCCCCCGCATGCGCGCCTTCTACCATCCCGAACAGGCCCTGCACGATCCGCAGCAGTATATGCGTTTCGGCCGGATCGTCGCGCCCAAGGATTTGCCCGAGCGCACGGCGCAACTGCTCGCCGCGCTGGAAAAGCACGGCATCGCCCCGGAACAGCCCGCCACGCATGGCAAGGAGCCGATCCTCGCGGTCCACAGCGAGGGCTTCGTCACCTTCCTGGAGACGATCTGGCGGCGCTGGCTCGAACTGCCGGAACGCGGGCCGGAAGCCTGGCCCAACACCTTCCCCTACTGGTCCGGCCGCACCGACGAAGCGATGCGTCCGCCCTGCCGCCCGACGGGGATCATGGGCCAGCTCGGCTGGTATCTCGGCGACCTCTCGGTGCCGGTCGGCGAGCATTGCTGGACCTCGACGCTGCGCTCGGCCGAGACGGCGGTCTCGGGCGCCGACGCCGTGCTGGCCGGCGAGCGCGCGGTCTATGCGCTTTGCCGCCCGTCCGGGCACCACGCCCGCGCCGACAGGGCCACGGGCTTCTGCTACATCAACAACACGGCGGTCGCGGCCCAGCGTCTGCGGAAAAAGTTCAGCAAAGTCGCTATCCTCGATGTCGACGCCCATCACGGCGACGGCACGCAGCAGATCTTCTACCGCCGCGACGACGTGCTGACGATCTCGGTCCATGCCGACCCGGCGAACTACTATCCCTTCTTCACCGGCTATGAGGACGAGCGCGGCGACGGGCCGGGCGAGGGCTTCAATTTGAACCTGCCGCTGGCCCATGGCTCGGGCGGCGAGGCAATGGCGGCGGCGGTCGAGACGGCGGGCGAAGCTATCCGAGGTTTCGGTGCAGAAGCGCTGGTGATCGCGCTCGGCTACGACGCCCACAAGGACGACCCGATCGGCGTGCTGAAGCTGGAGAGCACCGATTTCGGGGCGATCGGCGCGCAGGTGAAGGCGTTTGCGCTGCCGACGCTTGTCGTGCAGGAGGGCGGCTACGCGATCGAGGCGATCGGGGCGTGCCTGGGTGCGTTTTTGGGTGGGTTCAAGGACTGACGGCGCAGTATAAATCGCGGGGAACCCCTCTCCTGTAAGGAGAGGGGCAGGGGTGAGGTGACGGACGTGTGACCAGTCGAGCAATACCCCAACCGCTGCAGCGGTGAGGTCTAACTCAGCGCGGCGAACGTCCGACCCCTCACCCTGCCCTCTCCCTCCGGGAGAGGGTTCCCCGCGCCTTATCCGCCGAGGGCGCGAGGCTCTAAATCACCGCCTCGATCAGGAACGGCCCCTTCCGCGAGAGCGCGCCCTTGAACAGCATCGCGAACTCCTCCGCCGTCGTCGCGCGCGCGGCCTCGACGCCCATGCCCTTCGCCATCATCACCCAGTCGATCGTCGGCTCGTCGAGATTCAGCATCAGTTTCGCGTTGCGGCCGAAATCGTTGACGCCGACGGCGCGCATCTCGCCATGCAGGATCTGGTAGGTCCGGTTGGCGAAGACCACCGTGACGACGTCCAGGTTCTCGCGCGCCTGCGTCCACAGGCCCTGCACTGTGTACATGCCCGAGCCGTCCGCCTGCATGCCGATGACTTTCCGGTCGGGGCAGGCGACCGCAGCCCCGATCGCGAGCGGAATGCCCTCGCCGATCGCGCCGCCGGTGAGCTGGATATAGTCGTGCCGCGGCGCGCGGTGGCATTGCTGGTAGAAGACGCGGCCTGAAGACACCGACTCGTCGCAGATGATGCAGTTCTCGGGCAGCAGGGTCGCCACGATGGTGCAGACCTTGTCGGCGTCGAGCGCCCCGGTCGGAAGGCCTTCGCTTGGCGCGGCCGGCTCGGCGATGAAGGCCGGCTCCGCCTTGGTCGCGCCGAGTTCGTCCGCAAGCGCGTCGATCGCGCCGGGCAGATCGTCGCCCGGCGAGGCGAGCGTCGTGACGACGCAGCCGTCATGGATCAGCCGGCCGGGCTTGCCGGGATAGGCGAAGAAGCCGACCGGGACCTGCGCGCCGATCAGCACCAAAAGGTCGATGTCCTTCAGTTGCCCAAGCGCGATGTCGATCGGGTAGGGCACCTTCGGCAGGGCGACGCGGCCGGCCCCGCGCTCGATGCGCCCGTTCGACATCTGGCCGATCATGCGGCAGCCGGTCGTGGCGCAGATGCGCGCCGCCATCGCCATCGGCCCCTCGCGAAGGGATGAGCCGGTCATCATCAGCGCGGCTCGCGCGCCGTGCTTTCGGAGCGCGGACGCGACCTCGCGCACCGTCTCGGCCGCGACGGTCTTGGCCGCCGGCACGGCGGTCGGCTTGACCTGCGCCGGCTCGACCGAACCCCAGGCGCAGTCGGCGGGCAGGATTACGGTGGTGACGCCGGGCAGCGACATCGCGGCTGCATAAGCCTCGCCGATCGCGGGGCCGACATCCTCCGGCGTCGCGATCCGGCGGACGAAATGCGACATCGGCGCGGCCAGGCTCTCGATGTCGCTGGTCAGCGGCGCGTCATGGACGAGATGGTAGGTCGCGTGGTCGCCGACGACGTTGATCATCGGCGTGCGGGCGCGACGGGCATTGTGCATGTTGGCGAGCGCGTTCGCCATGCCGGGCCCGCAATGCAGCAGCGTCGCGGCCGGCTTGTCGGCCATGCGGGCATAGCCGTCTGCCGCCCCTGTCACCACGCCCTCGAACAGCCCGAGCACGCAGCGCATCTCAGGCTTCCGGTCGAGCGCCGCGACGAAATGCATCTCCGAGGTGCCGGGATTGGCGAAGCAGACATCGACCTCGTTGACGAGAAGCGTGTCGCACAGGCGGTCGGCGCCGTTCATGTCGTGCTGGTCCTTGGGGTGTCGAATGAAGCGCGGCGTGAAGCAGGCGCAGGGGAGGTGAAGCGGCGCAAGGTGTCAATCTCGTGAAACGCAGACCTAACCGTCATTGCGAGCGAAGCGAAGCAACCCAGGACGGCGTAGTGCGAGACCCTTGGATTGCTTCGCTGCGCTCGCAATGACGCAACGGCGCTTGACGTAATTGCATATGCATTTAACCTGCCTTGGAACGAAGGTTGCATCCCGGTCGGCAATGCGGTGCGATGGCCTATCGCCACGCATCGGCCGGATGTCTCACAGGGGAAAGGTCTCGTCATGACAGGTTTTTCGCGTATCGCCGCGCTCGCGGGCGCAAGCCTTGCCGCTGTTCTCGCCACGGGCGCGGCGCAGGCGCAGACCAAGGTCAATATCGGCATTTCGGGCTGGACCGGCTTCGCGCCGCTGACGCTCGCCAAGGAGGCCGGCATCTTCGCGAAGAACGGCCTCGACGTGACGATCAAGAAGATCCCGCAGAAGGACCGGCATCTCGCCATCGCCTCGGGCGACATCCAGTGCGCCGCGACCACGGTCGAGACCTGGATCGTCTGGGACGCCGCCGGCGTGAAGACCAAGCAGATCTTCCAGCTCGACAAGAGCTACGGCGCCGACGGCATGGCCACGCGCGGCTCGATCGCCTCGATCAAGGACCTCAAGGGCAAGACGGTGGCGGCCTCCGCTCCGGGCACCGCGCCTTATTTCACCCTCGCCTGGTTCCTCAAGGAAAACGGCATGACGATCAAGGATGTGACGGTCGTCAACATGGAGCCGGGCCCGGCGGCGCAGGCCTTCATCGCCGGGCAGAACGACGCCGCCATGACCTATGAGCCGTTCCTGTCGGCCGTGCGCGACAAGCCCGACGCCGGCAAGATCATCGCCACCACGCTCGACTACCCGATGGTGATGGACACCTTCGGCTGCACTCCGGCCTTCCTCGCCGCCAATGACGCGGCAGCCGCCGCGCTGACCAAGAGCTATTTCGAGGCGCTCGAGATGATCGCCAAGGAGAAGGACAAGGCCTATGGCATCATGGGCGCGGATGTGAAGCAGACCGGCGAGGCCTTCGGCAAGTCGGCGGCCTTCCTGAAATGGTCGGACGCGGCCGGCAACAAGGCCTTCTTCTCGGGCGAATGGCAGGCGTTTTCCGCCAAGGCGGCCGACCTCCTGCTGGAGATCGGCCTGATCAAGTCCAAGCCTGATCTGAGCACGCTGGTCGAGACCAAATACGTCGCGGGCGGGGCGAGCTGACGCCTCTGCCCTTGCGAAGTAGAGCGCGGGGAACCCCTCTCCCGGAGGGAGAGGGGCAGGGGTGAGGGGTCGGCCCTTTACCGCCGCTGCCGTGACTTCACCGCTGCTGCCATAAGACCAGAGCCCAACTGGTCACACGTCCATCACCTCACCCCTGCCCCTCTCCTTACAGGAGAGGGGTTCCCTGTGCCTTACGCGGCAGGCGACACACCATGAAACCCCTCCAGCCCGTCTCAGCGCCCTCGCGCGTGGCTTACGGCCTCGCCTTCTTCGCGGCCTTCGTGGCGCTTTGGTCGGTCGCGACCTTCGGCGGTTTCGTCCAGAAGCTGTTTCTCGCCGACCCGTTCACCATGTTGCGGGAGGGCTGGAGCCTGCTGTTCCAGTTCGGCTTCGCCTTCGATATCGGCATGACGATCTGGCGCGTCGTCGGCGGCTTCGTGCTGGCCGCCATCGTCGCGCTGCCGCTCGGTATCCTGATGGGGGCCTACAAGCCGATCGAGGCCCTGCTCGAGCCCTTTGTCTCGTTCGCGCGCTATCTGCCGGCCTCGGCCTTCATCCCGCTGCTGATCCTCTGGGCCGGGCTCGGCGAGGCGCAGAAGCTGCTGGTCATCTTCATCGGCTCGGTCTTCCAGCTCATCCTGATGATCGCGGTCTCGGTCGGCGGCATCAGGCGCGACCTCGTCGACGCCGCCTATACGCTGGGCGCGACCGACACCTCGGTGGTGCGCCGCGTGCTCCTGCCCAACGCCGCGCCCGAAATCGCCGAGATCTTCCGCCTCGTGCTCGGCTGGGCCTGGACCTATGTCATCGTCGCCGAGCTGATCGGCTCGTCGTCCGGCATTGGCCACATGATCACCAACAGCCAGGCTTTGCTGAACACCGGGCAGATCATCTTCGGCATCATCGTCATCGGGCTGATCGGCCTGATCTCGGATTTCCTGTTCAAGGCGGTCAATCAACGCCTGTTTCCGTGGGCCGCGCGATGAGCAAGCTGAGCATCGAGGGCGTCGGAAAAGTGTTTCCGGCGCAGGGGGCCGGCCAGCCGACACGCGCGCTGACCCCGACGACCCTAAGCGTCGCCGATAACGACTTCATCACCATCCTCGGCCCCTCCGGCTGCGGAAAATCGACGCTGCTGCGGATCATCGGCGGGCTGGAGAGCGCGAGCGAGGGCCGCATCCTGCTCGATGGCGCGCCCGTCACGGGGCCGGGCGCCGATCGCGGCTTCGTCTTCCAGAGCTACACGCTCTTCCCCTGGCTCACCGTGGTCGAGAACATCGCCTTCGGCCTGCGCGAAAAGGGCGTGCCCGAGAAGCAGCGGCTGGAGCTGGCGCGCGACTGGGCCGGCCGCGTCGGCCTCGGCAGCTTCATGGAGCATTTCCCCAGGCAGCTTTCGGGCGGCATGCAGCAGCGCACCGCGATCGCGCGCGCGCTCGCCAACGATCCAAAGATCCTGCTGCTCGACGAGCCGTTCGGCGCGCTCGACAACCAGACCCGCGCGCTGATGCAGGAGATGCTGCTCGGCATCTGGGAGCGCGAGCAGAAGACGGTGCTCTTCGTCACCCACGACATCGAGGAGGCGATCTTCGTCGGCTCGCGCGTGGTCGTGATGAGCGCGCGGCCGGGCCGGATCAAGGCCGACATCAGGGTCGATCTGCCCCATCCGAGGCCCTACACGATCAAGACCTCGCCGGAGTTCGTGGCGCTCAAGGAGCGGCTGGTCGAGGAGATCAGGGTCGAGGCGGTGCTGGCGGCCGAGGTGCATTGAGGCTGGGTCAAATCAATCGTATCTGAGTTTTTCAGCCCTCATCGTGAGGAGCAGGCCGAAGGCTGCTCCTCACGATGAGGGCCGGGGTATGAATGCGATAGCCCGCTATGCATCTCTGTCGGGTTGCATGCCCGGCCGCATTCGGTCGATGATTTCTCCCTGATCGCGCCGACGCCATAAGGCGTCGAGAGCCGGAAAACCGGCCGAGACGATCGTGGGAGGACCGACGACGCGATGCCGAGCCCGTTGCTGACTCTGGGCCAGATCGTGGCCGCGCAGGCGCGCCTGCGCCCGGACCATGTCGGCGCGCGCGATCTCGAACGGTCCATGACCTACGCGCTCTGGAACGCGCGCGCCTGCCGCCTCGCCAACGCGCTGCTGGGTTTGGGGCTCCGCAAGGGCGATCGGGTCGCGGTGCTGGCCTATAATTGCGTGGAATGGGCCGAGATCTATGCGGGAACCGCCAAGGCCGGCCTCGTCGCCGTGCCGGTCAACTTCCGGCTGGTCGCGGCCGAAGTGCGCTTCATTCTGGAGAACGCGGAGGTCTCCGCGCTGATTGTGCAGAGCGATCTTGCCGGCGTGATCGCGGAGATCGGCTCCGCGCTGCCGGTGCGCGAGGGCCGGGTCGTCCATTTCGGGGCTGCGCCGTGCCCTGCCGGCTGGCGCGACTACGAGGCGCTGCTGCTCGCCGCCAGCGACGGCGAACCGGATGTCGCGGTCGCGCCCGACGATCCCTGGATGCTTATGTACACCTCCGGCACCACGGGAAAGCCGAAAGGCGCGATCCGCAGCCATCGCGGCAACGCCATGGTTTCGCTCGTCACCGAGATCGAGCTGTCGATCAGGCGGCAGGACGACGCGCTCTTGGTCATGCCGATGTGCCACGCCAATTCGCTCTATTTCTTTGGCTCCTTCGCCTATGCCGGGGCGGCGACGACGATCTACTCGCGGAAAAGCTTCGATCCCGAGCATGCGCTGCGGACGCTGAACGAGGCCGGCATCACCTTCACCTCGCTGGTGCCGACGCATTACATCATGATGCTGTCGCTGCCCGAGCGGTTGCGCGCCGCCAACCCCTGCGAGCGCGTCACCCGGCTGATGATCTCGTCGGCGCCGGCGCGGCCCGACACCAAGCGCGCCATCATGGCGATGTTCGCCAACACCGGCCTGTTCGAACTCTACGGCTCGACCGAGGCCGGCTGGGTGACGATGCTGCACCCCCACGAGCAGTTCGAGCGCACCGGCTCGGTCGGGCGCGAATGCGTCGGCTCCGCGCCGATCCGCATCCTCGACGAGGCTGGACACGAGGTGCCGGACGGCGAGCCGGGCGAGCTCTATTCCAGCAATCCCTACACCTTCGACGGCTACTGGAAGTTGCCGGAAAAAACGGCCGAGGCCTTTCGCGGCGACTACTGCACGGTCGGCGACATGGCGAGGCGCGATGCCGACGGCTATATCTGGCTGGTCGATCGCAAGAAGAACATGATCATCTCCGGCGGCGAGAACGTCTATCCGTCAGAGGTCGAGGCGGCGGTCGGAGCGCACCCGGCGGTTCAGGATGTCGCCGTCATCGGCGTGGCCGACGAGAAATGGGGCGAACGCGTCCACGCCGTCGTGGTGCTGCATGCCGGCACGCAATGCGGCGCCGACGAACTCGCCGCCTGGAGCCGCGAGCGGCTGGCCGGCTACAAGCGGCCGCGCTCGTTCTCGTTCCTGACCGAAAGCGAGATGCCGCGCACCGCGACGGGAAAAATCCTGCACCGCGTCCTGCGCGAGCGATTGGGTCGTGGCGCATGAGCCAATGACGGCGAGCGTCATCGAACAACTTCCGGAGCCCCCATGTCCGATCCCGTCCTCGACCTCAACAGCGCGCCCGACACCTGCGCCGAGTGGATCGCGCGCTTCCTGCGGGCGCGTGGCGTCGACCGCGTCTTCGGGCTGCAGGGCGGCCACATCCAGCCGATCTGGGACCATCTCGCCCGCCTCGGCATCCGCATTATCGATGTCCGCCATGAGGGCGCGGCGATCCACATGGCCCATGCCCATGCCGAACTGACGGGCGCGCTCGGCGTCGCCATGGTCACCGCCGGCCCCGGCGTTACCAACACCGTCACCGGCATGGCCAACGCCTCGCTCGCCCGCGTGCCGCTGCTCTTGATCGGCGGCTGCACCTCGCGTCCTCAGGCCAATATGGGCCCGCTTCAGGACATCCCCCATGTCGATATCCTCAGGCCAGTCTGCCGCCAGGCCCGCACGCTGCGCGTCGCCGATCAGGTCATCCGCGAGTTCGACGAGGCGGTCTCGCGCGCCTTCGGCGATCTCGGCGAGCCCGGCCCGGTCTATCTCGAAATTCCGACCGACGTGCTGCGAACCAGCGTCGCGCCCAACCTGATCCTCGACGAGTGGATGCGCCCGAGATCGACGCGTCGAATCGAGCCTGACCCCGCCGCCATAGCCGAGGCCGTCGACGTTCTCTGGAGCGCCAAACGTCCCCTCGTCGTCACCGGGCGCGGCGCGCGCGGGTCCGGCCCCGAGATCGCGCGCCTGCTCGACGCCTGCGGCGCGGTCTATCTCGACACGCAGGAGAGTAGGGGGCTGGTCTCAGGCGACCATGCCGGCTTCGTCGGCGCGATGCGGGCAGCCGCGATGACGCAGGCCGACGCGGTGCTCGTCATCGGCCGCAAGCTCGACTACCAGCTCGGCTACGGCTCGCCCGCCGTCTTCCCGGACGCGCGCTTCGTGCGCCTCGCCGATACGGCCGGCGAACTCGTCGACAACCGGCGCGGTTCGCCCGAACTGCTTGCGACCCCGGCGCTGGCGCTCGCGGCCATGGTCGAGGCCGCCGGCAACCGCGCGCCGGCCGTCGATCGCGGCTGGAGCGAGGGCCTGCGCCGGCGCCATGTCGAGCGCGCGGCTCAGCCTGCCGCGCCGCCGAGCACGGGCAGCGACGGAAAAATCCACCCGGCCGCGATCTTTGCCGCGATCAGGGAGCATGCGGAGCCCGACTACATCGCCATCGCCGATGGCGGCGACCTGCTCTCCTTCGCCCGCGTCGGGCTGGAAGCCTCGACCTATATGGACGCCGGGGCCTTCGGCTGCCTCGGCGTCGGCGTGCCCTTCGCGGTCGCGGCCTCGCTCGCCTTCCCAGATCGGCAGGTGATCTCGGTCAATGGCGACGGCGCCTTCGGCCTCAACGCCATGGAGATCGACACGGCTGTCCGCCACGGCGCGAAATGCGTCTTCATCGTCTCCAACAACGCCGCCTGGAACATCGAGCGGCTCGACCAGGCGATGAATTATGGCGGCCGCGTCGTCGGCACGACGCTGCGCCATTCCGACTATGCCAGCATGGCGCGCGCGCTCGGAGCCCATGGCGAGCGCGTCGAGCGTCCGGAAGACCTGCCCGCGGCCATCGCCCGCGCCCTTGCCAACGCGCCGGCGCTGGTCGATGTCGTGACCTCGCAGACCGTCCTGTCGTCGGATGCCCGCAAGGGCCTGGGCTTCGTGCCGGACTATCAGGCGCTCACCGCCTGGGACGATGCCGAACGCAAGCGTCGCGGGCTGGACTGAGCGCCGCAGGAAGAGACCGGAAGGCCCATGACCGACGACCTCTGGACGCCGCTCCGCCTCGACAGCGGGGCCGTGGCGCAAAACCGCTTCGTCCTCGCGCCCATGACGACGGACGCCTCCGACCCCGGTGGCCTCGTCACGCCGGAGGAACTGGCCTATCTCCGCCGCCGGGCGGAGAGCGGCTTCGGCATCGCGCTGAGCTCCTGCGCCTATGTCCATGACGACGGTCGCTCATGGCACGGCATCGGCGCGGCCGGCCCGGAGCATGACGCCAGCCTCGCGAGCGTCGCCGCCGCGCTGAAGGCCGGCGGCGGGCTCGGCATCCTGCAGATCTACGATGGCGGCCGGATTTCGCGGCCGGCCATGATCGGCGAAGGCCGGATGCGCGCGCCCTCCGCCATCCCCTCGGCGCGGCCCGGCGCCGAGACGCCGCGCGCCATGGACGAGGCCGAGATCGAGGCGCTGATCGCGGCCTTCGGCGCGGCCACGGCGCGCGCCATCGCTGCCGGCTTCGACGGCGTCGAACTGCATGGCGCGAACCATTACACGCTGCACCAGTTTTCCTCGCCGCGCGCCAACCGGCGCGAGGACGGCTGGGGCGGCGACCGCGACCGGCGCCTGCGCTTTCCGCTCGCCGTTGCCCGCGCCGCGCGCGAGGCGGCGGGAGCGGGGCGCATTGTCGGCTACCGGATCACGCCCTTCGAGCCGGAGCCTGACGGCTACAAGCTCGACGACGCGCTGGTGCTGGTCGACCGGCTGGCGCAGGCCGGCATGGACTACATCCATGTCTCGCTCGACAATTTCCGCCTGCAGCAGCCGCAGCGCGAGGACCGCAGCTATATCGTCCCGGCCGCGCCCACCGGCAGCGACGGCAGGAGCCCGATCGCGGCGATCCGCGAAATCGTCGCCGGGCGCTGCGCGGTGATCGCCTGCGGCGGGGTGAAAACGCTGGAGGATGCGCGCGATGCGCTCGCGGCAGGTGGCGACCTGGTCGCGGCGGCCCGCGCGCCGTTGGTCGATCCAGATTGGCTCGGCAAGCTGCGCGGCGATGCGGAAAGCGAAATCCTGGCCGGCCTGCCGCAGGACCAGGACGCCATCGCCGAACGCTGCGCCATCCCGCCCCGTATGGTCGACTATCTGCTCGGCCGGCCGGGCTGGATTCCGCGCGCCGTGGCGTGAGGCCTACGATTGCTGCAGCTTGCCTTAAGTTGTTGAAACTGTTGGATCTCCGGCTCGTGCAGTCTGCGCTCTCGCAATGAGAGTTTCGAAGTCTTGCTGCGAAATGACGACGACGGTCTCATGACCACGATTGAGGACCGTTTGCGGCCCCTCAGTCCGTGCCCGGCGAATGACTTCACTGAGCTTATTTCGAGCCTCGCGCATGCTCCAGTTCATCTCTCACCTCCAATGGCCAAAAGTAATTAACAGGTCCACGAAAGAGATCGTCCAAAGCCAACTCACCACTTGCGCGCAGCCTTGCGAAATCAGTTGGCCATCGCCCACTATATCCCTCGCGCGCGGAAAGTGCCGCTACAATTGCATCCCGTTCATGCTCGTTGCGAGGCTGCGCGCCTGTCAACCCGAACAAATCCGCAATGGTTGTCCAATCGGCTCTAAAGTGCGCTTCGTCATGACGCGGCCTTGAAACCGGCAACCGTAAAGCGTGCAGCAGAGCCTTTGGATGCGCTTCCGTGATGCGGATTTCGGGGAAACGCTCTCTCAAATCACGGATGAGCAAATAGGCCGGCACAAACATTGCGCCCATCAATGAATTGATAGGAGAGACCGTGCCGCTGTGCCCGCCTCCTGAACAGCAGTCCGCTCGGACTGCCATATCTGCTCGTCGTCCGCCCCCTTTCGAACGGCTCCACCAGAGTACGCTATCGATGCCCAGGCCCGCGCAGTCTGGCTGGACATACTCCAGCGCATCTTGGGTGGAGGTCATCGTCGCGGATTGGTAGCGGCCGAATTCGTCGATTCTGGCTACGCCGAATTGACTTCCAGGATCAAAGCCATACCACATCTGAGACTCCGTCAACCGATCCCCATCCCCGGCAGCCGCAGCCCCTTCTCTGTCGCGCACTCCCGCGCGATCTCGTAGCCCGCGTCGGCATGGCGCATCACGCCTGTGGCCGGGTCGTTCCAGAGCACGCGCTCCAGACGCTTCGCCGCCTCCGGCGTGCCGTCGGCGACGATGACGATGCCGGAATGCTGCGAATAACCCATGCCGACGCCGCCGCCATGATGCAGCGAAACCCAGGTCGCGCCCGAGGCCGTGTTGAGCAGCGCGTTGAGCAACGGCCAGTCGGAGATCGCGTCCGAGCCGTCCTTCATCGCCTCGGTCTCGCGGTTGGGCGAGGCGACGGAGCCTGAATCGAGATGGTCGCGGCCGATCACGACCGGCGCTTTCAGCTCGCCCTTGGCGACCATCTCGTTGAAGGCGAGGCCGAGCCTGTGTCGGTCGCCCAAGCCCACCCAGCAGATGCGGGCGGGAAGACCCTGGAACTGGATGCGCTCGCGCGCCATGTCGAGCCAGTTGTGCAGGTGCTTGTCGTCCGGCATCAGCTCCTTGACGCGCTGGTCGGTGCGATAGATGTCCTCTGGATCGCCAGACAGCGCCGCCCACCTGAACGGCCCGATGCCCCGGCAGAACAGCGGCCGGATATAGGCCGGCACGAAGCCCGGGAAATCGAAGGCGTCGGCGACGCCCATATCCTTGGCCATCTGGCGGATGTTATTGCCGTAATCGAGCGTCGGCACGCCCATGCGGTGGAAGTCGAGCATGGCGCGCACATGCTCGGCCATCGAGCGCTTGGCGGCTTCGATCGTCCCGGCCGGATCGCGCTCCTTGCGCTCCTCCCACTCCTGAAGCGTCCAGCCGGCCGGCAGATAGCCGTTGAGCGGGTCATGCGCCGAGGTCTGGTCGGTGACGACGTCGGGCCGGATGCCGCGCGCGACCATGTCGGGAAACACCTCGGCCGCATTGCCGAGCACGCCGACCGAGACGGCCTTGCCCTTCGCATGCGCGGCCTCGATGATCTTGAGCGCCTCGCCGACGCTGTCGGCCTTCTCGTCGAGATAGCGCGTCCGCAACCGGAAATCGATCGAGGATGGCTTGCACTCGACCGCGATCATCGAGGCCCCGGCCATGGTAGCGGCCAGCGGCTGCGCCCCTCCCATGCCGCCCAGCCCCCCGGTCAGCACCCATTTGCCCTTGAGCGAGCCGCCGAAATGCTGCCGGCCGACCTCGACGAAGGTCTCGTATGTGCCCTGAACGATGCCTTGCGTGCCGATATAGATCCAGGAACCGGCCGTCATCTGGCCGTACATCATCAGCCCTGCCTTATCGAGTTCGTGAAAATGCTCCCAATTGGCGTAGGCTGGGACGAGATTGGAGTTGGCGATCAGCACGCGCGGCGCGTCAGGATGCGTGCGGAAAATGCCGACCGGCTTGCCGGACTGGACCAGCAGCGTCTCGTCGGCCTCGAGCGAGCGCAGCGAGGCGCAGATCCGGTCGAAATCCTCCCAGGTCCGCGCGGCGCGGCCGATGCCGCCATAGACCACGAGCTCGCCGGGTTTTTCCGCCACGTCGGGGTCGAGATTGTTCATCAGCATCCGCAGCGGCGCTTCGGTGAGCCAGCTCTTGGCCGAAAGCTCGCTGCCGGTGGCTGCGCGGATGATGCGGCTGTTGTCGATGCGGGTCATGAACGCGTTCCTTCGAGATGGCCGGTGGCGGAGTGGCGCGAGGAACCCCTCTCCCGTGTGGGAGAGGGGCAGGGGTGAGGGCCGGAGGGTCGCGGATAGTAGGCTGCGGTTGCCGTCGCGCTGTTTGCGGAGAGCGTCCGACCCCTCACCCTGCCCTCTCCCTCCGGGAGAGGGTTCCTCGCGCCTGTGCCGGAAAGGGCTGGTCGAGTGGGACATGCGACTCTCTCGGGCCTCACCGCCCCAACTCCGCGAAGCCGTCCAGCCCCGCCGCCGCGCCGACCGCGCCCGACAGCACCAGCTCCGTCGCCGCCGCCAGGTCCGGCGCGAGATAGCGGTCCTCCGTCAGCGGCGCGATCCGCGTCCGCAGCAGCGCCAGAACCGGCTCCAGCCGCGGGCTCGTCTTCATCGGCCGGTAATGCTCGATCGCTTCCGCCGCCGCCATCAGCTCGACGCCGACGATGCTCGCGGCGTTCCGCGCCATGTCGAGCAGGCGATAGGCGCCATGCGTCGCCATCGAGACATGGTCCTCCTGATTGGCCGAGGTCGGGATCGTGTCGACCGAGGCCGGATAGGCCTTCTGCTTGTTCTCCGAGGCAAGCGCCGCCGCCGTCACCTGCGCGATCATGAAGCCTGAGTTAAGCCCGGCGTCGCGCGCGAGGAACGGCGGGAGCGAACTCATCACCGGATCGACCAAGAGCGCCATGCGCCGCTCCGAGAGGTTGCAGATCTCGCAGAGCCCCATGGCCAGCATATCGGCGGCGAAGGCGACCGGCTCGGCGTGGAAGTTTCCGCCCGAGACGATCTCGCCCGGCCCCAGCACCAGCGGGTTGTCGGTGACGGCGTTGGCCTCGATCGCAAGCGTCGTCGCGGCGTTGGCGAGAAGATCGCCGACCGCGCCCATCACCTGCGGCTGGCAGCGCAGCGAATAGGGGTCCTGCACCTTGCTGTCGCCGAAGCGGTGGCTCTCGCGGATATCGCTGCCGGCGATCAGGTCGAGCAGCGTCCTCGCCACGGCGATCTGGCCGGGCTGGCCGCGCAGCGCCTGGATGCGCGGGTCGAACGGCGTGTCGGACCCTTTCAGCGCATCGACCGTCAGCGCGCCTGCGACCAGCGCGGCGTCGAAGACGCGGGCGATGTCGGAGAGCGCGGCGATGGCGAGCGCGGTCGAGACCTGCGTGCCGTTGATCAGCGCGAGCCCCTCCTTGGCCCCGAGCGCCAGCGGAGCCTGACCGATCCGGGCCAGCGCCTCGGCGGCCGGCATGATCGTGCCGTCCAGCCTGATCTCGCCGACGCCCATCAGCGCGGCGGTGAGATGGGCGAGCGGGGCAAGGTCGCCCGACGCCCCGACCGAGCCCTTGGCCGGCACGACCGGCAGCGCATCGGCCTTCAGCGCGCCCAGCAGCGCCTCGACGACCACGGGCCGCACGCCCGATGCGCCGCGCGCCAGGCTCGCAGCCTTCATGGCGAGGATCAGCCGCACCACGCTGTCGGGCAAGGCAGGGCCGGTGCCGACCGCATGCGACAGGATCAGATTGCGCTGGAGCGTGGCGAGATCGCTGTCGGCGATGCGGACGCTGGCGAGCTTTCCGAAGCCGGTGTTGACGCCATAGGTCACGGCGCCGGCCGCGACGATGTCGTCGACGATCGCCTGCGCGGCGGCGATGGCCGTTCCGCTCGACGCATCGAGCGTGACGGATTGGCCGTCGAGCACGGCGCGCCAGTCGGTCAGCTTGGCATGACCGGGATTAAGGGGCAGGGGCGCGGTCATTGGCCGTTCCAGATGCGGGCGTGAAGCGGGTTGAAGCCGATGCGGTAGGCGAGCTCGGCCGGGCGCTCGATGTCCCAGATCGCGAGATCGCAGCGTTTGCCGGCTTCGAGCGTCCCGATCTCGTCCTGAAGGCCTAGCGCCTGCGCGGCATGGCGCGTCAGCCCGGCCAGCGCCTCCTCCGGCGTCAGCCGGAACAATGTGCAGGCCATGTTGAGCACCAGCAGCGGCGAAGTCAGCGGCGAGGAGCCGGGATTGGCGTCGGTCGCCAGCGCGATCGGCACGCCATGCCGGCGCAGCAGGTCGATCGGCGGCTTTTGCGTCTCGCGCAGGAAATAGAATGCGCCGGGCAGGATGACCGCGACAGTTCCGGCTTTCGCCATGGCGATGACACCGGCCTCGTCGAGATATTCGAGATGGTCGGCCGACAAGGCCCCCATCTCGGCGGCCAGTTTCGCCCCGCCGAGATGGGACAATTGCTCTGCGTGGATTTTGATCGCCAGCCCTCTGGCCTCGGCGGCGGCGAAGACGCGCGCGGTTTCCTCCGGCGAGAAGGCGATGCCCTCGCAGAACACGTCGACTGCGTCGGCAAGGTTTTCGGACGCGACCGCATCAAGCATCGGCCCGGCGACAAGGTCGATATAATCGCTTGAGCGGCCCTTGAACTCGGGCGGAATCGCATGCGCGCCCAGAAAGGTGGTGCGAACCGTCACCGGCCGCTCGCGCCCGAGCTGGCGCGCCACGCGCAGGCACTTCGCCTCGGCGGAAATCTCCAGCCCGTAGCCCGATTTGATCTCGACAGTGGTGACGCCCTCGGCGATCAGCGCCGACAAACGTCTATCGGCGCTGGCGTGGAGCTGCGCCTCGCTGGCCGCGCGCGTCGCCTTGACGGTCGAAAGAATGCCGCCGCCGGCCCGCGCGATCTCCTCGTAGCTCGCGCCCTGCAGGCGCAGCTCGAATTCATGCGCGCGGTCGCCGCCATAAACCAGATGGGTGTGGCAATCGATCAGTCCCGGCGTGATCCAGCGGCCGTCGCAATCGACCGTCTCTTTCGCGTCGAAGCGCGGCGCATCGGCCCGAGCGCCGGCATGGACGATCTTGCCGTCGCGCGCCGCCACCACGCCGTCCTCGACCGCGCCATAGGGCTCGGGCCTGCCCGGCGCCATCGTCGCCAGCCGGGCGTTGCGCCATAGCCGGTCGCAGATCAGGATGTCGTCGCGCCGCTGCGTCACCCGCGTTTCCCCTCGACAATCTCCGGTGCCTGACTACAATATCCAATTGCATATGCAATTGGCAAGCGGAGCGATCGCGTGATCTCGACCCTGCATCTCGCGCAGGCCCTTCTGCCGGAGGGATTTGCCGACGGCGTGACGCTGACGATCGGCGATGGCGTCATCAGGCAGGTCGCGGTGGACACGAAGCCGCCGGCCGGCAGCCAGCGCCTGCCGGGCCTGACGCTGCCCGGCATGCCGAACCTCCACAGCCACGCCTTCCAGCGCGGCATGGCGGGTCTGGCCGAGCATCGCGGCTCAGCCGAGGATTCGTTCTGGACCTGGCGCGAGGTGATGTACCGCTTCCTCGACCGGCTCGACCCCGACGACGTCCAGGCCATCGCGGCTCAAGCTTTCGTCGAGATGCTGGAGGGCGGTTTCACCGCGCTCGCCGAGTTTCATTACCTGCACCACGACAAGGACGGTCGCCCCTATGCGGACATCGCCGCCATGGCCGGCGCGATCGCGGCGGCCGCCGACGAGACCGGCCTCGGCCTGACGCTGCTGCCGGTGCTCTACCGTTTCGGCAATTTCGGAAATGCCCCGCCGGTCCATGGCCAGCGCCGCTTCGTCAACGATCGCGACGCCTATCTGCGCCTGATCGAGGCGAGCGAGATCGCGCTGAAGCCCTTACCCGATGTCCGCCTCGGCGTCGCGCCGCATTCGCTGCGGGCGGTCGCGCTGGACGATCTCGACTGGCTCGCCTCGTTGCGGCCGGACGCGCCGGTCCACATTCATGTCGCCGAGCAGATGCGCGAGGTCGAGGACAGCCTGAAGCTGACCGGCCGCCGCCCGGTCGAACTGCTGATGGAGAGCACGCAGCTTGGGCCGCGCTGGTGCCTGATCCACGCCACGCATCTCACCGATGCCGAGCGCGACGGGATCGCGGCGAGCGGCGCGGTCGCGGGGCTTTGCCCGATCACGGAATCGAGCCTCGGCGACGGCATCTTCGATGGCGTGCGTTACGCGCGAGCCGGCGGACTGTTCGGCGTCGGCAGCGATTCCAACATCCAGATCGACGCCGGCTCCGAACTGCGCCAGCTCGAATATTCGCAGCGCCTGCGCGACCGCCGCCGCGCCCTGTTCGCGGAGGCCGACGCCTCCACCGGCGTCGCGCTCTGGCGTGGCGCGTGCATGGGCGGCGCGCGCGCCTGCGGCCGCGACATCGGCGCGATCGCGGTCGGATGCCGCGCCGATCTCGTCACGCTCGACGCCGATCATCCAGCGCTCGTCGGTCGTGATGGCGCGGCCGCGCTCGACAGCGCGATCTTCGCCGCGAACGCCCTGCCGGTGCGGGAGGTGCGCGTCGGCGGGAGGCTTCTCGTCAGCGATGGTCGGCATCAGGCCCGCGAGACGATCCGGAAGCGTTTTGGCGCGACCATGCGCCGCCTGCTGGCGCGGGACGGAGGCTGATCATGTCCGAGACGCGCGGCGAGGCTCTCCGGCTCGACGGTGCGGGGCCGGTCTATGACCAGATCCGTCGCGCCATCCGCGATCTGATCCTCGACGGAAGCTGGCCGCCCGGAACGGCCGTGCCGCCCGAGCACGCGCTGATGGAGCAGCTCGGCGCGTCGCGCATGACGGTGCATCGCGCGCTCGTGCAACTGGCCGGCGATGGGTTGATCAACCGCCGCCGCCGCTCCGGAACCACCGTGGCGAGCCCGCCGGCCAGCCACGCCATGCTCGACATCCTCTCGATTCCCGATGAGGTCAGGCGGCTCGGACAGGTTTATGGCTACGACATCCTGTCGCGGCAGGATGGAAGGCCCTCCGCCGAGGTCGCGGAGCGCTTCGCCATCAGGCGGGCGCGTCCTGTCGCCCATCTGTCGCTGCTGCATCGCGGCAGCGGCCAGCCGCATGTGCTGGAGGAGCGCATCATCCATCTCGACACCGTGCCCGACGCCGCGACCGAGCGCTTCGCCACGACCCCGCCGGGCGATTGGCTGCTCCAGAACAGCCTCTGGTCGCAGGCCGAGCACGCGATCAGCGCCGTCGCGGCGGCGTCGGCTGACGCCACGCTCCTTGGGATCGCGCCGGGCGAGCCCTGCCTCCTGATCGAGCGCCGGACCTGGAACCAGGAGGCTCCGGTCACGGCGGTGCGCCTGCTCTATCCCGGAACCCGTCATCGCTTCGTCGGTCGCTTCGGACCTTACGGGGCGGTCTGACATGGCTGCCGAAGAAACAGCCGCAACGTAAAAGGCCCGCCGGGCTTTCGCCGGGCGGGCCTGATCTTGCTGTTATCGCACCGCCTCAGCAGGCGTAGCGCACGCGGCGGCCGAACTCGTCGCGGCCCACACAGACGCGGTCGGGCGTCGCGGCCGAGCCGATGATCGCGCCGCCGGCGCCGCCGATCGCAGCGCCAGCCAGCGCGCCGCCGGCGCGGCCGGTGGCGAGGCCGCCGACCACGGCGCCGGTGCCCGCTCCGATCAGCGCGCCCGTTCCGGCATTCTGCTCACGCTGGGTGCATGCGCCAAGCGATGCGGTGAGCGCGACGAGGATTAGAATCTTTTTCATGGTGTCTTGGCTCCCTGGCCTTTTGGCAGGCCGGCGGTTTTGCGGGCCGATGTTGTATCGTGGCTATGAACGTCGGGGCGCCGGACTTGTTCCCGGCTATCATAAATTCCGTGACACGCCTCCCTCGCGAGGGATTGGGAACGGCGCCAGCGCATCGCTTCGCTCCCGGAACATTTCAGCCAAAGCTCCGTTGTTGCGATGACTGCGCCGCCTGCTTGGCGGCGCTCATGACGGAGGAGGTTTTCATGACCGACCAAACCATGGCGACGACGCCCAGAACCATGACAGCCAATCCGCTGATCGCCGGCGCGCGCGTTGCCGGAACGGATGTCTACAACACCGCCGGCGACCATCTCGGCGAGATTTACGACGTAATGCTCGACAAGCAGACCGGCAAGGTCGCCTACGCGATCATGTCCTTCGGCGGCTTTCTCGGGCTCGGCGAGAAATATCACCCCATTCCGTGGAGCGTGCTCGACTACGATACGGGCCGGGGCGGTTACGTCGTTCCCCTGACCAAGGACAAGCTCGAGGCCGCGCCGATGTACGACAGCGCCGGCGAACCCGACTGGGACGACAAGGCCTACGGCAAGCGCGTCCACGATTATTACGGCACGATGCCCTACTGGATGATGTAGGGCCTGCCCAGACGCAGGTCGCGGCGGTTGCTATCCCCCCAGCCGAACCGTCGTGGCGGCGGGATGCGGGCCGAAAGGCCCGCATCTTCTTTTTTTGGGCGCGCCTCCGTCGTCTCGCGCACGCACGTCGCGACCGGCCGATTTGCCCCCTGTTCGCGTGGGAACCAATGAGCGCGCTACGCGTCATGTCCTGAGAATTCCAATCAGTCAGCGGTCTTGCTCCGGACGCAGCGGTCGTCGGAGACGCAGAGGAGAGAGTCATGCAGATCCGGTACGGCTACCGCATCGAACTCCTGTGTCAGAACGATCTGCCGTTGATCACGATGCTGGACGTTCACCCGTCGCGCCGGCACGATCTCACCCGCCCCGACGAAATGGTGGTGAGATCGTTGGTCGATCCCTCGCGTCACATCCCGATCAACCAGTATCTCGACCAGTTCGGGAATATCTGTCGCAGGATGGTCGTGCCCGCCGGCGGCGCCCTGCTGCAATCGGACGGAATCGTGCATGATTCCGGTGAACCCGATCCCGTGGGCCATGGCGCGCGCGAGGTTCTGCCCTCGCGACTGCCGGACGAGGCGCTGGTCTACCTGCTAGGCAGCCGCTACTGCGAGACCGACAAGCTGGCCGCGCAAGCCTGGAGCCTGTTCGGCCATATCCCGGCCGGCTGGGAGCGCGTCCAGGCGGTGGTCGATTTCGTCCACAACCACCTGACCTTCGGGTATCACTTCGCCCGCAACACCCGCACGGCCGCCGAGGCCTTCGAGGAGCGCGTCGGCGTCTGCCGCGATTTCGCGCATCTCGCGGTGGCGCTGTGCCGCTGCCTCAACATTCCGGCGCGCTACTGCAACGGTTATCTTGGCGATATCGGCGTGCCGCCGAATCCCGCTCCGATGGATTTCAACGCCTGGTTCGAGGTCTATCTCGGCGGGCGATGGTATACGATGGACGCCAGGCACAACCAGCCGCGCATCGGCCGGGTGGTCATCGCGCGCGGACGCGACGCCACCGACGTGGCGATGATGAACTCGTTCGGCCCCCATGTGCTGCAGCGCTTCGAGGTCGTCACCGAGGAGGTCGAGGAGGAGGCCGCGCTCGCGCCGATGGTTCCTCGCAATGGTCAATGGCAGCAGCAGGCCGCGCTGTCCTGACGCCATGACCGTCATCCCGCTCGGACGCGTCTCTCGCCTGGGAGGCGCGTCCGCCATGTCCGGCGACCATCTTTCCGCGAGAAACCCCAGCGACTACCGTCAGTCTGCCATGCGCCACATCGTCATCGTCAATGCCCGCGCCGGAACGGTGCTGGAAGCCGGGGCCGAGGCCTTCGAGGCGCGCATCGTCGCCGCCTTCGAGGCGCATGGCTGCACGGCCGAGGTCAAGCTCGTGCATCCGCGCGAACTCGACGACGCCTTGGCGCTCGCGATCGCGGAAGACGACGCGATCCCGGTGATCGCCGGAGGCGACGGCACCGTCAATGGCGTGCTTCCCGTGCTGCTGGAGGCCGGCAAGCCGGTCGGCGTGCTGCCGCTCGGCACGGTCAACGTGCTGGGGCGCGATCTCGGCCTGCACGGCACGATCGAGTATCAGATCGAGGCGCTCTGCAAGGGTGCGCCCCTGACGATGGATGTCGGCGCGTTGAACGAGCGCCTGTTCCATTCGATCTCGGGCATGGGCTTCTTCAGTCTCATGGCGCGCGAGCGCGAGCACGCCCGCCGTCGCTTTCCGTTCAGCCGGGCGATCGCGTTCGCCTTCGCCGCGACGCGGTCGATCCTGTTCACGCGGGCGATCACCGTCGATATCCGCATCGGCGAGGAGCGGCAGGTGGTGCAGGCCGACGCCGTGCTCGTGACGATCAACCGCTTCGACGGCGCCGAATGGCGTCGGCGGCGCCTGGACGGCGGCGTCTTCGAGGTCCATGTGCTCAAGGCCGGCGGCCTGCTGTCGCGCTGCAAGGCGGCGCTCTCCATCGTCTCGGGCGGGTGGCGTCACTCCGCCAATCTGACCTCCTTCACCGGCGAGTCCGTCACCCTGACGCGTCGGGACAAGCGACGGGGCCACATCACCTTCGATGGCGAGGTGGAGCGGAAAGCCGGGCCGCTGGCCTACCGGCTTCTGCCGAAGGCGGTTCAGATCATCGCGGCGCGCCGCGGAACCGACGCTTCGTCCGAGCTTGACCAGGCGGTCGCATGACCACATTTGGCTGAAAAGACCGACTGTCAGGAAACCGATGTCCGCGCTTCATCCCCGAACTCTCGTTCCCGTCACCGCCGCGGGCGCATTCGTCGGGTTGGCGCTCTTCATCCTGTCTGGCCGAAACTTCGGTTTCGATTCGTCGGTGGTTCTGATGCTGCGCGAGGCCGACGACCCTTCGACGCCGCTCGGCCCGGCCTGGCTGCGCGAGGCGATGCGCGACGTGACGGCGCTGGGCAGTTTCGTCGGCCTCGGCTTCATGACGGTGGCGGCGAGCCTGGCGCTCAGGCTCTGCGGCTATCGACATCTCGCAATAGGCCTGCTGATCAGCGTCATCGCCGCCACCATCGTCAGCACGGGCCTGAAAATGGCGATCGGCCGCGAGCGGCCCGACATTGTCGAGCATGCGGCGCTGACCTTCACGGCGAGCTTCCCGAGCGGCCACGCCTTCCTCTCGGCGGTCACGCTGCTCTGCATCGCCGGCTTTGTCGGCATCGCCTCGCAGCGCGAGGACATGGCCAGGCTGTGCCTCATCCTGGCCTGGGTGCTGATCGCGCTGATCGGAGCGAGCCGGGTCTATCTCGGCGTGCATTGGCCCACCGACGTCATAGCCGGCTGGTGCCTCGGGATTGCCTGGTCGAGCGTCGCGGTCGCATGGCTCGGCCGGATGATGGCGAAGGCCGAGCCGCTTGTCGCGGACGCGGCGTTGGAGCGATGAGACGCGCGTCGGCAGAGGCATGGACATGACAGCAGAGGTTTGGCCATGACGAGATTTCTGCTGCTGTACGCGGCGACGGCCTTGGTCCTTTTTCCACTGGACGTCCTGTGGCTTGGTTATGTCGCGCGCGGCTTCTACGCCTCGCGGCTTGGCGACCTGCTGCTGCCGCAGCCGCGCCTGGGCATCGCGGCCGCGTTCTACCTGTTCTACGTCGCGGGCATCGTCTGGTTCGCGATCCTGCCCAACCTGTCCTCGGGCAGCCTGCTGGCGACCTTTCTGACCGGCGCGGCGCTCGGGTTCATCGCCTATGGCACCTATGACGCGACGAACCTCGCGACCCTCAGAGGCTATCCGCTCTCGGTCGCGATCGTCGATCTCGTCTGGGGGATGGCGCTGACCGGCGTCAGCGCGGCCTGTGGCCTATATGTCGCAACGCGCTGGTTCGGCGTGACAGTCGGCTGAGGGGTGGAACCTTGATCGCCGCGTTCGGTTGTGTGGCCGTCGCGACATCCGCGACGCTCATATCCGGAACCCATCGATGCAGTCTTCGCGCACCCTCCTGATCGCCCTCGTCGTCGTCCTCGTCGGGGGCCTCGCCGTCACCGGCTATGCTCTCTACCAGGAGAAGAAGAAGCCCGAGGGCGTCGAGATTTCCGTCGGCAAGAACGGCCTGTCGATCAAGGAGAAGTGAGGCGGGGCTCGGCCGCGCGGTTCAGCTATTGGCCACGATCATGTTGCGGACGATCGGATAGATCTGGCCGTCCCATTTGCGGCCCGAGAACACGCCGTAATGGCCGACGCCGGCCTGCATGTGATGGCGTTTGCGGAAGGGCTTCAGGCCGCTGCAGAGATCATGCGCGGCCGATGTCTGCCCCAGCGAGCAGATGTCGTCGCGCTCGCCCTCGACGGTGAGCAGCGCGGTCTTCCTGATCGCCCGGCAGTCAACCTTTTGCCCGCGATAGCTCAGCGTGCCGGCGGCCAGCCGGGCTTCCTGAAAAATCCACTGCACCGTCTCGAGATAGAATTCGGCCGGCAGGTCGAGCACGGCGAAATACTCGTCGTAGAACTTCTTGATCGTCAGCGCCTGTTCGTCCTCGCCGGTGGCGAGATGGGTGAACATGTCGATATGGGCGTTGACGTGTCGCTGCAGGTTCATCGCCATGAAGGCCCCGAGCTGGACGAAGCCGGGATAGACTTTTCGGCCCGCGCCGCGGTAGCGCGCCGGCACGGTGGCGATCAGGTTCTTCGCGAACCACGCGATCGGCTTGTCCGAGGCGAGCTTGTCGACCGCCGTCGGGTTGATCCGCGTATCGACCGGGCCCGCCATCAGCGTCATGCTGCGCGGCTGCAGCGGATGGCCGGCCTGCGCCATCACGGCGGCCGCCGTGAGCACCTGCACGCAGGGCTGGCACACCGCGACGACATGCGTGTCGGGTCCGAGCTTCTCGATGAAGGCGATCAGCGCATCGACATAGTCGTCATAGCCGAAAGCGCCGTGGTCGAGGCCGACGTCGCGGGCATTGTGCCAGTCGGTGATGTAGACGTCGTGGTCGCGCAGCAGCGTGGAGACCGTGTTGCGTAGAAGCGTCGCGAAATGGCCCGACATCGGCGCGACCACCAGCACCTTGGCCTGCGGCAGGTCGGAATCCTTGGCGAACCGGAGCAGGCTGCCGAACGGCAGGGCGAGCACGACCTCCTCTGTCACGGTCGCGTCGCGGTTGCCGTCGCGAACCGTGTCGATTTCGTAGGGCGGGCGCTCATGGGTCAGCCCGGCGCGCGTCACCATCTCGTAAGCCGCGGCAGCCGCGCGGATATCGACCGGCTGGCCCGTCAGCGCCCTGGCGCCGAGCGCCGTCAGCGCCGCCTGCGCCATCATGCGCGCCGGGTTCATCAGGTCCGACTGGGCCTGGTAGGCAGAATAGAGCATCAGCGTGCGACCCCGAACCAGAACTCAGTGGGCCAGGCGGAGCCATGGCCCCGCTTGCATCCCGTCACCGCAGGATCATGTTGCACTGCAAAAGCGACGATCCGCAACAATGTTCTGATCTGTCTCATCTGATGGAACATCTTTTGCTACGATCGCCACTCTGCCAAAGAGGAAGCCTGCCGAGAGGATGCCTGCCATGGCCGCCGCCCTGACCATCAGTAGCAAGAACTATTCCTCATGGTCGCTGCGTGGCTGGTTGCTCTGCATGATGGCGGGGCTGGAGGTCGAGGAGCGCATGCTGTCGGTCGACGACCCCTCCGCCAGGGCCGAGCTGCTGCTGCTCTCGCCCTCCTTCCTCGTGCCGTGCCTGACCCACGGCGACATCAAGGTCTGGGACACGCTGGCGATCGCGGCCTATCTCGACGAGATCAGACCAAAAGCGGGCTTGTTGCCGAAGGACGCGAAGGCGCGCGCCCATTGCCGCGCCGTCTGCGGCGAGATGCATTCGGGCTTTTCCAATCTGCGCTCGGCCCTGCCGATGAACCTGAAGGCGCATTACCCCGGCTTCAAGGTCTGGGCCGGCGCGCAGGCCGACATCGACCGCGTCACCGAAATCTGGCGCGACTGCGTCGAGACCTATGGCGGGCCTTATCTTTTCGGCGCGTCGCTGACGATGGCCGACGCGATGTATGCCCCGGTCTGCCTGCGCTTCCTGACCTATGACGTGGCGCTCGACCCGGCCGGCAAGGCCTATTGCGAAACGATCGCGAAATGGCCGGCGCTGAAGGACTGGATCAGGGCCGCCCATGACGAGCCGGAGGAGATGGAGGAGCTCGACGCGGAGTTCTGAGCCCTTGTCCTTGGCTGTCTGCATACTGCATGCGACTATCTCGACATGCCTGCCGTGACGCGGGCCGGGTGGCGTTCGCGCCGCGACCGGGCTACACCGCGCCCGGTATCCGACAGTTCGAGAGGCTCATGCGATGACCGAAATGTTCAAGAACCTGATCGCCGGCGAATGGGCCGGGGCGGGCGCCGCCTCGCGCAACATCAACCCGTCCGACACAGGCGACGTCGTCGGCGAATACGCGCAAGGCTCTGTCGATCAGCTCAACGACGCGGTCGCCGCCGCCAAGGCCGCCTTCCCGGCCTGGAGCCGGTCTGGCCCGCAGGAGCGCTACGAGATCCTGAAGAAGGCCTCGGACGAGATTCTCGCCCGCAAGGAGGAACTCGGCCGCCTGCTCTCCCGCGAGGAGGGCAAGACGCTGGCCGAGGGCATCGGAGAGGCCGGCCGCGCCGGCCAGATCTTCGCGTTTTTCGCCGGCGAAGCCTTGCGTCTCGGCGGCGAAGCCATCCCCTCGGTGCGTCCCGGCGTCGGCGTCGAGATCACGCGTGAGCCGGTCGGCATTATCGGCATGATCACGCCGTGGAATTTCCCGATCGCGATCCCGGCCTGGAAGATCGCGCCGGCGCTCGCCTGGGGCAATTGCGTCGTCATCAAGCCGGCCGATCTGGTGCCGGGCTCGGCCTGGGCGCTGGTCGACATCATCCACCGCGCCGGCCTGCCCAAGGGCGTGCTCAACCTCGTCATGGGCCGCGGCTCCGTCGTCGGCCAGGCGCTGCTGCAGCACAAGGACGTGCACGCGATCTCCTTCACCGGCTCGGTCAGCACGGGACGCAAGGTGGCGGAAGCCTGCATCGCGTCGAACCCGATGAAAAAGGTCCAGCTCGAAATGGGCGGCAAGAACCCGCTCGTGGTTCTCGACGACGCCGATCTGAAGACCGCCGTCGAAGCGGCGGTGACGGGAGCGTTTTTCTCGACCGGCCAGCGCTGCACGGCCTCCTCGCGCCTGATCGTGCAGGCCGGCATCCATGACCGCTTCGTCGAGGCCTGCATCGAGCGGCTGAAGGGCGTGGTCGTCGATGACGCTTTGAAGGCCGGCACGCATATAGGCCCCGTCGTCGATCAGAGCCAGCTCGACCAGGACCTGAAATACATCCAGATCGCGAAGGACGAGGGCGGCAAGCTGGTCTTCGGAGGCGAACTCCTCAAGCGCGACACGCCCGGCTTCTATCTCCAGCCGGCGCTGTTCACGCAGACCACGAACGCCATGCGTATTTCGCGCGAGGAGGTCTTCGGCCCGGTCGCCAACGTCATCCGCGTCAAGGATTACGAGGAGGCGCTCAGCATCGCCAACGATACCGATTTCGGCCTCTCGGCCGGCATCTGCACCACCTCGCTCAAGCACTCCACGCATTTCCGGCGCAACAGCGAGGCCGGGATGGTCATGGTCAACCTCGCCACGGCGGGCGTCGACTACCATGTCCCCTTCGGCGGCCGGAAGGGTTCGAGCTACGGCCCGCGCGAGCAGGGAGCCTATGCGAAGGAAATGTATACGACGGTGAAGACGGCCTACACGCTGGCTTGAGCCGGCCGGCCGTCCGAAACGCAGCTGCCGCCCCGGAGGGCGGCAGCATTTTTTTACCAGTAGTAGCGCCAGCGGCCCCCGCGCCAGACGCGGCGGCGCCAGCGGCGACGCGCCCTGCGGTTGCGGCGGTGCCAGGCGCGATGTCCGCGCCAGCGAGGGCCAGGCGGCATATGCGTGAATTCGGCGTCCGCCTGGTCCAGCGCGGCAGCCGGAACCTCGACAGGGCCTGCGGCGGCATCGGCCACAGGCGTCGATCGGGCGAAGGCCGCCCCGCCGGTGAGCGCCGCCGTGCCGCCGATCAGGGCCGCGATGAATGAACGTCTGTGCATCGGTCGTTCCTCCGTTTCGGCTCTTTGCGAGCACGAAACAAACGAACGTCATGCGGGGCCTGTTCCGGATCGCGGGATTAAGGTTTCGTCATGTTTGGAACGCCGCGCTCAATATGGCAGCCCGACATAGTTCTCCGCCAGCGCCGCCATCGCGTGGTCGGACGAGACCAGATAGTCCAGCTCAGCCCGCTGCATGCGCTGCTCGAAACCGCTCTTGTCGGGGAAATGGTGCATCAGCGAGGTCAGGTGCCAGGAGAAGCGCTCGGCCTTCCAGACGCGCGCCAGCGCCTTGCCCGAATAGGCGTCGATGCCGGCCTCCGAGCGCTCGACATAGTGCTCGATCAGCGCTTCCGACAGGTAATGCACGTCGCCGGCGGCGAGGTTGAGGCCCTTGGCCCCGGTCGGCGGCACGATATGGGCGGCATCGCCGGCGAGGAACAGCTTTCCGAAGCGCATCGGCTCGGCGACGAAGGAGCGTAAGGGGGCGATCGACCTCTCGATGGCTGGGCCGGTCACCAACGCCTCCGCTGACGCCGGATCGAGCCTGCGGCGCAACTCGTCCCAGAAGCGCTCGTCCGACCAGTCCTCGACCTTCTCGTCGAGACCGCACTGGACGTAGTAGCGGCTGCGCGTCGTCGAGCGCATCGAGCAGAGCGCAAAGCCGCGCTCCTCGCCGGCATAGATCAGCTCATCCGACACGGGCGGCACATCGGCGAGAATGCCGAGCCAGCCAAAGGGATAGACCCGCTCGAAAATACGCAGCGCGCTCTCGGGAAGGCTGGCGCGCGAGACGCCGTGATAACCGTCGCAGCCGGCGATGAAGTCGCAGTCGAGCCGCTTGCTCACGCCATTCTCGGCATAGGTCACATAGGGCTTGTCGCCGTCGAAATCGTGCAGCGCGACATGCTCGGCCTCGAACACGGTCGCGCCGCCTTGCAAGGCGCGCAGGTCCATCAGGTCGCGCGTCATCTCGGTCTGGCCGTAGACGGTGACGTGCTGGCCGCCGGTCAGCTTGTCGAGCGCGACGCGGTGGCGCTTGCCGCCGAAGAGCAGCTCGAAGCCGTCATGGACGAGCCCTTCGGCATGCAGCCTCGCGCTCGCGCCGACCTTGTCGAGCAGCGCCACAGTGCCCTGCTCGAGCACGCCGGCCCGAATCCGCGCCAGCACATAGTCGCGGCTTTTGCGCTCGACGATGACGGTGTCGATGCCGGCGAGTTGGAGCAACTGGCCCAGCAGTAGCCCGGCGGGGCCCGATCCGATGATGGCGACCTGCGTTCGCACGCGATTCTCCCAAGCCATGCGGAAGCGCCTGCAAGCGCGACCCGCCGCAGGACAATGCCAGCGCGGCGTCCGGCAAACAAGTTGTCATAGCAACTAATTATGAAAAAGCGCTTGCTCGAGGTCCGTGATGCTGGCCAGGCAGAGATCGCAATGGGGACCGAGCGTCGCGCGGGTTCCGGTTCCCGTGAGCACCGCGATCCGCAGGCCGGCGCCTGCCGAGCGCCCCATCTCCATGTCGTGCCGGTTGTCGCCGATTATGGCGATACGTCCGGGCGCGATGCTGGTCGCCGCGCAAAACGCCAGCGCCATGCCAGGCCCGGGCTTTGCGCCGTGACTGGAATCGTAGCCGCAGGAGAAAGCGAGCGTATCGGCGATCCCGAAATGCGCCGCCGTGGCGTTCACCGCCGCCGCACTGTCGCTCGAGGCGATGCCGAGCTTAAGCCCGCGCCCGTGCAGCCGCGCGAACAGGGCCGCGAGGTCGCAGACCGGGACCATCCGCGAAACCGCGCTCTGGAACAGCCGGTCGAGCCGTAGCGCCAGCTCCGCTTCCGGAAGCGGGCTGCCGGCCGCGCGCCATGCCCGCGCCAGCTCGGTCGTATTGCCGGCCGCCAGCAGCGAATCGGCCTTTGCGTCGCCGCTGACCGGGTCGGCTCCCGCGCGGCGCAGCAGCCTCGCCGCCAGAGCGGGATCGCCATCGGCCGCGAGCAGCCCGGCGTCGCGATTGATCGGCGGCCAGCTCGCGCCATAGTCGAGAAGCGTGCCGTCCTTGTCGAAAAGCAGCCCTTCGATCGGAGGCAGGCCTGCGACCCCGGAAAAGCTCATCCGACCGGGATGACGTCGACCGCGACGCCGACCTTCTGCGAGCCGGGGCCGACCAGCACGCCGTCGAGCGGCGAGACATCGGCATAGTCGCGGCCGATGGCCGTGACGATATGGTCGTTGGCGACGATCAGGTCGTTGGTCGGGTCGAGCCCGATCCAGCCCGTCTCCGGCCCGCACCAGAGCATGACCCAGGCATGGCTGGCGTCCGCTCCTTCCAGCCGCTTCTGGCCCGGCGGCGGGATGGTGCGGATATAGCCGCTGACATAGGCGGCCGGCAGGCCCAGGCCCCGCAGACCCGCGATCATGATATGCGCGAAGTCCTGGCAGACGCCGTGGCGCTTGGCGAAGGCCTCGGCCAGCGGCGTCGAGACTTCCGTCGCATCCGGATCGTAGTCGAACTCGGCGCGGATCCGCGCCATCAGCTCGCAGGCGGCTTCCAGCACCGGCCGCAGTGGCGAAAAGCTCTTGCGCGCGTAAGCGACGACCTCGTCGACCTGCGGCGCGAGCCGGCTCGGGAAGAGCTGGTGCGCCGGCGAATCCGGCGCGAGGCTACCCGAGGCCAGCGCCAGCGCGGCGACCTCCTCCCAGTGCCGGGTCAGTCCGGGATGGGGCGCGGGCGGCCGGTTGACCGCGATGCGCGCCCGCATCTCGACCTTGAGCTCGCGATGCGGCTTCGAGATCGTGATCGTCGTCATGCGGTTGCCGAAGAAGCACGCGCCGTCGATCCGCTCGGCCGGGCGCGGCGAGATCAGGAGATCGCTGCGCGCGACGCTCTGGCCGCCATCGCTGCGCGGCAGCAGCCGCAGGATGCAGCGGGCGAGGGGAACCGAACGGCTGTAGCCATAGGTCGTGATGTGACGCAGATCGTAGATCACGCGATGCCCGTCAGCCTAGAGCCTTCAGGCGCGCTGTTCTGCAGGAAATAGCGCTCGGCGACGGCGCTGGAGAGCCCCATCAGCAACTGCTCGAACAGCAGGATGCCGCTTCGGTCGAGCCGCGCCGCTTCGGCGATCCGGCATTCGGCGGCGAGCTTGAGCGCCAGTCGGCGCGGCGCCTCCAGCATGCCGTCCTCGTTGAGCGAAGGCAGGGTCGCGATCTCGGCGTCGAGCCGGTCGATCTGGAAGGCGGCCGAACGAGGATTGTAGGGGTCGAGCATGACGAGATCGAGCACGGGTTGGAGGCTCGCGCCCAGCAGATAGCGCGAACGATAGGTGATCTGAGAATCGGTCAGGTCGAGCAGGGCGTCGAGCGCGTCGGCCGGCGCGCTCGTGTCAGTGAAATGACGGGCGAAGCGGCAGGTCGCGATGCCGCGCTCGATGCGTCGGCCGATATCGAGGAAGCGCCAACCCGGCCCGCGCACCATGTTCTCCTGGCTCAGCCCTGAGAAGGCGGCGAGCGATTTCAGCGCCCGGTCGGCGATCTCATAGGCCTCGCCTGCGCTGGGCGGCTTGCTGATCACCCGGGTCAACTGGTGCTGCAGGTCGCTGAACAGACGCCAGGCGTCGATCGAAAGCCGCTCGCGGATGACCGAAGCCGTGCGTCTGGCCTCCATCACATTGGCCGCGGCGGAGCCGTAATGCGCGGGGTCGTGCAGCGCCGCCGAGGCCTGTCCGGTTGCGGTCTGAGCCTTGCCGCCGGGCGCGGCGCCCCAGGCCACCAGCAGATTGGCGAGCCGCTTCAGCGTGTCGGCGCGGCCGGGCGTCGCCGTGTCGGCGTCGATCAGGCGGCCGAGCAGAGCGCGCACCAGCCTCAGCGTCGCCTCGGTGCGCTCCAGATAGCGGCCGAGCCAGAACAGGTTGTCGGCGGCGCGGCTCGGCAGCGTGCCGACCAGCCTTCGGATCGCCGTGCGCTCGGGCGTCGCAAGCAGCGAGACCGGCTCGACCGGCGCGTCCGACGTCACCCAGACATCCGAGGAGCGCACGCCGCTCCGCATGCTGACGGCGCGCGCATCGGGCGCGTCGGAGATGCGGCAGAAGCCGCCGGGCATCACCTTCCAGCCATCGGGCGTGGCGGCCGCGAAGACGCGCAGCGTCACCGGGCGCGGCTGCAGCCGGCCGTTCTGGAACACCGGCATGGTCGAGAGCCTGACGATCTCCTGCCCGACATAATCCATGCCGCGCGCCTCGATCCGGGCGCGCAGGCGCTCGCGCTCGTCCGTCGGCAACTCGCCGGCGAGAACGGGGTCGGTGTCGAGCCCGCCGCCGGCCGAGCGGAAGGCCGGCGCGACGCTCATCTCGTCGAGCCTGTCGAGCATAGCGGCGCGCTCCTTCGGCTGCCCGCACCACCATGTCGCGACATTGGGCAGGATCATCTCCTCGCCGAGCAGCTTCTTGCCGATCGCCGGCAGGAAGCCCATCAGCGCGCGCGCTTCGACGACGCCGGAGCCGAGCCCGTTGGCGACATGGACATTGCCTTGCCGCACGGCCTGCACCAGCCCCGCCACGCCGAGCTGCGAATGCGCGTTAAGTTCGAGCGGGTCGGAGAAATCGCCGTCGATGCGCCGCCAGATCACGTCGGCGCGCTTGGGCCCGGCGATGGTGCGGACATGGATGCGTCCGTCGCGCATCATCAGGTCGCCGCCCTCGACCAGCAGGAAGCCGAGATAGCGGGCGAGATAGGTCTGCTCGAAATAGCTTTCGTTCAGCGGGCCTGGCGTCAGCAGGCAGATGCGCGGTTCGACGCGCTTGGAACGCGAGACGAGCCCGGCGCGAAACCCCTGGAAGAAGGCCGCCAGCCGCTCGATGTTCATGGTCCGGAACAGTTCCGGGAAGGCGCGCGCCTGGGCCAGCCGGTTTTCCAGCGCATAGCCCGCGCCCGAAGGCGCCTGCGTCCGGTCGCCGAGCACCCACCAGCGTCCGTCGGGCCCACGGCCGAGATCGGCGGCGTAGAGCTGCAGGCTGCCGCCGCCGGGCGCGCCCTGCAAAGGCCGCAGATAATCGGGGCTGCCGGTGACGATCGAGGCCGGCAGCAGGCCGTTGGCGATCATCTCGCCGGGGCCGTAGATGTCGTCGAGCAGGCCCGACAGCAATTGCGCCCGCTGCGCGACTCCGGCCGCGATCGTCTCCCATTCCGCGCCGGGGATGACCAGCGGCACATGCGAGAGCGGCCAGGCGCGTTCGCCGGCGAGCGGATCGCGCGCATCGACGTCGCCATGGACGCGGTAGGAGACGCCGGTGTCGCGGACATGCCGGTCGGCGAGGCCGAAGCGCTGGCCGAGCTCGTCCTGGCTGAGCGCGCTCCATTCCGAGAGGAACGGCTCCCAATGCGGGCGGATGGCGCCATCGGCGTCCATGAGCTCGTCATGCGCCCCGGCCAGCGGCCGGTAGCCGGACAACAGGGCGTTGCGCCGTTCCGTCTTCAGTCGTGTTGACGGGGAGCGGCCCTGCAGCGCCATCGGTCCAGATCAACCCCCCATGGGACGCCGCAGATCCAAGGTCATTGGAAAGTCCGGGCTGCGCTCCTCCGGCGGAATCGCCAGCGCGCCGGGACTATGCCCGATCGATTCGAAACGCGCGAGCCGCCGCGCCTCCGCTTCGTAGGAATTCACAGGCGGCGTCTCGTAATTGCGCCCGCCGGGATGGGCGGCATGATAGACGCAGCCGCCGAGCGAGCGCCCGACCCAGGTGTCGACGATGTCGAAGGTCAGCGGCGCATGCACGGGGATCGTCGGATGCAGCCCGGACGCCGGCTGCCACGCCTTGAAGCGCACCCCGCCGATCGCCTCGCCCGAGCGGCCGACCGGCGTCATCGGGATGCGGCGGCCGTTGCAGGTGACGATGTGGCGGCCGGGCACGAGGCCGCTCGCCTTGACCTGCAGCCGCTCGACCGAGCTGTCGACATAGCGCACCGTGCCGCCGATCGCGCCCTCCTCGCCCATGACGTGCCAGGGCTCCAGCGCCTGCCTTATCTCGATCTCGACGCCGCCATGCTTGACCTTGCCGTAGAACGGGAAGCGGAATTCAGCCTGCGCCTCGAACCAGGCCGGATCGAAGGCGTAGCCGGCGCGGCCGAGATCGGCGAGCACGTCGCCGAAATCCTGCCAGACCATTTCGGGCAGCATGAAGCGGTCATGCAAGGTCGTGCCCCAGCGCGCCAGTTCGCCGGCTTGCGGCTCGCGCCAGAACCAGGCGACCAGCGCCCGGATCAAAAGCTGCTGCGCCAGGCTCATGCGCGCATCCGGCGGCATCTCGAAGGAGCGGAACTCGATCAGCCCGAGCCGGCCTGTCGGCCCGTCCGGCGAATAGAGTTTGTCGATGCAGATCTCGGTGCGGTGGGTGTTGCCCGAGACGTCGACAAGCAGGTTCCGCAGCAGCCGGTCGACCTGCCAGAGCGGGATCGAGGTCTCGCCGGGCTTCGGGATCATCGAAAGCGCGATCTCCAGCTCGTAGAGCTGGTCGTGGCGGGCCTCGTCGATGCGCGGGGCCTGGCTGGTCGGGCCGATGAACAGCCCCGAGAACAGGAAGGACAGCGAAGGATGCCGGTTCCAGTAGAGGATGATGCTCTTCAGCACGTCCGGCCGGCGCAGGAACGGCGAATCCGGCGGGGTCACGCCGCCGAGCACGACATGGTTGCCGCCGCCGGTGCCGGTGTGCCGGCCGTCGACCATGAACTTCTCGGCGCAGAGCCGCGACTGGCGCGCCTCCTCATAGACGCCGCGCGTGATCTCGACCGCCTCGCGCCAGTTCCTCGCCGGGTGGATGTTGACCTCGATCACGCCGGGATCGGGCGTCACCTTGATGTTGCTCAGGCGCGGATCGTGCGGCGGCGAATAGCCCTCGATATGCACGGGCTGGCCGAGTTCCGTCGCCACAGCCTCGACGCTCGCGATCAGGTCGAGATAATCCTCCAGCTTCTCGACCGGAGGCAGGAAGACGCAGAGCACGTTGTCGCGCACCTCGAGGCTGAGCGCGGTGCGGACATGCTCGCCGCCGATCTCCTGCTCGGTGCGGTCCTGCGCGTCCGAGCCGGGGGCGGGCGCGACGGCCCGCGACATCTGGGCGGGAGCGCCGATCCCACCCGAGCCCTCATCCTGAGGAGCAGGGCGTGAGCCCTGCGTCTCGAAGGATCGTCCAGCGCCATCTGGAACCTCCTTCGAGACGCCGCTTCGCGGCTCCTCAGGATGAGGGCTGTGGGGTGTGGAAGAGGGCTGGCTGGCCGGAGCCAACGGCCCGCGCGGCTCCATCGGATCCTGCGGATGGATATGCGGGTATTCGTCCTTGGGCACGACCGGCAGCGAGCCGAGCGGCAGGCGGTATCCGACGGGCGAATCGCCCGGCACCAGAAAGAGCTTGCCGCGCCGGAGCGTCCATTTCTCCGAGCGCCAGCGCCGGTCGCCGGCTAAGGCCTGCCAGCGCTGCACCGGAATGACGTAGCCGCGCGGATTGCCCAGCCCGAGCTGGAAGACCTGCGCCATCCGCGCCCGTTCCTCGGGGTCGGCCAGTCGCGGATCGAGCGGATCGACATTGTCGGGAAGCTGCGCCTCCTTCAGCAGCCAGTGGCCGGTGTCCTCATAGGCCGGCAGCACATAGTCAGCGCCGAGTCCGAGCTTCTCCGACAGGCCCGCCGCCAGCGCTTCCGCGTCGCCGATGGAGGCGGCCTGCTCCAGCTCGCGGTCGCCGCCGGTCCTGGCGCCGGGCTCGCGCGCGATCAGCGCCGCGTCGCGCCAGATCGGCTCGCCGTCGGCGCGCCAGTAGAGCGCGAAGGCCCAGCGTGGCAGGCTCTCGCCCGGATACCATTTGCCCTGGCCGTAATGCAGCATCCCGCCGGGCGCGAAGCGCTCGCGCAGCCGCCGGATCAGCTCGTCGGCTTTCTGGCGCTTGGTCGGCCCGACGGCGGCTATGTTCCATTCCTCGCCGGTCTGGTCGTCGATCGAGACGAAGGTCGGCTCGCCGCCCATGGTCAGTCGCACGTCGCCGGCCGCAAGGTCCGCCTCGACCTGTTCGCCCAGCGCGTCCAGCCGCGACCAGGATTCGTCGGAGAAGGGCAGGGTGATGCGCGGCACTTCATGCACGCGGTCGACCCGCATCGAGAAGTCGAAGGTCGTCTCCGCGAAGCTCGCGACGCCCGAGACCGGCGCGGCCGAGCGGTAATGCGGCGTCGCCGCCAGCGGCAGATGGCCCTCGCCGGTGAGCAGGCCCGAGGTCGGATCGAGCCCGATCCAGCCCGCGCCGGGGATATAGACCTCGGCCCAGGCGTGCAGGTCGGTGAAGTCCTTGTCGGTGCCGCGCGGCCCCTCCAGCGGGTCGATATCGGCCTTCATCTGGATCAGGTAGCCGGAGACGAAGCGCGCCGCGAAGCCCAGATGCCGCAGGATCTGGACGAGCAGCCAGCTCGTGTCGCGGCAGGAGCCGGATTTGATGTCAAGCGTGTGCTCGGGCTCCTGCACGCCGGGCTCCATGCGGATGCCATAGGCGATGCCGGCCGCGAGCTTCGCGTTCAGATCGACGATGAAATTGACCGTGTTCGTCGGCTCGCGCGGGATCGTCGCGAGATAGGCCGAGAGCAATGGCCCGGCCGGCTCGGTGACGAGATAGGGCGCGAGCTCCGCCCGCAATTCGTCGGGATAGGCGAAGGGAAACGTCTCGGCGTCGGTCTCGACGAAGAAATCGAACGGGTTGATGATCGAGAGCTCGGTGACGAGATCGACCTCGATCCGGAACTCCATCACCGGCTCCGGGAAGACGAAGCGCGCCAGCCAGTTGCCGCTCGGATCCTGCTGCCAGTTCACGAAATGCTCTGCTGGCGTCACCTTCAGCGCATAGGAGTTGATCGCGGCCCGGCAATGCGGGGCCGGGCGCAGCCGGATGATCTGCGGGCCGAGCGTGACCGGCCGATCGTATCTGTAATGGGTGACGTGGTTCAGCGCGGCGATGATGGCCAAGTCGGACCTGCTTGGATTGCGCGAGGCTTGAGCGCCAGGCACGATCACGTTAGCGGCGCGGCCGAAGCGCGCAAAGCCGCAACTTGCTGAGGACGCCGCCGGCAAAACGAGCCGCCGCCCAATAATTAGGCTATCGTCCGGCAAAACCGCGACCCATCTCTCGCAGTGTTTTGGCGCACCGCAAAAAACGTCTTAGTCTTGCCGTAGCCAGGACGTCTTGCCTTGGCCAGGATTCGGGCCGAGGCCCGATGCCGTCGATACGGAGCCGATCACGACCATGGACGCCATCGCAGACCGCGCCATCCGCATGGAGGCCGCGCCGCAGCGCACGCCGGTGCCGCCCTTCGACCTCGTGATCTTCGGCGCCAGCGGCGACCTCGCTCTTCGCAAGCTCTTTCCCGCGCTGGCGCAGCGCAACCAGGAGGGCGTGCTGCCGCCCGAGAGCCGCATCCTCGCCATCGTCCGCAAGGACGAGGACATGGAGGGCGTGCCGAAGCAGATCGCCGGGCGGCTCAAGGAGGAGGGCCTGGCCGCCGACCAGATAGAGGATTTTCTGCGCCGGCTGACCATGGTGCAGGCCGATGCGGTGAAGCCCGAGACGTTCAAGGCCCTCAAGACCGCGCTGGGCGACACCGACCGCGTCCGCTCCTTCTACCTGTCGACCCCGCCGGACCTGTTCATCCCGATCTGCCGGAATCTCGCCAAGGCCGAGATCCTGACGCCGACTTCGCGCGTCATCCTGGAGAAGCCGCTGGGCCGGGACCTCGCTTCCGCGCGCGAGATCAACGACGCGGTCGCCGCGATCCTGCCCGAGAGCCGGACCTACCGGATCGACCATTATCTCGGCAAGGAGACGGTGCAGAACCTGCTCGTGCTGCGCTTCGCCAACACGCTGTTCGAGCGCTCCTGGTCGAGCCGCGACATCGACAACGTCCAGATCACGGTGGCCGAGACCGTCGGGCTCGAGGCCCGCGCCGGCTATTACGACAAGGCCGGCCATATGCGCGACATGGTCCAGAACCATGTCATGCAGCTTCTCTGTCTCTTCGCCATCGAGCCGCCCAACATGCTGGAGGCCGACGCGGTGCGCGACGAGAAGGTCCGCGTGCTCAAGGCGCTTCGCCCCATCGTCGGCCCCGATGTGCAGCGCCACACCGTGCGCGGGCAATACGGGCCGGGCCAGAGCGATGGACAGCGCGTGCGCGGCTATGCCGAGGAACTCGGGCACGCCAGCAACACCGAGACCTTCGTGGCGATCCGCTGCGAGCTCGACACCTGGCGCTGGGCCGGCGTGCCGATCTATCTGCGGACCGGCAAGCGCATGGCGCAGCGTTATTCCGAGATCGCGGTCACCTTCAAGCCCGTGCCGCATTCGATCTTCGGGCATGGCGGCGGCTGCGACAGGCTCGACGCCAACCGGCTCGTCATCCGGCTCCAGCCCAATGACGGGGTCCAGCTCCAGCTCATGATGAAGGTGCCGGGCTCGGGCAAGCTCAAGATCGTGCCGCGCCAGCTCGATCTGCGCTACGAGACCGCCTTCGACGTGCGGACGCCCGACGCCTATGAGCGCCTGCTGACCGACGTCATCCGGGGCGACCAGACCCTGTTCATGCGCCGCGACGAGGTCGAGCAGGCCTGGGCCTGGATCGACCCGATCATCGCCGGCTGGCAGGAGTATTCGCCGCAGCCGCACCGCTATGCCGCGGGCTCCTGGGGGCCGTCGCAGGCGATCGGCCTGATCGAGCGCGACGGCCGCTCCTGGGCCGATCCGGATTTCGTCTGATGGCCGTCCATGAGCCTGCGGCAGGCGTGGTCGCCTGGCATCGCTTCGAGACGCTGGGCGACGCCTCCGAGGCGCTGGCGGAGGCTGTCGCGATCAGGCTCGCCACCGTGATCGCGGAGCGCGGCGCGGCGCTGATCGCCGTTCCCGGCGGCACGACGCCGGCTCGCTTCCTCGCGGCGCTGGGCGGCCACGATCTGCCATGGGACAAGGTCACGCTGCTGCCGACCGACGAGCGCTTCGTCTCAGCCAGTGATTCCGCCTCGAACGAGCGCATGATCCGAGCGAGCTTTTCGCCGCTGCGGCACGGCGGAGCGCGTTTCCTGTCGTTCCACGGTCAGGGCGACGATCTCGAAGCCACCGCCCACATGATCTCGGCCGCTCTGGCCGCCCTGCCGCCGATCGACATCCTCGTCAGCGGCATGGGCGCGGATGGTCACATCGCCTCGCTGTTTCCGGGCGATGAAGCCGCGCTGGGCGCAACGGCCATGCAGCACGCCGTCGCGGCCCGCCCGTCTGGCATGCCGGAACGGATTTCGCTCTCGCCGGCCCGCCTCTCCACGGCAGGCTGGGCCGCCCTGCTGGTCGCAGGCCCTGAAAAGCAGCGGATGCTGGCCGGCGCACAGGCATTGCCGGCCGCCTTTCCGGTCGGCCTGTTGCTCGCCCGCCCGCAGGGGCTCGACGTCTACTGGAGCAAGGTCTAAGCCCTTCCCTGTCCGTTCAATCGATTGAAGAGTTTCGCCATGGATGAAGCTGCCGCCATCGCCCGCCTCCAGGCTTGCGGCGTCGTGCCCGTGGTGGTGATCGAGGACGCGCATCTCGCCGGCCCGCTGGCGCGCGCGCTTCTGGCCGGCGGCATCGACGTGATCGAGGTCACCCTGCGCCGCCCGGCCGCGCTCGCCGCGCTTGAGACGATCGCGCGCGAGGTGCCCGGCATCCTCCCCGTCGCCGGCACGGTGGTGACGCCGGCGCAGGTCGTCGATGTGAAGGAGGCCGGCGCGCAGGCCGTGGTCAGCCCCGGTTTCAGCGAGTCGGTCGATGATGCGATGCGCGCCGCCGGCCTGCCCTGGCTGCCGGGCGTCGCCACCGCGTCCGACTGCATGCGCGCGGTGTCGGCCGGCCGGCTGACCTGCAAATTCTTCCCGGCCGAGCAGGCCGGTGGCACGGCGACGCTTAAGGCGCTGTCGGGGCCTTTCCCGCAGATGCGCTTCTGCCCCACCGGCGGCGTCGGCCTCACCAATCTTGGCGATTATCTCGCGCTGAAGCAGGTCATCTGCGTCGGCGGCTCATGGCTCGTGCCAGCGGACGCCATCGCCGACCGCGACTGGGCGCGCGTGACGCAACTGGCGAAGGAAGCGCGCGAGGCGGTCGCGGCGCTGCGTGGATAGAAGGCCGTCGCCGCTCACTTTCGGCAGGCGAACGGCAAAAACGTGCTCCCCATGTTCTCGTTCATCGCCATCAGGACGAGGATGTTGGCGAGGTCGAGTTCCTCCTTCGAGCGCGGGCAGACATCGCCCTGCGTCGTGCAGCCGGCGGCGAGAAAGGCCTCGTGCCGCGCGATGAACTCCGGGCCCAGCCCCGTCCGGCCGCGCTTCGCCAGCGCCTGCGTCCAGGCCTTGCCGTAGCGCTCGCATTTGACGGCGGACCAGCTCTCCGCGCGGCTGACCTGCGCGGCCGCCGGCGCGATTCCGGCGAGCAGCAGCAGCCAGAGCGATGCGATGCGAAGCGCCGTCCTCACGCCAGCCGCTCCACCACCAGATCGGCGATCGCCAGCGAACTGGTCAGGCCGGGGCTCTCGATCCCGAGCAGGTTGACCAGCCCCGTCACGCCATGGACCTGCGGCCCGTCGATGCGGAAATCCGGCATCGGCTCGCTGGCCGAATGGAGCTTGGGCCTGATGCCGGCATAGTCCGCGACCAGCGCGTTGTCGGGCAGGGCCGGCCAGTAGGTGCGGATCGCGGCGTAGAATGTCTCCGCGCGGATGGGATCGACGATCAGGTCCTGGTCGTGCGCGACCCATTCGACGTCCGGCCCGAACTTGACGCGCCCGGCCATGTCGATCGTCGCGTGGATGCCGAGCCCCGCCGCCTCGGGGATCGGATAGACCAGATGCGAGAAGGGTTGCTTGCCGAGCAGCGAGAAGTAGTTGCCCTTGGCGTAGTGCTGGAGCGGCACATGTTCCGGCGGAAAGCCCGCGAGTTTGCCGAGCAGGCGCGGCGCGCCATGGCCGGCCGCGTTGACGATGGTCGTCGCCGTATAGGTCGCCGGGTCCTCGCCGCCGAAATCGACGCTGAAGCCGTCCGCTTCGCGCCGCCAGCCGGCGATCGGCGTGTTCAGCGCCAGCGACCCGCCCGCCGCCTCGCAGTCGCCGAGCAGCGACAGCATCAGCGCATGGCTGTCGACAACGCCGGTCTCGGGCGAGAGCAGCGCGATCTCGCAAGTCAGCTCGGGCTCCATCGCCCTGGCCTCGGCGGCGTCGAGCCAGCGCAGGCTGTCGACGCCCGACGCGGTGGCGCGCGCGAGGATCGTCTCCAGCACAGGCCGCTGGCTCGCGGAGGTGGCGACGATCAGCTTGCCGCAGGCCTTGTGCGGCAGTCCGCGCTCGCGGAGATAGGCATAGAGCTTCTTGCGACCCTCGACGCAGACGCGCGCCTTGAGCGAGCCCGGCGGATAATAGATCCCCGCATGGATGACCTCGCTATTGCGCGCCGAAGTCTGCGTGCCGATGCCGTCGGCAGCCTCGGCGATCACGACCTCGCGGCCGGCCAGCGCCAGCGCGCGGGCCGTCGCCAGGCCGACGACGCCGGCCCCGATCACGAGGCAGTCGATATCGCTCATGCTGCCAGCGCTCACACCCTCGGCGGCATCGCCATTTCGACGAGGCTCGCCCAATAGGTCACGCCGACCGGGATCGCGGCATCGTTGAACTCATAGGCCGGGTGGTGGACGCCGGCCGAGTCGCCGTTGCCCATCATGATGTAGGCGCCGGGGCGCTCCTCCAGCATGAAGGAGAAATCCTCCGAGCCCATGGTCGGGGGCACTTCGGTGTCGATCGCGTCCTTGCTGAAGGCGCTTCGCACCGCGCTGGTGACGAAATCGGTCTGGCCGGCATGGTTGAAGGTCACCGGATAGCCGCGCTCGTAGTCGATCTCGGCGGTCAGGTTGAAGGCCAGCGCCGTGCCGTTGACGATCTCGCGGAAGCGCTTCTCCGCGAGGTCGCGCATCTGCGGCGAGAGCGTGCGGACCGTGCCCTTGATCTCGACATGCTGCGGAATGACGTTGAAGGCCTCGCCGGCCTTGAAGGCCGTCACCGAGACGACGACGGAATCGAGCGGGTCGGCATTGCGCGAGGAGATCGTCTGCAGCGAGGTGACGAGCTGGCAGGCGGCGACCAGGGGGTCGATCGTCTCATGCGGCTTGGCGGCGTGGCCGCCGCGGCCCTCGAGCTTGAGCAGGAACTTGTCTGCCGCCGCCATCATCGCGCCCTTGCGGATGGCGAACCGGCCGATCGGGATTCCCGGCATGTTGTGCAGGCCGTAGACCTCCTGCACGCCGAAGCGCTCCATCATCCCGTCCCGGCACATCTCGCGCCCGCCCGCGCCGCCCTCTTCGGCGGGCTGGAAGATCATGATCGCGGTGCCGTCGAAATCGCGCGTCTGCGCCAGGTATTTCGCGGCGCCCAGCAGCATGGCGGTGTGTCCGTCATGGCCGCAGGCGTGCATCTTGCCCGGAACCGACGAGCGGTGCTCCAGATTGGTCTCTTCATGGATCGGCAGCGCGTCCATGTCGGCGCGCAGGCCGATGACCTTTCCGGAACCAGCGCCGGACCCTGCGCCCTTGCCCTTGATCACGCCGACGACGCCGGTGCGGCCGATGCCGGTGACGACCTCGTCGACGCCCCATTCCCTGAGCTTGTCGGCGACGATGCCGGCCGTGCGCTGCACATCGAACATCAGCTCGGGATGCTTGTGGAAATCGCGGCGGATCGCGGTGATCTCGGGGCTGAGCGCGGCGATGAGGTCGGATCTGGGCATTGTCATCCTCGATGAAAACGGCGTGCCGGCTTCGCGGGAAGCCGGCCGGCAGGCGCGCAAGCTAACCGGGAGGCGCGGCCCTGTCCAAGCCGATTGCCGCATGACGGGGCGGAGAAGGCGGCATGGGAATGTCGGCTCCCGTCGACGGGAGGGATAAAAGAAGCGCGGCGCGAGATCGCTCCTGAAAGATCATTCCAGCCATTGTTTCGTCTCTCGAAAGTTCTTCCGGGCATCCTGCGACCAAACAGATTCAAGGAGCGCCATGATTTGGCCTTGCCTTGTGAATAGGTCGCCGGATCAGCGCTCGGCCAGACCAGAATTGGTGGCCTGAGCTTTCCGCTCCTCCCATCTCATGTCTGGATTGTAATGCGTCTCCTGATGACGGCCGCTTTTATTGCGGCCAGCGTTCCCGCCGTTGCGGCCGATCCTGCCGTCGCCAAGATTTCCTTCCAGCCGCAGGTCAAGGGCACCGCCTGCCTCAAGCGCGAAACGCTGGCCATGATCGACGAACTCGTCGCCAAGATCGGCCCGATCCAGATCACCTCGACCTGCGGCGGCCGCCATGCTCGCCGCTCGCAGCATTACAGCGGCAAGGCGATCGATTTCAGGCCGCTGGCGACCTCGGCCCGCAAGGCCGCTGCCGCCGCCCGGTCGCTGGAGAGCGTCGGCGGCGTCGGCACCTATTCCAACGGCCTCGTCCATGTCGATGTCGGCGAGCGCGAGATCTCCTGGCACGGCCACAAGCGGGCCAGAACCCGCTACGCCCGGGCGCGCTGAGGCACGTCTTCCTTCTCCCCTGAGGGGAGAAGGAAGACACGCCCTTTCCGTCATGGCCGGGCTTGTCCCGGCCATCCACGTCTTGACCACGTCGTAGCAGGACATGGCCGCCGGACATCTCGCCCGCCATCAGCGCCCGCAAGACGTGTATGGTCGCCACAGGGGCGACTATGACGGGGAAGGGGATGGCTAAGCGAGTGACTGCTTTCGACCCGTTGCGGACCTGAGCGTCAGGGATACGGCGTGCCGTCCTTGTGAAGGAAGCGACCGTCCGCGTTTGCGCTCATCAGGTCTATATCGGAGCAGATCGTGACGTCCTCTGGATGCCGCGAACCAATCTCAAGGTAGAGGGCATCCTTGGCAGAGCGATTGATCATGTTATGGCCATTCCCCGCTCCTTTCGGGAAAGCGGCGGCGTCGCCGGCCCGGAGCACGGTCTCACCCTCATCTTCGATGAGGACGAGTTCGCCCTCCAGCACATAGACAAACTCGTCTTCGTGAGAATGCCAATGGCGTTGGCTTGACCACTCTCCCGGAGGCAAGCGCGTAACGTTCACGCCAAAATCGCTCAATCCGCCAGCATCGCCCAGCTTCTTGCGAGACCGATGCGCGGTCAGTGCAGCGAAGGGCATGGGGTAGCCGACCCCGATGCGCTCCTGGACCGTCTCAATGTCAACTTTTGGCATCCCTGCGCCTCCCGAGCGGCGAGTGCTGCGACGATAGTGCTATCATCGTCCGGAAACGACCCGTGGCGGCCCAACCGCCGCCTCCGCTACACCCCAAACTCGGCCCGCCACGCCGCCACATCCTCCAGCGCCACGTTCGAGCCGCAGAGCACCAGCCCGACCCGCTCGCCCGGCTTGAACATCTCTTTCCGCGCCATCGCCGCCGCCACCACGCAGGCCGCGGCCGGCTCCAGCAGCACGCGCCCGTTCTGCAGCACCCAGACCAGTTCGCGCACGGCCTCGGCATCGGGCACGACGATGATGTCCTCGAGGAACTCACGCGCCGCCGCCATGGTGCGTTCCGTGGCGAAGGGCGCGCCGAGCGTGCGGGCGATCGAGGTCGGGCGGATCGGGACCGGCTTTCCCTCTGTCAGCGCCTGCGTCATCGTCGTCGCGCCCTCGGTTTCGACGCCATGGATACGGACGGCGGGATCGAGCCCCTTCAGCGCGGCCGAAACGCCGGCCGAAAAACCGCCGCCGCCGATCGAGACGAAGACATGGTCGAGCCGGCCGCTGGCGTCCGCCGCCATTTCGAGCCCGAGCGTGCCATGGCCGGCGATGATCGCCGGGTCGTCATAGGAATGGACATTGGTCATGCCCTTCGCCGCGTAGACGTCGGCTTTCGCGAAGGCTTCGATCGAATCCTCGCAGAGCTCGACCTCGCCGCCGAGGCTTTTCGTCAGCTCGATGTTGAACGGCGCGGCGTTCTTCGGCATCAGCACGAGCGCGCGCGCCCCCATCGCCTTGGCGACCAGCGAAACCGCGATGGCGTGGTTGCCGCCCGAGACGGTGACGACGCCGCGCGCCAGTTCCGCCTCGCTCAGGCGCATCAGTTTGTTGAAGCAGCCGCGCACCTTGAAGGAGCCTGCAAGCTGCAGCGCCTCGACCTTGACCATGGTCTCCACGCCGAGCCGCGCGGAGAGACCGGCGCTGTGCCAGGTCGGCGTCCGCCTGACCTTGCCGGAAATGCGCGTGGCGGCGGCCTGGATGTCGGCAAGGGTCACGTCGAAATTCATGGGTGCAGGCTTTCCGTTTGGCTCGGGCTGGTTATAGGCGCTCGATCATCGTGAGGTCAGCGCGCGCCGCGCATCCCCGTCAAGCGCCGCCGGGATTGACCCGGCCGGCGCAGGGACTAGCGTGCGGCACGAAACCTGCCTTCAGTCCGGACTTTGGAGAACTGCCGTCGTGAACCTGTCGCCCAAGGAGATGCTCGCCAAGCTGGTTTCGTTCAATACGGAATCGCAACGCAGCAATCTCGACCTGATCCATTTCTGCAAGGATTACCTCGCCAGCCACGGCGTCGAAAGCACGCTGGTGCCGAGCGAGGACGGGCAGAAAAGCAACCTATTCGCCACGGTCGGCCCAAAGGTCGATGGCGGCGTCGTGCTGTCGGGCCATACCGACGTGGTGCCGGTCGCGGGCCAGGAGTGGTCCTCCGATCCCTGGACGCTGACCGAGCGCGACGGCAGGCTCTATGGCCGCGGCGCCTGCGACATGAAGGGTTTCGACGCCATCGCTTTGGCGCTGGTGCCGGAGATGCTGAAGGCCCCGCTGAAGCGCCCGGTCCATATCGCCTTGTCCTATGACGAGGAGGTCGGCTGCCTCGGCGCGCGCATTCTCGCCAAGGCGATGACGGCTGCGGGCGTGAAGCCGTCGGCGGTGATCGTCGGCGAGCCCTCGATGATGCAGGTCGTCACCGGCCACAAGGGCGGCACCCGGATGAAGACGACCGTGCGTGGCCATGCGGTGCATTCCAGCCGCGTCGATGTCGGCGTGCCCGCCGTGATGATCGCGGGCGAGCTGATCGCCTGGCACAATCAGGTCATGGCGGAGAACAAGGCCCGCGCCAAGCCCGACAACCCGTTCGAGCCGCCCTGGACCACGCTGCATGTCGGCGTCGTCCAAGGCGGCACGGCGGTCAACATCACCGCCGAGAACTGCTGGTTCACCCATGAGGTCCGCGTCATTCCCGGCGAGGAGGACGCCGACTATGTCGGCCGCTACCGCGCGCGCATCGCTGAGTTGGAGGCGCAGATGAAGGCGATCGCGCCCGCCAGCGGCATCGAGATGGAGGTCACCTCCTTCACCCCGCCGCTAGGCCCGGAGGTGAACGGCGAAGCCGAGGCGCTCTCTCGCCGCCTCACCGGCGACAATGGCAGCCATGTCGTGGCCTACGGCACCGAGGGCGGGCTGTTCCAGGGCGAGGGCTGGTCGACGGTCGTCTGCGGTCCCGGCGACATCGCCCAGGCGCATCAGCCCGACGAGTTCATCACGGTGGCGCAGCTCGACGCCGGGGCGACCTTCGTGCGCGGCGTGGTTTCGGAGCTGTCGCGCTGAGGTGGCGCGCCGGCAGAAGTTCGATCTGGAACAAATCACGTCGTCGGCACTGGACGCCGCGGCGCTTGCCTCTCTACTGTGCCGCCATCTCCGGTTGTCCGCGCAACGACGTCAGGACAACCGGAAGCCGCTCCCGGGAGGAGTGGGCCGCAATCATGGGAGCTGTCGAATGTCGTTCAAGATGAACTGCCTCGCCGCCGTCGCCGGCCTCGCGCTGGTCTGCGGCTCTGCACAGGCGCAGACCCTGCGCTACGCCAATCAGGGCGAGCTGAAATCGCTCGATCCCTACACCGTCAACGAAACCACGACCCACGCCCATCTCGGCCACCCCTATGAGGGGCTGATCCGGCGCGGCAAGAACCTCGAGATCCTGCCCGGCCTCGCCGAAAAATGGGACATCTCCGAGGACGGCAAGACCTGGCGCTTTTCGCTGCGTAAAGGCGTGAAGTTCCATGGCGGCGAGGATTTCACCGCCGACGACGTGGTCTTCTCGGCCGACCGCGCCCGCGCGCCCGGCTCCAACGTGCAGACCCGCGTGCCCAGCGGCGCGAAGGTCGTCAAGATCGACGACCACACCGTCGAGTTCCAGTTGCCCTCGCCGAACCCGATCCTGCATTACCAGTGGGACACCTGGTACATCATGTCGAAGAAGTGGGCCGAGGCGAACAACTCGACCGCGCCCACGCCCGCCAGCGCCACGACCCCCACATTCGCCTCGCTCAACGCGAACGGCACCGGCGCCTTCAAGGTCGAGAGCCACCAGCCCGGGGTCAAGACCGTCTACAAGGTCAACGACAACTGGTGGAACAAGAGCCCTGAGCACAATCTCAAGGAGATCATCTTCACGCCGATCGCCTCCGACGCCACGCGCGTCGCGGCGCTGCTCTCGGGCGAGGTCGACGTCATCGAACCGGTTCCGGTCCAGGACATCCAGCGCGTCAACGGCGCGGGCAACGTCCAGGTGCTGACCGGCCCGGAACTCCGCACCATCTTCCTCGGCATGGATCAGGTCCGCGACGAACTGGTCGAGTCCAGCGTCAAGGGCAAGAACCCGTTCAAGGACATCCGCGTCCGCCAGGCGTTCTACCAGGCGATCGACATCGAGACGATCAAGACCCGCGTCATGCGCGGCCTATCCACCCCGTCCCCGCTGATGATCGCGCCCGAGCTGTTCCCGCATGCCGGCTTCACCCGCGCCAAGTTCGACGCGACCGCCGCCAAGAAGCTGCTCACCGACGCCGGCTATCCCGACGGCTTCACTGTCGGCATGGACTGCCCCAATGACCGCTACGTCAATGACGGTCCGATCTGCCAGGCGGCCGTCGGCATGCTGGCGCGCATCGGCGTCAAGGTGAACCTGAATGCCCAGCCCAAGGGCCAGTATTTCGCCAAGGTGCTGAAGCCCGGCGGCTACAACACCTCGTTCTACCTGCTCGGCTGGACGCCCGGCACGAGCGATTCCCACAACGTCCTGTTCGACATCATGGGCTGCCGCGACAACGCGGCCTCCTCGCGCGGCGAGGCCAATGTCGCCGGCTACTGCAACAAGAAGCTCGACGCGCTGACCGACAAGATCATCGTCGAGGCCGACAAGGCCAGGCGCGACGCCATGATCAAGGAGGCCTTCCAGATCGGGGCCGACGATTTCGGCTACATCCCGCTGCATCAGCAGGCGCTGGCCTGGGGCGTCTCGAAGAAGGTCAAGCTGACTCAGCGCGCCGACAACGCGGTGCATTTCCAGTACGTCACCAAGGAGTGAGCGGGATCGGCCATCGACCTCTCCCGTCATTGCGAGCGTAGCGAAGCAATCCGGAGCCGTATCCTCGACGGGCCCTGGATTGCTTCGTCGCTCCGCTCCTCGCAATGACGGGGAGCGCAGTCCCCCAAGGCGTTCATGTTCGCTTTCATCCTGCGCCGCCTGTTCCAGTCGCTCATCGTCATGCTGAGCGTGGCGCTGATCGCCTTCGCGATGTTCCGCTTCGTCGGCGATCCGGTGAACCAGATCGTCTCGATCGACACGCCGCAGGCGCAGGTCGCCGAGATCAGGGCCTCGCTCGGGCTGGACGACCCGTTCCTCGTCCAGTTCGGCCGCTACATCTGGAACGCCGCGCGTCTCGAATTCGGCGTCTCCTACCAATTTCGCCTGCCGGTGATCTCGCTTCTGGGCGAGCGCGCGCCGGCGACGCTTGAGCTCGCCTTCATGTCGGCGCTGTTTTCGCTCGCGGTCGGCATTCCGATGGGTGTCTACACGGCGCTCAAGCGCGAAAGCTGGCTCGCCAAGGTCTTCCAGGCGGTTTCGCTGATCGGCATCAGCCTGCCGACCTTTCTGATCGGCATCCTGCTGATCTACCTGTTCTCGGTCACGCTCGGCGTGCTGCCCTCCTTCGGGCGCGGCGAGGTCGTCAAGCTCGGCTCATGGTGGACGACCGGGCTCGTGACGGTCTCGGGCCTCAAGGCGCTGGTGCTGCCTTCGATCACGCTCGGCCTGTTCCAGATGACGCTGATCATGCGCCTCGTCCGCGCCGAGATGCTGGAGGTGCTGCGCGCCGACTACATCAAATTCGCCCGCGCGCGCGGCCTGAAGACGCGCGCCGTCCATTTTGGCCATGCGCTGAAGAACACGCTGGTCCCGGTCATCACCATCGCGGGCCTGCAACTCGGCTCGATCATCGCCTTCGCCATCATCACCGAGACTGTGTTCCAGTGGCCCGGCATGGGCCAGCTCTTCCTGCGCTCCGTCCAGAACGTCGATATTCCGATCATGGCGGCCTATCTGATGCTGATCTCCTTCCTGTTCGTCACGATCAACCTCGCCGTCGACCTGCTCTACGCGGCCGTCGATCCGCGCCTGCGCGCCACCGTCGGCGCGCATTGAGCGGGGAGGGGATGATGAGCGTGTCGAGAATTCGCGCAGGATGGCAGCGACCTTCACCTTCCCCCCGCTTGCGGTGGGGAAGGCCGGGATGGGGGGCCGGACGACCGGGCGAGCCGATCATCGCCGTGTCGCACCCGGTCGGGGGGGGCCCCCCCC